>Ga0182024_10025183_pt1 | contig 10526 bp, 10 predicted proteins | sample P32metaG_FD_120480 | JGI IMG/M metagenome (GOLD analysis project Ga0182024, IMG submission 120480) | Permafrost microbial communities from Stordalen Mire, Sweden - P3-2 metaG (Illumina Assembly) | ecosystem: Environmental > Terrestrial > Soil > Wetlands > Permafrost | place: Sweden: Stordalen...
AACCGCGTCCCAAACCCAAACCGAAACAACGCCTGCATGGCGGCTACAGTTCCGTCCAACGGGTGTTGGAAGGCCGTGCTCGCGTGGTAGTATCCAAGAAATGAAAGAGCGCGGAAGGAGTGACCCTACCCTCCCCCGGAGTACCGGGAGAGGGAAAACGATACTAAGCAACTTTCGAATCGGAGCAATGCAACAACCATGGCAAACGTAGCAATCGTAACCGGCGGCGGGAGCGGCGTTGGTCGAGCTGTCGCGCTGCGACTCGCGAAGGATGGATATAAAGTCGCGATCGTCGGGCGAAATGTCGAATCGCTCGAAGAAACCGCGAAACTCGCCTGCGGCCATGTGATCCTGCCGCTGGCGTGCGACGTGGGCAAAGCAGCCGACGTCGATGACGCAGCGAAAACGATCGAATCCAAGCTCGGCCCCGCCAAAGTTCTAGTCGCCGCGGCAGGGCTCAACATCCCCAAGCGATCATGGGAAGTCCTGACGGCCGCTGACTACACCCATGTGATCGAGACGAATTTGAACGGCACGTTCAATTGGGTTCGGTCGGTTCTGCCCGGTATGCGGAAAATGGGCGAAGGAACGATCGTCGCAATTGTTTCCGATGCGGGATTGGCGGCCAGCGCGAAAGCCGGCGCAGCGTACGTTGCATCCAAATTCGGCCAGCGCGGGATGATCCAATCGATCAATGCCGAGGAGCGCCAGCACGGCATTCGCGCCACCGCGGTGCTGCCTGGCGATATCAATACGCCGCTGCTGGACAAGCGACCTGTCCCGCCGCCCGTTGAGGCGCGGAAGAACATGCTTCAGCCGGAAGATCTCGTCGAATGCGTGATGCTCGCGATCACGCTGCCGCAGCGCGCGATTGTGGAAGAGCTGCTGATTCGCCCCAGATAAGCTTGCTGGTTAGTCGCGAAGCAGCGCGCTTCATGCAAGGCGTCGAATCGCCCAAACTCGCTCGGCGTCGTCCGTCAGGGCCTTGGCCATTTGGTCCGCGCTTGATTGCAGTGTCGATTTGCCCATGTAATCGATGGCACGGAAGTAACTCAATGCAGCGACTGACGCGAGCCCAAGTCCGCGAGATCGATCGGCGATCGATCGACGAGTTTCACATCCCCGGCATTGTGTTGATGGAGAATGCCGCGATCGCGGCGACGAGTGTCGCGATGGAGATGCTCGTGGGCGATGCTTCAGCGCTGATTCTCTGCGGCGGCGGCAATAACGGCGGCGACGGGCTGGCTGTCGCACGGCATTTGCATAATCACGGCGTGAGCGTCGCGCTCGCCCTCACCATCGATCCGCAAAGTTATAAAGGCGACGCCCTGATCAACTGGAACATCGTGCAGGCGATGCAGCTTCCCTGGCAGAAGGCCGAGCCCGATGCGATCGCACAGACGAAAGCATCATTGATCGTCGACGCGATATTCGGCACCGGCCTGAACAGCGCGCCCCGCGATCCATTCCCGCAAATCGTGCAGGCGATCGAGCGCAACGCCGCTCCGGTATTGGCGATCGATCTCCCCAGCGGCTTGGATTGCGACACGGGCAAGCCGCCGGGCGCTTGCGTGCGGGCAACGCGGACGATCACGTTTGTCGCAGAGAAAGTCGGCTTCGCAAATCCGATTGCCAAGGCATATCTGGGCCAGGTCAGCATCGGATCGATCGGCTGCCCGCGGGAGTTGATCGAGTAAAGCTCAATTCCGTGCGTCCGTTTGCCCATCCCTAAAATGCCGCTGTTCCAGTATGATGGTTGTTACCGCATATGTTTGAAGCATCCTTTCAGGTCACGCCGGTGGGGTCGGTCCAGGTCATTACGTTATTGCTTCCCGAGATCATGGACAGCCGGGAGTTCGACGAGCTGAACCAGGGCTTGCTTTCGACCTTCATGGGTAACCCGCGAGGCCGCTGGCTGCTGGATCTATCGAACATCGCTTACATGGGCAGCGCATCGCTTGGGCTGATGGTGAATGCCCGCCAGGCCGTCAAACAAAGCGGCGGCGTGCTGATGCTCTGCTGCATCACGCCGGGACTGATGAAGATTCTGCGGACGTGCTGCCTGGAACGATTGTTCGTAATCGTCAAAGGCCGCGATGAGGCGCTGCAGAAACTCGGGGCGTCAGCGGCCTAGCGCATTTGCTTGACCTTCCAACGCTGCTGGGCGCAACCGGTAACTCTGTTCAGTATCAGGCACCGGAGGATCAATTGATGCGATGGATCAAGCCACTTTGCGGGCTGGCGCTGTTGGCGTGCGCGGTTGGGGCGGGGCCGACGGGCAAACCGGTGATTCCTTATAACCAGAAGAGCGAGCCGGGGCCGGCGTTGTCGCCGCAGGACGCGATTGCGCACATGAAGCTGCCGCCGGGCTTCAAGGTGACGCTGGTGGCTTCGGAGCCTGACGTGGTTAACCCGACTGCGTTCACGTTTGACGATCGCGAGCGGATTTTTGTGACTGAATCGGTTGAGTATCCGCGAGAATCCGCCGGCCCGGGCAAAGATAAGATCATCGTGCTCGAATCGACGAAGCACGATGGGCATTTCGATCATGTCAGCACGTTTAAAGAGGGGTTGAACATCCCCGCTGGCGTGGCGGTTGGCAACGGGGGCGTCTATGTCACCAATTCGCCGGACGTGTATTTTCTGAAGGACTCGACCGGCTCGGGCCACGCCGATCAGCAGACGACGATCCTGACCGGCTTCGGGCGCGATGATCGGCACGAACTTCCAAATAGCCTGACGTGGGGACCGGATGGCTGGCTCTACGGGATGAACGGCGTCTTCAATCAGGCCAACGTCGCCCACGACGGCGAAGTTTCGAAATTCACCTGCGCCATCTGGCGCTGGCATCCGCGCACGCACAAGTTTGAACTCTTCGCGCAGGGAACCAGCAACCCGTGGGGGCTGGATTACAACCGCCAGGGGGACTGGTTCATCAGTTGCTGCGTGATCGATCACCTGTTTCACATGACCCAGAGCGGCTACTACGTCCGGCAGGGCGGGCCCTATCCGGCGCAAACCCATTGGCTCCCATCGATCACCACGCAGCGGCACGAGATGGCGGCGTATGCGGGATTGTGCATTTACGACGCCGAGCAGTTTCCCGACCAATATCGCGGGCAATTGTTCATGGGCAACCTGCACGGCAGCGCGATCAACATCGACACGCTGACGCGCAACGGCTCGACGTACGTGCAGCACGGTGAACCCGATTTCCTGGCCGCCAACGACAAGTGGTTCATGCCGGTGTCGGAAAAGGTCGGCCCAGACGGATGCATCTACTTCATCGACTGGTACGACCGCTATCACTGCTATCAGGACGCCGGGCGCGATCCGGAGGGTGTCGATCGGACCAAGGGGCGCATCTATCGAATCAGTTATGGTGATCCACCACCGGTGCCGGCGTTTGATTTGCAGGCGATGAGCACCGAGCAGCTTCTGAAGCTGCTGGAATCGCCCAACGTCTGGTGGCGGCGGCAGGCGCAGCGCGTGCTCGATGAGAAGTTTGACCAGGCGCTCGTGCCCACGTTGGAACAGATGGCGCTGAATAGCGCCGACAAAACGCCGGCGCACATGCATGCGCTCTGGCTGCTCGTCGGGCATGGCGCGCTTCGCGAATCGGTCGAGTTGAAACTGCTGGCCAGCGATGACGCGCCGACTCGCAATTGGGCCATCCGTGCAATCGGCGAAGCGCAGAGCGCAAGTCCGCCGGTGTTGGAGCGCATGACGTCGATGATCCATGACGAATCGCCGGATGTGCGGTTGCAGATTGCGATCGCCGCCGGCCGGCTTGGGGAATCGACGGGGCTGCCGCTGCTGCTCAAGACGCTGGCGGTGCCGGAAAACGCGAAAGATCCACTGATTCCGACGATCGTCTACGACAATCTGCTGCCATGGATTCCGAAGGATGGGGCAGCGATTTTGAAAGCCGCCGAATCCGATTCGGCGATCGAGCAAAACGTCGGCAACACCATCGTGAAATGGATTCGCGACGCGACCAACGCGATGAATCGCACGCCGGCTCAGATCGTGGAAACGCTGCGAGATATGCCAGCCGATCCGGAAACGCGCGAGGAGAATCGGCGCGTGCGCGAGCAGTTGCAGAGCGTGGTTGACGCATTCGGCACACGCGGCGTGAAACCCGCCGAGGCGGCGGCGCTGTTTGACGAATCGCTCCGGGCAACGATTGCGAAGTTTGCCGAGAGCGATCGCGCGGCGCGCACGCCGGCAACGCTCATCGCCCTTTGGTGGAACGATCCGAAAGCGCTGACATCGGCTCGGCAGATCATCGCCGATGGCAAGTCGCCGGCGCCGCTGCGAAGCGAGTTGGTTCGCGCGCTCGGGCAAAGCAAAGACCCGGCGAACCTCGATGCGTTTGGCGCGCTGGTCATTGACGCGAACGCGCCGGTTTTGATCCGGCAGAATGCCGTCAATGCACTGGGATCGATGAACGACGCCGGCGCGGCAAAGTTCCTCGTCGACCATTTCGATTCGCTCGCGCCGGATTTGAAGCCGATGGTGATTAACGCCATGGTGCAGTCGCACGCGTCGGCGGCGGCGCTGCTCGAGGCGATTTCGCAAAAGCGGATCGATCTGAAAAACTTCAACGAGAATCACGCCCGCAGCATCAGCGAACTGAATGACCCGACCCTGTCCACGCAGCTGGCAAATATATGGGGAACCGTACGAACCGAGCGTGATCCGCGCCGGGCGGCGCTGGCCGCTCAATATAAGAAACTCTTCATGGCCCAGGGCGGCGACGTTTTTCGCGGGGCCGACGTCTTCCAAACCAAATGCGCACAGTGCCACACGATCTACGGCCATGGCGCAAACATCGGCCCCGATCTCACCGGCGTCGGGCGCGACAATCTCGATCTGATTCTCAGCAACGTGCTCGATCCGAGCCTGGTGATCGGAAAACCGTACTACGTGTACGTCGCGCGAACGACCGACGGCACGGTTTACAATGGTTTGCTTGTGGAAGACTCGCCCAAGCAGGTGGTGCTGAAGGAGCCGGCGGGGCTGCACGTCATTCCGCGCGATCAGCTGGCCAGGATGGTTCAGCAGAATATCAGTATGATGCCCGAAGGGCTGGAATCGACGATGACGAAGAACGAATTCTGCGACTTGATCGCGTTTCTGCTGACCAAATCGCCGCCGCAAAAATGATATCGAGATGGCTCGGGAAGCTTACGCCTTACGGCGCTTCCACATGATGCCCGCCGCGTTGCGGGCCAAGGTGAAGCTGCCGAAAAGTCGCACGGCCGCTCCGTACAACGCCGGGCTTTCGCGGCGCACCGCCGAGTCGGACATCGGCTGTCCGGATTTTTGCGACTTGCGCAGCCCGTTCGTCACGTCGTCTTTCGTCCAGCTTCGGCGCTCTCGCACTTTTTCCGGATCGACCTTGGCGGCGCGCAGCGCTTCGTCATACGTGGAAAAGTGCCGCACGGCCGCCGCGTGCAGACCCGGGTCGGCGCGCTGAATCGCGCCGCTGTTGAGCGCAGTGCGGTCGCGATGATGCTGGCGCAGCTCGAAAATGATGCCGTCGCGCGTCCACTTGCGGTATCGGCTCACATCGTCGGCCTGCAGCCCCGCCGCGTGAAGCGCGCGATCCCAGCTGCCGAAAAGCCGCTGCTGCAGCGAGGCAAATGCCGCCTTCGCAAGTTCATCGCCACCCCCCGTGACGGCCGACCAGTGCAGATCTTTGCCATCGCGCTTGGCCTGCTTGATCAGCCCGATGATTGATGTTTTGGTCCAGCGCGGCCGGCGGGTGATTTCCGCGTAGTCGATTCCACTTTTCTCAACGGCCTTGCGATACGAGCCAAAGTGATACGCGGCGGCCGAAACCAGCGACTGATGGCTTTTGGCCAGGGCGTTGTACGAAAGCGGCGTCTTTCCCTTGTGCAGCTTGCAAAGCGCGCGAAGAACGCTGTCTTTATCCCAAATCATATGGTTCCCAATAAAATTACTGGCTTCGCTAGCGATGCACAATAATCAAAATCCCCCGAAGCCGCGCCGGCATCCAGGCGCGGTTCCGGCGCACTGCAAATCAGTTCAAGCGATCGAGCACCTGGTCATACTTCGCAAGCGCCTGGGTGTCGCAAAAAGATGTCTCAAACGCCTGCCGCGAATTCCGCCGCATCGTCGCGAGGCGCTGCCGGTCCATCCTCAACGATTTAATGGCATCTGCAAGCATCGCGCTATTGCCGGGACGAATGCTGAAGCCGCAATCGAAATCCTTAATCGCGCGATCGACATTGCTTCCTTCTGGCCCGACGTAAAGAATCGGCAATCCGCAAGCCAGATTCGCATGCAGCTTGCTGGGGCTCATGACGCCCAGGGCATAATTTTCGAGTGTTATGAGCGCGCAGTCGGCCTGTTGCATGACGCCGGGCGTTTGCTCCTTGGCCACGTACGGATTGAGGCTGATGTTTGTCAAACCGTGTTCAGCCGCCTTATGCGCGATCCACGCATATTGTGAACCGCCACCCACGAATCGAAACCGCACCGGCTCGTCGCGTAATAGACTTGCCGCGTCGAGCATCGTCTGGAAGTCATGACCATACCCGGCATTTCCCAAATACAAAATCACAAAAACGAGATTATCGCCGCGGCCGGGCCGCTCCGTTTTTGGAAAGTCGATCGCGCTTTCCCAGTTCGGAATGATCGTGCAGCCAGGCGTTTTACCCGGCGTCGCGTATTGCGAGAGCACGAGGTTTGCCATCGCATCATCGAGGCAAATCAGCTCATCAACATTCCGCAGCAGCACACGATTGCCCCAGCGCATCGCGCGACTCAACAGCCCGTTCTGGCGAATCATCTTCAATCGCTCGGCGGTATCGGGCCAGCAGTCCATGTTCCACAGCACGAGCCGCGCGTGTCGATGCATCCACTTGTGCAGTAACCCCGCCCAGGCAATGAACGGCGGCGTCGTCAGCGCGATGATCACATCCTGCGGCGGAAGCGATAGCGTTTCCCACGTCGCCGAGAGATAAAACGTCGCCCAATCGGCAAAGCGCCGCGCGACGGATCGACTTCCCAATTCGCTCGTCCAGACGCGTCGAACATCGACCGCGCAATCGTCGTGCGCCCCCGCGAGCTTTCCAAGATATCCGCCGCGACCGGTGATAACGGTGACTTGATCCCCCATCGCCGCGCGATGCTCGGCCAGCGACGCACACAGGTGCGCCGTCGGGCTTAAGTCAGGGGTGTAAAACTGATTGATAATCGTCAGCCGCATGAGTTGCGCAAAGAACTTTTCGCCCCAGGACTACTCACTGCGAGTTCGATGGCGAACGACCCCATTGTGACACGGGCTTCCAGCCCGTGCCAGCGGCGTGATGACGCAATGAATCGCACCAACCAAAGCTATCGCAGTTGCAGCGTATCCGCCTCGTAAGTGATCTTCAGCGGCTCAATCTCCACCGCTTTGCGGCCGTTCTCGCTGAAAACGCTTCCGGCGATCCAAGCGTTGTAGCCGAGCTTTGTCGCGATCCGCAAGCACGCCTCGGCTTGGGCCTGCGGGAGGTAGACGGCGAATCCCGCGCCCATGTTGAACGTCGCATACGCTTCGCGGATGTCGATTGGGCCGGCGTCCATCAGGAACTGGAAAATCGCCGGCGGCGACTTGGGCATTTTCGTGATGCGGTAGACGAACAAGGCGTCGAGCCGCATGAGCTTACGCCAGCCGTGACCAGTAATGTGGGCGGCGTAGTGCGGGCGGATGTTCGCTTGCTGCAAGGCCGCGATTAGCTTGACGTAGATCACCGATGGATCGAGCAGTGCTTCGCCATACGATCGGCCATCGCCAATCGGCGTCTGATAACCCGCCGGCAATCGCTCGGCGAGTTTTCGGCAGAGGGTCAGGCCGTTGGTGTGTACGCCGGAGCTGGCGAGCATGACGATCGCGTCGCCGGGGTGAACGTCTCCGACAATTCGCGCGGATTTCGGTCGCAGGCGGCCGATCGCGGAACCCGCGAGGACAATGGTGCTCGGTTCGACGATGCCGCGAAGGGTTGGCGTTTCGCCGCCACCCCAGACCGCCTGGGCCTCGCGACATCCATGGGCAAAACCGTCGGCCAGTTCATCGGAGTGGCCGGGCTTCGCGAACCATTCGTCGTCGCCGACTGCCGCGTGCATCGCGACCGAAATCGGCAGCGCGCCGGTCGTGATCAGATCGTTGACGATCGTCGCGACGGTGTCGATCCCAATGTTCCGATAAAAACTGCGGCCCGTTTGCGCGAGCACGGCATCGGCTACCAAATTCTTAGTTCCGAGCCCTTCTTCCACATGGGCCAGGTATTCATCCGGCGTCTCGATCAGATACGCGCTTTCGCCCCGGATGCCAGCCGGTTCGTGCAGCCCATGCCGGGCCAGCTCCGAAGCGGTGCCTGACGCGGCGCGTTGGCAGGCGCGCTTGAACGCGTCGAGCCGATCGTAATTCACCCCGCTTTGGCCGTAGGTTAAGCCGCTCATCTGGGTGTCGTTGTAGGGAAGTGTGGCACGTCGGTCAAACAGCGCTAAACCGCATGGCCGTTTCTACCGATGCGGGCGGTAGGAACCAATCGAAAGGCACTTGATGATCAGCGTGCTCCCCAGCGGCCAAATCGAATTCCGATTCTTCCGTCGCGACGTGACCGCCGTGAGCATCGCCGGCACCTTCAACAAGTGGAGCAACGAAGCCGCCCCGATGGAATCAATGGGCGACGGCTGGTGGCACGCCCGCCTGCTGCTCCCCGACGGCATTCACCAATTCCGCTATAACGCCGACGGCCAATGGTTCACCGACTTCGCCGCCCACGGCGTCGAGCATGCCAAGTGGGGGATGAATAGCCTGATCGTGCTGGGCAAGACGCTGGCGGCAGCGGCGTAGCATCTGTAACACAATTTGACACAGCAGTCAGCGTGATGGACAATTCAGAGATGGCCGTACGAACAAGTCTCAACGTCTCGCTCACACCTGAGCTGGATCAATTTGTCCAGCAGCGCGTTGCGAGCGGACGGTATCAAACGGCCAGCGAAGTTATTCGCGAGGGTCTTCGCTTACTTGAGCTGCAAGAGCGCGATCGTGAAGCTGCCTTTGCAGGATTGAAGGCCAAACTCAAGCGCGGCTCGCAGCAGGCCGACCGCGGGGAATTTGTCAGTCCCGAACACACGCTGAAACAAATCGAAGCCCTGAAGCGACTTCGGTCGGCCAAGAAACCATAAGCCGCCGGTTCATTCTCACTCCTGAAGCGAACGAAGATCTTCTGGCTATCTGGGAGCACATTGCCGCCGAAGATTCCGATGCAATAGCGGATCGCGTGGTTGCCAGCATTTTTGCCGAATGCGACAAGCTCGTCGAAATGCCTGGTATTGGACACTATCGCGAAGATCTGATCGAGCGGCGATACCGCTTCTGGAGGCTATGGTCATACCTGATCGTCTACCGATGGCAGTCGTCGCCGATCGAGATCATTGCCATTGTTCATGGGGCGCGAGACCTGGACGCGTTTTTCGGCGGTCGCGGCCCAATGAGTTAATGAGTTCAGCTGCTATCAGGCGTGCCACGTCGCGCAAATGCACGAGCCACCACTCCTCTTCCTTCCGCATGAATCGATCACTTTTCTGACGTTCCCACTGCCTCGACCGTCAGGCGAAGCCCAACCGCTTTTGCAACAGCCGCGAGCGTGGAGAACCGTGGATTGCCGCGTCCCGAGAGCGCGCGATGGAGGCTTTCACGTTCGACGCCGGCTAAACGGGCTACATGTGCGATGCCGCCATTTGCTTCGGCGATGCGTCGCAGCGCGATCAGAAGCACGCGCGGCTCCTCCTGATCCTCCATCGCGGCTTTCAAGTATTCGACGGCAAAATCCGGATCGTCTCGAAGTTCCTCAACAACGGCAGCATCGTGAGAAATGGTTGTTTTGCGCTTCATGATTAATTCCGATTCTGGCAGTCGCGCCAATATTCGATAGCGCGCTCGATATCTCGTTGCTGTGTGCGCTTATCTCCACCACACAACAAGATAATGAGCTGCTTGCCCTGCACTGCGTAATATAGTAACTTATAAGTTACCGCACTTCCACAAAACCGATGCCAAAGCGATCATCCGCGGCGGCCTTGCACTCCCGCAAAATCAAAGTTTTTTGGCCCTTGCGACGAGCAAACGCGTTTTTCGCGGTTACAGTGCATCGGCGACAACCGTGGTTTTGTAGTCGGCAGCATGCGGGGCATCTGCGATCTCATTGCAACGGCGAATCGCGCCGGAGATCCTTATATGCGCGGTATGCCATACTCGCACGCGAGCCGAAAAGCTGATACCAACGCGTCTTCTAATGACGTGATTCAGGAAGCGTTGGCCATTCACGCGGCAAATCGTCCGCCCAAGGGCCCGGCGAAGCTGATGCCCAGGACGCCGACGCTGCCGAAGATCGTCAAGAACCGAAAACGTCGGCGAACGAGCTGATTGTTTTTCATCCGCGCCTGGAGTGCATCTCATATGGAACTTCCGCGACGAAGCCGCGGCGACGAACTGCTCACGCCCG
>Ga0182024_10025184_pt1 | contig 10526 bp, 8 predicted proteins | sample P32metaG_FD_120480 | JGI IMG/M metagenome (GOLD analysis project Ga0182024, IMG submission 120480) | Permafrost microbial communities from Stordalen Mire, Sweden - P3-2 metaG (Illumina Assembly) | ecosystem: Environmental > Terrestrial > Soil > Wetlands > Permafrost | place: Sweden: Stordalen...
ACGGCAAAAGCAGCATCAACCTGGCCGTTGGATTGTTTTACGTGCTGAAAGTGAGCGTTTGTCTTTTCCTGGACATGATTCGCCAGCCGTGGCCGAGCGACAAAATCGGCTTGCCGTGAACGCGGGTGAGGTTTTTTATGATGCCCCGGATCATTCTTCTATTTTTCGGAACGACGGTGCTGATCCTGGCGGTGCGGCGAATGCGCACCTACCGGCTCAAGGAACGGCACATGCTGATGTTCATCCTGACCGGATTGCCATTTTTGGCGCTTTCGATCTGGCCGGCGGCATTGTGGTGGGTTTCGCAGCGATTGCACATCGACTATCACACGATCTCAATGCTGTGCATCGCGGCGTTTCTGATCCTGATGATCTTTGAGATGCTGACGATCATCAGCCTTCAGGAGCGGAAGATTTCGACGCTGGCGCAGATTGTGGGGATCATGATGGAGAAGGACGGGATCACGGATCGGCCGCGGTCCGGGGAAGCGGATGAGGAAGATCGGCGTGAGGACACGCCGGCTCTGTTCTAGCGCCCCATCGCTCTGAGAAGGCGATAACCCCAAACGATTTTTTCGATGTTGAGGCGATGGACCCATCGGCTCAGCGAATCCTTGCCGGCGTAGCGGCAGGCGACGCGATAGCCTTCGGTGAATTGCCGGCGATAACCGCCGCGCGATTTGCTGGAATCGTGCACGCGAAAGCTGGCGAGCGTTTGATCGATGACCAGGGGCGGGCAACGCTGGGCCATCCTGAGCCATAGGTCGTAATCCATCGTCCAATAGAGGGAGTCGTCCAATTGGCCGACGGATGATCCGAATGATCTTCGCCAGAAAACCGCGGGCTGGCTGATGAAATTCATTCGCAGGAGCGACTTGTAGCTGAAAGATCTTAATCGACGATTTTTATATTCGGTGACGTTTGTGCGGGCGATGTTGCCGGCCGAATCAATGATATCGCACCGCCCTACCAGCCATTGTGCGGACGGTGCTTGCTCGAATGCTTTGGCGACCGTTGCGAAACAACCCGGGGCATACAGATCATCGCAATTGAGCCAGGCGACGATTTCGCCTTTGGCCCTGGCTAGGCCCTTGTTGATGGCATGGGTCTGGCCCCGATCGGGCTGGCTGATCCACTGGAGTCGCGGATCGCTCGTGGATTTCAGGAGCGGGATTGTTCCGTCGGTGCTGCCGCCGTCGATGACGAGCCATTCGACGTCGAAGTCGCCTTTCTGGGAGAGGATGCTGTCGAGCGATTGGCGGAGATACTCGCCGCCATTGAGCGATGGCGTGATGATGGATATTGACGGTGCGGGCATGGGGAGAAATCTACTTCAGCTCGGGATCGATGCGGGCGCGCGTGAAAGAAATCGCGAGCGGATTGCGGACGCGGGCAGCGGTCGCGAGAGGATCGCCCTCGGGCGAGACGTTCATTGCCGCGAGCCAGCGGTGATAGTCGGCGTCCTTCGGATCGAGAATGACGAAAAGATGGCCCGGGGCGGCGGAGATCGGCTCATTGGGTTCGGAGAAGGTTCGATCGGCTAAGTAGGTCATGATTCGCGCGAGCTTGGTGGGACAGAGGATCACGTCCTGGTCGGTTGTGAACTCCGGGATTTTTCGGGCGATCTCGACGTATGGCTGGAATTCGCCGCTTTGATAATCAGCCAGGAATGGATGGGCACGCTGGTGAACGATGAAGGCGATCACTTGCCCGATGTTGAGGAAGGTGCCGAGGGGCAAGAGGATCGCAAAAATTGCGTTGCCAAGTCGGCGCGGCAGACGAAGGTTGATCGAGCGGAGTAGGTTCCACCAGCCGATCACCAGGAGCGGAAGAATCTCCAGGATGTAGCGGTAATCGGAGATTAGAAGAATCAGGGTCAGAAGCGTCATGATGACCCATAGACCCCAAAACGGGCGGTGGCGGATCAGAGCGACGCCGGCCAGCAGGGCAATCCCGCCGAAGATCATGTTCAGGGAGGTGTAGACGAGGTCCATTCCGAAGACCGCTCGCACGCCGGTGACTTGGAGCAGGTCGCGGAGATTTCCGAGTGCGGTGGTGCGCAGTTCCCGGGGCAGGTCATGGGTGAGCTGATGGAAGGCATATTGCTCGTACATGCCAGACGGGCCGTGTCCGGGAAGCCGGCGCGGATCAAGGAGCAGGAAAAAGGCGACGGTGATGACGCAGAGGACGGCGGGCACCGCGGCGGCGCGCCAGTTTCGGCGAACGATCGCGGTGAAGATCAGTGCGAGGATCCACGCGGTTAACAGGCCGATCATCGTGGGACGGGTGCTGACAACCACGACCAGCCCGACGACCAGGAGAACCCAATCCCACCACCTGCCGCGGCGGGATGGGGAGCCGAATATCGCTTCGTGCCCCGCCAGGACGGCGAGAACTCCGGCGAGGAACGGCATGTCCGTAAGAATCTCGAAACTGTAGCGGAAGAATTCGTGTGTGAAGGCGACACCGACGGTGATGACAACGGCTGTTGGACGATCATAAGCGAGGAGGACGAGGCGATAGGTGAGCGCGAGCGCGGCAAGCGCGCATGCGAGCATGAGTGCGTCGGCGGCGAAGATCAGATGATTGGGAAAAAGTCGCTGCAGGGCCGCGAGCGCCAGGGGGAGGCCGGGATATACGGTCTCATGGCGAATGCCGTGATAGGTGTATCCGTTGCCGGTGGCGAGGCTGCGGGAGAGGTTCAGATATAGGCCGCTGTCCGGGCCCATTCGCCACTGGCCGTTGAAGCCTAATAAGTACGCGGCAGCAATGGCGATGAAGAGCGGTATCCGCAAGCGCTCGGCGAGCCCGAGGATGGTTTGGCAAAAGGGTGCGCCGGTTCGAGGCGGCGCGATGGCAAGAGTGCTTGAGGTTCCCGCATCCATCGTCCCCACCGCCGCGTTCGACTGAATTTGGGATAAGGCCATTCGCTAAGGGAGATAGTATAGCCGATTCCGCGGTTTGCGGGGGAATGCCGGGGGCGGGTAGTCTTGGCGGGGACGATGAGCAATTCCCTGCCACGATCACCGCAGCGGACCCTTCCCGTGGTGTTGGCCGGATTTCTGGGGTGGTCGCTGGATGCATTCGATTTTTTCCTGGTGGTGATGACGCTCACCGCCATCGGCAAGGAATTCCACAAAACCGACCGGGAAATGGCGCTGAGCCTTACGTTGACCCTGGCGTTCCGGCCGGTTGGGGCGCTGATTTTTGGCTTGCTGGCGGATCGATACGGCCGCCGCTTGCCGCTGATGATCGATCTGGTTTTTTATTCGATCGTGGAAGTTTTGACGGGGCTGGCGCCGAGTTTCAGGACGTTTCTGATCCTGCGGGCGCTGTTTGGCATCGGCATGGGAGGCGAATGGGGCGTCGGGGCGTCACTGACGATGGAAAAAGTGCCGGCGAAATTGCGCGGCGTGCTGTCGGGTTTTCTCCAGGAGGGGTATGCCGTCGGATATCTGCTGGCGGCGCTGGCGTATCGGTTTATCTTTCCGCACTGGGGATGGAGGCCGCTATTTTTCATCGGCGGCTTGCCGGCGCTGCTGGCGCTGTTTGTCCGCTTCGCGGTGCAGGAATCGGAGGTTTGGCAGAAAAATAAGGCGGAATCGTGGACGCATCTCGGGCGCGTGCTGGTGGCGCATTGGCCGATTTTCATCTATCTGGTTGCGCTGATGACGATGATGAATTTGTCGTCGCACGGGACTCAGGATCTTTATCCGACATTTCTTCAGCGTTATCGCGGTCTGGGCGTAAAGGACCGATCGAATCTCGCGGCGATCTCGATGGTCGGGGCGCTTTTTGGCGGAATTGCGTTCGGGTTGCTCTCCGACCGAATCGGCCGGCGGCGCGCAATTGTGCTGGCGTTTATCGGCGCGCTGATGGCGATTCCGATGTGGGCGCTTCCATCCGGGCTTGGCAAGTTGGCGGCGGGCGCGTTCATGCTGCAATTCATGGCACAAGGCGCGTGGGGCGTGATCCCCGCGCATATCAACGAGCTTTCGCCCGATTCCATCCGGGGGTGTATGCCGGGATTCGCCTATCAGTGTGGAAACCTGCTGGCCAGCTATGTCGTGCAGATGGAAGCGGGACTGGCGCAGCATTGGGACTATGGCGCGGTCATGGCGATCTCGGCGGGGACGTTTTTTTTGCTGGCGATTTTTGTTACTGCGATCGGGCGGGAAAGACGGGGGGATGAGTTTGGGGCGCTCGCGAGTAAATAAAAACTCGCTCCCCTTTGGGTCGCGGCTAAACGATGAGTCGAGGATGGGCGTTTCCGGTTACGCGGAGCAGGCTTCGGCGATGGTCGGGAAAAATGTGAACACCTCGTAGAGGTGGGCGCGTCGGAAGGCTTCGAGAACGAGCGGCCGGACCGCCGCGAGGCGCACTTGTCCGCTGTGCGAAACCAGGCCGCGGCGGAACGCCAGCATGGAACCCATGCCGAGACTAGAAATGAATGTCACGCCGGCCAGATCCAACACGACGAGTTTTGGACGCTGCGCGGCGAGCCGAAGGAAAACCGATTCGAGGGGTTGGAGGGTGATGGCGCACTCCCCCTTGACGTGGACGATGACCGCCTCGGGCACCGTCTCGATCTGGACATCCATTGGTTCAGCAAGCATGACGTTAGCGTTTGGTTAATCCCAAGGCGGCCATTATATAGCGCGGCAGCGGGATAGGGGAAATCAAATTACTTCTTGCGCGATGGGAACGGCCGCTGGGCGGGATCGGAGGGAGATGAACGCGGCGGCAAGCACACTGAGCCATAGTATGGTTCCGACGGCGGCGACAGAGGCGTGGGGATTGCCCGGAAAGAACATTTCCGCCAGTGCACCGGAGCCGGGGCCGAGGACGCACCCCAGGCCGATTAGCGCTTCGTGATAGGCATTTTGGGCGGTGCTGCCGTCGCTGAGGACCATGCCGAAGTAGAGGCTGGCGGAATAGATCAGGCCCATCGCGACGCCGAGGGCGATTTGCCAGAGGATCATGGAGAGGGTTGAGGGGACGAGCGTGATGCAGAGAAACGCGATGAGCAGCGCGATGGCGGCGAAGAGCAGGGCGCGGGGACGGGTGTGCCACCAGGCGGTCGCGCCCAGAAGAAGGAAGCAGAACCATCGGGCGATCATCCAGACGCTGGCGAGGAGGGTCCGGATTTCCGGAGCCGCGGAGTGGATCACCGGAAGCGTCGGCATGAGGGCGCCGAGCGAATAGATGACCGCGAACGTCGCGGGGAGGGCGATGCGTGAAAGCCGCATGGCCAGCGTGCGCATTGCGAGCAATTCCGGCTCGGGATGCGGATGCGCGGCGGCGCGATGCTCGGGCGGGTGAAAACGCATCAGCAGACCTGCCGCGGCCAGATGGGCGGCGGCCGTGGCGAGAAAGATTCCCGGCGGGAAATGGGTGATGACGATGCCGCAGAGCGCGATGGTTACCGCCCCGGCGCCGGCCCAGACCAGATTGTAAAGTGAAATCCGGCGTGAGATCTCGTCGGGCGACGCGCCGACGGCGAGGAGACTTTCCAGCAGCGGCCACTGCGCGCCGCTGAAGAGCGGGTAGCTCAGAACGAGGACCACCATGAAAAATGGATTCGGAAGAAATGCGCCGGCGCATGCGACGGCGGCCATCGCGGCGTGGAGAATGATCAGGAGGGTGCGGCGGTGGATTCGGTGCGAGAGGGGATTGATCGACAGAGCGCCGATGATGTAGGCCACGCCCTGGGCCGAGGCGAGGAGGAGATTTCTTCGCGCTCCCCAGCCGAAGCGTGTTTGCATATAGAAGAAGATTCCGAACATGAGGAGATTTCCACCAACGCTGCCGAAGGCTTCGAGGGTGAAAACCCGGGCGAGATACCGGCGGGCGGCGGGATCGAGGGAATGGGGGGCGAGTGTTTCTGCCATGCGTAGGTCCATGGGAAGGAAGTCGGCAGATTAGCGGAAACAAATCTCGAAAAAAATGGAAGGTGCGCGATCCTGCGCGCGGGCGCCGGCGTATTGAAGCAAGCAGTTCGTTGGAAGTCCGCCATCCACGGCGGAGTTGACGGGAATCAAGTCTAACCCGTCAGGTTTCATGTTGTTGTCGGTGAAGGCTCAGTCGGGAGCGGCGCGGCGAAGCGCCTGGTGTCTCCGGAGGGTTGACGGGTGGAGGAAGGTGTTTTAATGCGCTGTCCCCACGGCTGCGCGCTGGCGGTGCCGTGGGTGGGGATTGGGCGGGGCCGGGACGGCATAGTTCCGGCTCCGCTTATCAATTGATTTTTTAGGGGCGATAACTCGCTGATTTTTGTTGCATCTTGGGAGCACAGATCGTTTAATTCCCGGTCCTTGGTCCGGCAAGAATGCCGGTTAAGATTTGATCGACGCCATGGGAGGGCATCTTTCGAGTCGGCCCCTTCTTTGGCCGATAACGACGTTGCCGGAGGCTTGCCGAACTCCGCGCTGAGAGGACCCGAGTTATGCAGACCGTCGTTCACGTCACTCACGAAGCAATTCAGAAAATTGGCGGTATCGGAGCGGTGTTGCATGGGCTGCTCACCAGCAAGACCTATCTCGATAAAGTTCCGCGAAATATTCTGGTGGGCCCGTTCTGGCCGAGCGACGATCTGGCGGAGCATCGGCTCGGCCCGCACGGCGAAGTTTTGTACAGCAGTTTCGATCAACTGTATCGCTCGCCGCTGGCGGCGCGGTTTCGGGAGATCGAGCAGGAATTCGACGTGGCGATCGTCTACGGACGGCGGAAATTCGCGGATAAAGAGACGGGGATCTCCAGCACGCCTGAAACATTGCTGATCGACGTGGCGCGGTTCGACAAGGAAAAGATCAACCAGTTCAAATACGATCTTTGGAAGACCTTCGGGATCGAAAGCGCGAAATACGAAAACATCTGGGATTTCGAGCAGTACATGCGGCTGGCGAGGCCCGCGATCGCGGCGCTGCACGCGCTGGGCGTGGGGAGCGAGAGCGAACCGTGCGTGATCCTGAGCCACGAATATATGGGGATGCCGACCGCGCTGGCGGCGATCCTTGAAGGGGAGCGGAGCAATTTCCGCACGATTTTTTACGCGCATGAAGTGGCCCCGATGCGCCGGGTGGTGGAACATCATCCGGGGCATGACACGATGTTTTACAACGTCATGCGGGCGGCTGTTAGTTCGGGACATTACCTTGAAGAAGTCTTCGGCGACCAGAGCGGGTACTACAAGCACTCGCTGGTGAAGGCCGCGCGATTCTGCGATGGCATTTTCGCCGTGGGTGATTATACGCTGAAGGAGATTCGCTTCCTCGGCCCGGATTTTCTGCATGTGGACAGCCAGGTGGCGTACAACGGCGTTCCGTGCTGGAAGATCAGCGGGGAAGAGAAGAGGGCCAGCCGCCAGAAATTGCGCGAGTATTGCAACAATCTACTGGGGTTTGAGCCGGACTATGTTTTCTCGCATGTGACGCGGCTGGTGCCGAGCAAGGGATTGTGGCGGGACCTGCGGGTGCTGGAGCACGTCGAGCGCATCCTGCGGTCGCGAAACGAAACGGCGGTGCTTTTCACGCTCAGCACGGAGGTTCCGTCCCGCCGGGGCGACGACATCCGCAAGATGGAGCAGGCTTATCATTGGCCAGTCGCGCATCGCGAAGGCTTGCCGGACCTTTCCCATGGCGAGGCGGCGTATTATCAGGGCGTGCAGGAATTCAACGCCCGGTCGCGGAACGTCAAGGTGGTTTTCATCAATCAGTTTGGATTTGAGCAGAAGGTCTGCGGAGCGCGGATGCCGGCGGATATGGAATTCATGGACATCCGTAAGGGATCGGATGCCGAATTCGGGCAGAGCATTTACGAGCCGTTCGGGATCGCGCAGGTTGAGCCGATCAGCTTCGGCGGGATTTGTGTTTTCAGTAACGTGTGCGGATGCGCCGGTTTCGTGGATAAGGCCACGGACGGGCAGCCGACGCCGAACGTGATCGTCGCGGATTACACCGATTTGCCGAACAAGGGATTGAGGCCGGATCAGATGCTGGCCATTGGGCAGCCGCAGCGGGATGAGATCGAGCATACCGTCGCGGGGATCGTGGCAAAGGAACTGGTGGACCGGCTGCCGCGTTCGCCGAAGGAATTCGAGCAATATATCGATCGAGGCCATGCCCTGGCGGAGAAGATGAGCTGGGACGTGGTGGCGCGGGATTACGTGCTGCCGGGTATTCAGCGTGCCAGCCGGGCGAATCGGCTGAAGCAGATCGCCTGATCGAACATTTCGCGTTGATTTGAAATCGGGGACCGGGCCGGGGACGGCCCGGCTCTGTTTCTGTTTCCAGAATTTCCGTCCCATTACGGCCTTGAGCGGCCATTATGTGTTGCGGGATTCTGCAACAAACCCGTCTCGTTAACGTCTTATTCCTTAACCCTGGCGCACGGGACGCGGCGATGCTGTTGCATGTTTTGCCGGCCATCTTATTCTGGTGAGAGTCAGGCAGGAGTAATATCGGCCCATGTCCCACGGCACGAAGGGGGGTTTGGTGATGACCGGCGGTGGGCAAGAGCCGCCTCGGGGGTCGGCGCGCCGGCGATTGATCCATCTCGTCAGTTGGGTTTTCATCCTTTTAGTTATTGGGTACTACTCGTGGCGAATGGCCGGCATCGGCCTGGACCTTCGGCAGGATTTCTGGGTCTATTGCTCGCAGAATCATTTCCCCGACGACATGAACAACGCCCTGAACAAGGGAAACATGGTCCTGCGGGAAGCGGAAGATGTCGCGCAGGATGACGAGGACAAAAAAACGCCGGCTCAGCGGGAGGAGGAGGCGAAGCGGATCGCCGCGGGACGTGCGCCGCTGACGATTGCCCGGCCGGGGCCGGGATTGTTTGATTCGCCGCTGAATGCGCGGATTTTTTCCGAGCGATGGAAGAGTCTGAAGCCGTTGTATAGCCAGATTCTTCGCGGGTGGATTCGGACGTATGACCATTTGCTGCGCGACCGGGGCGAGGGGGCGGATTTTGATCTGGATTATCCCCCGCTGCGGCTGATGGTGATGACGCTCTGGACGTGGGATGTTCAGACGCGATTTCCCGGGGTTACGGCGGTGCCGCTCACGCCACAGATCGTTTACGACCCGGATACGAATCGGCCGATCGTGGCGACGGCGGACATCGTTCAGCCGATGCTGACGTTCAACTCCATCTGCGAGGGGATCACATCGATATCGATTTTCATTTTGGTCTGGCTTTGGATGGAGCGGCCGGAGAAGCCGGGACGGTCACGGCTCGCGGGCTGGCTGATGTGGCCGCGGAGGCCGCGGGATGATTTGGTCAAAGATACATCATGGCGCGCCCGCTGGGGCGATCCGATGCTGCTGGCGCCCGTGATCGTTTTTGCCTTCTGCACATTGGTGCGGTCGAATCTCAGCTGGCAGATGCCGATGCCGGATGCGACGGAGCTTTCGCTGATCGATGTTCGCATTGCGAGCGTGGGATGGTGGCTATTTTTGCTGCTGAGATTTCTGGCGGTGGTTTGCCTGGCGCGATTTTTGCCGCGGCCGTATCGATCGGTGATGTGCGCGCTGGTCGCGGCGACGATGGCGTGGCTGAATCCGGGCTCGATCCTGGATAGCCATGGATGGCCGCAGTGGGATTCGTGGCTTCCGCCATTTTTTCTGGTTGCCGCGATTCTGGTAACGCTGGATTGGTGGATCGCGGCCGGGTTGCTGCTGGGCGTGGGGTGCATGTTCAAGGGGCAACTGCTGTTCGTTTCTCCGGTGCTGATATTGTGCCCGCTGCTGGCGGGCTGGCCGGGAAGATTTATGCGCATCGTTGCCGGGCTGGCGGCCGGGGCGGGGCTGGTGGTCTGGCCGTGGCTGGTAACGAACATGGGGGCGATGAGATGGATCTTTATCGCGGTGCTGGTCGCGGGGTTTTTCTGCGCGGCTTCGAGCATGCGCGGACTTCTGGGAGAACAATTCGCGGAATTGGCTCGCGTCGGCCGTGCGCGCTGGCGCGCGTCCATTGAGAAATATTCGCTAGCGCTGGCGACCGCCCTGATCTGGTTTGCGGCGGCGATTGCGGGGGCGATGATTTACCTGCTGCTGATTCTGGTCCTGAAACATTGGACGCCATCGCCGGCGGTGCTGCTGGGATTAAGCGTCGCGATCGTTCCCTGGTTTTTGCCGCGGCGACTGATCCCTGGGTGGTTGCTGCTGGTTTTCGCGGCGACGCTCTGGCTTGTGGCGTTTGATGTGGGCGGATCTTGGTCGTGGTGGAAAATCGGCTTTGTCTACGGCACGCAAAAACATCCGGAAATACAGTTGGGCGAGGCCAGCTTGAGCAATCTCTCTTCGATCCTCGGGGAGCGATATGGCTGGCAACTGCACGATCATGTCACGACGCTGAATCTTCCGTTTCTTGGAACAACCGACCTTGATGTTCAAAAATTTTGCGCCGTGATTTACTTCGCAAGCGTGATGTTGTGCACGGTGGCGGCGGCGATGCACATGCGGCAAAGAGATCCGCGATTTTTGATCGCGCTGGCCGCGCCGTGGGTGCTGTTTACCACGCTGCTG
>Ga0182024_10025185_pt1 | contig 10526 bp, 8 predicted proteins | sample P32metaG_FD_120480 | JGI IMG/M metagenome (GOLD analysis project Ga0182024, IMG submission 120480) | Permafrost microbial communities from Stordalen Mire, Sweden - P3-2 metaG (Illumina Assembly) | ecosystem: Environmental > Terrestrial > Soil > Wetlands > Permafrost | place: Sweden: Stordalen...
CCCCCCAATCCCCGTGCACTCGACCTGGCATCGCTTCAAGCCATCCTTGCTGAAGCCAACCAGGCCATCGGCCGGTTGGATGGCACGACATCTTCTCTCCCTGGCCTCAAGCTGTTCCTCTACTCCTACGTTCGGAAGGAGGCCGTCCTCTCGTCTCAGATCGAAGGCACGCAATCTTCGCTTTCAGATCTGTTGCTTTATGAGAACGCGGAGACACCCGGGGTACCACTGGACGATGTGCAAGAAGTTTCCAACTACGTGGCGGCCCTCAATCATGGTCTGAAGCGCATGAGGGACGGATTTCCTCTCTCCCTTCGCCTCATCCGGGAAATTCATGAAGTTCTCCTGGCGAAGGGGCGCGGCAGCCACGCACAACCGGGGCAGTTCAGAAAAAGCCAGAACTGGATCGGCGGCAGCCGGCCCGGCAACGCGGCCTATGTTCCGCCTCCCCCCGAATATGTGGACGACTGCATGGGCCAACTGGAAACTTTCATCCATCAAGAGGGCACAACATTACCTCTGCTAATAAAGGCCGGCCTTGTACATGCACAGTTCGAATCGATCCATCCTTTCCTCGACGGCAATGGCAGGGTCGGGAGGCTGCTCATTACCTTCATGCTTTGTGCCGAGGAGGTCCTGCGCGAACCCGTTCTCTATCTCAGCCTCTTCTTCAAAAAGCATCGGCGCCTTTACTATGACCGGCTCAATGAGACACGAGAGCACGAAGGCTGGACACCGTGGCTGGATTTCTTCTTACAGGGTGTGCGGGATACCGCAAATCAGGCGGCGCGGACGGCCGGCAGCATCGACAGACTATTCAACGCAGACAAGGAAAAGATTGAGCGCTTCGGCCGCGGTGCGGCTTCTGCGCTCCTGGTCTACAGATACGCTCAGGCCAATCCGCTCTTCTCGATCAGGAACTCAGCACGCGAGATGAAGGTGAGCTTTCCAACCGCGTCCGCCGCGGTGGATCGCATGATCGAGGTCGGCATCCTGCGAGAGTCCAGTGGAAAACGAAGAGGCCGTCTGTTTCTCTACGAAAGCTACCTCGACATTCTCAATCGAGAATCCTGATTTGCCAGACTGCATTAGGTCGACTGTCGAGCTTGACAACCCTGCTGTATTCTTACATCCACTTGCCCAACTTGTCGGCGGATTCTCGCGACGGCGTCGAGAGAATTCGCCAGACACCGTCTGGCGAATCTGCCAGTCGCAATTTTGCATACTGCGTCTGCAAAATTCGTAGCCAAAACGATCCGTGCATATGGATGGACCAGCCGAAGGACGCGGCATCGCTTATGATCTACATTTCGCTAGCCAAGCGGCTAGCCCCCACACAGTTGGCTGCGGCCTCATGGTGTTGATAGTGGTGGTATCGAGCTGTGTCCTCAGATGGGCCGCGTAGTGCTTTTCAATGATCCCCACGCTTGTTCGACAGTTCTTGGCGATCTGATAGATGTTGGCTCCGTTCAGCAGACGAAAGCAAATGTAGGTGTGGCGAAGGCTATAGGCTGTTCGTAATCCACCATCGCGATCGGTGCGAAGGTTTTCTTCCTCAAGAATTGCCTTGAATAGATCGCGCGACCATTTCGGAAACAGAAGATCTGCAGGGCCCGGCTCGTGCCACTCCCCTTTGGCTATGGATGCTGTACGGCTACCCGACCTTCCCGGTCCACCATCGGGACGTGTGCGGGTCTTCAGGCGCTCGAATGGTCGCACGGCACCCCGTGTGCTGACGCAATAGCCGACACCTCGCTTCCCACGCACTTCGATTTCAAGAATGGTCTGGCCGGCGGCCACATCTTCGACCACCGTGACATCGCGAAACTGAAGACGCATCACCTCGTCTGGACGGAGGCCTGTATTAGCTGAGAAGAGAACGTAGTCGTGAAGTTGTTCCGCTTCCCAACGAAAGCGGGGTTGCTTGGGATCACGAGCCCGTTTCCGCGTTGCATCGCAAAGCCGTTTGTACTCTTCAGCGGAGAACCATGCCCTATGAAAAATCTTTGACGACGGGCGAAATGGCTCTGACATATCCGGTAGTTGATCGATCCATCCGTGCCGGCTAGCATTTTTCAGCACCTGACGAATGCAGACGATTTCCTGGTGTATTGTGCTCCGCGCCGGGAGCCTGCCCGTCTTGCAGTTCTGCGCGCGCCAGATACGGTAGTCCTGAATGATGCCTGATGTGATCTCTGCAAGTTGCTTCTCGCCGAGAAACGGAAGGATGATGCGATTCAGCTTCAACTCATACTGTTCTAGCCATTTTGGGCCGCGCTCGCCCTTGGTTAGAACGGGAGCCTCTTCGACGAATTTCGCGGCGGCCTCTTTGAATTTTTTGCCTTGCTGCCGTGTGTCTTTTGGAAGGAGTCCGGCATGCGCCTTGCCGCGCAAGCCGAGATACCAATCTTCGGCGAAGTTCTTCGCGCGACTGAGGCTGTCTTCGTGCGTCGAGACCCGCCAGTTGCGCCCGTTGAGGAAGGTCGAGCATTGCCAGTTATTACTGTTCTCGCGGCGATAGATGTTGACCTTACCGCCCATGGTTTTGTGGATCTTGGCTTTAGGTTTGGGGCTCGCTAATGTTTCGGACATTGATAGGTCAATCATCCCTCAAGAGGGTTGCACATGTCCAAATGTGTAACACATGCGCAATTCGAATCGATCCATCCTTTCCTCGATGGCAATGGCAAGACGAGCAGGCTGCTCATTACCTTCATGCTTTTTGTTCAAGAGGTGTTTCGCTAACCTGTTCTCCATCTCAGCCTCTTCTTCAAAAAGCATCGGCGCCTTTACTATGACCGGCTCCATGAGACCCGAGAGAGCAAAGGGTGGGCGGCATGGCTGGACTTCTTCCTGCAGGGTGTGCGGGAAACTGCAAACCAGGCAGTGCGGACTGCTGGCAACATCGACAAACTATTCAATGCAGATAAGGAAAAGATCGAGCTCTTCGGTCGCGGTGCGGCTTCCGCGCTCCTCGTTTACCGGTACGCCTAGGCCAATCCGCTTTTCTCGATCAAGAACGCAGCTAGCGAAATGAAGATGAGCTCCCTTGTCGTAACACCAAAACCGAGACATAACCGAAGCGCGAATTGAGCAAGTCTTGATAGACGCCGGTATTGGCGTGGACCCGTACGCGCTCCGCACTGAGTTCCTGGAAGATGGCGAGGGCCGGGGCTCAACCGGCACATAAGGGTATCTCGATAATCATCCTGATTTTGGTTGATAATCATCCACAAAATGGTTGATTATCCGCCTGCGGTAGCCCGGCAGCGAGCAGGCCGCCGCGATGCCTGGTTTCAGTCCTACGTTACGACGGTGCTCAAACGGGATATACGAGATTTGGCAATCTGCCTATGACTAGCCCTAGCATTCCGAGGAGAGGAGTCAATATCTCCCGTATTACGCGGACCAAAAAAACAACACATCTCCGAACACCGGGTCAGCCTCGTCCCGCTGATAAGGAGCTCGTACCGCCTCAAGGCGTCCCTTCCTCATCACTTGGTTTGGCAGGTCTTCGAAGCCAATCTGAAGATCACCGTTGGTTGCTGCGCTGTAAACGACAGATTCCAAAGGAAATGACTTGTTCCAGCGAACCATGTACGTGTCGCTGCATGCTTCCGACAAATGGAGCGATTGTCTCCGATACTTGGGTTGTGCTTCTTCCCCATCTCGGTTAGTTGAGGGCGACGAAAAGAGTAATGTTTGGTTCACGGCCTTTCTTTGGCGCTGTTCTCCGACGCGCAGGCGATAGCGGAGTAGACCTGCGACCGCAGTTCCAGGATGGGCAGAGGCAAGGCGGAAAGCAGTTGCTTCAAACGAACTGCCGAAAATTTCCATCAGCGTCAGAACAGCAGAGAGACTATAGCCTGTCGTGGTAGCCTCTCTCTGAAAATCGCTAAGTGGCATGAGCAACTCAGAAGCTCCCAGATCACAAAGCCTCTCCAACTCATTCGCTTCCCTAGATTCGCTTGCACAGATGTTGCGGAAGCGCGCCCCGTTTATGCTATTCGGGAAAAAGGTGTGGATGATTTCGTGAGCAATGGAAAATCCTACGCGGCTTCGCGGAACAGCCGGGTTGTAAATAATCGAGCGCCCGCCGGACACATTCGGCACAAGGATCGCATCTCGCTTCTCGCCCCTGCGCTGCTCGATGTTCATTGGAACCACTTCCGCAATGCCGCAGATGGAAGCCAGAATGGTCAGCCGATCAATTGGGTCCTTCGGAATGTCATGAAATTTGTTGAGCGTTTGCAGACGTTTGCGGGCCTGTGTAAGCACAGAGGATCGCGGATCAACCAGGCTGCCAGTCGCCTTGATGAGGGAGAGCACATCGGGATCCGAATACCTCCTACCGCCGACCCGTATTGTTTCCATCGTGCTATTTTTGTGCGGTTCGTTGACTCAGCATCTTGATCGCTTCGAGCAAGAATCGCCATCCTTCCATGTCTTTTGGTCTGTTACCCCTAAAATTCACCTGCGCTAACATCTCTACTTCGGAATCCGAGAGATTCATCTCCATCTGCAGTTCTTTCAGTCCAGGGGGAAGTTCCGCTGCAGTTCGTTTCTTCTTTGAAGAATCGGCGTGCCTCGGCGCGGCATCATCCAAGAGCTCATCCAGCGTTACGCCAAGCGCATTAGCAATCGCGAACACATACTGAATGTTTGGCTTGCCGGCAACTCCGTTCTCCAAGTCCGAAATATAGGCTTTCCCTATACCGCTCTTCTCGGCCAGACCATTTAAAGCCCATCCCTTGCCCTGGCGCCGGAATCGGACGTTTTCGCCAAGCCTCTTGAGATCAATGGCAGAATTTTCCACTATTTGGCAACCTGTCGTAAAAAAGTGTTGACCCGGCTGGCCTTTCGGTCGGATAATTGCAACCAGTCGGATTTATCCAACTTTAAACCGCAAACCCAGCGGATTGCAAGCGGATTCGACTATGCAGTACTGGGCCCGGTTCCAGACTTCAAATCCATTTTACGGAGCAACGAATGGCTACACATCGACTGAATGTTTTCCCCCTGGGTAATGCGGATTGCTGCCGAATTGATCTCGAAAGCGGCGATCAAATCCTGATCGACTACGCCGCGATGCGGGATCCGGAATGCAAAGACGATCTGCGCATCGATCTCCCATCTGAGTTGCGGAAGGACCTCGACTCCCGCAAGCGGGACTATTACAAGGTCGTCATGTTTACCCACCTTGACGATGACCACATTCGTGGCGCATCGAATTTCTTCTACATGCAGCATGCTGAAAAATATCAGGACAAAGTAGACGGAATGAGCCGCATAAAGATGGACGAGATGTGGGTGCCAGCCGCGGTCATAACCGAAGGGGGCTGCACGGAAGAAGATCGGATTATTCGGCAGGAAGCGCGCTACAGGCTGAAACAGGGTTCAGGAATTCGTGTCTTCTCACGGCCGGAACAACTCAAAAAATGGCTCGAAGGTGAAGGTCTGTCTGTCGCGGACCGCCAGGCACTCATCACGGACGCCGGGCAGCTGGTTCCTGGGTGGCTGGCCGAGATTCAGGGAGTCGAATTCTTCGTGCACTCACCGTTTGCCTGCCGCACGGATGACGGCAGCTACGTCGAGCGCAATGACGGATGCCTCGTCCTTCACGCAACCTTTTCCGCCGACAGCACCAAGACCAGGGTGTTCTTCGGCGCCGACATCCGGCAGGAACCGCTCAGCGAGATCGTTCGCATCACGCGTTTGAAAGGTCGGGAGGAACGTCTGGAATCCGACATTGTCAAGATTCCTCACCACTCCAGCTACCTTTCGCTCGGCCCCGAGAAGGGCACCTCGAAGACGCAGCCAACCGAGGATATCGCGTACTTTTACGAGAAAAAGCTCCTCTGGCGTGCCACTCTGATCTCTACGAGCAAACCGATACCGGCGAATGATGATGATAACCAGCCTCCGCACCGCCAGGCCGCAAACTACTACCGGGAACGAGCAGATGCCCAGGGTGGCACATACGTTGTGACGATGGAGAATCCGAAGCCATCGGCCCCGGAAACGCTTGTTATAGAAATTACTGGATCAAAAGCGAAACAGAAGAAGAGCTACTCGGCCGGTTTGTTCTCAGCTGTAAGCCGGCCTGCTCCGAGGGCTGGCAGCGGTGACTGATGTTTTTTTCATCGCTCCGGGCGAGAGCGCGGCCACCGACGCTCTCGTCATTCCGCTTGCACAAGATCTGGCGAAGCATTTACTTCGGCAGATCAATCCGTACGCCCGATTCCGTGAAGCGAGGATCACTCAAGAGGATGCGGAGCGGATGGAGACCATCGTTTTCGATATAGACGTTGAACTGAGCCAGATTACAGAGTTCGACATACATCCAACGGAACGAATCAGCGTCTCGTTCCGGCCGCAGAATGACGCCTGGCCCGAAGTGCTGGCGCTGCGTGAAGACTTCCCGGTCGTGCCACATCTGAATCTACGTCCGGTCGAATTTCCACGCAGCCTCTGCCTCTACGAGGAGGCATACTCAGAGGGCCGGCTCCGTTGGACCGTTGTCAGTATCGTCGAACGCATTCGCACCTGGTTGAGTGAGACAGCGCAGGGAGTCCTACACAAAGACGATCAGCCGCTTGAACCTCTATTTCTAGGCACGCGCGACACGGTCGTGCTGCCTGCTGACATTTACGCGAGAACGGCGCTGGGGCCGACACAGCTGCTCATCGCGCGCGCTGATAGGAAACCCTGGGGGCAGATTTATATCGCAAGGTATCTTGCCGGCGGTGTTCAGGGGCAAGGGACCGCGTTCGTTGCTGCAACCTACCTCTGTCCACCGATTCTGCATGGTGTCATGAACTGGACGCCCCAGACCCTTTCCGACCTTCAGTCCGCTTCGATTGCGGCAAGAGGGGACCTATTGGTCTCTCTAAGGGATCAGGTGAGCAGCTGGCCGCGGGAAGGTTGGCTCTTAGCATGCCACTTGGTTCTGATCGTATTTTTCCCGAAGGCTAGAGACGCAAAACACGCCGTCGAAGCGTTAGAGACCCGAGTGTTTGTGACGAACCCGACGGTCGGTGAAATCGGCGAGATCTTGGGTATCTGGCAACTGAACAACGGAGTGCCAGGACATCTGATCGGCGGAACCATTGACCAACAGAGACTGGACCACATCGCTCTCGTTCCTCTCAATCTCACATTCGCGTTGGATCGGCAGCGAGCTGCATCGCTGAATGGTTCTGTCCCTGATCTCAGGAGAATCACTGCTGTGGGGATGGGAGCGCTCGGCTCGCAGATCGCCAATCTTCTTGCCCGCAGCGGCTATGGCCGATGGTCCTTGGTCGATGGCGATGTGCTGCTGCCCCACAATTTTGCTCGGCATGCATTGGTGCATTCCTTGGTTGGCATGGGCAAAGTAGACGCAATGAAAATGCACCTTGACGCGACTCTTGCCGAGCCAATTGTGGAAGGAGCTCTCTTCGCAGATGTGCTGAATGCCGGAGAGAAAGAAGATGATGTCAACCGTGTTCTTAAGACAGCCGACGCTATCCTTGACTTCTCAGCGTCGGTGCCGGTAGCCCGGAAGCTGGCCCTGGCTGCGTCTGCGCAGGGCCGTCGCGCGTCGGCTTTTATGAACCCATCGGGTTCTTCTTCCATCCTGCTGTGCGAAGATTCTCAGCGGCTGACCAGACTCGATTCGCTGGAGATGCAGTATTATCGGGCAATCCTGTCCCGCACGGAGTTGGCCGATCACTTCGGGATTGCTCCTGGGTCCATTCGCTACGCGACCTCCTGTCGCGACGTCTCCAGCACATTGCCTGCGCACCAGGTAGCTCTTCACGCGGCATTGACTTCTGCAGCAATTAAGAAGGCTCTTTCCTCTGAGGGAGCATGCATTCGCGTGTGGATTGCCGACGAAGAAGACGCAGTTCAATCGCTGCAGATTCCGCCAGAAGCAATGATCGAGCGTCAGATCGGTGACTGGAAGCTCGTAACGGATCGTGGTTTCCTGGACAAACTGAATCTTCTAAGGTCGGCTGGCCTTCCCGAGGAGACGGGCGGCGTGCTTTTGGGCACCTGGGATCTGGTCCACCGTATTGTCTATGTGGCAGACACAATCCCGGCACCGCCGGACAGCAAGAAGCGGGTAACCTCTTTCATCCGCGGCTGCGAGGGGCTATTGGATAAGGTGACGCATGCAGGAAGGGCGACGAGCGGCATGCTCCAATATGTTGGAGAGTGGCACTCTCATCCGAATGGCTTTGGAACCGCCCCAAGCGGCGATGATCGCAAGGTATTTGAGTGGATTACCGAAAAGACCACCGAGGACGGCTACCAGCCGGTCATGACAATCGTGGGTGAACTCGATGCGAGATGGTTTGTCGAATCAATTAGCTCTCAACAGAATGTGGATTTGGGTGCCGCCAAATGAATTCATTCAATCTGATCACGGACGGCTATGAACGAAAGGCGCGCCTCTATCCAGCTTTGTTGCTGGTTGCGCCGATTGTCATCACCATAGTCGGGGTGGCCTCAACGAAACTATCCACGCTTGAGTCGTTTGCTACGGCTTTAGCGGGATGTGGAGGTGCGTTTTTGCTGACACAGCTTGCCCGCGATGCAGGCAAGAAGCGTGAGACGGCTCTATTCGAAGCTTGGGGAGGGCTTCCATCAGTTGCGGTCCTTCGTCACCGTGACCTCAGAATAGATCCAATAACGAAGGCGCGTTATCACCAGCAGTTGGCAGCTCTCGTCAAAGGCGCAAAAGCACCTTCTCCTGACGAAGAAGCAGCCGACCCGGCCACTGCCGATCTGGTATACAGCGCATGGTCGTCCTATCTCCGGGTCCATACCCGCGATACAAAGAAGTATCCCTTAGTTTTTCAAGAGAACGTCAGCTACGGTTATCGCCGGAATGTTTGCGGCCTACGGCCATTAGGCATTGTTGTGAGCGCCTTTTCACTCGCAGGCAGCGCCATATGGATTTATCACCTGTACACCACCACAGCCGTGATCGCTCCTGAGTCCGTTGGCGCTTTGGTATGCGCATTGGTGATTCTTCTGCTTTGGGCATTCCGGTTTACGCCAAATTGGGTTCGCATTCCCGCGGACGCTTATGCAGAACGATTGGCTGAGAGCATTGATTCCATAAGCAGTGGCTCGCAATCGAGTAAGAGTAAGGCGAAGAAAGGAACGGCCTGAATGTTCACCTTCAACTTATTTAACGTGGGGCACGGATTTTGCGCGTATGCGACAACACCGGGGGGATCAGGAATTCTCTTTGACTGCGGATACGATGATGAACTTGAGTTCTATCCTTCCAGATATTTTTCTGATCGCAAGATAGAGAATATATACGGCTTTGCGCTGAGCCATTTTGACCAAGACCATGTGGCCAACCTTCCTGCCTTGCGCAAGGTCGTCAATTTCAGCACAGTCATACGCAACCGTACTATTCCGGTTGACTTCATTCGGCGGCAGAAGGAAAGCGCTGGGGGAATTACTGCGGCAATGGCCAGTGCCCTTGATATGCATGAATACTGGATCCTTCCGGTGACTGTGCAGCCGAACTACGGAGGCGTGAAGGTTACGTACTTCCAAAATCAGTATCCATCGTTTACTGACATGAACAATCTCAGCCTCGTCACATTTCTAGAATATGATGGTTGCGGAATCGTGATTCCTGGCGATCTGGAACGCGAAGGTTGGCTGGAGCTTATGAAGCAGCCGGCATTTTGCCAGTGCTTGAGGGAGACGAACTTCTTCATCGCATCCCATCACGGCAGAAATGCTGGCTATGCTGAGGAAGTCTTCAGCTATTGCAAGCCACACATCGTGTTGTTATCTGACAAGAGCATCGTCCACGATTCTCAGGAGCATGACTACTCGAAGCATGCGACAGGGATCGTGTGGCCCAACGGGCAGACCAGGCGCGTATTGACGACCAGATGTGATGGCCATATCAGACTTACCAAACAGGCAGGGCAGCCCACCTCGGTAGTGATCGGCGTGAAGCTCTAATCGGGGTGACGCTTGGTCTATTGATCATTTCGTACAACGGTAAATTCGCGTCACAGCGGGGTGCCCTCGTAGAACATGGTTTGTGGAGCGCGCCCGGGTGCTCGCCTACGCCCGTCGTTACCCCGATATCGCACGGGGAACCGAGGTGGGAACGTCGCACGGGCCGGCGCAGCCGCTCACGGTGAGTTGAAAGCGCTTGAGCAGGCCCTGCCTTCGCCGCTCGTCCTTTAGCCACTCAACCTATGGTTTCGCTTCAGGTACTCAGCCTCTATGCCAACGAGTTTGTGGCTCGGACACAATACGGACACATCCTGGGTACCGGAACATACCACTCAGCACCAGAAGGTACAACAACCGCAGATATACAAGTCACGTAACATCAACAACTTCGACTGATTCTGAACCGCTTAGCGAATTGGAAGGCGGCCCTGAAAAGGCCGGCGTCGGCGGTTCAATCCCGTCTCTGGCCACCACTCTTGATCCTCACACTTCAATTGCTAGGCGCGCTCAAGCCGAGCGCAGCTCCGTAGGAATCCTCGGGGTTC
>Ga0182024_10025186_pt1 | contig 10526 bp, 8 predicted proteins | sample P32metaG_FD_120480 | JGI IMG/M metagenome (GOLD analysis project Ga0182024, IMG submission 120480) | Permafrost microbial communities from Stordalen Mire, Sweden - P3-2 metaG (Illumina Assembly) | ecosystem: Environmental > Terrestrial > Soil > Wetlands > Permafrost | place: Sweden: Stordalen...
CGGGGTGTTCGGCGGGGGGAGTGGGGAGCGACGGCGGCGGCTCGATACGCATTCCGGCGCATTATTCGGGGATTTGCGGATGGAAGCCTACGCCGGGGCGCGTTCCTTCAACGGGACATTATCCTGCGTCGGCGGGGCCGTTTGCGCAGTTGGGCGTGGTGGGGCCGATGGCGCGAACGGTGGCGGACGTGGCTCGATTATTTGCGGTGATGGCTGGGGCGGACATTGGGGACCCGGCTTCGGCGCCGGTGCCGTTGCGGACTTGGAGTGACGCTGAGATTCTTAAACTTCGCGTGGCTTATTTCGAGGACGACGGCGTGACTCCGGTGACGGCGGAAACGGCAGCAGCAGTGCGCGCGGCGGCGGAGGCTTTGCGCGCGCAGGGATTTCAAGTGGAGGCTTGGCGGCCGCAGAATTTGGATCGCGTGTGGCAACTTTGGTGGAATTTATTTGGGCGCGCGGTGCAGATGGCGTTTGCGGCGACGGTGGAGGGGCGCGAGACGGAGCTGAGTCCGATGTATCGCGCGTGGCGGGAGAGAGTGGCGCTGGAGCCGCCGATGGATGGGCGGGAGTGGCTGAACACTTTGGTGGGGCGTGACGCTTTGCGCGAAAAATTGCTGCGGCAGATGGAAACTTTTCCGATTTTGTTGTGCCCGGCTTGCGCGATTCCGGCGTTTCGTCATGGGGAGCGGGAATGGATGGTGCAGGGGCGGAAGGTGGAATACTTGAAGGCGATGAGTTATTCGCAGTGGTTTAATTTGCTGGGGAATCCGGCGGCGGTGGTGCCGGTGGGGCGTTCGCCGGAGGGACTGCCGATTGGTGTGCAGATTGTGGGACGGCCTTGGGAGGATGAGGCTGTGTTGGCGGTGGCGGCGAAGGTCGAGGCTGTTACAGGTGGATTCAGACGTCCGCCTTTGTAGTGCTAATGCCCGTCTGGCTTTGTTGACATCCTAAGTTTTTGGCAGAAACCAAATTGACGGCAAGAGTTTGCCGCAACCGCAGCCAAAGTTGTGTCGCACCTACGGCGCTGGTGCGGCGGGCTTCTTTCAAACAGCGGAGAAACTTATTGGCGCTGCGCTATCTGGCGGTGTTGGCGCGAGCGATCAGCAGGATTGCCAGGAAGTAGAAGATGAACATCAGGGCCAGGAAGGCTTTGGCGCGTTGGTTGGCGCCGGCGAATTCTTTCCAGACGAAAATGCCCCAGAGGGCGGCGACCATGGGAGCAGATTGGCCGATTGAGTAGGAGATCGCGACGCCGGTGAAATTGGCGGCGACGAGATTGAAGACTGTGCCGGTGGCCCAGATGGCGCCGCCGAGCAGGCCGAGGATGTGGCCGTTCACAGGTCCGTGGAAGAATCCGCTGAATGCTACTGGCTGGCCGACGAGCGGCTTCTTCATGAAATATACGTTCCACAACAAGCAGGAAAGCAGCGCGCCGCCGGTGAGGAACACGGCGATGCTGTAGGGGCCCAGGGTATTTCCGTGCGTGAGGGCGCGGGTGGAGAATGGCGCCCACAATCCCATCAGCACGCCGGAAATGACGCAGACGAGAATGCTTTTGTGCGAGACTTCTTTGTTCGCGCCGAGTTCGCCGTAGGCTTTGCCGTCGAGGATTACGGCGACCACGGCGCAGAGGACTCCGGCGCCGAGCATCATGACGTTGCCGCGTTGCTGTTGCACGAAGCTGAGGACGGTGCCGACTACCAGGGCGATGCCGATGGCTACGGGGAAGGCGATGGCGAGGCCGGCCATGTCAATCGCGGCGACGAGCAGGAGGTTTGCCAGATTGAAAATTACTCCGGCGAGGAGGGCCCAGCCGATGTTGGAGAGGTCGGCAGAGTGCACATTATTAAGAAAGCTGGTGGCGCCGCCGTTTGTCGAGCCCATGGTGAGCGCGTAAACCAGGGAGGCGAGGAAAATGCCCACGGCGTAGTCCCAGTAGAAAAGTTCGAAGCGATAATTTTTTACGCCTTTGTAGGTGTTGGCCCAGGATCCCCAACAGGCTGCGGAGACGATCATCATCAGCAGGGCCGTGCCGAAGCTTGTCGGTGAGTACATTGGGTTCCTTTATTCAGCGGCGATTGAAAAGCACGGCTTCAGGGGCTGAAGCCCCGCCCTTCCGGAGTAGCCAGTCATTTGATGGCTACTAAAATGCGGCGGCGCCTTTTGGGCTTTGTTGCTTGATCAGTGCTACTACTTCATCGTGTTTGGCCATGGCGCGGGCGCCTATTTTTGTGCAGCATAGCGCGGCGCAGGCGTTTGCGAACAGGCCTACTTTCTGGCAGCCCCAGCCCTGCAGAAGTGCGTACGAAAGGCCGCCCATGAATGCGTCGCCTGCTCCGGTGGTGTCTACTACGTCCACTTTGAAGGCGGGGACTCTGGCAATTTCTTTGGGAGTGGCGATGAGGCAGCCGTCGGCGCCGAGTGTGATGGCGACGACCGAAGGACCCATGCGCAGAAGAGCGGTCGCGATTTTTTCGTAGTCGGCTTCGCCCGTGAGCTCGCGCGCGGCGGCTTTGCAGGGCTTCAGGACGTCCACGAGGCGGAGCGCGGTGCAAAGTTCTTCCTGGGTGCCGAGGTTGCACTCGGCGAAAAAGCTGGGCGAAACGTCGAGATCGAAAATCACGCGGACCTTGGCGTCATGCGCGACCTGCATGGCTTCTCTTACGGGGGCGATGGCGAGTTGCGACGCTTCGGTGTGGAAATGTTTGGCGGCTTGAATGTGCGGCGCGAAGCGATGCAGCACCTGATAGACGGAAATTTTTCCGGTGACGTTGGGGAACATGTAAATGCAGCGCTCACCGCTGACGTCCACCGGAATCCAGGTGAGTGAGGAAAGTTCGCCCTTCACAATTTCGATTCCGGAAAGATCCACGTGATCTTCGGCGAAGGCTTTCTGGATGATGCGGCCGTTTTCGTCGTCGCCGATGAGGCCGAGCCAGCCGGTGCTGACGCCGAGGCGGGCGACCTGCGTGAGATTATTCGCGGTGACGCCGCCGGCGTGGATTTCCATGCGCGTGGCGTTGATTTTTTCTTCGGGACCGAGCAGGCGCGGCACGATGGCGAAATAATCCACGGTGCAGCTGCCGATTCCGACGACGTCCACTTTTGCTGTGGTGTCTGGCATGGGTTCGAGTCCGGTTACTTTGTTGCTGCTGAATGCGCGGCGGGCGGCAGCGCCATCAGGTCAATGAACATTTTGTAGAATTTTTCCTTGTTCAGTTCTTCGGGGATGTTGACGAGTTGCTCGCCGAGGCCGGGCTGCGCTCCGTCGGTCCACACCAGCACGTTGCCGTAGCCCGCGGTGTGGGAAATATCTATGTCCATGAAATATTGCGTTTGTTGAGTGATGATGCTGGGGTCGAGCCATCCGGCGACGGCCAGTTCGTCCCACATAAATTCTTCGTCGGCATATTTTGCCAGGTATTGCGATGCGGGGCTGGGTGATTTGGCAATCTCCGCGATCAGTTCTTTCGTCATCCGGGTCTTCACGGAAATATCCACGGTGGTGATGGTGATTTTGTGCCATGGGGCGGTGAGGACCATGTGCACGGCTTCGGGGTCCCACCAGAAATTAAATTCGCGGCGATTTTCCGCGATCCAATCCTTGGGGACGACGGGAGCGATACTGCCGCCCATGACTACGAGTTCGTGCGCGAGCTCGGAGACTTGCGGATCGAGGCTGATGGCTTGCGCGATGTCGGTCATGGGGCCGCCGGCGTAGATGGTGACTTCGTGTGGATATTTGTGGACCATGCGGATGATGAAGTGCGCCGCGTCTTCTTTTTGGGCTTGCAGGGTTGGGTTACCTTCCGCGAGATCAGGAACTTCGAAGGGCAGGTGATATTTCCCGCGCAGGCCGTCGCCCAGATTCATGCCGGGGCGGTGGCCGTTCCACGCGCCTTGATAGTGGACCGTGCCGTAGAGTTTTTCCCAGCGCTCGATCATTTCCATGCGATTGATGAGGGGATAGACGGCGCCGGGATAGACGGGGATGTCCGTGTGGCCTGTGAGTTCGAGCATGCGGAGAGTATGGGCAACTTCTTCGTCGCGCCACATATCGCCGCTGACTACCGTGATGCCTAGGGTTTCGACGTTCGGCGCTTGCAGGAACATCAGGATGGATTGCTGGTCGGTGGTGGCGGCACCGCGCGCGTCTTGGTCAATGATAACTTTTCGTTTGGTTTGGGCGCTGGCGGTGTTGGCGGAGATGGAAGCTAGCGCGACGATGACGACGATGAACGGCACGATTCTCTTCAGGCCCATGGCGATAATTGATCCCCTTATGGTGTATTGGCTGAAAACTATTTGAGGCTGGTTACCCTTGGTCGTGTTCCGGCGGCAGGACACCTGTGGCACCAACGGAGCTTATAGTTCTCCGCCGAGTGTGAGTCAAGGGAAAACGGCAATTTTAGGGGCGGAGCGGGCTGCGCAGAAACGGGCGGCGTCAATAGCGGATGTTATAATGCGCGGATGTTTTCGGGTCTCAGGACGATGTCGAATTCTGCGTGGCTATTGATTTCCGTGATGCTGTGTCTTGGTTTTTCGGTTCATCCGCTCAAGAGTCTGGCGCAGACGCCGCCGCAGCAGACGGCGACTTTGATTGAACAGGCGCGCGCGGCTGCGGTGGCGAGGCGATTCGTTGACGCGATCGCGGATTACCACCAGGCGCTGCGGATTGCGCCACGCAACGTGGACGCGGAAATTGGTTTGGCGCAAGCGTATCGGGGAGTGCGCAATTTTGATGCGGCGACGCAGACTTTGGAGCAGGCGCGGCGCCAGCATCCGAAGAGCGCGGCGCCGCTCGAGATGCTGGGGGATCTGGATTTGGAGCTGCAAACCTACGACGCGGCTATCGCGCACTTGACGGCGGCGCTGGCGCTCGCGCCTGCGAACGTGGACGCGCGGAATCGTCTGGCTGTGGCGTACAAAGCGAAGGGCGACGTTGCTGATCAGGCGAATGCGCTGGAGCAAATCGCCAAAGTGCTGGCGCGGGATCCGCAAAACGCGCTGGCGCTTTACACGCGCGCGGAAATCTATGCGGACCAGAACCGCGATGAGCTGGCGCTGCCCGACGCGGAGAAAGTTGTGGAGTTGCAGCCGCAAAATTCGCGCGGGCGGGCGCTGCTGGGGAAGATTCTGGTGCGCGCGCCGGCGGGCGCTGCGCCGGAGGAAATTGCGACGCGCTGCGGGCGTGCGGTGCTGGCGCTGGAACCGCTTATGAACGCTGCGGGGACGTCGGCTTCGGCTCCGGCGTCGGCGGATTCTGAGACGCTGTTTTTGCTGTCGCGCGCTTATCGTTGCACGGGGCGGGAGGACAAGGCGGCTGCGACGCTTGAGGAATTCGAGAAGTCTTCGCAGAACGACCGGACTACCAAGGAAAATCAGACGCAAGCGAAGCACCTGGTGCAGCAGGCGGATGAGCTTGCCATGAAGAACGATTTCGCGGGATCGCTCGCGGTGCTGCAGCAGGCGATTGCGATGGATGCGACTTATCCGGCGGCTTATTCGCAGCTGGCGAAACTTTATTATTCGGCGGGAGACATCGAGAAGGCGAGTGACGCGATTGGGCAGGCGCTGGAGCGGGCGCCTTATCATCCGGAATATCTTTACGTGCGGGGCAAAATTCTGGAGAAGCAGGGAAAAATTGAGGATGCGCTGGGAGCTTTTCAGCGGACCGTGCTGGTGAATCCGAAAGAGTCGGATGCTTATTTTGAGATGGGGGCGATTTACCAGCAGCGTGGGGAGCGTGCGAAGGCGCTGGCCGCTTACGAGAAGGCCGTGGAGATTTCACCGGACGATCCTGATTATAAGCGGGCGCTGGCGAGGCTGAATGGCAGCGCGCCGGTGACGCCGTGAACGTGAGCTCGATCCCCGACGCTTTCGTCTGGGAGGAGATTTTATATCTGGTAAAACCGAGGCCCTATGCGAATTGACAAGAGTTTGATTTTCGCCTGCGTTGCCGTAGTTGCGGGTATAGCCGTCTCGCTTCACGCGCAAAAGGTCCGACACCGTTGCGGAGCACGTGGCGGCGCAGAATGAGATCTTCGAAGAGCAGTACGAAACCGACCTGCGCAATTTTCCCGAGCGTGCCACCGCGTACGGCGACTATCGCTACAACGATAAGCTCGCGGATTATTCGCTGGGAGCCATCGCTCAGCGGCACAAAACCGACGAAGCGTTTCTGGCGAAGCTCGCGGCCATCCCTGCCACCGGGTTCACCGATCAGGATCAGCTTTCACACGATGTGATGGTGCGGGTGCTGCAACAGCGCGTCGCGGATTTCAATCTGAAGGAATATAAGATGCCGGTCAATCAGCAGAACGGCATCCATACCAGCCTGGCCGACCTGCCGCTTTCGGTGCCACTTGATTCCGTGAAGCACTATGAAGATTATGTGGCGCGCCTGCAGCAAATCCCGCGCGCGCTGAACCAGACCAGCGAAGTGCTGCGCGCGGGAATGCGGGACAAGCTGATGCCTGTACGCTTTCTGCTGGAGAAAATTCCGGTGCAGTGCGAAGGGATTATTGATGCGGATCCATTTCTGCAGCCGACGAAGAAATATCCCGCGGACATTTCGGCCGAGGAGCAAAAGCGGCTGACGCAGGAAATCACGGACGCGATTAATAAGGATGTGATGCCGGCGTATCGGATGTTCGCCGATTTTGTGCGCACGGAATACGCGCCGCAGGGGAGGACGGGGCTGGCGGTGACTTCTTTGCGCGACGGCGAGAAGCGCTACGAGAATGATATTTACGGGCGCACTACCACGCGCATGACGCCGGAGGAAATACACCAGCTAGGGTTGCGCGAAATCGAGCGCATTGAGGGCGAGATGACGGCGATTGCGAAGAAGGAAGGATTCGCCGACCTTGTTTCGTTCCGCGCGTCGATCGCGAAAAATCCGAAATATATTCCGACCAGCGCGGAACAAATTCTTGATGATTTCCGGCATTACATCGCGGAGATGGAGCCGAAGCTGCCGGAGCTTTTCACTTTGCTGCCGAAATCGCCGGTGACGGTGGAGGCTATTCCTGCGTTTCAGGCGGTCGCGGCAACGCATTACGTTACCGGAACGCCGGACGGGAAGCGGCCTGGGCGCGTGGTAGTGGCGACTTCGGATTTTGCGCAGCGGTCGCTTGTTGGTGATGAGGCGATCGCTTACCACGAGGGAATTCCTGGGCATCACTTGCAGCTTTCCGTGCAGCAGCAGCTGACCGGGTTGCCGAAGTTCCGGTTGCATGGGCTGGGGTTCAATGCTTACACCGAGGGATGGGCTTTGTACGCGGAGCAATTGGGGAAAGAGGTCGGTTTTTATCAGGATCCGGTTTCGGATTACGGCAGGTTGTCGTCGGAACTTTTTCGCGCGGTGCGTTTGGTGGTGGACACGGGAATCCACTCGAAGGGCTGGACGCGCGAGCAGGTGGTGGAGTTCTTCCGCAAGTCGGGTGCGGTGGACGAGCCTACGATTCAGTCGGAGACCGATCGGTACATTGCTTGGCCGGCGCAGGCGCTTAGTTACAAGCTGGGGCAGCTGAAGATTCGCGAACTGCGCGAGCGCGCGCGGAAGGAATTGGGAGCGAAGTTCGACATACGCACTTTTCACGATGAGATGATTAATGGCGGGACTCTGCCGCTGGATCTGCTGGAAGCGCGGACTGATAAGTGGATCGCTGAGCAAAAATCAAGGTGACGGCAGATTGAAGCGGCGATGAGGAGTTTTGCGCGCGGACTCTAGTGCGATCGCTAGATCTTGCACGCCGCGGCGGATTTCTCTTGCGTCAACTGCGGCAAATCCGAGCTGTAATCCCTTTGACGCGGCGCCGCCATGGCTGTAGACGCTCAGCGGAATGACTTCCACATTTCGTTTGGCGGCCGCTGCTGCGGCCGATTCGCCGTCAATGTCACGTTGCAACCAGCCTACCGTCTGCAAGCCAGCTTCAACTCCTGAAATTTCCAGCAGCCCTGCTAGATTTTGCTTCGCACAGTGTAAGAGGACTGATAGTCGCTCCGCGTAAATTTCTCTCATGCGGCGGAGATGACGGCCGAAGTGTCCTGCGGTGATGAAATCGGAGAGTATGGCTTGCTCCATCAGCGGGGCGTGACGGCGGGTGATCGAAAGCGTGGCGGAAAAGCGATCCACGAGGTCATGCGGGAGCACGAGATAACCGAGGCGGAGCGACGGGAAGAGAACTTTGCTGAAGCTTCCGGTGAAGAGGACCAGGCCGCGGCGGTCGAGACCCTGGAGCGCGGGGACCGGGCGTCCTGAATAGCGGAATTCACTGTCGTAGTCGTCTTCCAGAACGAGCGCGTCGGATTTGCGAGCGGATTCGAGCAACTGTAGGCGACGGGGAAGGCTCATCGTGATTCCGAGGGGAAACTGGTGACCGGGTGTGACGTACACGAGGCGCGCGCCGCGCAGGGTTGCTTCGCGCAGCTTCATGCCTTCGTCGTCCAAGGGCACGTGCGATATTTTTGCGCCGAGCGATTGGAAGACAGTCTCGGCGCCGATGTATCCTGGATTCTCTATGCACACGCGATCTCCAGGATTCAGAAAGAGGCGCGCGACGAGATCGAGGGCTTCCTGCGCGCCGGAGACGATGGCCACGTGATCGGGGACGCAGTTCACGCCGCGCGAGGAGCTGAGGTAGTCGGCGACGGCTTGGCGGAGCGGCAAGTATCCAAGAGGATCGCAGCCTAGCAGGAAATTCGTTGAGACTTTGCGCAGGCGGCGGGCAGCGACTTGTGCCCATAACGTGGTGGGGAACAGATCCAGGGCCGGTAAGTTGGGGCGAAAGGCGCGGCTGGGGCGGGGCGCAAAGGTCGGGAACAGGTGGACGCGTTTGGCGTAGACGGAAATTTTCCGCGGTTTGTGTCGCTGTTCTTTTAGCGGCAGCGACGGCGTGGCGACGTTTCGCACCTGGAGTAATTCGTCGGGCAGAGTGTTGCTGACGTAGGTGCCGGAGCCCATGCGGGCTTGCACGTAGCCTTCTGATTTCAGTTGCTCGACCGCATTGACGATGGTGCCGCGCGACAGGCGGTATTGCCTGGCGAGATCGCGCGTGGCGGGGAGGCGGGATGCGGGGTGCAGGCGGCCTTCGAGGATCGCGGCGCGCAAGGCTGCGTAGAGCCAGCGGTAGGCGGGCGCTGCTGAATCTTTGGGAGGGAGCGCGAGTTCGAATGACGTGGCTCGTTTGGCCATAAGAGTGGTACAGGCAGAATAGCATAAATGGACCTTGTGGATGGACCGCTATGGATTTAAGTTTAGCGCTGCGGGAGGAAGCGATGAAGACTTACGGAATGGCGGGGAGAATCGCTGTCGCTGTGCTGTGTGTGGTGGCGGCGGGAATTCCGGGGTGGGATCAGGTACGCTCCGATACGCGGCGGGCGGCGAGCACTGAACGAGCGCGGATCGTGCTGACTCAGGCGCTTCCGAAACTGGACGGCGAGCATTTGAAGGCGACGCTGGTTGAGGTGAATTACGGACCGGGCGAATCGTCTGAGCCGCACAGCCATCCTTGCCCGGTGATCGGTTACGTTGTGGCCGGGGCGCTGCGAACGCAGGTGCGCGGCGAGAACGAAGTTGTGTATAAGGCGGGTGAAAGTTTTTACGAGGCGGCGAATGGCGTGCATGTTGTGTCGGCGAATGCGAGCCAGACGGACCCGGCGAAGTTGATTGCGTATTTTGTTTGCGATCATGATGCGCCGTTGAGTATCGCAGCGTCCGACGCGGCTGGGCCCGGAGGGAAGTGACCATGCGCGAGCAATCATCCGGAGCGGAAAATGTGGCGCGCAACAGTTTGAGAAAAGCGGGCACGGTGAATTGGGAGCGTTTGGGGATTCTCTATGCGCGGTTCGCGCTGGGCGCGGCCTTCTTATCCGGTATCGCCGACCGCTTCGGTTTGTGCACGGGCCGGAACGTGGGGTACGGAAACTTTGCGGGGTTCGTGGATTACACGGCGAAAGTTAATTCGTTCATGCCGGCGTTTACGATCCCGTTCTTGGCGTGGGCGGCGACGGCCGCGGAGTTATCTCTGGGCGGTGCGTTAATACTGGGCATATGGCCGCGTTGGGTGGCGCTGGGCAGCGCGTTGCTGCTGGCGCTGTTTGGAACTGCGATGGCGATTTCGTTTGGGATCAAGTCGCCGATGGACTACTCGGTGTTTTCGGCATCGGCGGGAGCGGTTTTGCTCGCGCTCTACCAGGATCGAAAGGCCGTAGCGAGAGTGTGAGTGGCATCAACCAGAATATTGTGAGGCCGGCTCAAGGAGGATTTATGGAAGCGCGATTCAATGGCATGAAGGCCGCCCCGGGAGCGTACGGAGCGATGCTGGGGCTGGAGAAATATTTGCAGGAATGCGGATTGGAACAGCCTCTGCTGTACCTGATTAAGTTGCGAGCTTCGCAGGTGAACGGCTGCGCGTATTGTCTGGACATGCACTGGAAGGATCTGCGAGCGATCGGGGAGAAGGAGCAGCGGATGTATTCGCTGGATGCGTGGCGCGAATGCCCGTATTACACGGAAC
>Ga0182024_10025187_pt1 | contig 10526 bp, 7 predicted proteins | sample P32metaG_FD_120480 | JGI IMG/M metagenome (GOLD analysis project Ga0182024, IMG submission 120480) | Permafrost microbial communities from Stordalen Mire, Sweden - P3-2 metaG (Illumina Assembly) | ecosystem: Environmental > Terrestrial > Soil > Wetlands > Permafrost | place: Sweden: Stordalen...
TACGCACCCTACGTCAACGCAATCGTCACCCGCGTCACTGAAGACGGTGGCAAGGTGAATTGCACAACCTTACCTGAAACCGACGCCGTCGCCTTCTTGGTTACCACCGCATCTGGTTGCTCGAAAGTATTGTGCTCGTGCACGTCTCCCCCACCCAGCACTTCCGCCTCCGCTGAGGCTGCGCTCGCTTCCCCTCGCAGCATAATCCGGGCAGGGCGGGCTTCGCTCAGGTGCGGGTTAACAACCGTAAGCGTCAACACTTTTCCAGTGACCGAAGCAGAGCCGTTGAGTCCCCACAAGCGCGCCTCGGGCCCACCGACCACAGCCTCGTCGCCGGTCTCGCTGAGTTGCTTCTTAATGGCTTTGCGGGGAAAGGAAATATCCGGCACGGAGAACTGAACGCGTACCGCCTGACCTCCCTGGTGTCCCTTATACATGTCGAAGACATGGAAGACCGGCGTCGTAATAAAGTGCTCCTCATGGGAGAGGAAGAGCGAATCGATACAATTGATCAACTGCGCGCAGGCTGCTATGCCAACCTTTTCCGGATGGCGGTTGAAGGTATCGAGGGTGAGCGCAGTCATCACCGCATCCCGTACGGTCAGCTGCTGGCCGAGCACGTGGGTGGGGTCGAGTCTGGTATCGCTGAAGCGGTACCAAGGTCCGTATTCGTCGACCACCAGCTTGACCCGATGGTTTCGGTCGTAGACACCCATCGCCGTCCAATGGTCGAGCATGATCTTCTCCATCCGGTCGGCCAATTCGTAGCCGGGATAAACATCCTCGTCAGTGAACTTGAGGGCCTCCGGCAGATCGGTGTAGTAGTGCATTGACCAGCCAAAGGGCGGTTTGATCGGGCGGCCCGCAGTGAAGATGTTCTCAAAAAAGCGCGTTGTCCAGTCCACATCGTCCTGGTTTGGCCCCGAGGCAACCAGCTTTAAGTCAAGCCCATATCTCGGTAGCCACGACTGATATCTCCGATATTCGCTGGCGTACTCCTCGGGCGTGAAGTTACCGCCGCAACCCCAGCTCTCGTTGCCCACTCCCCAATACTGCACGTTGTACGGTTCAGCTGACCCGCCGGCCGCGCGCACCTCAGACCAGGAAGTACTGCCGGCCGGCGAGTTGCAGTATTCAATCCATTGGTCGAACGCATAGGCATTCAGGCTGCGAACGTTGGCGGCGAGATATGGCTCGGCGCCACACAGTTTGCAGAAGCGCACAAATTCGTCGGTGCCGAACTGATTAGGGTCGTAGCTAGGTACACCTTTCTTGGGAAGGCTCTTCGAATCCGGGTCATCGACCCAGAAATCCGTACGCTGCGGGCGCTTGTCCTTCGGTCCGACACCATCGCGCCAGTCATAGCTATCGGCAAAGCATCCGCCGGGCCAGCGTACCGCGGGCGCTTTTATCTGCCGCATCTTCTCGATGAGCGCCGTACGGATACCGCCCGTATTGGCGATCTTCGACTTCTCCCCCACCCACACACCGTCGTAGATCACCGCGCCGAGTTCTTCCGTGAAGTGGCTATAGATCAGCGGCGAGATGGTCCCCAGTGGCTCGTCAAGCATGACCTCGATGATCGCATCGTCCGACGCAGTCGTTGCGGAAGGAAGATTGCGAGAGAAGAGAAAGGCGGAACCGGCCATGGCGCCGGTCTTTAGAAAGCTGCGTCGTTGCATGCTTGTCCTCAAAGTAGGCTCAGCTGAGTAAACCTTTACTCAGAAAGACGAAAGTAGATTCTGCCTTCATTGGCTGTCAAGTCTCCAATTTACTATTTCTCCCAGACAGCGTATGTTGAAAACAATTTCTCACTTTATAGAATGGCTGAGTGTATGCCCAAAACCAAGCGAGGCTCCACCAAGAAGCCGGCGCTTATGGATATACGGACTGTGGCCCAGCGGGCGAAGGTTTCCATTGCCACCGTTTCCCGAACAATTAATCACAACCCTACCGTTAATGCCAAGATGGCCAAGCGGGTATGGGATGCCATCCGAGAACTCAATTATTTCCCAAATACCCAAGCCCGCGCTCTGGTTTCCGGACGAAGCTGGCTGCTTGGTCTCATCGTTTCTGAAATTACCAACCCATTCTTCCCCGAGCTGATCCAGGGGTTTGAGGATATCGCCGTAGCCAGTGGATACGAAATCCTGGTGAGCTCGACCAACTATGACCCCAAACGCATGGCGCTTTGCATTCGCCGTATGTTGGAGCGCAAGGTCGAGGGAGTGGCGGTCATGACCTTCGGCATCGAACAGCCGCTGCTTGAACAACTAGCCGAACGCAATATTCCCCTGGTCTTCGTCGACGTGGGTCCCGAGCGGCCAGGCATTAGTCTGCTGAAAGTCGACTACCACCACGGAATCCGGCAGGGCGTACAGCACCTCGCCGCTTTAGGGCACAGAAACATTTCGTTCATCTCCGGACCTCGGCGGTTGCACTCCGCGCAATCGCGCCTCGATGCCTTTGCCAAGTCTCTCAGTGAGTGCGGTATCCCTCTCGACCCAGCTTGGGTGATCGAGGGCGATCACACCCTGGAAGGCGGCATCGACGCCATGGAAAAGCTCCTGGCCGCCAAGAAACGACCCACCGCTGTCATGTGCTCCAACGACATGACGGCAATCGGTGTGCTTCACAAGGTGTACCGCGCCCATTTGCGTGTACCCGACAACCTGTCGGTCATCGGCTTTGACGATATTCACATGGCCAGGGCAACGATTCCGCCGCTTACCTCAATTCAGATGTCTCGTCTGGAACTGGCGCGCGCCGCGGTCACGGCTCTGCGCGCTCATGTAGAAGGCACCATGCCGCATCGCGAATACAAGATCGACACCCATCTGGTTGTCCGGGAATCTACCGGGTATCCCCCTGGCACCATGGAGAATCTCCGTGGGTCCCAGCTCCGCACCGCTTCGGCTCGGAAGCGGGGCAAGGTGCTGGCCACTTGATATCCGGTTGGGGCTCCTCTGAACAAGCTACGCACTGCTCATTTTCTTAGTCGCGTTTCGCGCCGTCCATCCCTATAAACATCCCAACCCTAGCCCTGTGTCATCCCAACTGGAGGCATCAGCACTTCCCTTTCCACCCTACAAAGGTACTGCAACCTCAAGCCCGCCGCGCTCCACCGACACATACCCGGTATAAAGGGTCGCGATCGTATCCCGCGCCAGCTCTATTCCCGATAGCGGTTCGCGATCGTGGTAGATACTCTCCATAAAGTCCTGGAACTCCTGTGGATACCCATGCTGCCAACCCTCGTCCGCGGCAGGATAGCTCCACCCCTGCTTGGTGTTGATCTTCTCCACAACGTAAACATCTTGCAAAATATCTTCCCTGGGATTGAAGGTTTCCAGGGCATTGACCGGATTCATATTGCATCGGGTGCGGTGATTGTTACAAAAAACTTCCAGCCAGTTATACACTCCGCCCATAACCAGTTCCGAGGAAAAGATATCCGCCACGGTTCCGTCAGAAAACGTGATGTGGATCTGCGCGTAATCCTCGATATCGTCATACCCGGTGCGCAGGAAACCTTCATCACGGTAATTCGGCAGCCGCGTGATCTCATGCGTGCGGGCGCTTACCGTGGCCGGCCGGATGGGTATTCCATCCCACGATTCCCCCTCCACCCGCTTCAGATAAAGCGCTGCGCTTACCGGATGACATCCCTTCCCGACCATCGAACCGCCGCCGGAGAATTTCCAGCGGCCATAGTAGGGAGAATGTGATCCCCCATGAGACTGCTCTGCAAGGATGCGAAGAATCTGGCCACCGCTCTTTTGGATGATCTCCCGTTCCTTCTGAATCGCCGGAGCATAAACCCAATTCTCGGCATAGCACACCCGCTTGGCGCTGGCTTTGGCTGCGGCAAGGATCCGTGCACAACTTGCCGTGGCATCAGCAAGCATCAGGGCCTTGGGAGAGGAGCCCGCGCCGTAATATCCGGTAAGCGGCTTTTCTATAATGACGTGCTTGCCCAGACCGAGAGCCTGGATCGCGAGTTCTTCATGGGAGGATGGAGGAGTGCAGAGATCCACCACGTCCACCGCGGCACAAAGCTCGGCAAACGTATCGAACGTGCGGATTCCAGTTTCGCGCGCGAAGGCGTCTCGCGCTTCCGGCGTCTTTGAGGTCACGCCTACGAGGTCGAGGGGCACCCCGTAGACACGGCGGATGGCCTCCCAATGAAACTTGGCTGCAAAACGCGCACCGACAAATCCTACCCGAACCGGCTTTTCCATAAGTATTTCTTGTAACACATGTCGAATGCATTTCATGCGAGGATAGGAAATTCCGTCGAAAAAGCGGCCGTCGAATGGCCTCTCTATCGAAGGCTCTTTTCACCACGGAGAACAAAATGCAGGGGACATGGATCAACCTGCCGGCGGCGGCAGCTTGACGACCTTTTACTCGGGCGTGCGCTCGCGTGTATTGGCCATGACGGTTGCCCTGGCCTTTCTTACCTACATGGACCGGGTCTGCATTTCGGTTACGGCTCCAGCAATTCTTCGCGACCTTCGACTCACGACGATCCAGATGGGATTCGTCTTCAGCGCCTTCACCGCCGCCTATGCCTTGTTTGAAATTCCAACTGGCTGGTGGGCCGACCGTATCGGGAGCCGTCGTGTTCTGACACGCATTGTCACTTGGTGGTCTATCTTCACCGGGCTGACCGGTGTGGCCTGGAACTTTCCGTCACTTTTAGCTCTGAGAGCCTTGTTTGGCGCGGGCGAAGCAGGAGCGTGGCCAACGGTGGCGAGGGCTTTGTCGCGCTGGTTTCCTGAAAAGGAGCGAGGCACTGCGCAAGGCGTATTCTTCATGGGTGCCCACCTGGGCGGCGGACTTACCCCAATCCTCGTCGCCGCCATCGCCGCGCGGATTGGATGGCGCGGTACCTTTCCTTTGCTCTCCGTCTTCGGATTCATTTGGGCTGCGTCCTGGTTCCGATGGTACCGGGATGAACCACGCGATCATGCTTCCGTGACGGCGGAAGAGCTTAGCTGGATCGAGGGCGGCCGGCATTCTATGTCCGGCGAGATTGGCCAGGGAAGCGTATTTCGAGCGGCTCTGAAAACGCCAGGGATCTGGTTCCTGTGCCTGATGTATTTCACGCAAACCTATGGCTTCAACTTATATGTAACCTGGATGCCGACCTATCTACAGCACGAGAAACACTTGCACGGAGCCGTGCTGGCCGTTCTTGCCGGCTTGCCCCTGTTGCTGAGTGTTCCAGCAGATTTGTTTGGCGGCATCCTCACTGATCGGCTGAGCCGGAGATTCGGGCTGCGGCTGGGTCGCTGCCTGGTCGGATTCGGCTCGCTGGCAGCGGCTGGGATCTTCCTTTTCAGTGGCGCACTGGCGCGAGGAGCGATTTCCGCTGTGCTGATCGCTCTGGCCGCTGCATCGTCGAATTTTCTCCTCGGAGCAAGTTGGGGTGCCTGTGCGGATATAGCCGGTAATCGCGCGGCTACCGTCAGTGCTGCGATGAACACTTCAGGACAAGTCGGCGGCGCCTTGAGCCCGATTGTGTTTGCGTTCCTCACTCGAACAAGTGCTTCCTGGGCAGCACCCCTTTACCTGACTGCGATCCTATATCTCGCCGGCGCGGTGTGTTGGTATTTTGTCCATCCCGAACGCCCTCTAGAGACAAACGGCTAGGAATTAAAGCACCGCAGCAGAATTCCGGGTGCCCCATCCTTCGCGCTGACTGCGAAGAGTGGGATACCAAAACGGTTAGATCAAGATTTGCTCAATGCGAGTGCCGGGGAACCACCTTACGCAGATCGTGATACTTCACCGCAAACTCCAGGCATGCGCCGGTTTCGAGTTGCCCAACATTCGACCGGTAAAATTCTTGCCAGGGTGACTGGTTGGTGATCTCGGCAGGCTTGAGTGACGCGTGGCGAGCCGCAATCTCCTCTTCAGACAACAGCACATCCACGCGACGCTGCTTCAAGTCGACTTTGATCTCATCGCCTGTCTTGAGAATTGCGAGATTCCCGCCAATCGCCGACTCGGGCGAGATATTCAGGATCGACGGGCTGTCCGACGTGCCGCTTTGCCGGCCATCTCCCATGCACGGCAGCATGCGAATTCCCTGCCGGATAAGCCTGCCAGGCGGCGTCATGTTCACCACCTCCGCCGACCCGGGATACCCCACCGGCCCCGCTCCGCGAACCACCAGGATGGAATGCTCATCGATCTCGAGCGATGGATCTTCAATGCGTCTGCGGTAATCTTCCGGTCCGTCAAAGACGACTGCCCGAGCCACGAAGCAGTCCTCGTTTCCGGGGTCAGACAAGTAACGCTGTCTGAACGCGTCGCTGATCACCGAGGTCTTGACCAACGCGGAGCTAAATAAGTTCCCCGAAACGACCACGATTCCAGCATTCTGCTTCAAAGGCTTGTCGTAGGTCCGGATCACATTAGTATCCAGGCTTCGCGCGTCCTTGTAGTTCTCGCCAATCGTCTTTCCACTCACCGTGAGCGCACCGGTTCGGATCTTGCCCGCACGCATCAATTCCCCGAAGATCGCGCCCACCCCACCGGCACGATGGTAGGCTTCTCCGAGAAATTCTCCTGCCGGCTGCACGTTGGCCAGCAGATTAATTTGGTGGCCGACTCGCTCCCAGTCCCGAATGTTCAAATCCACGCCTACATGCCGCGCAATGGCGATGATGTGTGGTGGACAATTGGTGGAACCGCCAATCGCGGAGTTCACCACGATCGCATTCTCAAAAGCCTCCCGGGTAAGAACTTTGCTGGGGGTGAGATCCTCGCTCACCATCTCCACGATTCTGCGCCCGGTGTGGTAGGCCATCCTGCCCCGCTCCGCATAGGGCGCGGGAATCGTCGCACAACCGGGCAACGACATCCCCAAAGCCTCAGCCAGCGAATTCATCGACAGAGCCGTGCCCATGGAGTTGCAGTGGCCCGCGCTTGGTATCCCGGCAAGCACCTGGTCCACCAATTGCTCGCCGGTAATCACGCCCTCGGCCAATCGACGGCGCGCTTCCCAAAGCACAAGCCCGGTGCCGGCCAGCTTGCCGTTTACATAACCGTCGAGCATCGGGCCACCGGACAAAACTATAGCGGGAAGATTCACGGTAGCCGCAGCCATCAGAGCGGCGGGAGTGGTCTTGTCGCATCCCGTGGTGAGCACCACGCCATCGAAGGGATATCCGGCCAGAATCTCAACCAGCCCAAGGTAGGCGAGGTTGCGATCAAGTGCGGCGGTGGGCCGCTTGCCTGTCTCCTGGATCGGATGGGTGGGAAATTCAAAAGGCACTCCGCCGGCATCGCGTATGCCCGCCTTGACTCGCTCGGCCAGCGATATGTGGATCCGGTTGCACGGAACCAGGTCGCTTCCGCTCTGCGCGATACCGATAATCGGCCTTCCCGATTGAAGCTCTCCGCGGGTAATGCCGTAGTTGCTGTAGCGCTCCAGGTAGACGGCTGTTTCCCCTGGCTCGGCCCTGTCATTGAACCAGCTATCGCTGCGCAGTTTCTTTCGCTCGTCCATCTAATAGCCTAAATTCTTGTCGACCACGTTCTCCAGCGGCTCTCCGTTTGAAAACCGGCGATACTGCTCCAGGAAAAAACGCATTGCCTGGTTGAGCCACTCCTTGGTGTGATCGGCACAGTGGGGTGACAACAGTACGTTCTCCAGGCGATACATGGGATCGCCCGGCGGCAGCGGCTCATGCTCAAATACATCGAGCCCTGCGCCCTTGATCTGCTTTGCGGTCAAGGCACGCACCATCGCCGCCTGGTCAATCACCGGGCCCCGCCCCACGTTGATTACCACCGCAGTCGGCTTCATGGCTGCGAACTCTTTATCGCTGATCATGTGACGGGTCTCCGGCGTCAACGGAAGTGAGGCCACTACGTAATCGCATCGCGCCAACATGGCCAACAAATCTTCTGGCTTGTAGTAATTATCTATCAAGGCATCGGACGTTTCCGGCGGGTGTCTCTTCACTGCCAGCACGGTCATGCCCATCGGCCGCACTCGCTTCGCCACTGCTCGGCCAATGTCTCCATAGCCCACAATCCCCACCGTCTGGGTGTCGATCTCTTCCACATCGAACTGCTCCCACACGCCTGCCATCTGGTTGCGGATCATGCGCCGCAAATCTTTGGCAAAAAAGAGAATCGCCGCAAGAGCGAATTCTCCCAGAGACTGGCTGAACACACCGCTGCCGTTGGTCAACGGAACATCGCTCGCAACCAGCTCAGGGAACAATACACTGTCCAATCCTGCCGAGCGCGAATGAACCCAGCGGACGTCTTTGCACATGTGAAAAACGTCGCGCAGCACCGCCCGCGGAGCCGACCAGGCAAGGATGACCACGGGATCGTTCACCGCGCTCGCAAAATCCTCGGGCTTGCGACCGACGATGTGCCGCACCCCCTTCAACATGCTCAACTGCGGGTCATCGTCGTGCGTCACTACTAAAATCGTGTACTCGATACTCATGCCCTGCCGTCGCACTCCAGTCTCGATCGGATTTTATTACGCTACGAGGGCTGATGCTATCATTCTCCGGGCCATATCAGGAGACGCGCTTGAACCACAAATTGCCTCGCCCGCTACGCGGAGTCATTACAGCAATGGTCACACCCCTCGACCAGGACCTTAATCTGGATCAGAAAGGTCTCGAGCGGCTTATCGAACACCTGATCGCCGGTGGGGTTCACGGCATCTTTATTCTGGGCACGACGGGTGAGGCGCCAAATTTAACCTACAACGTGCGTTCGGAGCTGATTGAACAGAGCTGTAGACTGGTCGGCTCCCGCGTACCAGTGATTGTCGGAATCACAGACACCTCTTACCGGGACGCGATCCGCATGGCGGCCAAGGCCTCTGATTGCGGCGCATTGGCGGTAGTCGCTGCCCCACCCTATTACTTTCAGGTTGGGCAGACGGACCTGTTGCAGTATTTCAAGCAGATGGCATCGGATTCGCCTCTTCCCCTCTATCTCTACAATGCCCCATTAAACACGCGCCTCTGGATCGAAGTCGCAACGGTGATCGAGGCTGCCGAAGAGCCCAACATCATAGGGCTGAAGGATAGCGGCTTGAACATGGGCTATTTTCATGCCGTGAGAGAGGGTCTCCGGTCGTTGCCTGACTTTAGCCTCCTGGTTGGACCCGATGATCTGCTGGCGGAAGCAGTGCTCCTGGGGGCTCACGGGGGCATGGCCGGCGGTTCCAATGTAAACCCGCGACTTTTTGTTGAGCTGTATGAAGCCGCAGCCGCGCAGGATGTGAACCGTGTCGCCGCGCTTCACCAGCAGGCGATCCAATTCGATAACGCTGTCTATCGCGCCGCGGAAGACCCCCACAACCCGGTGCGCGGACTCAAAGCTGCGCTCTCGGTCATGGGAATTTGCGGCTCCGCTCTCACCCCGCCCCTTCGGCCTATTTCCACCGGAGAGCGAGATCAAATCCAGCAATATCTACGAGGAGTCGAGTCTACTTCCGCGGCTTACCCCAGTAGATAAATGTGCCGAACCTGGTCGTCGTGACAATATCCATCGCGCCGTCTTTGTTCAGATCTACAGCGAGCACGTCAGAACCTACGCCGGTGTGACTGTCAATCAGCTCCGGCACAAACTCCGCTCCGCCCGGCGCCTTGGGATTGCGCACTGTCTTGTACACATAGAGAACCGGTTGACCGTAAGGGTCGGGATCGAGATAGGTGTCAAGATGCGACCAATAGCGCTTGCCGACAATAAAGTCAGGCACACCGTCGCCATCGACATCCGCAAAGGTAGTCCCGTGGGGCTCTGAAAAGGCAACATTGCCCGCGTTCTTGGTAGAGAAATCATCCATGATCATGTGCTTCACGAACGAGATCTGCCCCTGGGCGTCGCGTTTCTGCTCAAACCATGCCATCCCCCAACCGTGCGGGTTGAGCACCGTCACCACATCGTTCAGACCGTCACCGTTCACGTCATAGACTGCCATGACGCTGCCGCCCATAATGCCGCGTCCGTAGCGGCCAAAGACTTCCGGATGATAGGTCCACGTCTCCTGGTTGCTGCCCGCCGCCGGTTGCTCCCACCATCCATATGGGTTCACAATGTCCATTCGGCCATCGCCGTTGATGTCGCCGACCCCAATGCCGTGGGCGGTTCCGTACCCCTTCTCGGAAACATTGTGCACGGTCCACTGTCCGGTGGGATTGGCAGGATCCGGCTTTGCGTAACGGACTTGTCCGCCGCCCATGTAGACGATCTCAGGCTTACCATCGCCATCCACATCCCGCATCACTGCAATCTCGCTCTGCACTTCGGAGACGACTTTATATTTCTCCCATCGCCGCTCTTCTCCCTTGGGGTTGACGTATAGAAATATGCCGCCGTTGGTCCCGCCATAGCTCACGGTCACCACATCAGCCCAGCCGTCTCCGGTAAAATCCGCTGGGAAATCCATCCACGCATCGCTGGCAAACTTGGTCGACGGATTCACCGTCTCTGCCAGATACATCTCCCTCGATTTTGTGTAGTCGGGGCCGTAA
>Ga0182024_10025188_pt1 | contig 10525 bp, 6 predicted proteins | sample P32metaG_FD_120480 | JGI IMG/M metagenome (GOLD analysis project Ga0182024, IMG submission 120480) | Permafrost microbial communities from Stordalen Mire, Sweden - P3-2 metaG (Illumina Assembly) | ecosystem: Environmental > Terrestrial > Soil > Wetlands > Permafrost | place: Sweden: Stordalen...
GCCCGGGACGAGCAGCCGGGCCTCGATTTCCTGCCTGACCCCGTCACGCAGCACCCGCGCCCGTTCGGGCAGGAACGCGGCCAGCGCCTCCACGGCCCGCTCGGCCTGCATCTCCTGCGCGAACGCGAACCCAGCGTTCAGCAAGATGACCGCCGCGATCGCGATGCCCAGCCGCGGGGTCCCGCTGACCCACGCCAGCACCGCGGCCACCGCCAGCAGCACCGCCAGCGGCTGCGTGAACTGCGCCGCTAGCTCACCTGGCCACCGCCGGCCCCCCCGCCGGGCCAGCTCATTGGGGCCAGACACCACCAGCCGCCGGCCCGCCTCGCGGCCCGAAAGGCCCCCAGGTGCGGCCCGCAGATCCCGGAACACCTGCGCGAGGGGCTCCAGCGGATCAGCAAGCGCGCCCGGAGGCCCAGGGCTTGCCGTGGTGCCCGCCCGGCTGCCGTCTGGCCCCGGGGCCGCAGGGCTGCGCTCATCGTGGACCACCGCATGACCCGTCAGAAGGCTGCGTCCTGGCCGGTCCACCGCGTGTGCTCCTCGCTGGCTTCTATGCCGGGTCGCGTTCGATGGGGCAGGTCATGCAGCGTGGGCCGCCGCGGCCACGGCCGAGTTCCTCACCAGGCACGGTGACGACCTCGATGCCGTGCTTACGAAGCATGGTGTTGGTGGCGACATTGCGCTCGTAGCCGGTGATGACGCCGGGGGCGATGGCGAGGTAGTTGTTCCCGTCGTCCCACTGTTCCCGTTCGGCGGCCCTGATGTCCTCGTCGGTGGTCAGGACCGTGACCTCCCCGGCTCCGAGTACCTGGGTGAGCGTGTCCCAGAGGCTGGGGTTGTGTGCGACCTTCAGCTCTTCGTCATGGTCGCCTGGGGTGATGGTCCATGACCGGAAGTGGGGGTCGATGTAGGGGTAGAGGACGAAGGTGGTGCGGTCGATCATGGTCATCAGGGTGTCGAGGTGCATCATGGCGTGGGACTGTGGCAGTTCGACGGCGATGACGGTGTGTGCCTGGGCGCTGCTGAACAGGGCGCGGGACAGGATCTCTGTGGCCATAGGGGTGGTCCGCTCGCCCATGCCGATGAGCACGGCCCCATTCCCCAGGACGTGCACGTCCCCGCCTTCGACGCTGGCGGGCAGGTGGCTGGCGTCGTCACCGCCGTAGTAGGTGGTGAACTTACTACCAGCGAACAGGGGGTGGTAGCGGTAGATGGCGCGGACATGCAGTGTTTCCCGCTGGCGGGCGGGCTTGGCCATCGGGTTGACCGACACGCCGCCGTAGACCCAGCAGGAATTGTCCCGCGGGAACAGGTGATTGGGCAGGGGCGGGAGCAGGAAATCGTCCGCGCGCAGCATGCCCCATTTCAGGCTCCTGGCCCGCAGCGGCCGCAAGTCAGCCTTCAGCACCCCGCCGACCAGGTGCTCAGCCAGCTGCGCGCAGTCAAGGTCGTCGAAGAGGCGGCGGACGGGGGCGACTAGCGTCGGGCCGAGGTTCTCCGCGGTGCACACCCGGTCGAGCAGGTAGGCCCGGCCTTCGGGTACCTCGAGTGTCTCGGTGAGCAGCTGGGCGAAGTAGTGCACCCGCACGCCCTTGTCGCGGAGCGTCTCAGCGAACACGTCATGTTCTTCTTTGGCTCTCTTCGCCCACATCACGTCGTCGAACAGCAGCCCGGCGGCGTTCTGCGGGGTGAGCCGGGCCAGTTCCAGGCCGGGGCGGTGGACGATGACTTGGCGGAGCTGGCCGACCTCTGATTGCACGCTGAAATTCATGACTGGACCTCCGGGCGAGCCTGTGCTGGTGCCGGCTCGGCTGATTCGGCTGGCGGGTTGTCTGCGGGTGGCTGGGCCTGGCCGAGGCGTTCCCGGCGGGCCTTGAGGAATGCGTAGAGGATGACGCCGGCCAGGATGATCACCATGGCCTGGTAGACAGCGGCGTAGCCGGCGGCGAAGGTGACCCACATCGAGAACAGCACCGCGGCTGTGGTGATCGACAGGTCGCGGGCGAGCAGCCAGCCCTGCACCCGCCGGCGGCGCGACACCAGGTAGGCGAGCTGGGCGCAGGCGGAGAACAGGTAGGGGATGGCCACGGTGACCACGGTGAGGTCGACCAGGTAGGTGAACACCGTCAGTCCTGAGCTGGCGGTGTAGCGCCAGAGCATGAGCAGCGACGGCAGCAGCGCCGCGACCACGATGCCGAACCAGGCGTTGCCCCTGCGGTCGGTCCAGGCGAACGGCGCCGGGAACAGGCCGTCCTGGGCCGGTGCCCGGGACACCTCCGTGGTCACCAGGGTCCAGCCGTTCAGCGCGCCGATCCCGGACACGACGGCCAGCGCGGCGACCAGTTTCCCGGCCCACGCGCCGCCGGTGAAGATCGTGTTGAAGGCGTTGACGAACGGCGCGCCGTTGTTGATCAGGGCGTGGTGTGACACCAGCCCCATCACCGCGGCGGACACCGCGAGGTACACGATGGCGCTGGCCGCGGTGCCGAGCAGCGAGGCCCGGCCGACGTTCTTGCGCGGGTCCTTGACCCGCTTGGCGGTGATCGCCGCGACCTCGACGCCGATGAAGGAGAACAAGGCCACCCCGGCGGCGATCCCGATCGCTGAGTAGAGGCTGCCGCCTGTGGCGTTGAACGCGCCGAAGTTGGCCTTGGACACGAAGAACCAGCCGACGACGCCGACGAACAGCAGCGGCAGGAACTTCAGTACCACGGTGATGTTCTGGAACCAGGCCATCTGCCGGACCCCGGCCAGGTTGATCGCGGCGGGCACCCACAGGCCGATCAGCGCGATGCCCCAGTTGGTCATGGTTGAGGGGTGGCTGATGCCGAATAGGGCGTCGACGTAGAACACCCAGGAGGCCACGATGGCCGCGTTGCCGGCCCAGGCCTGGATCCAGTAGCACCAGCCGACCAGGTACCCGGCGAAGTCACCGAACTCGTGCCGGGCGTAGGCGTACAGCCCGCCGTCGGAGTTCGGCACCCGCCTGGTCAGCTGGCCGAACAAGATCGCCAGCAGCATCGCACCCACCGCGATCACGGCCAGCACGATCAGCGAGCTGGTCCCCGCGCCGGCCAGCACAGCCGGCATCGTGAATACCCCCGTGCCGATGATGCTGCCAATAACCAGCCCAGTGGCAGAGGTCAGCCCCAGGGAACGGGCCTTCTGCTCGTTCCGCGCGGACATCGGCCCCGCTGGGGGCTTCTGCGGCGGTGGCGCATGGTGGATCCTGGAAATGAGGGACATCCGGAACTCTCCTCCCGCGAGCGTCATCAGGATTTCTCCTGCTAGCGCGCTCTCGAACTCGCCGTTGGGGGGTGATCCCGGCCGCCCGGCCGGACGGGCTGCAATGGCGGCTGATCTCAGGACCTGCGGCCCCCCCGAACTTCGTACTGGCGGTTCACCGGTTCACTCGGCGAACGCCGTCTTATCCACTGCACCCCGGACGTGACGGCCCAGGCTAGGGACCTAGGCCCCGCCCGGCAGGTGATGAAGGTAACCAGCCCGATGCGCGGCCCCGCCTGGCGTCCGCCTGGCGCGGGCTGAGATCGTCAGGATCATGACGGCAGCCGGTGACCCTCAGCCCAGGAAGGCAGGATCATCTGGGCGGGGCCAGGGTGAAACCCAGCCAGGCTCACAGCCGGGGGGCCTGTTCGCTGCCCTGGCTGTGCCGGATTTCCGGTTGTACTTCGCCGGGCAGGCGGTGAGCCTGACCGGCACCTGATACCCCCGGCCGACCGTTACGCCCGGGCGGCCTGCAGAACTCGACTGGCGCACCTACCAGGCACACGAAAACCGCGGGTAAGCGCCTTCCTGAGCCGGAGCCCGTCCGCGGCGAAGCAGGGCCTTTGCCAGGTGCCGCGCGGGACTGAAGCCCCTACCTGTTCCCTCGGGCGGCCACGCACGGTAGTGATGCCGGCGGGAAGCGCCGCGGGGGAGGAGCATGGAATGGATCTTGAAGGACACGTGATGGATCTGCGTGGACGCAGCCTCCTGAAGGAGACCGATCTCAGCCGCAAGGAGTTCCTCTACCTGGTCGGGATGGGCAGCCGGGTGCGGGAGGAGAAGCGGCTGGGCTTCGCCCCGCACCGGCTCGCTGGCCGCAACATCGCGCTGATCTTCGAGAAGACTTCGACGCGGACCCGCTCGGCGTTCGAGGTCGCGGCCCATGACGAAGGGGCCCACGTCACCTATCTCGGGCCGGAGGAGTCCCAGCTGGGGCACAAGGAGTCGATGAAGGACACCGCGCGGGTCCTGGGCCGCATGTTTGACGGCATCGAGTACCGGGGGTTCGCCCAGCAGGCCGTCGAGACCCTCAGCGCTTTCTCCGGGGTGCCGGTGTGGAACGGGCTGACCGACTCCTGGCACCCGACCCAGATGCTCGCAGACATCCTGACCATGCGGGACCATGCGCCCGGGCCGCTGGAGGATGTGTCGTACTGCTATCTGGGCGATGGCCGGAACAACACGGCAAGCTCCCTGCTGGTCACAGGTGCGCTACTCGGGCTGGACGTGCGGATCTGCGCGCCCGAGGCCCTCTTGCCGTCCGCGGCTGTGCAGGGCATCGCCGCGGATCTCGCGGCTGCTTCCGGCGCCAGGATGACCGTGACCAGCCAGCTCACCGAGGCCGTCCGGGGCGCCGGGTTCCTGTACACCGATGTCTGGCTCTCGATGGGGGAGCCGCCGACCGAGTGGGACGAGCGGATCGACCAGCTCCTGCCCTACCAGGTGAACGCGGGTGTGATGGCCGCCACGGGCAACCCAGCGGTGAAGTTCATGCACTGCCTGCCGGCCCTGCACAACCGTGACACCCAGATCGGGCAGCAGATCTACGACAAGCGGGGCCTGGACGCCGTGGAAGTCACCGAGGAAGTATTCGAGTCCCCCGCCTCCATCGTCTTCGACCAGGCGGAGAACAGGCTGCACACCATTAAGGCCCTGATGGTCGCGACGATGCCGCAGCGGCCATGAGGATCGTGGCGGCGCTCGACGGGAACGCGCCGCTGGAACGGCGCTTGACGGATCTCGACTCCGCGCCGCTGATCGCTGCATCGATCTTCGCGACGCGCTCAACGTGCTGCTGTTCTTCCTGCGGATCTTCTCCAGGAATAAGAAATGAGCGCGGGGTGATCCTGGCGGCGGCTGCACTATCTGTGGTGGTGCCGCGGTGGCGCGCCTCTTAAGTCCCGGCTGCCTTCGTGATCCGCCTGAAGGTCGGCCGCCCGATGCTGCCAGCGGCGGCCGCACCGTCGAGCGGGGTGATCAGGTCAGCCTGCGTGCGGCCGTGGTGTCTCTGTTACCTGCCTCCGCAGCAGCCATCTCACCGATCTGGCTGAGACCAGCTAAGCCGCGTGGCCGTCCCGGTATCCGCGATCTGGCCAGGTACATCACAGGAGCGGAGGCTCCGGGGCAGGGTGGCGGATGAAGCGGGAGGCCCGACGCCGGATGCTGCGCTCCAGCCGCTGCGCGTGGGTGGATGGAGGGCGCGGCGTGCGGGCGCGCGGGGTCCGGTAGAACGGGGTCTTTGCCAGCTCGACGAGCAGCAGGTAGACGATGACCATGCCGAACAGCAGCAGGAAGAAGGTCGTCGGCAGCGGCGTGAAGCCGAGCAGGTTCGCCAGGCCCGTGTACGGAAGGACGGCGCCCGCCACGGCCGCGCCTGTCGGGACGAGCAGCATCGGCAGGCTGGGCCTGCTCTTGAAGAACGGGACGCGCCGGGTGCGGATCACGTAGATGACGAGGGTCTGGGTGGCGATCGACTCGACGAACCAGCCGGTCCTGAACTCGGCGTGGCCGGCGTGCAGCAGGACGAGCATGACCCAGAAGGTGAGGAAGTCGAAGATCGAGCTGATCGGGCCGAACACGCACATGAAGTTCCGGATGAATTTCATGTCCCAGGCCGCTGGGCGGGCGAGCTGCTCGGGGTCGACCCGGTCGGTCGGGATTACCAGCTGCCCGGCGTTGTAAAGCAGGTTGTTGAGGAGGATCTGCGACGGCAGCATCGGCAAGAAGGAGAGGAACACTGATGCGCCAGCGGCGCTGAACATGTTGCCGAAGTTCGAGGAGGTGGCCATCAGCACGTACTTCATGGTGTTGCCGAAGATGCGGCGGCCTTCCATGACGCCTTCGGCCAGCACGCCGAGATCTTTTTCGAGCAGCACCACGTCGGCGGCTTCCTTGGCCACGTCGGTTCCCGAGTCAACCGAGATCCCGACGTCGGCGTGATGCAACGCCACCGCGTCGTTCACGCCATCGCCCAGGAACGCCACGTCCTTGCCGGCCCGGCGGGCTACCTTGATGATCCGCGATTTCTGGTCGGGGTTGATCCTGGCGAACACGGTGGTGACCGCGATCGCCGCTTCGAGGTGGTCGTCGTCGAGCGACTCCACGTCGGTGCCGCTGAGCACCCCGGTGCAGTCCATCCCGATTTCTGAGCACACCTTGGCTGCGACCAGGCCGTTGTCCCCGGTGATGATCTTCACCTGGATGCCCAGCCGCTCGAGCTGGGCGATGGAGGTGCCGGCATCGGCCTTGGGCCGGTCGGCGAACGTCAGGAACCCCTCCAGCGTCAGCCCCTGCTCGTCTGCGGCGGTGAGCGCCGTCACGCCGTCAGCAGGGCGAGTGGCGACGGCTACGACCCGGGCTCCTTCGGAGAACAACGCCTGCATGGCAGGCCTGCCGCCGCCGGGGATGTGCACGCACCGGTCCAGGACCACCTCGGGGGCACCCTTGGTGATCAGGAGGGGGTGGCCGCCAGGGTCTTTCACCAGCACCGAGGCCAGCTGGCGCTCGTGGTCAAACGGCAGGACGCCGAGCCGCTGCCAGGCACCGGCTGTGGTGGCCTTGGGCTCTCCGGGAGCCGCTCCAGGCGCTGACCACAGGGCCTGGTCCAGCGCGTTCCCGCCTACTGGATTCCCGGCGGTGACCGTTGCCTCGTTGCAGATCAGCCCGAGTAGCAGCGGGCGGTCGCTGTCGTGCCCGGCGGTGTCCAGTGCGTGGGCGAAGGTGATCACCCCCTCGGTGAGGGTGCCCGTCTTGTCGGTGAACAGGATCTCGATGTTGCCCAGGTCTTCGATGGCGACCAGCCGTTTGACCAGCACCTTCTTGGCCGCGAGGGCTTTCGAGCCGGCCGACAGGCTCACCGTCACGATGGCCGGCATCATCTCCGGGGCGATGCCCACCGCGATGGCCAGCGAGAACAGCAGCGCCTCGATGAGCGGCCGGTGCAGCGCCACGTTGACGATGAAAATGAACACCGTCAGAATCGCCGCCACTGAGAACAAGAAGCGCGAGAAACGCGACAGGCCCGACTCGAAGGCAGTCTGGCCCTGCCTTTCGGCGAGGCCCGCAGCCACCTGCCCGAAGGCCGTGCGGGGCCCGGTCGCCACCACCACGCCTGTGGCTGACCCCTGGTGGACGATCGTCCCCATCAAGGCGCATCCCGGCTGGTCCTGCGGCTGGCCGCCGGCGGTGGTGGCCGCCGCCGACTTGGCTACCGGCATCGACTCGCCAGTCAGCAGGCCCTCGTCGCACTCAAGCTCGTCGACCTGCAGCACGCGCAGGTCGGCGGGCACGATGGCGCCGATGCGGAGCGATACCACGTCGCCGGCCACTAGGTCGGTCACCGGGACCTGGCTCACCCGCCCGTCCCTGCGGACCTCGGCCTCGTGCCGTATCTGGGCGCGCAGGGCGGCCATGGCCCGCTCCGCCCGGTACTCATTGAAGAAGCCCAGGCCGACGCTGAGCGTGACGATCACCGCGATGATCTCCGCGTTCGTGCTGCCACCGGTCAGCCCTGATACCAGCGCCGCCCCGAGCAGCAGAATCAGGATCGGGTTCCGGAGCTGGCGGACCAGGACACTGATGGCGCGCACCCGATGTGTACCCAGCGCGTTCGGCCCGGACTGCCTGAGCCGCTGCGCCGCATCGGCCGACGACAGCCCATCCGGGCCGCTTCCCAGCCGCGAGAGCACCACGTCTGGGGCGAGACCGGCGGCAGTGGCCAGGTCCAGGCCGCCAGACGGGCGGCGCGCGGTCACTACCATGACAGCAGCATGGCCGCTGGAACATGGCACCACTAGGGGCATTGGTCTCGTGCACGCCGGGAGAAGATGTCCCCGCTTCTGGGCAGATCGTGGAGGCAAAGGCCGTCCGTGCGCGTCGCCAGGTACAGGCCGAGTGCCTCAGCTACGCGCTCGGCACCCGGCAGGACGCACACGTTTGGGTGGCAGGTCCGGGGACGAACGGCGGGCACTGCGGCCGCGGGGCCCGGCTGGAGTCAGCATCACGGTGCCCTGGTCGGCTGCACAGCCTCTTGGCCTGGCTTCGTCCTGCCGCTGCACGCCACTGCTGTCGGAGTCGAGGCGGCGATCCGGAAACCGGTCACGATCCCTGCCTGGATCGCGATGAACTCGTCTTTCGGCCCGGTCACCCAGGGCCGCAGTATCGGCTCGTACCTGGTGATCTCGCGTCTATCGGTCAGGACGCTTGCTTTGCCGATGATGACGCTCCGAACATCTGCGAGCCGGATGGTGTCGACCTTGGCGCAGACCAGGTGCGCGGACGCGACGAACTGGCCGGCGGTGAGCGCCGCCTGAACCCGGTCAGCGAAGCGCTCCAGGTAGCCGGTGCGCTGCGCGCGGCCGAACTCGATGATCTCTTCGCGGTGCTCCGGTCAGCGTGGTCGTGGCCAGGCGGAGCCGGGCGGCGTCGGCTCGTTCCTGTTCCTCGATGGCGAACGTCACCTCGCCCAGTGCCTGCTCAAGACGCGGGATCCACCGGTCCTTGACTGCGCGGAACCGGTACCGGGTGGCGGCCGCCTCGGCTTCGATGACCCGGAGCGCCTGCGCCGCGGCCGCGTGGCGGACGGCTGCCGTGAGCGCGGCGCGCTGCGCATGCCTCGCGGCTGTCAGTGCCGGGCTGTCCCAGGCGGTGGGTGGCGGGATGGTGCAGGTCGCGCCAGCCGGGAACCGGATCCCCATGGTGGTCGCATAGGAGATCGTCACGTCAGCGAATGAGCTGTCGGCGGCCAGCCTGATCGCGCGCTGGCCGTCTAGCATCCCGGCTCGCAGCAGGCAGTGGTCAGCGTCGGCCTGGCACCGGTCCCACTCCGCCGCCGCCTGTGTGGCGGATTCCCGCAGCCGGGCGAGTTCTCCCTGGAGGATCCGCAGCTTCCGGTCAAGCAGATCGGCGCCGCGCCGCGCTGTTTCCAGCCGGCGTTGCAGCCAGAGCCGTCCCGCCCGGCCGGGTGGCACCGCCGGCCCCGGTGTGCTCATGGCCCGCCGGGCCGCTGGGCCGCGGCCCCGGTGCGATGAGCTCCGGTGCGCTGCGGCGCGGAACCGTCACCAGAGCCGGGCGCCGCCGGGTAGTAGGCGTCGAGTGCCTCGGCAGGCAGCATGGTCAGTTCCCGGCGCGGCAGGACCCCAAGTGCCTGCCAGGCCAGCCCCAGGGTCTGTCCCAGGGTGCGGTTCTCCCGGCGGCCCTGGTTCATTAGCCGGGTTTCGAACGCTGTCTCGAAGTCCTGGTACCGCCGGTCTGCTGCGCTGAGCGCGGCGGTGCCGATCAGTTCCGCGAGTTCCCTGGCGCGCCGGGCGGCGGCCAGCGCGGCGATTGCCTGCGCGGCCACGTCCAGGTGGTCAGCCCTGGTCCGGCCCGGGCCAGCTCCGTGGCGCATTAGCCTGGACAGCGAGGAGAGTGCGTCGACCGGCGGGTAGATGCCACGGGCGTGCAGGTCCGCGGACAGCACGATCTGGCCCTCGGTAATGTACCCGGTCAGGTCGGGGACCGGGTGGGTGATGTCCCCGGCCGGCATGGTCAGCACGGGGACCACCGTCACCGAGCCCGGCCTGCCGCGGATCCGCCCGCACCGCTCGTAGAGCGAGGCCAGGTCGCTGTAAAGGTAGCCCGGGTAGGCGCGGCGGGCCGGGATCTCGCCGCGCGCGGCGGACACCTCGCGGAGGGCCTCGCAGTAGCTCGTCATGTCGGCCATGACGACGAGCACATGACGGCCGAGCCCGAAGGCGAGGTGCTCAGCCACGGTCAGGGCGATGCGCGGGGTCAGGATGCGCTCGATCACCGGCGCGTCAGCGAGGTTGAGCAGCAGCACAAGCTCCCCGGCGGCGGACCGCTCCTCGAGCACGCTGCGGACCGAGGCCGCGTCGGCGTGGGTGAGCCCCATCGCCGCGAACACCACGCTGAACGCTTCCCCGCCCGCCGATGCCTGCGCGGCCAGCTGCGCGGCCAGCTCGAGATGCGGCAGGCCGGCGACCGAAAAGACGGGCAGCTTCTGGCCGCGCACCAGGGTGGTCAGTGCGTCAATCGCCGAGATCCCGGTCAGCACCGGCTCGGCGGGCGGCTCGCGGAGGACAGGGTTCATCGGGAAGCCGGTTACCGGCGCCGTGGCCTGGCCGGTGACCGGCGGCCCGCCGTCCATCGGCTCACCCCGCCCGTTGAGCACCCGGCCGAGCCAGTCCGCGCTCACCGGGATCTCCAGCGGGCTGCCGCTGAACGCGACGCGGGTTGCCGC
>Ga0182024_10025189_pt1 | contig 10525 bp, 10 predicted proteins | sample P32metaG_FD_120480 | JGI IMG/M metagenome (GOLD analysis project Ga0182024, IMG submission 120480) | Permafrost microbial communities from Stordalen Mire, Sweden - P3-2 metaG (Illumina Assembly) | ecosystem: Environmental > Terrestrial > Soil > Wetlands > Permafrost | place: Sweden: Stordalen...
CCGCCATTGGCCAGCTCGAAGCGGCCGATGCGTCGCTGAACGGCGCCCGTGAACGCGCCCTTTTCGTGGCCGAATAGTTCTGAGGCAACCAACTCGCGCGGGATGGCGGCGCAGTTCACGGCGACGAATGCCCGCGAGGAGCGGTCGGATCGCCTGTGGATGGCGCGCGCGACGAGTTCTTTACCGGTGCCTGTCTCACCGGAAATCAGAACCGTCGAGTCGCTGCGTGCCACCTTGGCTACGCGCAAAAGCACGGCGCTTAGGGCGGGCGAGGCGCCTACAATCTCCTCGAACATCGAGGTCTTGTCGATTTCCTCTCGAAGCGCGACGTTTTCTTGCTGCAGCCTCTCCTCGGCTCTCATGCGGTCCTCGATATCCGTACACGCCACGTACCAACGCGACGGCTGCCCCTGGTCGACGCACATCGGGTTGTAACGTGCCAGGAACCAGCGGTACGTTCCATCATGTTTGCGGATACGCACCTCCAGCTCATAAGCAGAGGGAGTCGATAACCGACGCACAGCCGCTAGGTGCACACGCTCCACATCGTCAGGGTGCAACTCAGATGCAATCGTTTGCTGCCGCCACTTCTCGAGTGTCGTGCCGAGGTAAGCGAGCGCTCCGCTGTTTGCGTAAAGACGTTCTCGCTGGGGCCCGTTCACCGCCACCAACTGCGGCGCCAGGTCCAGTACTAGCTGGAGCTCCTTCTGCTGTTCCTCGAGCCTTTCTTCTGCCCTCTTATTTTCCTCAATGTCGGTGAGAACCTGATACCACCGAATGATACGGCCCTGCGTATCGCGCGCGGGTCGTCCACGGGTGCGAAACCAGCGGTACACCCCGTCAAAGCGGCGAAGACGCTGGTCAATGTCGTAGGGACGCCCTGTTTCCACACAATCCGCCCAGGCCGCCACGACACCAGCGCGGTCATCGGGATGGACCGCCTCGCTGGAACGCCAACCTTGCAATTCCTGCAGGGTCTTGCCGAAGTAGTCTAGGACCTGTTGATTGACGAACTCGACCTCCCCTGCAGCAGTCATCGTACTGACGTGCGCGGCGATGCCGTCAACGAGCAGCCGGAACCCCTCCTCACTGCGGCGCAGTGCCTGCGTCAATTCCTCTTGCTCGGTCACGTCTATCCCGGTTCCCACGTGCCCAGTCCCGTTGGGCGCCGGTGTGCCGACGCAGCGAATATGGCGAATCGCTCCGTCCGGACGCACGACTCGCTTCGTAAAGTCGAATGCGGTGTGCTCCGCCAGCATTTTCTTGATTTCTTGCGCTACGAATTCCCGATCTTCAGGATGCACGAGTGCCATATATTCCGGGATGTTGGGCGCCTTCCTGCCCGGCTGCAGGCCATGAATCTCGAAGAGTTTTGCAGACCAGGACTCGAAACCGCAAGCATCAAAGGCCCAGCTACCCGTATGCGCGAGTCGTTGTCCCTCCGCGAGGTAGAACTCCACCTGCCTGCGCTCTTCAATATCGAGGTTGATTCCGATCCAATACTGCAACGTCCCATCGCTCGCGCGGAAAGGTTCGGCGCGACCGATAAACCAGCGGTACCCTCCTTGAGCGTTACGTACCCGGAAATTCGACTCACCCGCGGACCCGGTACTGAGACAGTTCAACCAGACTCTGCGCGACTCGTCGTGATCGTCCGGGTGCAACAGCGGTATATGGGAGTCCCAGGGTGCGCCCGTCTCGATCCCGAACCGAAGGGGATGATCGTTCGGCAGACCCAGATAATCCGCCGTTCGTTCATTCACGAACGTGAGAGCGCCGGACGGCACGGCGTACCACGTGTGCGCCGGAATCAAATTGAAACTGGCTTGCAACCGTGCCTTGATTGAATCATGCATCATGCACGGCAGGCGACGGCTGAGGGCTAAGAATATTCATCCTCTCTCGCTTCGGGCCCGGAAACGCCGCGTGCGAATCTCCGCCAGGTCTCGGACGCGCTCCAGCATGATTTCGGCCTGTCCCAGCGCTGCCCTCAGATCCTCCTTTGCGGGCGAAGCCTGCGGCATGAGTTCGCAGGCCGCTTCAAGTTGCAACAGCACGCCTTGCGCGTTTTGCACGACGGCATCAAGAAGCATGAGGATCTCTTGCCGCTCGCCGTAGCAAATCTTGCGATATAGCCACGCGCTGAGCGCAGCGCGAATACGTTCTACGGGCATGTGCTGAGGAAGCCGGCGGCTCATTCATGCAGGATGGCCTTTAGCGTGAGAGCATTCTGCCGCCAAGGACATCCCCCAATAGGGGGACGTCGGGCGGCCTAATTGACACTGTGACTGCCATTATGGCAGTCTTGCTGCCGTGAAGGCAACATCGCTGCCACCGAGCACCTTAAGAGCCCGGCAAAAGGCATCCACTGTCGAACTGATCCTTGATGCCGTTGCACGCTGTCTTAAGGACTCGAGCCTTGCGGACCTGAATTTTCCGGCCATCGCGCAAGAGGCAGGAATCGGGGAGCGCACCATTTACCGCTATTTCCCGACCCGGGAGGCCCTCCTCGACGCCTTTTGGGCGGCGCATCAGAAGGCCGTTCACGGTCCTCATCCGCATGATGCGGAGTCCTTATTGCGCGCACCGCGAGAGATCTTTCCTAATTTTGATCTCAACGCGGAAGTTACCCGCGGGTTGGTCAGCACTGTGCAGGGCCGCGCAATCGCCCAGCGAGCCAACAAAAGTCGCGTCGCGGCCTTTCGTTCAGCGGTGCGCGACGCCGTGGGTGAACTGCCCGAACCTCGAGCAACGCGCCTCTGCGCGTGCATACAAGGCCTTTTGTCGGCCGGGACCTGGCTTCAGATGCGCGAATTCTGGGGGCTCAGCGGCCAAGAATCGGCCGAAGCCGTGAGCGAAGCCATCGAGGCATTGCTTGCGGCGGCGCGCCGCGGCGCTGCGAAGAGGAACGGGGTTCCTTCCAAGCTTTAGACAAACCTCAGGGTTTTCCAATACTCCCGCAACGAGTTTGGTTACCGTCGGCCGCAGTGCGCGCGTCTCGTGCGATCGCGCGCGTTTACGTTCAGTTGGGAGTCAGGCCGCTTGACCATGGGAAGTTTGCCTCGGAACGACGCTCGCGCTCATCTTCGCGATGTGACTGTGTGTCCGCATTGCGACGGACTCTTCAAGGCCGCGCAGTTGAAGTCGGGTGAATTTGCGCGATGCCCCGATTGCCTGGAACCTATACAAGGGCGTCGCACCCCCTCGCCACAGCTTGTGCTTTCCTGCGCGCTATCGGGCTTGATTCTTTTGCTCATTGGCGTTGCCTCGCCGGTGCTTACGGCTTCCTTCGGCGGCCTGACGACCGAGGTCAATCTCCTGAGTGCGCCTGACGCGTTCGCCAACGACTGGTTCGTGATCGCAGCCTGGGCTCTGGCGCTGGTCTCCCTGGCGGTACCGTTGGTCCAGGTATTGGTATTGTCTTGGATCCTGGCCTTCATACTCGCGGAGCGCCGGGCCCCCGGTTTCTCCTGGCTGCTACCGTTGCTGCAAGCGCTTAGGCCTTGGGCCATGGTGGAAGTGTTCTTCTTGGGTACGCTCGTGGTTATCGCAAAGGTCGGTGGCTGGGTCTCGATCCTGCTGGGCCCGGGCCTTTGGTCGCTGGCTGCATTTTCCGCCCTCTTGGCCACGGTACATCGGTTTGATTCCGCAAGTCTTTGGGCGCAGCAAGATCTGCGATGATCGCTCGGGCTTCGCAACTTGGCATCGCGCGCTGTCGGGTCTGCGGACAGATCGAGGACATGGCTGCGGTCGCGCGCTGCAGTCGCTGTGGGCGAAGACTCCGTCTCCCAAATCCCCGCACGAGCGCCGAACGCTCACTCGCCTGGCTGATCGCCGCCGTCATTCTCTACATTCCAGCAAATGTACTGCCGGTCATGTACGTGAGCGGCATTGGCGGGGGCGCCGAGAGCACGATCTACGGTGGCATCTTGGAGTTCTGGCGGAGCGGATCGTTGGGACTCGCACTTCTCATTTTTGGTGCGAGCGTTGCCGTTCCGATCACCAAGTTCGTGGCACTCGGCTTGCTCATTACCACGACGCTCTTGAACTCCAGCGGGGCGCCCGCTCAGCGCGCCCGCCTTTACCGCTTTGTCGAGTTCATCGGGTACTGGTCCATGCTCGACGTCGTGGTGGTGGCCCTCACCTGTCGCTTGGTTCGCTTCGGTTCCTTGGCCGTCGCCGAGCCGCGCCCCGGCATCGTCTTCTTCTGCGCGGTGGTTATTGTCACCATGATCTCCGCCTTTAGCTTCGATGAGCGCTCGATCTGGGCGGCGCGATCTCATCCATGACCGAACCTCGCGAACTGCTGGTCGAGCGACGGCGATGGCGACCGCAACTCGTCTGGGTCATCCCGATCCTTGCTGCGCTCCTGGGTGCCTCGTTGATGGTTCAGTCTTGGCGATCCAAGGGTCCCCGTATCACGATCAGTTTCCAATCCGCCGACGGCCTGCAGGTTGGCAAAACCCTGGTCAAGTATCGGAGCATAGTCATTGGTCGCGTGAGCGCCTTGGCTCTGAGCTCGGGCGAGGATGGCGTCGATGTGACCGTCGATCTTGACAGAAGCGCGGCGAATGCAGCCACCGAGGGAAGTCATTTTTGGGTGCAACACCCGCGGTTCGGTATCGACAGCGAGGCACATCTTGACTCACTGCTGAGTGGCGCGTACATCGGTGTCGAGATGGGGCGTTCGGCCAAGGCTCAGCGCAACTTTGTCGGTCTGGAGGAGCCGCCGGCCCTCGCGCACGGTCACGCAGGTCGCCTCGTGACACTACGAGCGGACAGTCTCGGCTCCCTTCAGCCAGGCGCCCCTGTCTACTTTCGCAAAATACGCGTGGGGCGCGTGACCGAGACTCTATTGGAAGCTTCTCACCAGGGTGTTCAGATTCGCATCTTTGTCGATGCACCCAACGACCAGCTCATTTCCACGCGCACTCGCTTTTGGAACGCCTCCGGTGTCGATCTATCACTAAACGCGGACGGTCTACAACTCCGAACGGAGTCGCTGGCGGCGGTGCTGTCCGGCGGTATTGCCTTCGAAGATGCACCGGCAGACTTCCGCGGCGTAGAGACCCAGCACGCAGAGGATTTCACGCTGTACACAAACCGAGGCGCTGCCTTCGCTCCTGCTCCTGGCGAAGCACACCTCGTGCGGATGCGATTTAAGCATGCTCTTCGAGGATTGACCATCGGGGCGCCGGTGGAAATGGTCGGCGTAGAGATCGGTCATGTCAGCGGGATTGACCTCGAATACTCGCCGAAGGATCAGTCGTTTGCAGTCGTCGTGAGCGCGATGCTCTTCCCTCAACTCATGGGGCACGCCTACGAGACCTTGGCCGCTGAAGGTACGGCGGCTTCCGAAGATCGGATGGCAGTGCTCATTGGCCGGCTCGTGAATCGCGGGTTACGCGTGCAACCCCGACTCGGCAGTCTACTCACTGGACAACTCTACTTAGCGATAGATTTTATGCCGGCATCCTCCCGCGTGACGTTCGATGCCAGCCGACGCCCCTTGGAGCTGCCCACCGTGGACTCCGCAACGGGTGAACTTCAACTGCGCGTCGCCAGTATCGCCGAGAAGCTCGATAACATGCCATTGGGAAGCATAGGCTCCCATCTGGATGGTAGTCTGTCCTCATTGCAAGCCCTCCTGGGGCATGTGGACAACGATCTGTTGCCGCCCGCAACAGCAACGATCATGGATGCACGCGCCGCGCTTTCGACTCTACGCGGGACAATCTCGGACGACTCGCCGCTTCACGACAAGATCGACCGGACGCTCGAGGATACCGACGCCACACTGCTGGAGGTTCGCTCGCTCGCGGGCTATTTGCAGCGTCACCCTGACGCGCTTCTTCGAGGCCGTCGTCCCGATTCGAAGCCCGTTTCAGCAGCTCCATGAGCGGCGCTAGATCAACGCCCTTTCTGCTACTGATCGTCTGCGCCATTGCGGCCTGCAAGAGCGCCGCGGTTCACCTCTACACGCTCGTCCCCTACACGCCCGCCGCTTCTTCTGATGCTACAGAGAGTCAACCGCGTCACCGCATAGTTTTCGAAAGTATTTCGATACCGGGTGAAATTGATCGCAAAGAGTTGGTGGTGCGAAGGTCGCCACACGAACTCGTGCTTTTGGAGAACGACAACTGGGCATCTTCGTTGCGAGAGGAGGTGCGGCGCGGGCTGACCACAGACTTGTATCGCGCGCTGCGAGACGAAGCCGCGAACGTGCCGACCACCGCCGCGTCCCTGACCGTGATTCGCGTGGATATTCGCGAGTGGGAAGCGACTGCAAATGCCGTGCACTTGAATGCTGAGTGGCGGATTCGTCGTGCGGATTCTGTGGATCCCATCGATATTCGCTGCGAAAGTGATCTTGTCGAGAGAACCTCGGGTAGCGCCGAAGATCTGGTGCGCGCCGACCAGGCGCTCCTTGAGAACATCGCGAAGGCGATTAGTCGCGTACTGCATGGAAACCGGTGCAACGATTTCGACCGACCACAAGGCTACTACCAGCGATAGTCGACGGATACAGCAATCACGTGGGCCGAGGGGCGCTCCACCAACGGACTATCGGCAGCCTCGTGGCCTAACCGGTTGACCGCCCCATCGACATTTAATAGGTAGTGGCGGGAGAGATGCCAGGTCGCGCTGAGCCCAAGCCCAAGAGCGTCAATGCCGGCGTTTTGAATGTTGTAGATCGGGTGTCCAGAGGCGACGGACTGTTCGCTCGTGACGCCGTATAGGTCCCGCAAATAACGTCGGTTGGCCACTGTCACGGAGGGCCCCAAAAAAGCGGTGAATCGTCGGGAGCTTCCCGGTAACGGTAGATAAACGCCAATATCGCCCACCGTACCTCCGCCAGTGCGAAGCAAATGCCGAACATCCGCGCGCACCACAAGAGGAAACTGATCCGACACGACCCAATTCAGGAACAATTTGGGAACAGCCGATATCGGCTTATCGCCCATCCCGGTGAGATTGCCATAGTCCAGGCGTTCCTTGCGACCTAGGTCGTACGCCAGACTCACGCCTACCTCGAGACCGCGCCGATGCACTAGGTTATACCCGACGCCATCGCCCGTACTGATGAACGCCACATCTTTGTATCGAAGATCGATTATCGGACCGCCACGCACCCGGTAGGCCCGCGATCCCTCGTACGCCGGTTGTACGTCCGCTCCCATACCGAGTATCGCGTGAATGTCCGGCTCCTGTGATTCGAACATCCTCTCCAGGATGAAACCACTCGAATATTGCCATTCCTGCATGGGCGAAGGCGTTTGGGCGCAAACCGCGATGGAATATCCCCACGTCGCGGCAATTGTGCAGCTCCTTAGACAAGACAGTTTCATGCTTCGCATCGAGGCCGATCGTAGTCACAGCGTGCTCACTAATGAATCACTCAAAAAGGGGGGAGACGTCTCGACCAGGCCTTTTGGTACGCGCTGGCGAACGAGATCATGCAAAAGTGTCGCTGTCTTGCACGAATCTGATGTGCATCACGAGGACTGACTCGCCGATCCCTCGAAAGGGGCATGGCCCTAGGACTCTCCGCACCCTCACACTTACTCGCATCGAGGTTCCGCCAGGCCCGCCATGAGAATGTTTCGATGACTCACGAATGTGTACAGGGGCAGGGGCACCGCCGCCTGACTTACGGGTATATCCAAAATCCGCGACCCCTCTTGCTCGCGGTTCTCGCGAGCCTCGCAGGCTGCAATGGCGCGCCTTCGAGAAACATTCTCGGATCATATTTCCCCTCCTGGATGGTTTGCGCACTGGTCGGAATCGCCGTGGCTGGCATCGCTCGGGTGATTTTTAAATCAACGGGTATTCTGCAAGAATTGCCTGCACCCTTTGTCGTCATACTTGCCATCGGATGCGCCGCCACCTTCACCTTGTGGCTGCTATGGCTCGCCTAAGCGTATGAGTGAACAAGTGACGACGAGAGGCAAGGTCATCGCATTCATTGCAGTGATTGCGGCGCTCGCGTTGGCGGCGGCCGTCGTGTTTGCCATCGATCGAAGACCGCGCACCCACGACGCCCGGATCTTCGCCTACAGCGCGACGATGGCATCGGAAATCAATGGGCGCATTGTCAAGGTACTCATCACCAATGACCAGACGGTGAAACAAGGCGATCCGCTGCTGCTCATCGATCCAAAGCCGTATGAGTTCCAGCTTCAACAAGCTCGCGCCCAGGTGGCCGCGCTCAAGGCGCAAATCGACCTCACCGGACGGCAGGTGAGTGCACAGGGCTCCGGCGCCCAAGCCGCTGAGAGCCAGGTGCACCGCGCGCGCGAGCAGCTCGCGTATGCACAGGACACTCGCAAGCGTCTTGAACCGCTGGTCAGTCCCGGGTTCGTGACGCAGCAGCAACTGGATGAGGCCCGCACCAATGAAACCACCGCACTCGCGACATTGGACGCACTGACCAAGAGTGCAGTACAAGCGCATGAGGCAATCGGCGACACGTTGAGCCTGGAGGCGCAGTTAGAGGGCGCCCAAGCCGCTGAGGGGCTCGCCGCCCGCAATCTCGATCTCACCACCCTGCGATCGCCCTTCGACGGCATCGTGGTGGGTCTGCAGATCGCCGAAGGAACCTTCGCGCTGGCGGGGCAGCCGCTTTTCAGCCTGATCAAATCGAACGCGTGGTATGCCATTGCCGACTTTCGAGAGACGGAACTTCCCCGAATCGCCGTCGGCGACCGGGCCACCGTCTGGACCATGGCCCAGAGCACCCAAGCCTTTGAGGGTTCGGTGGAGAGTTTGGGCGCGGGAGTACAGTCATCCGATCAAGACGGCCCCAATCTTCCCAAGACCGGACGCGATCTTGACTGGGTCGTGGTCGCACAGCGCTTTCCTGTCTGGGTTCGGTTGGATCACCCACCTCCTGAAGCCATGCATGTGGGGATGACCGCCTCGGTCAAGGTACACCATGCCGGCGCGCGCTGAGCGGACCCACTGGACTTCGCGTACCTTGACCGCACTGGCGCTGCTCGCTCTTCCCGCCCTAGCCGCAGCCCAGGCGCCCCCTACGCCGCAGCATGCGTGGCAAATCCCCGAAAACGCCATAGAGCGTGCGACGGCGCTGGCAGAGCAGGAAAGGACCGCGCCTACGGAACGACCGTACGATCTGGTGCAGCTGATTGACTTGGCGGAACGCAGCAGCCCCGATACACGCGCTGCGTGGGAGGAAGCACGCGCGGCCGCCGCCGCCATAGGACTTGCGGAAGCGGCGTATCTGCCGCAGCTGTCCTTTCAAGCGATCGGCGGCTTTGAGCACACGCCGCTCCCGGTGCCAAAGGACTTGGTGGCGAAAGGATACTTCGTGTCGGACACGCGCGAAGTGCTCCCTTCGATCGCGCTCAAGTGGCTCTTGTTCGACTTCGGACGGCGCGGCGCCGCTCTCGATGCGGCCAAAGCCGACTCCTTTGTGGCCAACGTCAGCTTTACGGGCGCTCACCAATCGCTCATCTTCGCAGTCTCGCAAGCGTACTTTGATTTGAGCGCTGCCCGCGGCCGGCTGCGGGCGGCGCGCCAGGCGCTCACCACTGCACGCACCACGGAGGATGCGGCGGTCGCCAAACGAAACTCCGGTCTCGCCACCATCGTTTCGGTGGCCCAAGCGCAGCGTCAGACGGCACAAATGCGCTACAACGTGGCGGCCGCAGAAGCCGCCGAGCGCACGGCACGCGCGAATCTCATCGCATCGCTCGGCATCTCCGCGGCGACGGAGCTCGAAGTCACGGACGCCAGCGACCTGCCCCTGCCGAAGGAGCCCGAACAGAGCGTGGCCGTCGCGGTCCATCAGGCCCTCGGCCAGCGCCCTGATATCATCGCGGCGCTTGGAAAGATAGACGCGGCGCAGGCGAATCTTAAGACTGAGCAACGCTCGTATTATCCAATCTTCGAGCTCTCCGGATCGGGATTTCAGAACTTCGGCTCGGTCAGCTCCGATGGCAAACCGTATTCCACGATCGATAAGCCAGGCGGCGCGCTGCTGTTCTCCTTCAGCGTGCCTATTTTCGACGGCGGCACGCGGCGCAATCGCGTATCCATCGCGCGCTCGAAGCTTCACGCGGCCGAAGAGACGCTGGCCAAGACGCAGGACGCTGCCTCCCAACAAGTGGTGAAAGCCTACGACGCCCTGGTGAGTAACTTAGCCGAATACAACGCGGCCACCGCCTATCGAGATGCGGCTCACACGGCTTATGATGCGGCACTACGCTCGTATCGGCAGGGGGTTGGCACCTACACGGACCTTGCGACCGAGGAGAATGCGGTCGTACAGGCGGAGACGCAGGTTGAGGATACGCGGGCGAGCGCACACACGGCAGCGGCAGCACTGGCATTCGCCATGGGCGCCGCGAGCGCGCCCATTACGACGAGTTTCCCCTAGCCCCCGATTGCTTCCGGCATAATCGACGAAACTCGCGCCAAGGCGACCGCCGTGAATCAAGGACTCCTCGTGCGCCGACAAAAATCGTGCTGGCTCGCGATCGCTGCGCTGCTCTGGTGCGGCCGC
>Ga0182024_10025190_pt1 | contig 10525 bp, 4 predicted proteins | sample P32metaG_FD_120480 | JGI IMG/M metagenome (GOLD analysis project Ga0182024, IMG submission 120480) | Permafrost microbial communities from Stordalen Mire, Sweden - P3-2 metaG (Illumina Assembly) | ecosystem: Environmental > Terrestrial > Soil > Wetlands > Permafrost | place: Sweden: Stordalen...
ATGGCGTTCGTGGCCGTTATCGTCAGCGCGGTGGTCCCGTTACTGGTGGGCGTGCCCGACAGCAGAGCAGTCCCGTTGCCGTTGTCGGTGAAATTCAACCCGGCGGGCGGTGTCTCGGTCTCAGTGATCGAAGGTGTCGGGTACCCGCTAGCGGTGATAGCGACTGAGCCTGTCTGGTTTAGTGTGAAATCGGCGGCGGGAAGGGCCAAAGATGGAGCCGTCGCAGGGTTGACCGTGATGGTCAGCGACTGGGTTACCGAGCTGTCATCTGAGGAATTTGTCGCGGTGACACTGACGGGGTAGCTACCCTGGCTGCCCGCAGCCGGGGGCCCGGAGATAGTGGCGGTGCCGTTCGCGTTGTCGGTAAAGGTAAGCCCCGACGGCAGTGCCCCTGTCTCGGTCAACGACGCAGCGGGATAGCCGCTGGTGGTGATGTTGAAGGCGGTGTCAAGGGTTGTGGTGAAGGTAGCGGCGTCCGTGCTCGTAATGCTGGGAGCCTCGTCGTTTGTCAGCACGAAGCTCTGCGACATCGAGCCAGCCGAGCTGGTCGCCGTGATCGTGACAGGGTAGGTCCCTCCCGACCCGCTCGCCGGCGTACCGGCGATCGTCGCCGTGCCGTTGCCGTTGTCCGTGAAGCTGAGACCGGCAGGCAGCGTTGCAGAGTTGTCGCTTATCGCCGGCGCGGGCTCGCCCGTGGTGGTCACCGTGAAGCTGAAGGGTGCGCCCACGTTGGAGCTGGCGGATGCTCCGCTGGTGATGCTGGGGGCTACTGACTCGCCGAGCAAGACATTTGACCCGCTGGCCATGTCGGCCCAGCCCGATAGGTCGCCGCCGTACTGGAGGCCGCCACCGTACTGGCTGAGGACCGAGGTGTTGGCGGTGCCGCTCGGGACCGTGACAGGGACCTCGAGCGCAGCGCCCGTGTTGGTGATGCTCACTGAGCCGTTGGTCTCGGTCGCGGTCACCTGACCGCCACTCACGACGCTCGACCAGTTGCTCTGGTCCGCCAGCACGCTGCCGATCTGGCCCTCGGTCAGCTGCAGGTACGGCGTGGTGCCGGTGTTGGTCCCGTTGTCGTTGTAGTAGCTCTCGTAATCGGACAGGAGCGGGTTCAGGACCGAATAGAGCAACCCGTCGCCGGTGGTGTCCGGCGTGGCGGGCATGCACGTGTCGCTGGAGCAAGTCGTGTCTGCCGGGGCAGCGCACGTATCGGGGTCGTTGGCCCATGTGCTGTCGGTGCAGCCGGGGAGGATGCCCATGAGGTTCGTCTGGTGGACATAGCTCGGCTCGGGGTTGTTGGAAAGCATGAAGTAGAGCATCTGGGACACCACGCTGTTGACAACGTCGGGGTAGGTGAACTCCGCCGGGCTGTAACACGTGGTGGTCGGGCCGGCAACGCACTGGCCGCCGTCCGAGGTCGAAGTGTAGAGAGTGTTGTACTCGTCAAGCTCTTGGGCCTCGGTCGAGGCGTCGTAGTAGACATTGATCGGGTGGCGGGGGACGACCTGTGCTCCTGGCCAGGTGTTTGTAGCGGTGCCTTCCAGGAAGGTCTGGCCGGCCGCGTACTCGGCGCCGGTGTAGGTCGACCCAGTACCGAACTGGTCGTCAGCCGGGTCGGGGTAGGGCTTGGAAGCGTCGTCGCCGACGGCCGTGATCCCAACCGCCTGGAGAGCCGGGACGAAGTAGGGGTTCTGCTCCCAGGGCGACTCCTCAGCGTTCTCGACCACTGGGGGTGTGCTCCACGGCGCGGCGCCGGCGGTAACGCAGTAGCCGGCGTCGCCGTCGCACTTGGCGGCAGAGCTGCCGGTGTCGGCGAAGGTGAGCTCGCTCTCGCCGCCACCGGTGATGTCAGTGGTAGAACCGTTGTCATCATTGGCCGACGAGTTGTCCGGCAGGGTCGCCGAGAAGGGCGTGTTGTAGTTGCCAACGAGTTTCCAGCCGCTGTTGGTCGTTACGTCCTCGCGATAGATGTTGTAGTTGGCGGCGTGGCAGATGGCCTGCCACACCAACGACACCGACCCGTTGGCGGGGACGTTGATCTCTGGGGTCACGAAGGCAGCTGACTCGCCGTCCGGCCCGAGCCCAGACGTAACGGGGGCTGAATTGAATTGGTCGGTGATCGCGTATTCGTACTCGCCCGCGGGGAGTGTCCCGGAGTCGGTAGCACCCGGGTTCCACTGGTCGAGGGAGGGCTCGTCGACGGTGGCTGGGTTGCCCGGGTCGAGGTTGGCAAATCCGGAGTGGTTACCCGGGACGAAGACATCGGGGTCCTCCGCCCCGTAAGCCAAACTGTCATTGGTGCTGTTCGTGATCCCAAGGCCACCAGTGCCCGGGGTAGCCCCCGACGCGGCCGCGATAGTGCTGGTGTTCTCGTTCAGCTCGGCCTCAATGTAGTCCTGGGTGGCGCAGCCGACGTCCATCACCGGCGTGTCGTAGGTGTGGCTGATCCAGCCGAAGTCGTCGGCATAGGTGTTATCGGGAGCAGGGTTGGTGCTGTTCGGGTCGACTCTTTGGAACTGAGCGAGCAGCGGGTCGGCGCAGGGGTCCGCAGTGCTGCAGTCAGCGGTATCTGTGCCGCCGGCGAAGGGAAGCATGCCCTGCTGGTAGGCGACGGTGCTGCCGTAGTTGAAAAGCTGGTCGAGGCGGAAGTGGTTGGCCTGGGACCATTCGGCCGACGTAATGACGTCTTCAGGTGTCAGGCGCAGCGAGTCGGCAATCTGGTAGTCGATCTCGTGGGTGGTGGTGTCCCAGGCATCGTCGGGCGTCAGTGTGTCATCGATGTCCATTTCGACATAGTTGCGGTACTGCCCGAGGTGGGTGCCCTGGGTTACCCAGTTGATGAGCCCAGGAGCCAGGAGCAGCCACTGCGTGTCGGCGTAGTTGTAGTTGAAAAAGAGCGACAATTCGGCCACACCGGCCTGGGGGTCGGTGCTCGGGTGCTGGTAGATACCGGCGAGCGTGGCGCCGCTGGCGTTGTTGAGGATGCTCGTGTAGGGGGCACCCGTGTCTGGCGCACCCGGGAAGCCGTAGGTGCACGCCGCGTCGCCCGGGTCAGGGCAGCTGGCGAAGGGGACTGGGCCGGCAAGTGCGGGGAAGTTGGCCAGACCGGCGCTGGTCAGCGTACCCGTGGTGCCGTCCAGGGCCCCTCCGGACACATCAGTCGCGCCCAGAGCGGGGCTCGGGAACATGTAGCCGTCCACCTGGTTCACCCCAAATGTGGACTCGTAAGTGTCCAATGCGCTCAACTCGCCCGCGGCGAAGTCGTCAGGGGAGTCGGCGATGACCACGCCGTTGTAGAAACCCGTGGTCCCGCTGGAAAGTTCGGGCAGGGTCAGGACCCAGCTGCCGGTGGCGGTGCTGGTGCCTGCGGTCGAGCTGGCGCCATCGGCGTCCACCTCGGTATAAGGGACCCCCTCGGTGTTGAGCGCCGACGCCCAGGCCGCGGTGGTCGCGTCGGAGGGACCGTCGCCGATCAGGAGGACCTTCAGGTCCAACGTGTTCGGTGTAGCCGCAAAGGCTTGAGTACCCGAGGACGCGGCTAGTGACCCAGCGAGCATAGCGATCGAAAGAGCTACGGCGACTGTGGGCCGGCGGAAAGAGGTAAGGGTTTTCATGGCTTCTCCACTTTGGGGGGTTTGCTTTACGGAAGATTTGTCGGGGGCGGCGCCCGGGAGGCTCCCGGAAAGCGTGCCGATTTGGGTACAGGGGCGACGGTTATGCATGAGAGAACGGGTTGACGACGGCGCGCCGAGCGGCAAGGGCCAGGAAGGTGGCCGACACGGACGCAGCTATCAAGAAAGCGAAATTGGCATTGGGGAGCCGCCAGGGCGGGTGGACGACCCTAGCCAACAACGCCCACACTCCTAACGTGGTGAGACCCGTGAGCCACGCCCCCAACACGAGCTCCATGCGGCCGCAGGACGACACCACCAGTGCGAAGTAGAAGGCGAGAGCCAGGCATGTCCCGGCAGCCAATAGTGGCGCCGGGACCACGACGCCCCGGTAATGAGCCAGGACTTGTACGGCCGCGGTCATGACGGTCAAGACGACCAGGTAGGAAAAGGTCGAACGGGCCAGCCTTTTTCGAACCCTTCTCGTGAACTCGCGGACACTATTGGCCCTGAACGAGGCGTCCGAGGCGGCGGCGCGCAACGAGCGAAGCTGCCACTCCATCGCCCCAAGGGAAAGGATCATTGGGTAGGCAGCCGCAGCCGGCCAACTATGCGGGCCAGCCTTGGCAGGCTCCAGCACAATGAACAGGCCGACGAAGAAACCACAGCAGAGGCCTGTCGCAAAATATCGGACTGCCGTTGGGAGGTCTGCCGGGCTAAGCACCGGCAGTCGCCACCAGCGAGCGGGCAGATGGCGAAGGGCAGCAAACACAGTGGCAACGACGCTCACGGCGCTCAGCGCCACTGTGGCTACGACAGGCAACGCAAATGGTACGCGGGTGACAAAGACCAAGGACCCAATGGCCCCGGGCAGGAGCAGGGCACCGATTATGCGCTCCTCGCCATGCACGACCAGTTCGGCAGCCGCGGTCATGAACCCGCACGACGCCGCCGCGAAGACGACGCCGGAGAACCTCCCGCCCAGCAGGCTGTCCCCCGCCAGGCCAAGCGCCGCCGTTGAAATCAACGCGGCCAGGAGGGCCCAGACGACGGCGGCACCGGGAGGTTCCCCCCATGAGTCCCGCGAGAAACCGACATATGAAACGCCTTGGCTGAACGCCCAGCCACAGATCAGCGCGAGAGGAACTGTCCACCACGACAGCGACGAACGCAGGGCCAAGGCGGCCCCGGTGAACATCAATGTCGGGGCGGCGAAGATTATCCCCCGGCCCAGGTCGAGCGGGCCGCCCGGGCGCACCCTACGCCGCTTGGCCGCGGGTGCGGGCTGGAACTCCGCCATCGTGTAGAGCTCCTGGGCGAGGCCGAAGACGTCATCGTAAGAAAAACGCTTTTGGACGGCTGCATTGCTCAGGCCGAAGGTCTCCAATGAAGCTGCGATCTCAAGGGGGTCGACCGCGGCCGCCACCACGTTGGCAAGCAAGGTCGTCCCTGAGCCCCCGCCTTCGTCCGGAGGTGTCAAAGAAAGCCCGGGGCCACCAGGGGCGGGGCCCGAGGTCCTGGCCGTAGTGCCCACCATCCCTGCCTCGACGCTCATCCGAGCACCCCTGGCTTCAAGAGCCGGCCGGGCCGTACCCTCAGCGAAGAACCCTGCAACGCGCCACGGCGGTAAGACGGCACGCGCTCTTCCGGCACCACGACCTCGACCAGCTCGCGCAGGTCGATAGTCTCGCGGTCGTTTTGGGCTAGCTCCTCGTACAGCCCGAGGTAGGTGCCAAAACAGTGTTTGACATCAAAGTGTTGCACCACTCGGCTCCGGGCCGCCCGGCCGAGCGCTTTTCTCTTGCGCTTATCTGACAATAACTTTACGCACGCTGCTGCCACCGCTGACGGGTCTTTGGGCGGTACCAGGAGCCCGGCATCGCCGACGGCTTCTGCTACACCCCCCACGTCAGTGGCTATCACTGGGCGCCCCGATGCCATCGCTTCCAGGACCACGTAGGGCAAGCCCTCCGAAATGCTGGTAAGTACGACAACATGGCCCGCGTGGTACGCCTGCGCGGGAGGACTTATCTTGCCTTCAAAGGTGGCCGCGCCGTCGGCCAAGCCGAGGTCGGTCGAAAGCTGGACGCAGTGCTCGAAGTAGGCCTCGCCGCCCTCGGGAGTCGGCCCGAACAGGCGCAGGCGGGCATCGGGCAACTCGGCCCGGACTTCGGCGAAAGCCCGCAACAGCGTTTCAATATCCTTGAGCGGGTCGATGCGGCCGACAAAGACCAATGTGGGCACCGCCGGCTCGGTCGTCGCGACAGGGAAAGCCTGGGGGTCGACGCCATTGTGCACGGGGCGGATACGTGACTGCTGGGTGCCGTTGGCGACCTCCCAGAGGCCGTTGTACCGGCACACGGGGGCGACGATGTCGGCATATCGGTACGCCGTTTCGATCAGGAGCTTGAAGAAGCGCAGCACCGTACTGCGGGCCAACTGGCTCGTGCTCCCGGGTGGGTGAGCGAGGTAGAGCTCTCTCAAGTAGACGCCGTGCTCGGTAAGCAAAAATGGAGTGCCGTTGGCCCATTTCGCGGCGAGCGCGGGTAACGTCCCGAGGCCATTAGCAGTCGTGTGGCACAGGTCCGTCTCGGGGGGTGCGATGGCGAGGGGACGAAGCGAATGCTCGAGCCGTACCAATATGTCCACCGCATCAGCCACGCTCAGAGCCTCATGCTCTTGCGGGCTCTGTCTCCCTTGGCAGTTGGGGGCGCCCGCCATCAACATGGCCACAGCGTCCTTGGAGGACATAGCAGCCGTGAGCTCGCCGGCGCGCGCAAACTCCGCGAGCTCTTGCAAGGACTCAACGAAACCTGAACCGAGGTTCTCGATCGACAGGCTCTTGAAGAAGCGTTCTTGGACAGGCGCGAAGCGATTTCGAAGCTCCCGGCTCGCCCGCCGTGACGGGACCGCTGCCCACAGAGGGACTGTGGTCACCTGGCCGACATTGGCCGGCATTTCCCAAACGTTTTTTTCATCGCCGCTGCCGCTGATGGCGAGGATGTCAAAACGATGGTCAGGTATATGGTCGAGCAGCTGGTCGCACCAAACGCTCACCCCCCCCATATGGTGAGGGTAAGTACCTTCTGTTATCAGGGTAATGTTCATCGTCCGGAGGCGGTCCCTGCATTCGTCCGTCCTGCGCAGGCGACAATGGCAACGCGCTCTTGCGCAGTTGCCGCAGACGAACGGTCGAGCTCTGACGCGGCCAGCTCGAGCCTTACCCGGAGATCGCGCTCGGCGTGGGGTAGCCGGGCACACGTTTTCCTTAGGGTCGTCACCAGTGCGCCGACGGGGCCGCCCTCTGGGGCGTTGTCGGCGAGCGCCAGCGCGGCGTCCGCAACTTCGCGCATGTCGCCACCGAGCGCGACCGCCCGGCCGAGGTGGCGGTCCGCCGCAGTGGGGTCGGTTGAGGCGGTGGCGCGAGCCATGTCGAGGTGCAGTGAGGCGCTCGCCGTGCGCGGGTACTCGGTCAACGCTTTGTCCAGGAGGCTCACTGCTTTGCGTTGGTCCCCTCGGGCGAGGGCTTGCCTGCCCGCCTCTTCCAGGCGTCTTGGCGCCCACTGGTCCGCGCAATGCTCTGCGAGGAGCAAATGATCAGCGACAACCTCGGCCGGCATTTCGCGTTGTTCGAGAAGCCGGGCAGCCGCGAGGTGCAGGCGGGCACGGCCCGCGTAACCCAGCTCCTGCAACGTCGCTGCCTCGACGGCACCTTGCGGGTGGCGCAACGGCACTCCCGCGCTCAGCAGACCATCGTCCACCAGGCAGCCCGCGAGCGTGGCGGCAACCGTGGGGTCTAGGCCCGCCAGCTGGGCGCAACTGCGGAGGTCGGCCGCGGCACCGAGGACAGCCACCGCCTCGAGGAGAGCGAGCAGGGACGCCCCATCGGCGGGCAAGGCAGCCACACGTGCGAGCAGAGCCTTACCGACCCGGACGGGCGTCAGTGGCTCGACGGCCTCGCAAGGCGACCCGCGGCCCGCAACCACGGCGGCGGGCAGTTCGCGCAGGATGGCCACGACCAGCAACGGGTAACCGCCCGAGGCGGCGTACACGGCGTCCACGAGTTCTCCGCCTGTTGGCTCGTTGAGGTTCAGGGCCGAGCCGGTCATTTCCGCGACGGTGTCCTTGCTGAGAGGCTGAAGGGCCATCGCACGCGCTGAGGGTTCGGCGCGAATGCGGTCAATGGAGGTCAGGGCGCCTCGCTTGGGTAGCCCTGACGTGAGGATGAGGTGGGCCCTTCGGTGCCCCAGACGCCGCGCAAGGTAGAAGAGCCATTGGCAGGATTCAGGATCTGCGAGATCAGCGTCGTCCACCGCTACGAGAACGCGACGCGCTGACGAGAGCCGGCAAAGGGACTCCTCGAAATGGCGGAATTGCGCGTCTAATTTCCCGGATTGTGACGGCCCGTCCCCCAGGGGCTCTTCGAGGGCCGCTGCGCCATGGGCCTCACTGCTGCCATTAGCCTCGGCGGCCGGCCGCGGCAGTTGCGAGGAGAAAAGTTGTCGTACGAGCCCCCAAGCGGTCGCCCGTTCGAGGTCGTTGCCGCGCGCGTTGAGGACCGTCAGGCCCGACTCAACCGCCAACCGCCGGACTGCCCCGAGCAATGCGGTCCTACCTGTCCACGACGCCCCCTCGATAATGACGGGACCATTGGGACGGTCCCAGTTCCCTGAGAACATGGAGGAGATTTCGTCGAGGAAGGCCTCGCGCTCGTAGAGCCTCGGGTGCGCCCACGATGTGGGGCGTCGGCGCTCCTGGGCGTTACTGGCTTGCCCGCTCGCCACGGTCAATTTTCGCCCGAGCCGCGCCAAGGGCGGCTTTCGATGAGGCACCAAGACCTCGTTCTCAACATTTTCGGACGAATACGCCACTCGACCTACGCTTCCCACTGACTTTAAGGCGCGCTCACCCAAGACCACATGGCTATGGGTTCCAACGCCGACGAAAATCCAGCTACATTGGCCCTGTTTCGGGCCTCAAAACACGATGTGCTTCGAAATTGCTAAATGCTCTAACTCGGCTCCTGATCAGTATGACGTGCTCAAACAGCGCGGTCATCCACCACGAAAAGTGGAATAATTTCGCGAGACTGTTCGGGACGCCACAACCACGATCAGCGTTCGTAGGGGCGCGACGGCCCAGCCAATGGGTCGATCGGCTCATTTCCGACCTTCTCGGCCGGCCTTCCTGCAGCCGGTCCGGGCCGGTCACCCTCACCGGGGCGGAAGCCCGAAATGCCTCGGCTCCAGGGCGCCGGCTCTTGTTCCGCTCGTGCGAAGCTGGCGCGTCGCCAGAGCTAAGCGGATTTCGTCGACCATCCGGCTCCCTTGCCTGGTGACGGTCTGCCAGTCGTACACGAGGATCTCGCAGCCCATGAGCCGCAGCTTGTTGCGCCGCGCGTCGTCGTATCGCTTATGGTCGGGGCTCCAGTGGTACGCGTAGCCGTCTAGCTCCACGAACAGACCGCCCTCCAGCTGGATGTCCAGACGGTAAGCGGTGCCGTCGACCACGACTTCGCACTTCCTCACCCCGACCTTGTTTGCGGCCAGCAATCGAAGAGCTCGGCTTTCAAGGACGCTGGGGGCGGGGGCGCCGGAAAAACCACGCTTCGCGAGACGCTCGGTCAACTGTGCCGGCCCACTTCGTCCATGGCGAGCCAGGCGCGCCGCCTCGGCCAACAGGCCCTCGACGGTCACCAACCTGACCGCGAGCGCAACGTCGATCGCCTCGTCGAGGACGGCAGGCCCGGCAACGCCGGCAATGTCGACGAGGGTCCGCAGGGTATTTGTCGTCGGGATCCCTTGCCTGTAGGAGATACCCGCGCTGGCGAGGTCGGAACTTCGGTGCACTGTGGCTTGGGCGCTCGCTCGGCCCGGCGAGCGAGCGCTCTCAGGGGCTTTGTCCCTGCCAATAGAAGGCCGTCGGCGCTGGCAGACCGAGACAACCGGGGCCGACGGCTCGTTCTTCACCAGCCCCCACAGCCAAGCGGCTGACTCGTGAGACGCGACCCCGTCGCTCGACAGGCAAGCGGCGTGCAGCGAACGCACCGCGGAGTCCGGCCAATTCGTTGCGGCGTAGATTCCCGAGCCTCGTCTCGACCAGCGGCCTTGTGACAAGGCGGTACGGAGCTGCGCGGGACTGACTCCCGCCGCAAGCAGCTGAGATCGGGTTGCCAAGCCGTGCTGCCCGCTAAAAACCGCCTCGGCTAGCCGCCAAGCGGCCGGGTGCTCTGGTGCGCGTGGCATACGTCATGATATATCATGCTAAATCATGTAGGTCGATCCCGGGTCCGAGGGACCCCAAATGCCATCTATGGACGGGAACGCGCGCTAGACGACGAAACCTGTCCATAGAAGGTCGAGGGGGGCCGGCGAGAGCCCTTGCCGTAAAGCGCCCACCAGAGCGGGCGAGCTCCGGGGAGAGCGGTCGGAGCCCTCGGAGCCGTCAGAGAGGCCTCAGAGCGCTGACCGGGTGCGCCCCGGGACAACTACACGTTCGCGAGGCTCACGTCCGGGTCGGCGAGCTTTTTCGTGTCAACGAGCCGGCGAGATGCGACGAGGTCGGCAATTTCGCCCGAAACGTCCCAAATGTTGACGTTCATCCCAGCGCCAACGCGGCCGTCTTTGACCCAGAAGGCTATGAACTGGCGCCCTTTTAGGTCCCCACGGGTAATTACCTCGTCCCAGGACGGCGCGTGCCCTGAGTACTCCATCCCGACGTCGTACTGGTCGGAGTAAAAGTACGGCACGCGCGTATAGGGCTCGCGGCGGCCCAACATATTGCGGGCCGCAGCCGGGCCTTGGTTGCGGGCGGCTGACCAGTGCTCCAAGCGCACCCGTTCGCCGAAGAGCGGATGGAACGCATTGGCCAAGTCCCCCGCCGCAAAGACGCCCGGCCGAGAACTTTCGAGGTAC
>Ga0182024_10025191_pt1 | contig 10525 bp, 14 predicted proteins | sample P32metaG_FD_120480 | JGI IMG/M metagenome (GOLD analysis project Ga0182024, IMG submission 120480) | Permafrost microbial communities from Stordalen Mire, Sweden - P3-2 metaG (Illumina Assembly) | ecosystem: Environmental > Terrestrial > Soil > Wetlands > Permafrost | place: Sweden: Stordalen...
GGACGCGTCAAAATCAGCTCGAAGCGGAATGGGCATGACGAACCTCCTTCGTTCGCCGCCTTGAATCAGAGCAAAGCTGATTTGAAAAGACCCCGACGAGTCAGGCTTTCAGAGTTCTGGTATCAGATGCGGTTTCTTTATATCGACCGGCCGCCCGACGGCGTCATCGTGGTCGATAATGACGGCAACGAAGCCAAGCGCTGGTTTGGGCCGGCCTGGCCGAAGGGGTGACGCGGCGCGTCTGACCCTCCAGCGCGGCTCGTGGAATTAGCGCTTTTCGTCGCGTGGGATCGACGGCAGGCGCCTCTTGACGGGTGAGGATTGGATGATCGACGTATTGGTCATCGCATAGGGGATCACCTCGTCGATCAGTTTCTCCAGGTCGTCGACCGACGGGACATAGGCCCGCGCGATAAAGCAGTCCTCGCCGGTAATGCGGTCGCATTCGACGATCTGCGGCAGGCTCCGCAAGATATCCGCGACTTTCTGAAGCTGTCCGGGAATGGGCCGGATGCGCAGCCAGGCGGCGATCGGCAGGCCCAGAGCCTTGGCGCCGATCGTCAGCGTATAGCCCTCGATGATTCCCGCTTCCTCCAGACGCTTGATCCGTTCCGACACGCTGGGCGGCGACAGGCCGACGGTCCGGGCGAGATCGGCGACGCTGGTGCGCGCATCCTTGACCAGGGCCTCCAGCAGGCGCGTGTCGACCGCGTCCATCCCGTCGCTTTCATATCGAAGGCGTTTCACGTAATTTTTCTTTTAAGAATTCAAATAATTTCCATAATAGCATTTTAATATCCATATAAATAGCTTGTTTCGGCTCATATAAGAAGGCGCTGGAGAGCCGCATGCCCCATTCCAGACCATCCCTCACCAAAGTCGCTCATTCCGCTCCGCCGCAAGCCTGGTTCGCGGTGAGCGCGATATTCCACTATCTCGGCCCCTCCTTCGCGGTGCTGCTGTTCCCGGCGGTCGGCGTCCTCGGCGTCGCCTGGATGCGAATCGCGACGGCGGCGGCGATTTTCGCGCCATGGACCCGGCCGTGGCGCACGATCCGGGAGGCGGACGCCAGGACGCGGCTTTTGCTGATCGGCCTTGGCGCGTGTCTGGCGATCATGAATACTTCCTTCTATCTCGCGCTCGACCGGCTGCCGATGAGCCTGGTGGCGGCGATGGAGTTCATCGGCACGATCGGCGTCGCGCTGTACGGCCTGCGAACCGCGCGCAATCTGGGCGCGCTCGCGCTCGCCATGCTCGGCGTCTACTTGCTGATCGACGTGAAATGGTCGAGCGACCCTTTGGGCCTGTTCTGGGCGTTTCTCAATGGCGTTTTATTCGTCGGCTATGTCGTGCTCGGCCATAGAATATCGGAAACCGGGGCGAGCGGCGGCGTCGAGCGGTTGGGAGCGGCGATGGCGATCGCGTTCCTGTTCATCATGCCGATCGGCTTCGTCCAGGCGATGAGGGTTTTTGGAGCGCCCAAACTGATTCTTGCCGGCATCGGGGTTGGAATCTGCTCCTCGGTGATCCCCTACATATGCGATCAGCTCGCGATGTCGCGCCTGCCGAGGGCGACTTTCGCGCTGATGCTGGCGCTGCTGCCCGCCACCGCCACCCTCATCGGCATCCTAGTTCTCGCGCAGATCCCCAGCGCGCGCGATGCGATCGGCGTGGTCCTCGTCATGTCCGGCGTTGCGCTGCACAAGCCGGCCGCGGCGCCCACGCCCGCCGAGGGCTTCGAAACACTGGCGGCTTGACGGGGAACCTTCCCCCGATATGTCCGTTTGATTGAGATGGACAAGCAACACAACGCCAAGGAAGCCATCGTCGTTATGGTGGTCGAAGACGAAATGATGCTGCGCATGGCGGCCGTCGACGCGATGGACGATGCCGGCTTTTTCGTCATCGAGGCTGTCAACGCCGATGCCGCGGTTCGCATTTTGCAGGCCAGGGCCGGCAGCGTCGACGCTTTGTTCACGGACGTGAACATGCCGGGTCCGATGAACGGCCTGATGCTGGCCCGCCATGCAAGGCGGCTTTGGCCCTGGATTGGCGTGCTGGTGGCCTCGGGTGACGTCAAACCGGGGACGGCGGACATGCCCGACGACAGCCGGTTTTTCTCCAAGCCCTACGACCTCAACAGCGTCGTGCGCCGCATTCGCGAAACCGCGCGGGCGGCATAGGGCCTCAATAGCCGACCGTAAAGCGCCGGCGCGAATGGCCTGGCTTTTCCAGTTCGTCGACAAGCGCGATCGCGTAATCCTCGAAGGAAATGCTGCTGCCTTTGTCGTTGGTCAGCAATTGATCCTTGCCGAGCCGGAACTTTCCGGTTCGCTCGCCCGCAATGAACAATGCGGAGGGCGACAGGAAGGTCCAGTCGAGCGTCGGCTCTTTGCGCAAGAGATCGAGAAACTCGCCGCCCTTGCCCGCCTCCTCCTTGTAGATGGCGGGAAATTGCGGCGTGTCGATCAGCTTGACGCCGGGGGCGACTTCCAGCGAGCCGGCGCCGCCGACCACGATATAGCGCTTGACGCCGGCCGCGCGAACCGCCTCGATCAGGATATTGGGATCGCTGGCGGCGAAATGCACCGAACTGACGACGGCGTCATGCCCTTTGAGAAGCGCGACAAGCCCGTCCCTATCGAAGACGTCGCCCTTTTTCGCGCTCACGCCTGGCCCGGCGGCGATCTTGCCGGGATGGCGCGCGATCCCGGTCACCGGATGGCCGCGACGCGTCAGTTCGGCAAGAATGCGCGAGCCCGCCTGCCCCGAGGCGCCGATCAGAGCCACTTCCATTTGGGTCTCCTTGCTGGTATAGTTTGGATACTTGCTATCGATGGGATATCCAATGCTGCAGCCAGAGCTCGATGTAAAGAAGGCACGCGGCCGAGACCTGATTTCCCCGCGGAAACCGCGCGCCGCCAAGCCGCCCGCCAATCCCTATGACGCCAAATGCCCGACCCGCGTCGTTCTCGACCGGATCGCCGACAAATGGACCGTGCTGATGCTGGGATTGCTGAGCGAAAACCCGCTGCGCTTCAATCAGCTTCGCCGTGAGATCGAAGGCCTCACGCAAAAGATGGCTTCGCAGACGCTGAAGGCATTGGAGCGCGACGGACTGGTGACGAGAAAAGTGACGCCGAGCGCACCCATCGCGGTCGAATATTCGATCACCCCGCTCGGGCGAACGCTGAGCGCGACGGTGGTCGCGCTGCGGCTATGGGCGCAGGCGCATATCGGCGACGTGATCAAGGCGCAGACGCGCTACGACGCGAGCCGGTGAGGCGGGTTCCCCTTCCCCCGCGAAGCGGGAGAAGGGCTATGGCGCGGTCTTGGCGACCAGCACGTAGCCGCGCGTCTTGTTGTCGTTGGCGGCGTCGGTCGTGTTCATCGCGTCGAACAGATCGGACGCCTTGACCCAGACCGGCGGATATTTGTAGCGCGCGACATCCAGGATGAGGAAACGATCGGCCTTGGAATCATAAGCGGCCAGCGGCGAGATATGACCGCCGATCTCCTGGCCGAGCGCCTTGCGCAGATAATTGACGATCACGAAATGATCGCGGGCGGCCAGATAATCGCGAGCGCTGGCGCGGAACGCGTCGAGGCCGCCGTCGGCGGCGTGACGCACTTCGATGGTCGCGGGATGCAGCGCGAGCAGACCGCCCAGTTGATCGAGCGTCATGCCCTGCCGGGCGAGAACCTCGCGCGGCAGCACCGCATCGGTGCGCTCGTCGAGCAGGTTGTCCTGCGTGAAGGTGCGGTAGGGCTAATATTCCGGGCTCGTGGGCGCGGGCGCGTGCAAAGCGTTGAGCACCATGACGAGGCTCGCGACGCCGCAATAGGCCTGGGTTTTCTGCGTCACGAAATTGGCGGCAATCGGGAAATAGGCTTCCAGCGCACCGCTCTCGAGGAAGAATTTCTCGCCCTGCTCGGAATTGAGATCGGTCAGATTGTCCGGCAGCGGCAGGGTTTCGGCGAGCGCGCCGGACCCCGAAAGGAGAAACGCAAGCGCGAGCAGACGGAAAAAACGGCCGGACATGACAAGCCCCCCGAAGCGCAACGGTTGGCGACAGATTATGCCAGAGCGCCGGCGCCGCCAGTCAAATCTTGTTGCGAAGGCCGGATGGCGCCGACCGCACGGCTCTAATTCGCGCTATCGAAATCATTAAAATTGTCCTAATATCGCCCTGAGGAGGCCGCCTCATCCAGGAAACGAACATGAGAGCTTCCTCAATCAGCCTTGTCATCGGCGCCCTTTTGACCGCCGCCTCGTTTCATCCGGCCGCGGCGGGCGCGACGATCGTTTCATCGGCGCGCCATTTCGTAAGCCCGACGGGCATGTCGCACAGGCCGATGGAGCATTCGGCGGCCGGCCGATTCGGCGCCGTCGAGGCGAAAGTCTTCCGGCACGAGGGCGAGCGGGCTCGCCGGTTCCCGTCCGCAGGAGACGATGGTTCGTTCGGCTAAAATCCTGACGGCGATCAGCCGTCGGCCGGCGAAGGATTTGCGCCGGCGCCGGGCGGCTCGATCGGCAATATCGAAATCACCATCGCGCTGCCGCGTTACCCCGCCGCCCCCATGCAAGCCGTCTCGGCCATCGCGGGTCCGAGGATCATCACGGTCGGCGCGCAACCCCATTGGGCGCATGCGAGAAAAATGCCGGTCATCGTCTATGGGACCCATGGCGGGGTCTATTAGCGCGCGGCTCGGCCCGCTGCGATCAGCAATCCCGTAAGGCTCAGCCATCGGGCGACTGGCGATTTCGCGTCGCGGCTGAGGAGATGGGCATGGCTTGGATTCGTAATGTCGGCGCGGCGCTCTTTCTGGCGATCCTTGGGAGCGCGACGCTCGACGGCGCGGCCCGGGCGCAGGACCCTCCCGCGGACGCCGGCCCCGACGACGACGCCGGCCTAAAGGCGACCACCGCCAAGCTCAACGCCTATGTCAAATTCATGAACCGGTCGCTGCGCGCGATCCAATCGCTCGATCGCTACAAGAGCTGGGTCAATATGAAGACCGGCCCGACAGGCCATGAATCGATCATCTACGGCCTTTACGACGTCTACGACACGACGCAGGAGGCGGCCAACGCGACCGCCGCGCTGACGCAAGAGCCGCTGTTTCCCGAACTCGACGCGGCGATGCGCGACTATATCGCCGCCAATGCGGCGCTCGGCCCCATCCTCAACACCGCGAACGCCTATTACGAGCGCGAGGATTACAAGGTCGACAAAATGGCGACCGGAAAGACGCTGCATGCGCAGATCGTCGCCGCCGCCGAGCCGTTTCTGGCGGCCCACGCGCATCTCGACGTTGTTTTCCGGGCCGAAAAGGCCAAGGCCGACGAGCTTCGGCTCGCCGCGATCGAAAAGCACGAAGGCCGCAAGGCCAATTGGCATGTCGCCAATATCATGATGCGGGCGCGCCGGATCATGGACCTGCTGCCCAGCCGCGCCAAACCGGTCGTCGATATCGCCACCTTCGACGCGGAGATGGTCGGCTATGGCGGCGCGGTCAAGGACATGGACGATTATGGCGCGGGCCACCCCAATTCGTTCTTCGTGTTCGAATCGCAACCGCGCTCCCTGCTCAGCAAACTGCGCGACTTCCAGGAGAAGATCGACCCCGCCAAGGGCGACGCGCGGCGGGGCGGCGGCGACGACCTGCCGGGCATCATCAACGACTACAATGCGATGGTGAGTTCGTCGCAGAGCGCGACGCAGTTCAACAAGTGAGGCCGCAAACCCCTTCGCCCGCAAAGCGAGAGAAGGGGCTGTAGCCGCGCCGCTCGCCTAAATCTTCACCCCATTCCCGCCGCCAGCCGCGGCGTCGGCGACAGCTTTTGGCGGCGCCAGAACAGCCAGCCGACGATCGCGAAATTGAGCCCGTTCCACAGCACGCCGTTGAGAAAGGCCATTTGATACGAGCTTGTGAGATCGTAGATCACGCCGGAAAAATAGCCGCCGAACGCCATGCCGAGAATCGTCGCCGAAACGACGAGCCCGATCTTGGCGCCGGCCTCGCGCGGCGGCAGCAGCTCGCGGCAGATCACCGCATACATCGGCACGATGCCGCCCTGGAACAGGCCGAAAATGCCGGAGACGATGAACAGCGACGTCAGGCCATCGAAATAGAGATAGAGCAGCAGCGCGACCCCTTGCATGAACGAGCCGATCAGCAAGGTCGCCGAGCCGCCGATGCGGTCGGCCACGATGCCTGAGCCGATGCGCGAGATTATGCCAAGAAACAGCATCAAGGACAGCATTTCGGCCCCGCGCGCCACGCCATAGCCGAGATCCCCGCAATAGGCGACGATATGCACCTGCGGCATCGACATGGCGACGCAGCAGGAAAATCCCGCCGCGATCAGCAGGCCGAGCAGCAATCGCTGGGAGAGGCCGACATCGGCGCGGGCGATTTTCGTCGCCGCCTCGGCCTGCGCGATCGTCTGCGCGGAGGGGCGCCGGCGCAGCAGGAGGCTGAGGGGAATCACCGTCGCCGCGATGAACAGGCCGATCGCCATATAAGTGCCGCGCCAGCCGATCAGCGGCATCGTCCAGTTCATCAGCAACGGCCAGATCGCGCCGGCCAGATAATTGCCCGACGCCACCACGACGACCGCCAGCCCGCGCCGCTTGACGAACCAGTGCGAAATATCGGCCATCATCGGCGCAAATCCAGTGCCCGCGCCGACGCCGATCAGCAGGAGATGGGCCGCCGAGAAGACCGGCAGACTGGGCGCGAGGCCCGCCAGCACGAAGCCGAGGCCAAGCGCCGCGCCGGCAATGACGATGGGCGCGACAATGCCGGTGCGGTCCGCCATGCGCCCCAGCACGATCGTGCCGAAGGCGAAGCCGAGCATCATCAGGGTGTACGGCAAGGACGCGGCGCCGCGATCGACGGCAAATTCAAGCTGCACTTTCGGCAGCACGACAATGACCGCCCACAGACCGGCGCCGGCGATCGTGCCGATCAGCAGCGACAATCCCATCCGCCAATAGGCATAGGGGCTGTCGGGCGAATAGGGATCGGGGGCGAGACTTTTGGCGACGGGACCATGCATGGCGCGAGCTTGTGGCAAGCGGCCAGCGATGGCAAGCGCAAACCCCCTTCTCCCGCTTGCGGGAGAAGGGGGCCGTCGCGTAGGCGAAGGTCGCGGACGAATGCTTTGCATTCGCCTTGGGATGAGGGCCTCTCGGATAGAGCGCGCGAGCTGCGGCGCTAGATTCCGCTGCCGGCGCGCTGCCCCTCATCCGTCATGCTGCGCATGTCACCTTCTCCCGCTCCGCGAGAGAAGGGGCGCCTCAGCCGCAAACCGCCGAGCCGCCCAGCCACAAACCTGACGACGCCCGGGCGCCCGCGCGTCGCGTCCCTGAGCTATGCGCAATAATATGGTTGCGTATTGGCACGACCCGCTATATCTGTGCGCAACCAGGAGGTTGCGCATGAACGATCGCATCGAAAAGCATATCGAGCTCAACGCGCCGGTCTCCCGCGTCTGGCGGGCGCTGACCGATTACCGGGACTTCGGCGAGTGGTTCAGGGTGAAGCTGGAGGCGCCCTTCGCGCCCGGCCAGATCTCGCGGGGCCAGATGACCTACCCCGGCTATGAGCATGTGACGTGGCAGGCGACGGTGCAGAAAATCGAGCCCGAGCGGCTGTTCTCCTTCACCTGGCTCCCCTATGCGATCGATCCGAAAGTGGATTATTCCTCGGAAGAGCCGACCCTCGTCGAATTTACACTGAAGCCGATTCCGACCGGCACGCTGCTGACGCTCGTCGAATCCGGTTTCGACAAAGTCCCCGCCCATCGCCGCGCCGAAGCGTTCCGCATGAACGAGCGCGGCTGGACGACGCAGATGCAGAACATCGAGCGCCATGTCGGCGAGAAATAGCGCCGCGCTCGCCCGGGCAAGACGCGTCCAGGCGCCCGTCTTTGCCGCGCTCGGCGACGCAACGCGTCTGTCGCTCGTCGCCAAGCTTTGCGAACGCTCGCCGCAGTCGATTTCGGAGCTGACGGCGGGCTCGAAGCTCAGCCGGCAGGCGATCAGCAAGCATCTGCAGGTGCTGCAGGAGGCGGGCTTTGTGGCAGGCGCGCATGTGGGGCGCGAATGCCGCTATGCCTTCGATCCAAGGCCGATGGACGATATCCGGAGTTACCTGGATCAGATGTCGAGGCGTTGGGATGAGGCGTTGGGCCGGCTGAAATCGTTCGTTGAGCGGTCAACGCAGTGAGCCCGCGAAAACTTTTTCTCGCAAAATTTCCTTGACGTTTGTTCACTTGTTGTTCTTTTCTCAAAACAGGATCGAACAACGGGGCGGCTCTTGCTGACAACACCGGCGGCTCGCGAATTCCGGTTGACGCGGGACGGCGTCCAATGTGGCGAGGTCGGGCTCGGTGTTGGCGGCGTCGCGCTGCTCGAGCGCTCGTCGTCGCCTTCGGGCGCGCCAAGATGGGGCGTTCGGTCGCACGGTCTCAAGCATGAGCAGATCACGGCGGCCTATAACCGTAGATATTTGAGCATTCCCGGGAGCCCTCTGACGCGGGAGGTCGTTAGCTCGATGGACTTCAACGCCCAGCGCGAAGCGGGGTTGGCGGCGCTGCGCGAGGTTGGAGTGCTGAAATGAGTAGCGACTTGAGTGATATCCCCGGGCAAAGTACGGATCAATTGGTTCGACGCTTCGCCGCGAATGCCTTGCGATTGGGCTACCGCCTGGACCCGATCGAGAAGCTGCCGCTCAAACTAGGAACGCCGGAACGCGAGGCGGTCATCAAGGAGGTGCAGGCGGTCGCACGCGAACTTCGGGCGCGAAAGCCCGTCGCGCAGGTCCGGCCGTTGTACGAGAGCGAGCACAGGGCCGTGCGCTCCCTCGCGTCAACCTTGCTTGGCGCCATCGATCCCGACTTGGCGCAGGCTGCCCTCCGCAGCGCGCAATACGACTTGCCGACGGATGAAGTCGTGGCTTTGATCCGGCGCGCGCGCACGCCGCCGCCGGAGCGGCCGGCGCTGGCGGAAATGACGCTCGATGCGCTTATCGAACGCTTCGTGGATGCATCGACGCGCCTTTACGCCACTCGATTTCTCTACTGCTTCGAAGAGCCCGCGGACATGGACGTCCGAAATGCCATCCTCGATAACGTGTGGGACGCGGCGCGGGAAATTAACGCGCGCGGCGAACTGGCGATACTCGCTCCGTTGATGGACCACGCGAATGTCCGGGTTCGTTTCAACGCAGCGATGGGCTGTCTTGGAATCGAGCCGCAAAAAGCAAGCGCGATCCTGGAAGCGATCGGCAAAAGAGGCGAGGAATTCGATATGATGGACGCCAGGAACGCCTTGTATCACTGGCGCAAAGGCACAGGAGTCGTATGGGGCGTCGTTTGAGGGGCCGCGACGGTGCGGACCCCTTCTCCCACCTCTTCGGCTGGAGAAGGTGCGAGGTCGGATGAGGGCCTCTCAGGATAAGACGCGGGAACCGCGCGCGAAAAGACTGAGCGCCGCGCCGCCCCTCATCCGGCGCTTCGCGCCACCTTCTCCCCGCAAGCGGGCGAAGGGGTGCAGGTCGCCTTGATCTATCGCAATGCCGGCGCCGGCGATCGGGGAAAGGATGAGCGATCCGAAGGAGAGGACGCTCATGTCGACGATGGAGATTGCATTTCTTACGCTGGTTGTGGCCGGCTTCTTGTTTTTCATGGCCGCGGTCGGCGGCCTGCAATGGTGGCTGAGCCGCAAGCCGGCCGCCAACGCGGGTGGGAAGCCTGCCAACGCCCGCACCCCTGCTTCGCCGTTTGACGGTGGGTTGGCGCATAGCTGAGGATGAGGCTGAGGGTATTTGCTGGGCGCTGGCTTCGCGTTGGCGCGAAAATTTGGAATCCCTCTCCCGCTTCGCGAGAGAAGGGCGCGACGCGAGCCTCATTCAAGAGCGGCAGCGTGCCATCGCCGTGCTCGCCATCAAGGCCAAGCCGCCTTCGGCGGTCGCTTCGCGAGCCTTGACCGCTGCGCTCGGCAATGGCGTTTGGCCACCATGTCTCTTTGGTGACTGAAGCGGCCCATGGCCGCTCGGCTCACCAAAGAGACATGGAGGCAAATAGCCGCGCCAGCGAGGCGCAGACACGCCGAAGGCGCCGTAGCGAAGCGTAGGAGCGGCGAAGTCGCTTGACGGCGGCTCGGCGGCGTGGCCCGAGCGAAGAGGTCTCCCGACGAGATCGCGGGACGCGCATCACATCTTCGTAGCTCCACGCCTCGTCACGGTAATTTCCCCAAGCCAAATGGCGATCAAGGAAGCGCATTATTACTTCTGATCGCCTCGCTCTGTTCGGCGACGAGCATTTTGAAGTCTTGAAACGCCGCAAGGGAGCGACGAAATTCCCCACTAAGTTCATCGGCCAGAACGCTGATGTTTGAAGTGGACCCCATTCGCGGGACCACGGGGGCTTGGACTTAAGGTGTAATCGCGCCTGCTCTTGTCCTTCAAAAAAAGATTAAGCCGCTTCCTGCTGCTTCTGCTTTTGCTGTGGGTA
>Ga0182024_10025192_pt1 | contig 10525 bp, 12 predicted proteins | sample P32metaG_FD_120480 | JGI IMG/M metagenome (GOLD analysis project Ga0182024, IMG submission 120480) | Permafrost microbial communities from Stordalen Mire, Sweden - P3-2 metaG (Illumina Assembly) | ecosystem: Environmental > Terrestrial > Soil > Wetlands > Permafrost | place: Sweden: Stordalen...
CAAATTCAAGGACTTTCCATCCATGCGGAGGTGCACGGGACTACGGACCCGGCCTGCTCACCAGGCAGGCGCGCTACCACGGGCAGTGGGCTTACGAACGAAGCCCCCCTCCAAGTCAATAATCATGGGGTTTTTAAGGCCGATGAACAAAGGGGTTGCTGTTTCCACCTTGGATTTGTCGGAGTGTGTTCTGCTCCTCCGAGCTTACTTCTTAGAATTCGCATCTTGAGGATGCCGAGACGCAGTGCTCCGACTTTGCTATGAGTTTCCGTCGAATCACTGGTGACCACTGGCCTGTCGCCTACTCCGTTTGGTGAGCCAGGAATAGGGGCCCAAAGCGAAAGGGAATGAGATAATGGCATCAGATACCTGTAGCGTCGCGGCATAGCTCGGCGATCGTCGCCAGCTGATCATTCGTTACAATTTTACGATCATGTGGTCAATATCCCTTGAAGTTTTAGTTCATACGGCTCGTCCTGTCATGAGCTTAAGTACGGTATGTACTTTAAATTTGCTCAGCCCGCGTAATAAGATTTAACAAATACCGTAGGTTGACCGTCACCAAGCTTCGCCCACCGGACACGAGGGCTTGGGGGTTAATTTTCCGAAACTTCGTTTGAAAAGGATCCCCTATCTCTTTTCTTTTGTGTTCACTAAGAGTAGCTGGCTTAGGAAATTCCGGAAGCCCGGATGGGCGATCGCGACGCGGCGCATGGGGGATTTGTATTGGGTTAGAATCTCAAACTCTCCTCCACAGGCCCGGTGCGTTGAGAATGCGGCGGTTAATTTCTTGCTACACCCTCCCTGCTACATTTCCACGCTAAAAGTGAGCCAATTTTTCCGTGGCCAAAGATCGTGAATGAAAAAATAAAAAAGTGAAAAATGTCAAGCTACCCGATAGGTAAAAATTTCCAGTAGAAGCTGAGGCGCTACACGATGACAAATCCCACTGACGTTATGATGGTTCTGACGGTTGCACTACAAACTTTTCTCACGTGAGAGCAAAACATAAAAGGTTCGGATTTCAGCGTCAGTGTCGTCATTCTGTCACCTTCCATCGAGATTTCGCTCGAAAACTGCCCGTTGCCCCTTCTTACCAGCATTGTGTCGCACCTTCCAAAGGGGATACTCTAAATGCTGGTTGCGCCGCTTGCCTGCAAGGAGACCCCTCATGTCCTCGAACAACAAAGCGCCCTCTGCCACCCGGCGCCGGACCCTGATCGGTTTGACAGGGCTGGCCGCATTCATCTCGGCGACGAAAATGGCCTGGAGTGCGGACCCCGAGTCGGGCGCCCCGCGGGGCAGCTCGATGATCAAGAGGGCTTCGCTGCTCGCGCGGAAACCGGGGGTTTCCCACGAAGAGTTCGTCAAGCATTGGGTTGAGGTCCACGCGCCAATGGCGCGCGCCTGCCCGGGCATCGGCCGCTACACTCTTACGATTGTCAATTCCTCCTCAACGCGCAATGACGTGGCCGCCTTCGAGATCCAGGTGGACGGCATCGCCGAGTTGTGGTTCAAGGACCAGGCCGCGTTCGACTTATATCAGAACTCGCCGGCCACCAAGCGACTGCGGGACGATGGCGCAACATGCATCGGCCGTGAAATCGACTTTGTGACCGAAGAAAAAGTCGTCATCTCGTAAGCCCGCTAGAAGATCAGCATCGAGCCAAACTGGATCGCACGCGACCCCGGTGAACCAGGGAACGACGTGTTGTGAAACACTCCCATTGATATTCATTCCTCAAAGCACCAACATTGCAATGGCGCCCACATCACGCCCCGAGCCGCTACGCGATGTGCGCCCCCTGAGTTCCCACATATACCGAGTACAACGACTGGCTCGCTGCCATGAATAGCCGATTGCGCTTGGCGCCTCCGAAGCAGACATTGGCACAGATTTCCGGTAACAGGATCATCCCGATGCGCTGCCCGGTCGGCGAAAACACGTGCACTCCATCGTAGCCAGCACCACCGCTCGCCCCCGCCCAAATATTGCCGTCCACGTCAGCGCGTATGCCGTCGGCGATGCCCGACTTTCCACCCAGCTTCATGTCAGTGAACAGCGTCTGATTGCGCAGCCTGTTATCCACGACGTCGAATACCTGGATATCCTTCGGTGTGCCCGTGTCGCAGATGTACAGCTTCTTGTAGTCGGGCGAGAAGCAGATGCCGTTGGGCTTATCGAGTGCGTCGGTCACTATTTCGATTTTGGCCGTCTTCGCATCCACGCGGTAGACGGCCTCCTTCAACTCCGGCTTGGCTTGCTGACCCTCATAATTGCCCAGGATGCCGTAAGGCGGGTCGGTGAACCAGACGGAACCATCTGGGTGGACTACAATATCGTTTGGCGAATTGAGCGGCTTGCCATTGTACTTATCGGCGATCGTTGTGACGGTGCCGCTATGCTCGTATCGCGCTACTCGCCGCCCAGCGTGCTCGCAGGAAAGCTGCCGTCCTTCGAAGTCGAATGTGTTGCCATTGCTGTAACCGCACGGATTACGGAACGTGGTGACATGCCCATCCTCTTCGAGGAAACGCAACTGCCGATTGTTCGGAATATCACTCCACACCAGGTACTGTCCTTGAGCGCACCACGCCGGCCCCTCCGCCCATTTCGTCCCCACGTAGTGCCGGTAGATGACGGCATTGAATATCCGATATTTCTCAAAGCTCTTGTCCACCGCTACGACGTCCGGGTCCGGGTAGCGCACGGGCTGATTATTTGCCCAGTCGCGTTGTATCTGCGGCAACGCCGGAGCGGCAACGAGTGCCAGAAGCGATCTGCGACTCAAACCGTGCTTTACGAAATCAATGGGACACATCGGCGCGATTGTATCCCATTTCAGTGTCGATTCGGGGGCGAGGATCTCGTAAGGTCCGAGACTTGCGCCGAAAGTGAGGAGAGACATCGAGATTCAGCCCAGTTTACTCGATCAGGAAATGGATGACGGCGCATCCGAAGTTGAGACGGATGGACATAGTGGAGCTATACCGATCTCGTGGGAAAAACGGAAGTGTGCTTTGCTGGGACACTACGCATGAAGTAGTCTATCGCAGAAGTGTTTGAACTTTGACAAGGCCACTGACGGGCATGTTGTCAGGCTACATGACCGGGTCAACATCGCCGCGCGTGCCTCGGCGCACTGTCGTTCAGCGGCGCGGCACGAGATGGGCAACTGCGAGGTCGAAGCCTTGCCCACCCCGGTGCGCTTCAGAAGTTCCGAAGGGGTTGGACCTTTGGGTACGCGCAACGTGTTCACTCCTTGCGAGCAAACAGCGGTAGGTCGATTGGCTCGTCGCTTGAATCACGTGTTGCGGCGTTGTCCAAAACCTCTGCCCATCGTGGATCAGGATCAAAGTCCTCCATCTCGTCACGACCGGAGTAGGCGTCCAGAACCCCTCCCCATCGCGGTCTAAACTCCCGCAGCTCGATTTGATCGACCGAACCATTTTTGTAAAGAGCCCAAAGCCATTGCGGCTCGCTCTCAGAACTCCCGTCCAAACGCCCTGCATCTATCAACTCTCTTGCGCCACGGGCAAAAAAGTGAGCCATCACCTTTGTCGAATACTTTTCACTCGGAGGAAATTTCTTGATTACGGCATAGAGCAGTTCGAGCGGGCTGAAATCTTGCAAAAGATTCATTACGTCTTGACGGGCGGGAATGAAGCCCCAGAGCCAGTCGGTAAAAACGCCGAATTGAAGCGCCGCGTCGTGGATGCGCTTTTCATTGTCCGCGGCGACCGAAGGGAGCGGTTTTCGGTTTTCAAGAAGGCCCGCGCCATCTGAGCGCATCCCCGGAGGGGACGGGAGGGGAGAAGCCTCCCCCCGGGAGGATGGAAGGGTCTCTATTTTTTGATTTTCCTGATCAGGAATACGCATTGTGTGTCTGTCGAGACTCGCACTCAGTGTCTCGTCGCTTGTGTACACCTTGGATTGTGAACCACTTGTGTCTGTTATCGGAGTCGCGACGCTTGTCTGACCAGCCTCGCAGTGCGTATTCATAGAGAGAGAGCCACCCCAGAGCCTTTGTTGGTTCTCCTCCGGCGTACCCACGGCTACGAATCGAGCCGGGGCGGGCACCCAGATTGAATACGTGCGTTCTTTCTGATCGTTCCGGCGGGGATCAATTTTCCTGTAGTCGCGTCTTATCAGATTCCGGGCGAGCATATTGACAGCCGCCCGCCTGTATCGTTCGAGGTTTGCTCGGCAAATGGCCAGGCCTTGAAATTCACACACTCGCTGGGCCGAGTAAGCGGCAACCCGGAACCCTGGGCGCGAGGCCCACAAATAGGCGCAAACCAGGATGTTCATCTGTTGAGCACTGATGCTGCCACGTTTCCGTGCCTCAAAAATTGCCAGCGGGATTGGGACGTATGGCGTCACACTCATGGCCACACCGCCCTCTTCAGTCAGGCAGTTATGGAAGCCGTGCGGTATTTGGGAAAAACCTTTGGACTTAAGCGCGCTCACGACCGGACCTCCGAGTACTGCTCCGATTCGACCAGTGCCTGTTCGTCGCTGTCCGTGTCGCCGCCGTAACAACGCTCCAGGCCGGCCTGCAAGCCCGCTAGGAACTCGGGCCCGGAGAGATCGACCTGGGTTACCACACCATCTTTGTCTTGGACGGACAGAATAAAGAGGTCCGGCCGCAAGTGGACATTGGCGTACAGCCTGACAAGCGCCATTTGTGCCGCGCCCTCGGGAGACTCCCCATCGACCGGTCCTGCCCAAGTCAACCTGTCCAGTCCATCCGAGAGGCCTTTCCCGGCGCCCCTTACTATTTGAATTTGGCTCTTCGGTACTCCTATGGTCTCGCCCATCTTCAACCAAAGGTTGATTCTTTCCTTTGCGTTCATTTTTGTTTCTCCTTGGCAGTTTGGGATGCAAGCCCAGTTTTGTTGCCGCCGGCGACATCGTGATGGCGGGATTCATTGTGAATACACCGCCTGAGTAATATTGAGCGCACCCTTGGCCGGTAGTTCAGGCCAATCAGCACCCGCGACTGTTGGGGTTAGGCCGGTTTTGTGTTTGGCTACCATTCCATTTCTCTTCGTTTTTCCTCGCCCTCGGGCACAGAATCGCATACACGAACTCATACAAATATTGGTGATTGTGCGTTACCGTTTGGTGAAACCAGGGAGGGTTTTCAGACGGAACGCCTCCAGGCCAAATTCCTTCCATGGCTGAAGCATTGTTTGTCGAACCTGGTCGTCGCCCTTACTGTCACTTACTTTCCCAAGAATGATGTCTCCATTTCGACTTGAATACCTCTGCAATCGAGAAAAGGAGACGTTGCCAGTTGGTTCGATGACATTGAATTGAATAGCTTCTGTTTTGTTAGGGTCACAACTTGGCCGAGTATTGGGGTCTTCCGATACCCACGCGTCGGCAACGAGCGCAACCCAAGGAGGCTGCTCTAGTCGAAGGATGGCGTTCACTTGTCGTAGCCAGATTTGCTTTTGTATATCGTTATCAAATATCCAAGGGATTACGACCATGTCATCTTTACGGACGAATATCCATGCACTACGGATGGTCTTCCTTTCCAGCAATTCGTCAATGATGTGTGACCAGATTCTAGTGAGAATTTGTTTCGCTTCGTCTCGCATGACTCTCCTTTGCCAAAGAGATAAGGCCGGCCTCTTCCGCGGTCAGGATTTTCGGTACCTGTTCCTTTTGCCCAGATAGATCGCTGCTGTGGTAGTTCGTTGCTGTAAACGTTCTTGACGACGCCTCAAGACGGACGGCGGCGTATGTGGCTCGACGGCAGGAAGTACATCAATGAAAGCGTCAAGGTCTTCCCTTGTGATAACGAAGCCCCGTCCAAGGCGACGGGCCCGAAGCCGACCATCACGGATGGCTTCCTCGATGGCGGCACACCGACAAGAACAGTATTCGGCGGCGCCGTAAATATTGAACGCGCGCCGAGGAGGAACCGAAGTGTACTGGCCGGTGCCGATTTGTGTTTCTATGTCCACGGTTGCGATGGTAGTGCTTACAAGTAATCACGTACAATATCTGGTACGGTATTTACAGTAAGGGAATAGCCGGCATCGGGCTGAAGATACGGTGATTACATGCTGGATAAACGCACCAAACAGATATGGCGTGGGTTAGTTGATTATGCCAATGCGGACCTCGAATCGAACACCAATGCGTTGAAGAGTCTTGCTGGAACCCTATTCGAAACTATGCCGTGGATGGCCCGAAATCCGCTTGGGTTAGCCGATTACGCTAAGGCGGCTAGTCTCGAATCCGACACGAATGCGATGAAGAATTTTGCTACGGATCTCGCTGGAGGCACCTTGATCATGGGTGATCTCATTGCAACGGTTCGGGATCCGTTCAGGTTCACTGATGTACCCGAGATGATCGCCGTTCAACTGAGCCCGGATGCTTTGAAGAAGATTAATGAAGCCAAGCAACAAGCCACACCGTCGTCCTGTAAAACCGAAAAAGAATTGGCAGACCAATTTCAGCAACAGGCTGTCAAATATCAACTCCAATTGCGGCGGCTTCTCACGTGGCTATCCAATCCAAAACGGAATGCGAAAAACAGGTCGCTGGCGTTTGAATTCTTAAGCGAGCACACGAGGCACATCGTATTTGAACGCGGAGACCCAGCCTTCGGGCCGGAAGAGGAACAGTTACGATATTTCACGCCCGAAGGCAACCTCAGAGACGACTTTCCACATAGGACAAAGTTCTACAAGGATATCGCCGACCCAATCTGTGACTTCATCCAGGGAGAGCACGAACTCGGAAGAGATGCACCTATCCAAATCTGCAAAAGACCGGGTTGCGAGAATCTTGTCATTCGGTTCAAGAAAAAAGAATACTGCCGTACCTCGCTATGCGACAAGGAGCGGCAAAAGCGGGACGATGACCTTAAACAAAAGAAGAACAGAGATAACGTATTCCTCTGTCGGTTAAGGAAACTGCCGCTCGCGATGCGCCGAAAGAAAGTACGGGAAAGTGCTGATAGGTTGCGCGATATCGAGGGCTATTGGCGAGACAAAAATCAATCGTTGGCAGAAGGTGCGTTGGAGTTACTGAAAAAAGATAAAATATCAACAAGTTCATAGTCGGTATGAAAACCATGGATGATATCAACAACGCACTCAGCGCTGGTGAAAGCGACGAATCCAGTTACATAACTCCGAGCGGGTTTCCCATCTGCTCGAAATGCGGGAAGTCGACGCGCAACCGAAACACGCTGGTTTGCTCCCCGTGTCGAACCGGGGCTCGCCTGGTGCTGACTGAAAAAGATCGCAAATGGCTCCGACAGGTGGGAATCGCGCGATAAAGCCAGAGCATTCGTGGTGGAAAACGTAGCGAAGATCACACGCTTGTCAATATTTTGACGGGATTTGTCTCGGACAGCGAACCTATCGTGCTAATTGAGGACACCACTGAGATTCAGATTCAAAAACCAAATATCCTTCGATTCGAGGCCCGCCGCAAGCGTCTCCCCGCGGTGACGATCCAGGACCTTCTGAAGGCTAGGGTGTCATGCGTTGGCCAAACTCAGCTGCGCTGCGCTGCCGCGCACTCTATTACAGAAATGAGATCTTGAACATTGCCCCAGCTGACGACTGGCGCGTTTATGTCTTTTAGCAGCTGTGGCGCCTTCCGCGAGAGGACTTCAAGCGAATGCCGCAAATCCCTTTCCCCAGCGCAAGAGCTGTGTCTAGTTCCCAGTCTACCCACTTGCGCCAAGCTGTTCCATTTCCAATGAGGCAAACCACGACCGAGTTCCTCTGAATAAGCGACCGAATCTGTTGCTTGATATAGGTTCCACGCACGCTGTCAATTTCCTCGCGAAGCCCGCCATCGTAAAAGTCGATCTCAAGATTCGGCGCTCGCGCCATGAGCCGAAAGCCATTAACCTGAGGTAGATCCTCGATATGAAAGCTGGGATAAATGCGTCGCTTGCATGCATGGTAGTTCAGTTGCCCACGGTATGCTTTTAAAAGCTGCGTGAGAGACTGGAACCCCCGATTTTCCAAAAGATTGCCCAATTTTGTGTTGCCGCGCGCATAAAGATCAATGCCATAGCGATCCTCGATGGTCTTAACGAGAGTGTCGTCTCTGGTGGAGCGGAACATTTTCGTCCGGAAGTTCATGGTACCGGTATTCCCAGTGTCCGGAGGTCTTGCTGCAAACGGCGAGCTCCATCGAGGGCGGCGGGATGGCATCGCCTGATTTGATCCATTTTCGTACAAAAACAGAGGGTGTGGCCCTTAATGTAGGGTTGCTGTTGAAGCGCAGAGCGTATTCTGGGCCAATTCGCATCTCGTACCAATTGGCGAAGACATTCTTCTACGCGATTTTGTTCGGGGAACTTGGAATACGATTCAAGAATTCCAGTCGCCCCATGGGCGTATTCTGCCCATGGCCAGCGCCCTTCGGAGGAATAAAAGAGTTGGCCATACAAAAAGGGGATGACGAGCTTTTCTAGAAATACCTCGAATTGGAATTCGGGTTGAAGAAATTCCCGCTCTTCGAGGGGGCTACACAGGCACGCACTCGTGTCGGCGGGATTAACGTGCCTGTCGGGAATGGGGTCTATGCCTTGAACGTAGAGAGCGGGTAGCTGGGAAGTGGAATCGGCTCCTCGCTTTTTGATTCGTATCTCAAAAGAACCGGACAAAGCTATCCCGCCAGTTTGGTCCGGAAGCTGATCGCTTAGAATCAGGAATCGATTCGTGTCGCGGTTATAGCTCGCTCTAAAATCGATGGTTCCGGTGACCGCGTCGCCCGCGGAAACGAGAGCAGGGTACGTGCTACGCAGCCACGCTTCATCGCTTTCGTTCAACATGTTCGGCGCACCATGGTGACTTGGGGGCGAATCCAGCTGACGTCGACGTCCGGGTGACGACGGTTGCCTTACTGGTCTGACTATCTTCGGTAGGCCCGGTAATTTTGTCGTCGGTCCCGTACTTGGCTCGTATCGTGGCGACTTCGTCGCCCCATGTGCCGATGTTCTTTCTGCCGTCGTCAGCGACCCAGTCGTAGGTTTTGCATATGGAAGACAGCAGTGTGCCGTCTGCAAGTTTGAAATCGTCGAACGGATTTCGCCCAGCTACATCGGTATTCTTGTCTTGGTCCTTGATGTTGTGGATCCTGATGCCCACGATTCCGTTACCACGATTCCAGCTCTTGAGGATTTCATGCTGAACCCACTCGCGGTTCGCGGTTTCCGCTCCAATGAGAACTATGGTGACACTTGTGTTCTTCAGTTGGTCATCGATCCAACCTTTGATGGCAGCATCACCCTTTTTTTTGAGGGATTCCCAATCCGTAACGTCGATGAAGCCGTACTGATCCTCGCTGGCGACGACGTTGCAGTTTCTGACCTGACCCGCGCGCCACGCGTCGCGTTCATAGTGGAAGCTAAAAAATATCTTTCGAGCCACAAAACCCCCTTTATCCTTTCCGACATGATTGACTGGTCCTGGGCGAGGAGGTTGGCCCTAGGTTCCTGTGCCCCGCCGATGACGCGCCACAAGAACCTTATTATTCTTGCTTTCCTCACCAATGAGGGTTTATACTCACTAATGAGGCAGCCAGTTTAGCTGGAGATTCTGCTTGTGTCAAACTAAAACTCACATGTGAAACAGGAGGTGTACGAATGACCCTTCTTCGCCTAGGGGCAATGCTTAGGGATCGAAGAGGTGGCCGTAGAATTCGCGAAGTGGCTCAAGAAATCGGTATCAGCGCCGCGACCCTCACACGGGTCGAGGGAGGACGGCTCCCAGATATCGCAACCTTTCAGAAGATCTGCTCATGGCTCAAAGTCAATCCAGCCGAAATCCTAGATATCTCCATACCGAACGGCGCACGTTCGGCCGATACTTTGGTCGCCGCCGTTCATCTGCGGGCCGATCAATCCCTGCCTGAAGCTGCGGCTACTGATTTAGCTCAGTTGATCGTGGTCGCACATCGGGAACTAGCGCGCCGCGCGCAGAAGCGTCGAGTCGATGTTTCGGCGTGGCTTTAAGACCTGGAGCGAGCGGACCTCACTTCGTGTACGTCAGAAGTTGAAGGTCTCGTCAATTTCTCCGCTGGACCCCTTTGGCCTTGCCGAGGTGCTTGGAGTATTCGTTTTGCAGCCTGGCGATTTGCTCGATTTGCCGGAGGAAGTTCGGTCGCGTTTGGTGAACGCTAATCGTGACTGCTGGTCTGCAATTACGGTGAGCGATGGGAACTGTCATTTGATTGTAACGAATTCATCGCACGCAAAGACCCGTGTGCACAGTAGCTTGGCGCACGAAATCGCGCACATTATCCTAGGTCACGAGCCTTCCATGATGTTTATGAGTCCACGGAGCGGGATGGCACTGCGGACCTACAATGAGGATCAAGAAGACGAAGCAAATTGGTTGGCGGGGTGTTTGTTGCTGCCGCGAGACGCGTTGGTGGCGATTCGACGGCGGGGAGTTTCTGACGACGATGCGTGTTCAGAGTATTGCGTAAGTTCAGCGATGTTGCGCTTTCGCCTCAACGTGACCGGCGTTGACA
>Ga0182024_10025193_pt1 | contig 10524 bp, 9 predicted proteins | sample P32metaG_FD_120480 | JGI IMG/M metagenome (GOLD analysis project Ga0182024, IMG submission 120480) | Permafrost microbial communities from Stordalen Mire, Sweden - P3-2 metaG (Illumina Assembly) | ecosystem: Environmental > Terrestrial > Soil > Wetlands > Permafrost | place: Sweden: Stordalen...
ACAAAATCAAAACTCCGCGTAATTTCTATTTCGACATGAAAAAATACCGCAAGAGCATCGAGGACGGCGACACGCCTTTTACGCCGGCCAACACGCTCATCGAGGCGCAGCGCGTCAGCCTCAACATGATCAAGGACGAAACGCTGGAAACCGTATGGAAGCGCACGCACCTTACGGCCGAGGCGTTCCGCCAGGGGATGCGGGCGCTGAATTTCGAGCTGTTCAGCAAATCCCCAGCCGATTCCGTTACCGCCGTCAAATATCCCGCCGGAATCTCAGACAAGGATTTCCGCGGACAGCTCAAGACCAGGCACAACATCCACGTGGCGGGCGGACAGGGGACGATGGAGGGCAAGATTTTCCGCGTGAATCACATGGGCTACAGCGACGCCTACGACGCCCTGGCCGTTGTCGCTGCCGTCGAGCACGTGCTCAAGGCGCTGGGCAAGCCGGTTTCCCACGGGGCCGGCGTGGCGGCGGCGCAAAAGGTGCTGGCGGAATTATTCTGATCGTTGGCGGCCAGGCCGGCCCGGCGCGCGCCCCGCGGCTCGACTGAGCTCGTCGAAGTCAAGCGGGGCGGGTAAACGGGTTAATTGACGAAGGCATCGGCTGAATCATACTATTCAGATCGATTTAGTGCGGAGAATGCTTGAGATTATCCAAGCGCACCGAATATGGGCTACGAGCGGTGGTGCAGTTGGCGCGGCTCTGGCCGACGGGGCTTATCCAGTCGCGCGACCTGGCCCGCGAGGAACAGCTTCCCAATAAATTTCTGGAATCGATCCTCCTGGCCCTGCGGCGCGGCGGGTTTCTCGAAAGCAAAGTGGGCAGCGGCGGGGGGTATCGGCTGGCCCGCGACCCGCGCGAGATCAGCGTAGGCGATCTGGTCCGCCGGCTCGAGGGGCGCTTCTCCCTGAAAGAAAAAGAGGGCATTTCCACCGCCGATCTTTCTCCCGCCAAGGCCGCGGTGCGCCTGATCAACGAACGGCTTACCGAAGCGATGGACAACGTGCTGGACAAAATGACCCTGGAGCAGCTCATGGAACAGGTCAGCCGGGCTACAAGTCTTCAGCAGTCGATGTACTATATCTGAGCCGTCAAAATTCTTCCGTAGCAACCTGGCCGGCCCACATGATCATGACGCCGATCCTGGCCTTTTTCTTCAGCGATGATGCCCGGGTCCGCCATTGGATTGAAAGAGGCAGTTACCCGGCGTTGTTTGCCCTGCTGTTTTCTGCTGGTCTGGGTGTTCCCCTGCCCGAAGACATTCCGCTGATCGCCAGCGGCATATTGATTTCTCATCATCGAATGAGCTTGGCGCTGGCGGCTCCGCTGGCGTGGCTGGGAATAATCGGGGGCGATTGTGTGCTTTATGCGCTGGGTTATCACTTCGGAGAGAAAATCGTGAATGTGCCGCTCATCGGGCGTCACGTTACGTTGGCGCGCCTCAAACGCGCCGAGCGATTGTTCCTCAAATACGGCGCCGTGATGGTTTTTCTTGGCCGGATGTTCATGGGCATCCGCGGCGCCATGGTCGTCACCGCCGGCACCGCACGCTTTAAATTCATCAAGTTCATCATCGCCGATGGCCTGGGCGCGGTGTGCAGCGGTGGATTGTTCATGTGGCTGGGCTATTGGGGCGGCGAGTATGGCCCGGAAATGAGGCAGAGCATCCACGCGGTCAAGCACGACATGTGGCTGACCGCCGGCGCGATTGCCATTGTCCTGGCCATCTTTTTCTTCTGGCGGGATCGCCGGGGACGCAAGCGGCATCTGCCCGCAATTCTCAGCGAGTCCAAATGAGTCAGCCCATCGGCGGCCTGGCGATCGAGACCTCCAGCCGCATCGGCTCGGTTGCCTTGGCTCAGGATGGGCGCGTCCTCGCCCAGGAAACATTCGAGCACGGCCTGCAACACGCGGCCCGCATGGTTCCGGCGATCGATGAGCTGTGCCGCCGGCTCGATTGGAACAGTGGCAAGTTGCGGCAGATTTACGTCTCGGCCGGTCCCGGCTCGTTCACCGGATTGCGCATCGGGATCACGCTGGCCAAGACGTTGGCGTTCGTCACCGGCGCCAAGCTGGTGGCGGTGCCCACGGTTCGCGTCCTGGTCGAGAACGCGCCGCCGGAGGCGCGGCATGTCATCATCGTGATCGACGCCAAGCGGGATCAGATCTTCACGGCGTCTTTTGAGCGCGACCCGGATGGGTGGACGCAGCGCGAGCCGGCGCATCTCGATTCGTTGGCCGCCATGCTCGCCCGCGCCGCGCGGCCGGTGCATCTGATCGGCCAGGGCATTCCGTTTCACCGCAAATTTATCGAAGAGCCGGATACCGAGGTTTTGTTGGTCGACGAATCCCTGTGGCAACCGCGGGCGGAAATAGTGGCGCAGTTGGGATGGGAGATGGCTGTCCGCGGCCAATTCATTGACCCGTTGAAATTGTCGCCGATTTACATCCGCCGGCCAGAAGCGGAGGAGAAACTGGGCTTGACGAATCCGTGAGCTGTTGCGATGTTTCCTCGGGCGCAACTGGCTCCGGCTCGCGCTCAAATCGACAAGCGCTGCGCAGCAGGCCCAGGGCCGCGCAGGTGATCAGCAGCCCGCTACCGCCGGCACTGATCAGCGGCAGCGAGAGTCCTTTGGTCGGCACGCTGACGGTGGCCACCGCGATGTTGATCAGCGCCTGCAAAGCGATCATGGTTCCCACGCCAAACGCCAGCAGCCGAGCGAAATTGTCGGTCTTCTCCTTCAGCGTTTGCCAGGCACAGTAGAGAATGCCCAGGTATAAGGCGATCGTCAGCATGGCTCCGAACAGTCCCAATTCCTCGCAGATGACCGCGAAGATGAAATCGGTGGTGTCTTCGGGCAAATATCCAAGTTTCTGAATTCCGTTGCCCAATCCGCGGCCCGTCACGCCACCGGTGGCGAAGCTGAGCAGGCTTTGGATCATGTGATACCCCTCTTTGGTGGGGGCCGCGTAGGGGTTGGCGAATGCCGTGATTCGCCGCCAGCGATATTCCTTGTGCATCACGAACCAAAGCCCGGCCGCAAGGACCGGCGGGACGGTCAACGCCAGATAGCGCAGTCGCACTTTGCCGGCAAGCAGCATGGTCAGCGCGCACAGGGCGATCAGCGTGGCGGTGCCGAAATCCTGGATCACCACCAGCAGGCACATCGCCGCCACGGGGATGACCGCGGGAATGAAGCCGGTGAAAAATTTATCGAATTGGAACGGCCGATGGGTCAGCCAATACGCCAGGTACAGAACCACGGCCCACTTGGCCAATTCGGAGGGCTCGACCTGAATCGGCCCGGCCCGGATCCAGCGCCGTGCCCCATTGACTGCCAGACCGACGTGCGGGACCAGCACGATCAAATTCGCCAGGCCGCCGATGATAAATAGCCAGAGAATCGGGCTGCGCGTCCAGGTTTGCGGCCGTCGGCATAGCCAGCCGTAATCCACGGCCCCCACGGCGAAAAATATCACCAACGCCGCCAACGCGAACTCCGCCTGTTTGAGCCCCTTACCCGTCCACTGCGGCCCGGCCATGACATTCGCGGACGCCGATTGCACCATCAAAATCCCCAGCATGAGCAACGCGACGACACACAATGTCAGCACATCGCGTGTTCGCAGGCGATAGATGGAGAAATCCATACAGGGGATTATCGGACTTGCTACAAGGGAGACTTGAGGCAATCAGCAATCACCTCAGCTTGATCGTCGCCAATGAGATCATCGCCAGCATCGCACCGATCAGCCAGAATCGAATCACAACCTGCGTCTCCGCCCAGCCTTTTTTCTGAAAGTGATGGTGCAGCGGCGACATGAGAAAGATCCGCTGGCCGCTGCCGTAGCGCTGCCGCGTAAATTTGAACCAGCCGACCTGCAGGATGACCGATGCGGCCTCGGCGACGAAAATGCCGCCGCACAGAAACAGCAGAATCTCCTGGCGGATGACGATCGCGATATATCCCAGCAGCCCGCCCAGGGCCAACGATCCGGTATCGCCCATGAACACCGAGGCGGGATTACAGTTGAACCACAAGAATCCCAGGCAGGCGCCAACCATCGAACCTGCAATCACGGCCATCTGGGCGCTGTTCAGGATGCGCGGCAGAAGCAGGTAACTGGCCAGCGGCATCGTCCCCAGCCGATACCCCTGAATCAATGACAGGATAAGGAACGTAAAGCTGACGATGCCCGCGCATCCGGCGGCCAGGCCGTCCAGGCCGTCGGTCAAATTCACCGCATTGCTGGTAGCGGTGAGCACCAGCGTGCCAACGATGATAAAGAGCAGCGGCGAGAGCCGCAGCGTCCAGTTCTTGAAGAAGGGGAAATAAAGCATGTGACTGGGCTCGTCCAGGCTGTAGTGATAGGTGAAATATGAAAGCAGAATTCCCAGCCCGACCTGGAAAAGGATTTTTTCCAGCGACGTCAGTCCCTGGCGGCTGACCGCCGTCCCCGGCGGCAGTGACGCGGCCCGACGGGCGACGGTCAGCTTCAGCCAGTCGTCCACCGCGCCCAGCGCGCCCAACCAAACCAGGCAAATCACCGCCATGCGGACGTAAAAATTGCTCAGGTCCGCCAGGAGTAGCGTCGTCAGGGCAATCGCGAAGATGATCAGGATGCCGCCCATGGTCGGCGTCCCGATCTTGGCGCGCATCAGTTGGTTCATCTGGGCTTGATCGAAATTCGCCACGTCGCCGATCTTCTGGCGGCGCAGCCAGCGGATCACGCCCGGGCCCAGCGCCATGACCAGGCAGAAGCTAAGGATGACCGCAACCGTCGATTGAAATGTGACATCATTGAAAAGGCGCAAAAATCCGAATCGATGCGCTTCCAGCCAAAGAAGATTGTATTTGACCAGAAGATAGATCATGCGCACCGATTCAGGAGGCGGCCCGCAATACCGGGCGTCCGGCGGTAATCGCTTGCTCAACCGCCTCCAGCCCGATTGCCCGCGAGGCCTTGAGCAGCACCAGATCCCCGGGGATAAGCAAGCTGGCAATCGACCCGGCGACGGCTACCCCGGAAAAGTGCACCACCTGTTTTGAGGGAAAACCGCCTGCGATGGCCGCTTCTGCAATGCCGTGGGCATGCGTCCCGACGCAGATCAGCAAGTCGGGGGGAAAATCGCGGGCCAGAATCCGGCCGATCCGCGCATGGGCTGCGGCGGAGTGATCCCCTAATTCCAGCATGTCGCCCAAAATTGCCACGCGACGGCCGCGGGTGGGCAGCGACGCCAGAAGCTCGATCGCCGCCCGCATTGATGGTGGGTTGGCGTTATATGCATCATTCAGAACGCGTATTTCCGCGACTTTGCGGAGTTGCAATCGCATCTCCGGTCCGCGGACAGTTTTTAGACCGGCGATGATCTGGCGGTCGGCGATTCCCATAGCGCGTCCCACCGCGATGGCCGCCAGCGCGTTGGCGGCAGTGTGCTTGCCCAGCATAGGGACGAACGCGTGCGGACCATCCGCGGCCAGCTCAAATGTTGTGCCGCGCTGGTCGCAGTCGATCTCCTGGGCCACCAGATCATTCGACGGCCCGAACCCAAATAGAGCCCGCTTGTTTTGGTTTTCGGAAATGATTCTGACCAATTCGGCATCATCTCCGTTGGCGATCAACAGGCCATCAGGCGGCAGGCCCTCGACCACGCTGGCGTTCTCGCGGCGAACGCCCTCCACATCGCTCAGGCCCTCCAGATGTTCCTCGGCGCAATTGGTGATGACGGCGATGTCCGGGGCGGCGATCAGGGCCAGATTGCCGATTTCGCCCGCATGGTTCGTGCCCAGCTCCAGCACCAGATAGTCCTGCGACGGATCGGCGGGAAAAATCGTCAGCGGCACGCCGATCTCGTTGTTGAAACTCCTGGGTGAAACCGATCCGCAAAACCTCGTGCGCAGCACCGCGTCGATCAGGCACTTGGTGCTGGTTTTTCCGTTGCTTCCGGCGACGGCGATGACCTTGCCGCCAAACTGCCCGCGCACAAATCGGGCCAGTTTGCCCATCGCGGCCCGGGCGTCGGGGACCAATATGGGTCGCAACTTGCCGGGCATGGTGGCGGGCATGCGGTCGATCAGCGCCGCCACGGCCCCACCGACGGCGGCTTGCTCAAGGAATTCGTGCCCATCGAAATGCGCGCCCCGCAGCGCGACGAACAGGGATTGCGCGGTCATTTTGCGCGTGTCGGTGCAGACGGCGACGATGGCCTGAGATTCATCACCCGGCGTAACGGCGGCGCCGACGATGCGCCGAAGCTGGGTAAGATCGATCGGTTTCATGATTTTACCCCCGGCGCCAGTACCTTCATGGCCTCTTCCACATCGTCAAAATGATGCCGAGTGGCCCCGACAATCTGGTAATTTTCATGTCCTTTGCCCGCGAGGAGAACAACGTCGCCGGCCTCTGCGTCGCCGATGATTTTGTGGATGGAGGCGCGGCGGTCGGGATCGACGATTGCGGGAAGCCGGCCCGGCGGGAACCCGGCGACGATCTCATCCAGGATTGCCATCGGCGATTCGGTGCGGGGATTGTCGCTGGTGACGTAGACGATGTCCGCCAGTCGGGCGGCCACCGCGGCCATACGGGGGCGCTTGGTGCGGTCGCGGTCGCCGCCGCAGCCGAACATCACCCGCAGTTTTCCGCGCGTCAGGGGGCGCAGGGCGGTCAGCACGTTCTGCATCGCATCGTCGCTGTGGGCATAATCGACCAGCACGGCGAAGGGTTGCCCGCACCGCACGGCCTGCAGCCGGCCCGGCGCGGCGGGCGCGTCCTTCAGCGCGGCGGCGATCTGATGTGCCGACAGGCCAAAGACCTCGCCCACCAGGCCCGCGGCCGTCAGGGCGTTGGCGATGTTGTGTTTGCCGATCAGTCCCAGCTCGACCTCGGCGCGGCCATCGGGCGTGTGCAGAATGAAATGCGCGCCCTGGCTGCTCAGGGCAATATCCCGTGCCCGGTAATCGGCCGGTTGCGCAAATCCGAAGTATGTAATCGCAGCCAAGCATTTTTCCGTCATGCGCGCCGACCACTGATCGTCGACGTTGAGCACGGCGACGGCGTCGTGGCCCAGCGATTCGAAAAGCGAGGCTTTAGCACTGGCATAATTTTGCATGTTACCGTGATAGTCCAGGTGATCTCCGCTGAGGTTGGTGAACGCGGCGCCCGCGAAAGCGACGCCGGCGATGCGCTGCTGGTGCAACGCGTGGCTGGAAGCTTCGATAGCGCAGGCGCGGCAGCCGTTGTCGCGCATCGAGGCCATAAGCCGGGCAACTTCCACGGCGCTGGGCGTGGTCAGAGCGGCCTCACGGCGCATTCGTCCGTCGTCGGTTTCAATCGTTCCGATCAAGCCGCAGCGATGGCCCGCCTTGCTCAGAAGATGACGGACCAGGTATGCGGTGGTCGTCTTGCCATTGGTACCGGTGATGGCCAGCACCCGCATGCTGCGCGAGGGGTGGCCGTAAAAAATGTGCGCCAACTGCGATGCCGCCGCAGCGGGATTGGAGACGACAATTTGCGGAAGCTGGCAATCCGCCAAGCCGGCCCCGCAGGCCACGGCGATCGCCCCACGGACCCTGGCATCGGCGATAAACTTCGACCCATCCAGGCGAGTGCCGGCTCGGGCGACGAACAGTTCACCGGGCCTTACCAGGCGGGAATCTTCGCAGATGCCCAGCACGGCAGCGTCGGGAACGCCGCTCAGATCAATATGGGAATCGAGCTGGTGGACGAGCTGGTGCAATAGCATCGGGACATCCTTTTCCCAATGAACGCAATGGGAGCTTACAAACGATATCGGCAGGCAGCCTTGCCCGCCGATCGAATTTAGCAAGCCAATACCCCTGACGCAAACCGAAGCCGCGCTTCAAATCGGAAAAATCCTAACCCAGATAAACGGTTGCGCCCGGCTTTATCTGCCGAATGGGCAGCGGCTTGCGGCGCAGATCGTCGGGTGTCACAGCCAGGAGGGGGGAGATTTCAATTTTGGCGTCCGGATCGTCGCGGCGCATGGGGACCTCGATGCCCGCCTGGGAGAGCCACCGGCCGGCCCGGCGAATCTGGTCGCGGCGGCAGGTCTCGGGAGAGTCGACGCCCTCGGCGTTCTTCACCGGGGAGAATTCTTCGGCCCGCTCGGTGGTGTAGACCATGGCGTTTTTGGCCAGTGGGATGGCGTCGAAGACGAATTGCTCCAGCTTGATCGCATTGGGCTTTTCCGGTTTGATTTTGGCGCCGCGATCGTTGACGTAGCCAACTTTTTTCTCGGCGCGATGCCAGGGAAGGCCCAGCCGGCCCCCTTCGTTCAGCCGCTCGACAAAGCTCACGCGCAAGGCGTGGATGGCGATGGAGCCGGCGTTGAACCGCAGAGATCCATCCGGATTGGTTTGAATCGCCAGTGCTTCGGTAAGATCGCTGTATTCGATCACTTGCGGCACACCGTCGCCGAGGATGAAGTTGCCGACTTTTTCCAAAGGATTGGCCTTGGGCACGACCTTGCTGGACATCTCGCTGCCGGTCAGATCGTGCAGGCCGAGGAAGAGCGGATCGACGCAATAAACCAGCGGATTGTCGACCTGGAAATAGGACAGATGCTCAACGGTACGGTTTCGCATGTCAGCAAGTGCGCCGCTGATGGCCAGGGCGCGCAGGCTGCCGCCATGCCCATCGGGCGACAGAGCCAGCGAATCCTTTTCCGCCAGCAGGAGTTTGCCGTCCATGGCGAAGGCTGGGATCATTCCCTGCTGAAAGAAAAAGACATCGCCTTCGTCGTAGCCGAAAAATCGATGTTTGTGGAAAAAGGCGCGGGTCGGAACATCGTTGATGTCGCTGGTCATGATATACCAGGGAAGTGTCCGCCCGAAGGCGCGCCCATGTGCCAGAAGCTGCTCGGCGAAGACCTGGAAGAGCGGCTTGTTCTTGATGGGCGTAACGGGATACTCGCCTTTGGGCCCGTCGTACCCCAGGCGCGTCCCCTGTCCACCGGCGACGAGGAACGCGGCAATTTTTCCCGCCGCCAGCAATTCCTTGCCCCGCTGGCGGGCCTGGTCGTAGAGAGATCGGCGCTCCGGGTCGGGTTGCCGCGCAAATGCCCCGACGGGCTGGATATCTCGCGGGAGCCTGGGAAGCGGCTTACTTTTCACGTATTGTCGGGACAATTCCGCGAGGTTATCAAGATCAAGCGCCTGAAGCTGAGCGATCAGAGCGTGTCGTGCCGTGGGATCCAGCTCGTCATAGAACCGGAGCACCGATTCCTGACCCAGGGCCGCCAGCTTTTTACGCAATGACGCGACATCCATGGCCAATTTCCTCGAGAAGCCGCTTCAATATCGCAAACCCGCCGCAGTGGCAACTATCGGGCGTTAAAACTGCCGTGCCGGGATGGCAGTTCTTATTCAACGGGCGATTCTTTGCGGATTCTATTATAGTTTCAGGCCGATAGTGATGATGAGGTGCAGCATGCGCCGGTGGATTGTCGGGGCTTTGATTCTGATTATCGTCGGGACTCGCGCTGCGCGCGCCGACTGGAAAGCTCCGGCGGACAATAAGTTCACCGAGGATCAACTTAAGCTTTACCTGGACACGGCCACAGAGTTGACCCAAGAGGGTGCCAAGTTAATCGGCCAGGTAGCCGCCACCCAATCCTCCGCCGAAAAATCGAACCTGGCCGGTGAGCTGTCCAGGAACCACGAGGCATGTCTGGCCCGCCACCATATCAGCCGCGAGGAATACGATTGGCTGGCCAGGCAAACCTCCATTGCCTGGTCGGTGGCGACGTATCTGGACGGAACATACAGCAAGATCAAATCGGATTTCGAGGCCACAGCCAAGGACAACGATGCGAAGCTGGCCGATGCGCAGGCGCGGCTAGCCCAGTGCACGGCGGCGCAACAGGCGGGCAGGCGCGTGCTCAGCACCGACGATCGCGACGCCGCGATCAAATTGGCCAAGGGTCAACAGCAGACGGCCCTGGACGAAGCCAGGAAGCACGGCGACGACTCCGACACCGCCGAGGCGGACGCCAAGCAGCACGATGATATCGCCCAGAGGGACGAGGATTTGGCCAACAATCCGCCGCCGGACGTATCCGACAACAACCGCGCCGATTACATCACCACCAAGAAGAATGAAGCACAGGTGGAGCGCGAGGTTGCCAAGGACGTCCGCAACCGAGAGGCGGAAGCGAAAAAGGCCCAGGCGGATGCGTTGGCCGTTGCCAAAGCTGCCGGCGAGCGGGCGGATGACCCGGAAATGCCGGGGACCGACGAACAAAAAGCCGCCGCCAAAGCTGACGACCAGGCCGGCATTGCCCAGGCCCAGCATGACATCGATGGGTGCAATCAAGCGAAAGAGGCGTTAGCCAAGGCGATGGTCGAGATCGAGAAATCCGCGACCGATTTGAACAAGGACGCGCCGCCGCAGAACGTCGCGCTGATCCGCAAGTATTCGGATCAATATAAGCAGATTTTCGAGCGAGCGTTCGGGGCGAACGCTACAACGCGGCCTGATTCGTGAGCTCAAAGAGAA
>Ga0182024_10025194_pt1 | contig 10524 bp, 11 predicted proteins | sample P32metaG_FD_120480 | JGI IMG/M metagenome (GOLD analysis project Ga0182024, IMG submission 120480) | Permafrost microbial communities from Stordalen Mire, Sweden - P3-2 metaG (Illumina Assembly) | ecosystem: Environmental > Terrestrial > Soil > Wetlands > Permafrost | place: Sweden: Stordalen...
CAGCTTCTCGCGGTCGTTGGTGAAGATTTGCGCGTCGTATGCGCCGCGCGAAACGGCAACGTAAATCGTTACAGCCTTGCCGCCGATAACGCCGCCAGAGTCCAGGAGGCACAGTTGCAGTCGGCCGCCGCCCGCCGCCCGCTTCCACATTTCGCTGTGAATCCTGCGAGATTTCCACGCATAAGCGGTGTACCTGTTTACGCATAAGCGGTGTATCCTGGGCGGATTTCTACGCATAAGCGGTGTACATTTGCGCATAAACGGTGTACGAAGTGTCCGCACCGCATTGATTACAAATGGTTTCCAGAGCGCCCTGTAGTACCTTTATGTGAACCTATATAGATAGCCTGTAGTAGCGCCGGTGCTCTGTGGAAATGTGCAAATGCGGACCAGACGAGGCGAGAACCTCCGCCCCTCAGCGGGGAAAGGGCGCTACGCGCCACCGAAGCCTAGCGCAGAACTTTGGGGATGTGCGGACCAGAAGGGCGAAGCAGCAGGCCGTTGTCATGGCTTTCAATCTTCAGTTCAGGGTACACAATTACGATCCTGCGGAACGCTTCGATCGCCTTTGCTCGAAAGCAGGAGCGGCCTTGCGGTGTGTCGGCGTACCCAGCTCCGAAGCTCCGACGCAGCGACTCCCAGGGAATCAGCGTGGGCCGCGACAAGTAGCTGATCCGCCGCGTCGCCCAGGCGTAGAGATCGAGCGCCAGCGGCGACCGCTTGAGAGCACGGACGGCCCTCAAGTCGAGCGGCACCGGAGCGGCGACAAGCTGCTCAAAGAAGTTCATCGACAAGGTTACCGAGGACTTTGCCAGAATTCCGTACGGCAACTCTTGCGGCGTCCACCAAAGATGAAACCTGTCCGCCACCAGGAGATTCTCTCCGCCTGAGTGATTCTGCCCGTTGGCATCACTCGACCAGCGGGTCGAGATGGCGGCGCCGACTAGGCGCTGCATCTGATCGCGGAAGCGCGGGATGGTTCCCCAGTGGCCGCCTGTGGCCTGAAGCCCAAGTTGCGCCATGAAGCGCGAAAGCGAGGAGCCAAGTTCCAACTCTCGATTCCCTGTTCGGACGGCTTCGGTTGTCATCCAGATGAGGATCAGACGCGGATAGCTGCCATAGGGCAAGCCGGTCCCGCCAACATCGGTGATGCGCAAGGTGACATTGCCGTCTGCCCGCATGTATTGCGTGCCGGATTGCTCGCTGTGCGGAAGCGTAGTTTGGACCAGGAACTTTGCCATGAAGCCGAGCGCGCCGGCATCGAGGGCGCTCTCGGTGGGAATGACCTGCGCGATGGATAGCAGGGGGTGTGGTTGCCGGGAGGCAATCGAACCTTTTCGCGAGCCAACCGGGTTGAACCGCGGGGCTGACGCCCGCTTGTCGGCAGCCGAAATCGAATTCAGGCCGAGTATCGCGCTTACGGAAGTGAGTTCGGGACTCACTCGTCTGTTTACCGGATTCCAAGAACATTGGTAACTTCGACCGTGCGGAGATACAAACCGCGGCCTGATCTCAAGCGGTTTGCGTTGATCTTGTTGACCCACCCGCCGGAGGATCGAAGCGCAGTACGCAAACTGTCTGGGGAACGATCAAGGATGCCTGCAAATTGGTTGATACTGAGCAACGGTCCGTACTGCTTAATCAGAGTCCCCTCTGTCGTCATTGGTCCTTAGATCCTCTCTGTGCCGCTCCTATCGCCTTCAAAATGCACTTGCTTTTCAAGGAGCGGTTCCATATCCCCATCATACAGAAATGTACATTTCAATAATAGCGCCTTCTTTTCTCTTAGCTCGCCCAGACAAAAGTAATTTCGCTTTCCATCCAGATTCTTCATCATCACAGCTCAATCCTGTCGAACTGCCCGTATACGATGCTTCCGGATTTACGAAATGCCGTTTTTGTCGGGCGGAAGTATCCTCCCTGTCTGCGGCCTGCTTTGCAGTCCTCCGCCACCCTCCTCAGCGGTGCCGTTCCTTCCCCGCAACGCCCCTCCCTGATTGCCTGAAGTGCAACAGTAACAACAAAAGCAAGAGCAGCTAAAGGAAGCTCCGCCCCTCGCGCCCGCAAGACCGCCGCGCAGGTACTCCGCGACGCCGCCACCGCATTGGACGCAATCAGCCTCAAGGTCAAGCATGAGTTTGCCGCGAAGGAGAAGGCCAAATTGGCACCGAAGCCGGCAGCGAAAACCACACCGCCAAAGGCCAGAAAAGCGGCTTGAGGTCAGGAACAGATTCCGGGTCTGCTTCGGCAGGTCCCATTTTTTCGTGCGCCCGTCTTCCCACCCTGAAGGTCGCCCAGGAGTCTGGAGCGCCATGATTTGCCCGACGGGCTTGAAAAAGAACTGACCGCCCCAAGTTCCCAAAGCCGGTTTTAGTGTGAACTGCCGTCTGAGGATGCGGGGATTTGCCATCTTCATCTCGACGAAGGGTGATCCTTGTCTCAAAGGCCCAGAATTGTGCCCGCTTCAATTGGCTAGCGTCTATGAGGTTGACGTATGTGGCAAAATACCTGGGCGAAACTCATGTCCTTTTGAGAGCGTTGCCACTATGAACGTCGCTCAATGTTACCTGTCGACGTCATCGAAGACAGAACGACTTGCCTGTTGTTCAACATGGCTATCTTTGATCGTGCTCTCTCTTGAAACCGAGGACATGTAACTCCATTCTGAAGAATGATCCTGCTTTCCCTTTGCTTCTTTTCTTTCCGCCACTCCGTCAATAGCAGAAGCTACTGCGAGTCTCACTTCCTTGATCAAGTCTACCGTTGTGTCATCAATGTCAGGAAGCTCCTCCAATATGTCGAGGCCTTTCGTAAAGTGCTCGAAATGGCTTTCTGGATCATCGCTGAGATCAGCTTCCTTCGCAATGTCTTTAATGCGATCTGGCGCCCCGACCAAAGTATCAACGCGTAGTCGGATACCAAGTGTGAGAAGCCGCGTCGGCGGAATCAGCCGAAGGATGCTTTCATCCTCAAAAAATGACAGGTCAAAAGTAAGAGTCGCGGCTTCTTCCAGGTTTGAGGCTGTCTCGTCCTGAAGATATTCATTCAGGATTCCGAGAGTATGCGCACGAGCGTGCGTCAGTATTTTTGGATCGCGATCTACGCGATGGTTACGCCATGCCAGACGGCCAAGAATGTCTGGATCAGCAGCAATCACGCGTTTAAACACATGGTCGCTTGCTCGTTCCGCTAGAAATCGAAACAGAGACCTATTAGTTGATTCCTGGTCGGGGACATGAGCCAGCCGCCCGATCAGTATTTCGTCCAGCGCAGGGGGGATCGTCGGTGCGTCCCTGATGGAAGGGGCACCCTCGCCACAGACAAAGCTCCCCAGGATAGTGTCAATTGTGGCGCCACGGAGTAAGGCTGCCATCATTTGCGGTCGTTCTTTCAATATGTCGGTCAATGCGTCACCGATGGTTGGATGTGCAAATGCCCAAGTCTCACGACTATTAAGAGTCGCGACCCGGAGAAACGACCCTTTCAATTGTCTCAAGGCGTCGATAATTCGTGGTAGCGGCACTCCCATCAACTCGCTTACTACCTGTGCTGCCGACTGGTCCCACGTGTTGTTTACCATAGAACCCTGATGAACGTAGACAAGAACGAGAGCTGCTCGGAGCGCATCCTCCAACGCATTGATCGTATAGATCAAATGTTCCCGTGGTTCTTGCATGAATCGCAGAAGTTCGGCTTGTGTGGTCGCGAGACTCTTCGTGAACGCGGGATCACCCAACCGCTCTGCGATCCCCGGAAGAAAATCATCGACTGCTGCAACCGCAGGTAGGTGCGGCTTCACGCTTCTTTTCCAGCTTTGAGTCTGGCTGCCGAAATTGATGTGGTTGTAAAGAATCTGAGTCTTTTCTGTAATGCTCAGATCCCCTACGTCAACAACAGCTCGACCGTCGATAAATTCTGGCAGATTGCGTTGTCCAAGTGCAATTTTGGCGGCCTCGTATATGTGGCGACGAGAAGTTAGAAGAAATCGATTTCCGCAGCTGATCGCCGCCTGAACCTTTCTAAAAGTTGACGTCCAATCTTGTACATACTCATCACGCACGACGTTCGACCCGAATGCATCGTCGATCCAAAAAAAGCGGCCAGGATCGTACGGGTTCCACCCAGCCTCGAAGTCGCGTGGGCTCGTCAAATTGAGGACAGTATGTTGTAAGTTCTCCGATGCGATGGTCGATAAGATTGCGCCAATTGCCGACTTTCCAGACGATGGATTACCAAGAAGCAACACAACGCCGTGTTCAGTCAGTGATTTAACAGCTTTGCGGTGAGCTGCGGTCGGCACGTACACCTTTAACCTTGGTATCCATTGGTCGAGGAGTGCGCGAGTCTGTTGTAGCAAACGCTGGTCGAGAATAGTCGATAGATCGCCAAGGCCGTAGACTTGAGGAACTAGTGCGCGCAAGCGCGCACTGGTTCTGATCGCTCGGATCAGAAATTGCTTGCCGAGTATATGCGGCTTTCGTACACCGAGTTCGCTCAAGCGTTTGCGAATTGCCCCGGCAATTGGAGCATCAACGCTCATGCTGGTCATAAGAACATAGGTATGAGCCTGGCCTGATTGCACAAGCTCTTCAACATGCTTGAGTTCCGCTGTCAGGTCTCCAAGACGGAGCCGCTTTTGAGGGTCGGATGAGTGCTTGCACTGGACGCTTCCAACATCAAGAGGATTACCCGGTCGCGACGGAATCAGAAAAACCGCATCTTGGCCACCATCCTGCGCTTCGCGGAATATCTCAACCGGGCGATGAAGAACTTCCTCGCAGACCTGAGAACACAGATCCTGAAACGCTTTCCAGCCGATACTATAGAGCGCAAGGTCCGACCACGGACCTTCAGCCCGAGCCCTTACATCGCTGCCGCAATTGGTCCCCTCCGTTTTCGAGGCGTTAGTCATGAAGGCCGTCCCTGAATGTCAATGCTGTTCGCATTTGACGAAACTGTTACAGCAGTATTCCCAGACCGAAGTGACAATTGTAAGAGGGTCACCCGTTCTTGAGTGTGAGCGCATCAATTCTCTTCTACGCCGTGTCCGGCGAGCAGCCGCACAGTAAACCGTTCGTCTTCCTCCAGGAGCACGGGGTCCGTTCCATTGTGCTGGAGCATACACTTCACGATCTTGCGCGGAACGCCCAGTCCCATATGCTCCAGATACCCGTAATCTCGCATAATGTCTTTGATGAGCTGGTTACGGGCTGCCCGGCAACCGGCTCGCATACGGGTTGGCGTGATGCCGTTCGGCAGACGACCGGGAGAAATCACCTCAATACGATCTGAGTAGACGCCTAGCTCAATATCAGTGGCGGCTAGCAGATAATCCCGGTGTATCAGGGCATTGACCAAGACTTCGCGAATTGCTTCAGGGGGATAGACGGGACGTTCTTTACGCCGCACTCCATCTTCGAGAATGGCTGTGGTGCCTGTGTTCCGGCGCACGAAGTCAAAGGACTGTTCAACCAGGCCTGCTTCTACCAGCTCATCCCGCTGATTCATTAAAGGTGTCATTGGCCCACGCAGCTGTATCCGCTCGACAGCAGCGTAGTCTTTTTCTGTGCCGGGGAAGGCGGCGGCGTCGATTCCCGCTTGCGGCAAGAAACGATTGGGATTGCGACCAAATAGCAGGACCGCTGACAGCGTAACGCCGTCCTCTGCCATCAATTCAGTGTTCAGTAGAAGCGTCTGCCAGCCCGTCAGATCGTCATCCGCAGGTATGTCATCCTGTTTGCGCACACGGCCAAAGTAGTCCTTCAGCCTTCGCTGATCGAGGTCGTTGAAAGTCGCTCCTGAGACCGGCCGCAGCTCAGCGCGAAATGTGCCACGCTGTTGAAATAATCGGCTCAATTCATCTGTCGTTGGCTCACGGCTTTGGGTTCCAACGCGAATGTAGTAGATGTTCCGGTTGTTATGCCAGACGCTTTGCACGTTGAAGCCGGTTGGTACACGCACAACCGCGACATCTTTTCCCGGTTCCACCTCTCGGAGCACTTCATAGAAGGGGATGATTGCGGGACGTATCTTGTCCCGGCAGGTGGTCATTACCCATTCTTCCAATTTAGGGCGCGTTATCCCGCTGATGCTACCGTCGTCTTCGACGCCGAGCAGCACCATGCCGCCTTCGAAATTGGAGAAGGCAACCAATTCTTTTGCAAGTTGTTCAACAAGAATATCGTCGCGTTTGAACTCGACGGCAGAGTTTTCGCCGTTGCGGAGAATATCCAGAAGTTCGGTGTGTGTGATCGGCATGGAATACCTCTAAAATCCGTATTTGAGTCGGCGCATTTCAAAAGCGGTTTTGCCGCCTTCAAGGATTTCTTCGACCAACTCCCGAACCGGACCGGTATCAATTGCCCCCATGTATGCAGGATCGGTTCGGCCATGGACCGCGCTATCTTGAACGGCAGTGGCCAAGCCGACAATAAGCTCAGCATCGCCTAGCACTGGGATATTGGCGTTATGGGTCGAGAAGATGAACTGCCGGAGCTGCTTTTCCCGGCGCATGGTTGGTACCACGCCCTCGGTGATAAAGCGGTTATCGAGATCGTCTTCCGGCTGATCGACAATGAGCGGCGCTTCTGATTCCAAGAGCAAAAGGAGCAACACTGCTGTGGCCTTCTGGCCGGTCGAGAGGGAGTCCAATCCCTGCCAGGATGGTGTCTCTTTTTCCGGGGCTGTGTTTAGCTCGATTTTCGTTGTTGAGGGAAGCTCTAGTTCCTCGATCTTCATGAACAGGTCATCTCCGCCCTGTATCAACCTGTCAGCGGAAACGGCGGACAGTCCATACTGCTTGACTAGGGATTCCCGGCCCTCACGGCAGCGGGCGGCCAAGTCCGGCAGCGAGAGGTCAGAACGGCGTAGCCGCTCAAATGTCGCGCTCAGATTCCCGCCAATCGCCTCCCTCAAAAGCTTCTCCAGCGGCTCACGTGCACCCGCCATTAAGACATCAACGCGTACGCGGTTTTTCAAACTCCGCGAGACTTTGCGGGCTGCGGTTTCCAGGGCGCGGTACTCGGCTGACTTAATGTTTTCCCATTCATCCAGCAATTTGCGGCGCTGTTCCTGATATGCCGCAAAATCGCGCGTCAGCGTCTCGCGGCTTTCCCGGAGCGGGCGCAATTCCTCAATCTGGCGCTTCAGGCGGATGAACTCTTCGCCGTCGATTTTGGACTTTTGTAGTTCGCGCAGCAAGCTTTCGTAATGAGCCTCCACTGAGGCCTTGCGCTGGTTCCAGGTTGTTCGGAGCGCCAAGAGTTCCTGTTCCGTGGAGATAATTTCGCCAGAAATTTGCTCCGCTGCGAGCCGCAGCCGTTCAGTCAGGCGGTTCAAGATACCTTCCGCCTGCTGCAGCAGCTCAGCATTCGGCAGTCCTTCAACGGCCTTTGCCGAGGAGAAGGCCGTGTCGATTGGCACCACTCCGACCAATTCCTGATGAACAGACCGAACTGGGTCCAATCGTTCGCCGGCTGTCGTCAATACACGTTCTTCCCGGACAAGCTGGCTTTTTTCCTTGAGCCGTTCTTCCAGGCCAGCTTCCTGAAATCGCTTCAACGTTTCTTCCAGGCTTGGCAGTGCCGCTAAGCGTTCATCGACGAGTTTTATTTCCCTCTGTACGTTCTCAATCCCCGCGCGTGAGCGTTCAAGATCTGCCCGTAGTCGGGATTTACGGGATGCCGTGTTGGAGTCACGCTCAACAAAACGGTCAAGAAGCAGCGTCAACTTTTCCGGGCTTTTGGTCAGTTCAGAAATCTCATGCTGGCCAAATACCTCGACCCCGCGGACCACGTCGCGCGGTGCCAGTATCATCACCTTTCCGGTCTCATCCTTCACGACAGACGGATTCGGAATTGTGCGTTCGATTGTGTAGCAGCGTTCGCTCGGATGGTGCGACCGTACTAACAGTGAAATTTTTGTGCCCGGCTTTAGCACCTGTTTGATAACGCTCTCATGTGCCTTGCGGGCATCCTCTCCCAGCGGTTCTAGCGCCAGCACATAACGAAGGCTCTCAATAATGGTTGATTTGCCAGTACCGCGGCCTCCTACCAATACGTTCAGATTGTTGTTGAAATGAACCCTCGTTCCATCAAGGAAGCCGCCTTCCCACGCCATCCCCAGGAACTCTGAGTGCGGAACGGGTCGGGGGTCACTGTTCAACCGGATACGCGATTCAGCATCAAGAAAGGCCTGGCGCAGGGCCTCGACGGAAATTTTCGACATCTTGATGAGGCAGGTTGAACCGGCCTTTTCGAGGTCATCGGGGCTGTTCGCATCCTGAGCGTTGATGACGGCCAGCGGTCTGTCGCGGCGATGCTGGGCATTCGAGTTGTCAAGAATGTCACGGAGGTTGTCGGGGGCCGCACTGATGGGTCCAGCCAGCGCACATGCCAGGAGGTCATTTGCCTGCCAAACATTGACGCGCGGTTGCCCTTTCAGCGTAACGAGCAGACCGCCGTTGCCGGCGACATGGGCCGCAATGCAGATTCCGCCCCAGTTCCGGGCGCAGTCCAACAACTCCAGGCAATCCTTGCTGCCTGTCGGCGAAAGTTCGTCATCCCTGTGAATGCCACATTCTCCGATGAACCGTTCTAGGCTGCTGTCCTTGTCAGGATCAAACAGACAGAGAAAATGAACACCGTCCTTGGTGGAGGCCTCAAATCCACCAAAAGCGAATACGCCCGCAGCGCGCGCCGCCTGGACAAGACCTGTGGAGTGCTTGGCCCGGTAGTGATCGGTGACCGCGATTATCTCGATTCCAAGATCACGGCACTTTTGGACGACGGCCGTGTTGTAGTCGGCTTCATTTGTAAAGGTTGTTTGCTTGTTATGACGGCCCAGATAGGCAAAGGGGTTCACCTGCAATGCACAGCGATAGAAGCGCGCACCATCGGGCAGGCGAAGGGCCTCATTGAGGGCTATTGATGTTGTCAATCCACCCACCACGGGCATCTCGGCCCCGCGTGGCGACACGCGCTGATTCATCGCGACCCCTCCTTCAAATAGTCTTTCCCTTGCACCGGGAGCCGTTGCTGTTCGGAGTGCCCGCTACGTTCCAGAAACTCGCTTACAGCACGCCTTACCAGCCAGGAGACAGGGGCGCTGTTGCTGGTCGCAAGTTCTTCGAGAGCTGCGAGTTGGTCGCTTGTCAAGGCGACTGAAACCCGGTGCGGAAGCTGACGTCCTTTAGGTCGTGGCATGGGCTAGCCCTTCGATGGCGCAATTTAGCTGCACAAAACACCATAAAACAGTCTAAATGATGCTGTCCACTTCGAGGAGTCTGGCGGGAAAATGCAAAGCACAAAAAGTGACCGTTCCGTGCGCACAATAGAATCCGGGGAGAAGGGAAGCGGTCGTGGGCACAATCCTGGCACAATAGCCACTGCCCCTATTGTGTCGTCGCTAGAGAGCCGCACCTCTGCTGTTCAGCGGAAGAGGTGGGAAAAAACCGACGACCTCTGCCTCGTTTGGGCAGAGGTTGCGGTCAAATGAAGCAAAAAACCGCAGGCACGTTAAGGACACAATAACGATTTCCAAGGGTGTCTCAGGGCGCTAAGAGTGGCCATCCATTGCCCCTTCTTTCTATAAGTTACGGGGTTATCGACTCACTGGCAAACCATTACCCACTTTGAAGCTTCCATCGCTATGCCTTTACCCCATGCACTCCAAGGTTGATGTCTGTTTCGACCCAACCCTCTTTCCAAGGTGCCGTTCGCTCGTCGTCGAAGGGGATGCCGTTAGCTCGCGCATCGCTGCCGGCGTCGAATAGGAGGCCCCAGGTCTCCGGATAGTCGTCTGCGCCGCCTTCTGCCAGAGCCTTCCTGTGGCGGGCCAGCTCCAGCATCTCCGTGTTGGCGTCTTCCCAACCGACGCGCCAGCAGTGATGCGATCCGTCGGAGTCAGGAATGGCTGTGAGACGCGCCCGATAGCCAGCGGCGTACTCGTCTTTGTTCCATTGTCCGTTGAGTGCTGCCAGTCCCGGATGGATCATCATTCGTGTCTCCTCTGTCGGTTCCCTGCTGTAGTTCTGACTAAATCATTGCGCTTCTTTCGACGCGCTACCTTGATGTCCAAACATTCTGCGTGACGAGCAATATGGCCGCACGCATGTTTTATTGCAGGTCCATTATGTCACGGCGCCTTCGAGATCATTGAGGTATTTCCACGTGCGAAAACAGCATGTTTCAGCGAGTCCATTAACTCTCACAAATACTCGCTCATAATTTCTACCCGTTACAGTAAAGGCTCCTGCCCTACGCTCCAGACGCGCCGCAGTGAAAAGCGGCGCGTCTGGAGCTACCCCTCTAGCGGACCTGTGTCCTGTCCGCAACGCCTGCCCTTTAGAAACCCTTCCTAAGGGTGTTTCCCCCCTCGCGCCCGCAAGGGGTTTCCCCAGGCTTCCGCACTCCGCTTGTGCAGCCCTCGCGCCCTTTCCGCTGCGCTTCAAGGGTGGGAGATACCCCTCCCCTTGCAGTTGCTACCCCCCACCTTCGCCAGGAGGCGTTCGGCATGTATGTCACA
>Ga0182024_10025195_pt1 | contig 10523 bp, 14 predicted proteins | sample P32metaG_FD_120480 | JGI IMG/M metagenome (GOLD analysis project Ga0182024, IMG submission 120480) | Permafrost microbial communities from Stordalen Mire, Sweden - P3-2 metaG (Illumina Assembly) | ecosystem: Environmental > Terrestrial > Soil > Wetlands > Permafrost | place: Sweden: Stordalen...
GAGGCCTTGGAGCAGCAGACCGCGACGGCCGAGGTGTTGGGGGTCATCAACCGGTCACCGGGCGATCTTGCTCCGGTTTTCGATGCGATCCTGGAAAAGGCGACACAGGTTTGCGATGCCGCTTTCGGCATCATGAATACCTACGACGGCGAGCGTTTCCAAACGGCAGCAGTGCACCGCTTCCCGCCCGCTATGGCCGAGGTTTTCTGGAAGGATACGCCGCAACCCGGTCCCCACAGCACGCTGACCCTGATGATAGAGGGCAAGGATGTCATCTCGGTCGACGATCTGACGATCGGCCCCGGGGCCAGCGACCCCCGGCGGCGCGCGCTGATCGAGCTTGGCGGCGCGCGCAGCTATGTCTCGGTTGCATTGCGCAAGGACGGCGTGCTGCGCGGCACGATCGCCGCCTACCGCCAGGAGGTCCGGCCGTTCAGCGACAAGCAGATCGCCCTCTTGCAGAATTTCGCGGCGCAGGCGGTGATCGCGATCGAGAATGCGCGCCTCCTCAGCGAGATCCAGCGGCGCCAGGCCGAATTGACCGTCACCTTCGACAATATGGGCGACGGCGTCGCGATGTTCGATGCCGAGATGCGGCTCGCCGCCTGGAACATGAATTTCCAGAAGATCCTCGACCTGCCGGACGCGCTGCTGGCCGAGCGGCCGACATTCCAGCAATATTTCGAGTATCTCGCTGGACGCGGCGAATACGGCGCAGGCGACCTGGAAGCGCAGCTGCGCCAGACCGTCGCCGACACCCGCGCGGAAAGCCGCTTTGAGCGCGCCCGGCCCGATGGGCAGGTGCTCGAGGTGCGGCGCAACATGGTGCCGGGTGGGGGCGCTGTGTTGATGTACAGCGACGTGACCGAAAGGAAGCGCGCCGAAACCGAGATCCGCGCGGCCCGCGACGCCGCCGAGACGGCGCTGCGCGACTTGAAGACGGCGCAGGCCAATCTGGTCCAGGCCGAGAAGATGGCCTCGCTCGGCCAGCTCACTGCCGGGATCGCCCACGAGATCAAGAACCCGCTCAACTTCGTCAACAATTTCGCCAACCTCTCGGTCGAGCTGCTCGACGAGCTGAAGGAAACCGCAAGGCCAGCCTTGGAGACTCTCGACGCGGCCCAGCGCGCCGATGTCGACGAAGTCGTCGGGATGCTGACCGGCAACCTCGAAAAGATCGCCGAGCATGGCAAGCGCGCCGACGGCATCGTGAAGAGCATGCTGGAGCATTCGCGCGGCGCGACCGGCGAGCGCCGCAACGTCGACCTCAACGGCCTAGTCGAGGAGGCGCTCAACCTCGCCTACCACGGCGCCCGCGCCCAGGACCAGAATTTCAACATCACCTTGGAACGTGATTTCTCCGAGGGAATCGCCCCGGTGGAACTGGTGCCGCAGGATGTGACGCGGGTTTTCCTCAACCTGATCGGCAACGGCTTCTACGCCGCCAACACGCGCCGGATTGCGGCGGGCGAAGCGAAGTTCAAGCCGGTCCTCCGGGTGACGACGCGCGAATTGGGCGATGCGGTCGAGGTCGCGGTGCGCGACAATGGCATCGGTATCGGCCCGGAGCTGCGCGACAAGCTGTTTCAGCCGTTCTTCACCACCAAGCCGACCGGCGAGGGCACCGGGCTCGGCCTCTCGATCAGTTACGACATCGTGACCCAGCAGCATGGCGGCTCGATCACGGTCGACAGCGAGGTCGGCGAATATACCGAGTTCACCGTGCGCCTGCCGCGAGCCGCGGGCGCCGCGCCGGCTCGTCCTGCGACAGCGGATAGCTCACCAGCCAGCGAAAGCGCAGCTATGCCAATTGCCGCCTCGCGCGGTGCGAATCGGAATGTTTGATTTTCACCACCTCGACTGGACGCGCGGCGGTCGCGGGTTTGCGCGATCAGCTTTTCGGGGGGACCACTTGACCGCGGATCTCACCGCCCGGATTGGCCTGGGTGTGAACATTGATGTACCAATCGCCGGCGAGAAATTGCGGGGCCTGCTCGGGGGTCAGCGTGGCTTCGCCCTTGATCGGGTTTTCCGCGGGGCTGCCCTGCTTTGTCAGCCAAACCATGACGGGTGTATGCCCGCCCTGGCTGGGTGGTCCGATGTGAAAATGCGCCATCGTGGCCGGGCCCGACAGACCGCCATAGCTGATGACCCAGGTGACCACGCGCGTCGCCGGGTCATAGGCGATGTCGGCCGTACCTGTCGCTGGCGTTTCCACCGCGGGCACTTCATGCGCTCCGCTGAGCGGAACCTTGAAGGACAGGGGTTTGTCTTGCGCCAACCCCGGCCAGCCGAAGCCCATCAGGCAAGCAGCGAGAAGCAGCGCCCGACGCGTGACCGCAAAATTCATCTTTCCCCCCTGCGATGATGCACCACCAGAGATCTCGGCGGATCATACGCCCCTCTAGCGCGCTGCCTACCCGCTCGCTGAGGCCGGGCGGCCTTTCGTCGCTGTTGGAGGCCCGCGGAGAATGGCATAATCGACACTTGGGGCCAAGGCTGACAGGCAAAACGGGCTCGAGGAACACCTGATGCGGTTTGTCTCGATCCGCGCGCGGCTGATCTTCCTTGCGGTCCTGCTGCTAGCGATCCTCGCCGTCGCATCCACGCTACTGATCGGCGAGCTGGTGCGCGGCTCGCATGACCTCGCCGAAGAAGCCCGGCTCGTCTCGATCGTCAAGAACGCGAACAGCGCCAGCAAGCATTTCGGAGACCTGAAATATTGGATAACCGACGCGGCGAAGACCCTGCTTGCCCAATCGCTACAGAATGCCGATGCCGCCAAGACCCGGCTCGACCTCGACCTGAAGGCTATCGCACCGGTGGATCCGGCGAGCGTCGCAGCCATCGGACGCGAAGTCGACACCCTGGCCGAGTTGGGGCGGAAGGCCGCTGAGGCCTACTCGAGCGATGACGCCGACGCCGGCAACGCTCTGATGCAGCAGGCGCAGGTCCACATCCTCAACGTCAATCAGGAAATCGAGCAAATCGTCGACCGATCAGAGCAGCGCGCATTGGCTGGGCGAGATGCGTCGATGCGCCAAGCGGAGCGCGCAGTCGACGTCTCGATCGCCGGCGGCATTATCGCCCTTGTCGTGGCGCTTGGCTTGACCGCGCTCATTGTGCGCTCGATCAACGGCCCGTTGCGGCGTCTCGGGCGCAGCATGGCTGCGATCACCCGCGGCGAACTCGACGCGGCGATCCCGCCGCCGGAGCGCAACGAGATCGGGGCCATGGCGAGCGCGCTTGGCATGTTGCGCGACAGCCTGATCGAGCGCGACCGGCTGGAGCGCGACCGGCAACGCGCCGAGGCCGAGATCCGCGCGGCGCGCGACGCCGCCGAAATCGCGCTGCGCGAGTTGAAGACGGCGCAGGTCAATCTGATCCAGGCGGAGAAGATGGCCTCCCTCGGGCAGCTCACCGCCGGGATCGCGCATGAGATCAAGAACCCGCTGAATTTCGTCAACAATTTCGCGGACCTTTCGGTGGAGCTGCTGGGTGAGGTCAAGACGGCGACCACCCCGGCGGTCGCCACGCTCGGCGACGACGAGCGCGCCGAGGTCGACGAGACATTCGAGATGTTGACCGGCAATCTCGAAAAGATCGCCGAGCATGGCCGCCGGGCCGACAGCATCGTCAAAAGCATGCTGCTGCATTCGCGCGGCGGCAGCGCGGACCGGCAGAGCGCTGACATCAACGCCCTCGTCGAGGAGGCGCTGAACCTTGCTTATCACGGCGCGCGCGCCCAAGACCAGAGCTTCAACATCACGCAAGACCGCGATTTAGCCGACAACATCGCGCCGATCGAACTGGTGCCGCAGGAGATCACCCGGGTGCTGCTGAACCTGTTCGGCAACGGCTTCTACGCGGCCAACAAGCGCAGCCAGCAGAAAAGCGACCCGGCGTACCGGCCGATCTTGAAGGTCTCGACCCGCGATCTTGACGGCGAGGTCGAGATCAAGGTGCGCGACAACGGCACTGGGATCGCGCCGGAGTTTCGCGACAAGCTGTTTACCCCATTCTTTACGACGAAGCCGACCGGCGAGGGCACCGGTCTCGGCCTCTCGATCAGCTACGATATCGTGACCCAGCAGCATGGCGGGACGATTACGGTCGACAGCCGGGTCGGCGAATTTACCGAGTTCACGATCCGCTTGCCACGGACCGCGCCGACCGGTGCGCCGGCTCGCGATACCAGAACGAACAGCCCAGCAGCCAGCAGGGAATCATGACCGTCAGCATCTTGATTGTCGATGACGAGGCCGATGTCGCCGACCTGTTCCGCCAGCGCTTTCGGCGCGAGGCCCGGCAGGGCACCTACGTCCTGCATTTCGCCTTGTCGGGCGAGGAGGCACTGGAAAAGCTCGATAGCGCGATCGAGCCGCAGCTGATCGTCATCCTCAGCGACATCAACATGCCGGGCATGGACGGCCTGGCGCTGCTGCGTGAAGTCAAGACCCGGCGGCCTGATTTGCCGGTGATGATGGTGACCGCCTATGGCGACGACGAGCGGCGCCGGCGGGCGAGCGAATACGGCGCCGCCGAATTCATCACCAAGCCGGTTGATTTCGATCTGCTCAAAGCCCAGCTGCGCCAGCTGCCCGAGGCGTCGTCGTGAGCGGTTTTCTTTGATGAGCGCCGCCAAGATCCTCGCGGTCGACGACGAGGCTGATTTCGAAACACTGATCCGGCAGCGCTTCCGCCGCCAGATCCGCGCCCAGGAATTCGACTTTCGCTTCGCCCATCACGGCGAGGAGGCGCTCGCCGTCTTGGCCGAGGAGCCCGATATCGGGCTCTTGCTGCTCGACATCAACATGCCGGTGATGGACGGGCTGACGCTGCTCGCCGAATTGCGCGAGCGGCAATCCGAGGTCCGAGCGATCATCGTCTCGGCCTATGGCGACATGACCAACCTGCGTACCGCGATGAACCGCGGCGCCTTCGATTTCGTCACCAAGCCGGTCGACCTCAACGACCTCGAAATCACCATCCGGAAGACCCTCGAGGACATCGCCAAGTTGCGCGAACTGGACCGCCAGCGCGCCGCCGCCGAGCGCGCCCGGACCAACCTATCGCGCTATTTCTCGCCGAACCTCGTCGCGCTCCTGGCCGATCGCGACGAGCCGCTGGGCGCGGTGCGGCGCCAGACCGTCGCCGTCTTGTTCGTTGACATCGTCGGCTTCACCCGGATGTCCGAGCATCTGGGTCCCGAAGCCGTGGTAACAATGCTGCGCCAATTCCACGAACGGATGACGGCGCAAATCTTTGCTTGCGCCGGCACCGTAGAGAAATACATCGGCGACGCGATTTTCGCGGTCTTCGGCTTGCCCGATGCCGGACCCGAGGATGCCGCGAACGCGCTCAGATGCGCCGACATGATGATCACCGCCCTCGCCGACTGGAACATCGAACGCCGACAGCAGGGCGAGCAGCCGCTCGCGATCGGTATCGGTCTCAATTATGGCCCGGCGGTGATCGGCGATGTCGGCAGCGAGCACAGCCTGTCGTTCACCGTGATCGGCGATACGGTCAACACGGCGAGCCGGATGCAGGGGCTGACCCGCAGCCTGGGGACGCCGCTGGTGGTCGGCGACACGCTGGTCAGCGCGGTCGCCGCGATGCCCGACGGGATCGCCGTCGAGCTGCTCGGCGGGCTCGAAGACCAGGGCGAGCAGGCGCTGCGGGGTCGCACCGGTCCCGTCCGTATCTGGATCCGGACGCCGATGGCAGCGTTTGCATTGCCGAATCAGCCGCCGCTGCACGATTAGGCGCCCTCATGCGCGATTCGTACTATTTCTTGAGCGATATCCTCAGGTGAAAGAACGAAATCTATACATCCGCTTGCGATTGCGCTCTCCGGCATATCCGGCTGCCGGGCTGTCTCAAGCTTCTGGGCGATGGTAATGCCCCCCGCTTCTTTAATGCCGCACAGCGCTGCTGCCCCGTCGCCGTCGTAGCCGGAGACAATGACAGCGATAAGTTGGCCGCCCCAGTGCCGGGTGAGGGAACGCAGAAACACCGTAATCACGTCGGGCCATCCCCGAGGCTTTGATATCGGCTTTAGACGGAACTCCCCATCAAGAATGTGTAAATCACGCCGTTCCGGGATGATGAACACGCGGTTGGGCCGGATGACCAATCTTTCCGTGATCAGTTCAACCGGCATCTCTGTGTAGTGCGGGAGAATCTCGTGAAGGAGGGTGGCTACGGTTCTCAGGTGATTAACAATGACGATGGCAACACCCATGTCGGCCGGCAGATGCCGTAGCAAGCGGGTATAGGCGTCGAGGCCGCCGGCCGAGCCGCCGACGCAAACGACGGGAAATATTTCCGAGTTGCGCTGATCCATCACCCGATCAGTCATCGCGGCCGAATCCCAGCGCGCTCGTTCCGCTTCTTCGCGGAACAGGTCATCGTCTTCGTGTTAGACTTAGCGTCAGCCGTGCGATCCCAGATATGGGCCGCGCCATACTTCGTTGCCAGCCCCGTCAAGGAGCCGAACGTCCAGATCGGCGCTCGCGGACACGTGCGGTTCATTGACGGTCTGTGCGTGCCGTTGGGCAGCTTCTAGATCGGGCGCGTTGAAATCTCCGGCCGCCAGTCGCTGATGACCGCCGACGGGAACAATCTCGAAACCCCAAACCATCTCTCCCTCGCCCGAGGATATCCCTGCGATAACCGCGGGCTCGGTTTGCCGCGTTGTCGCGGTCGAGGTCAAAGGCGGCGCCTTTTCCGTCACTCTATCGGCCATGATGGCATCCCTCTTCCGACAATTGGCGGGGAGCAAAGTGCCCGCGGCGGCCGGCGTCTGCTAGAGTCGGGAAATACCCATGCGGCTCACGGAGCTTGCACCCCGCCCGCGTTTGGCGAGTAATCAGGCGATCAAATACGCGACAATCAAGAGGATGATCGCCAGGGCGAGGCTGATGCCTAGAACGTAGCGCATCCGGCCGAGCTTCACCGCCGAACGCGCCGCGATCGGGGTTACGACGATCTGGTGTGGCGGCTCGGTCACCGCCGGGCGGATGCTATTCATTTTGTGGGACCGTCGGACCCGTGATCTTGCGCCGCCTCTGGGTCATCGGCAAACAGGGTGGTTCCGACCTCAGGCCACCGCTCGCGGGCGGGGAACGCTGTCCGATCACGAGGTATAGTCATCCGGGTAATGATGCGGTCTTCGGCCATCTGCGCGCCTCCTGCGAGCGGGCGGGAGAGGGCGCAAGCCACTCTTTCCCGCACCAAGCGTCTCTCTCTGTCAGCGGAGCCCACGACAATTATCGCCGCCAATGAACTCAGGCTATTCCTGCGGCTTGGGGGCCGAAAGGGTCGGAAACTACTCGCTCCCCCTTCCCGCCCCATCAGCCCGCCGTGGCGGCCCGGCCTCGCGCCCGTTCTCGCGATCTCAGCGAAAATTCAGCCCCCGACCTTGCCCTTCTCGCTGCTCTGGCTGGGCTGGGTCTCCTGGTGGCCGCCCTGGGTGCGCTGGGAACCCTTCTGTCCGGCTGCGGGGGCCTTCTCGCGATCTTTGGCAACCTTGCCCATGTCGCCGCGATGTTTGGTTTTGTCGTCTGCCATTTGGGTCCATCCTCCATGATCAGGCTAGCCCTTGACTTAACTCTCTATCGCGCCCCGAGTTCCCAAGCCTAAGCCAGGTTTTTGGATATATTTGGTTTTTCCTTTCAGCGACCACGGCAACGCCAGCAAGACGCTTGATATATAAGCTGACATTTACCGGGATTGCCGCATCTTATAGTGGAAACCCGGGAGATCGCTCAAAATCGGATAGGGTCGTAATTTGTGTTGCCCGGTTTTGGGGATCGCTTTTCAAGCTCCGTCGATAGGTGGTCTCGCGCCAAATCGAGCGACTTTTTCAACGTCGCCAACACAACTCTTGCGTCGGCTGCGAGCGCTGTATTTCCAACGCGGACAAGCCTCGCGACAAAAGCTTCCTGACGCGCAACGTGACCTTCGGCCTCCAGGACGTGTCGCCGAATCATCGTCAGCGGATCTGCCATTAGCCGGCCCGCACTGGCCTCTCGTTGAGGATCGGGGTCACCGCTTGCATGCAACCAAACAGAAGAGTGCGATCAGTCCGTCGTCATCGTGCGGCACAGCCCGCATGATCGAGTCCTCATCCTGCTCCGGCGCCCGGCCCGTCACGTAATCGCGCAGCAGATCGTCGCTCTCGGGCAAGAGTTCGGCGCATCGCACATCGACCACCCCGGTTTTCTCCCAATGTTGCGTCCACCACTCGAGGGTGTGCACGTAGGACCAGTGCTTCTGGTATTGGGTCCGGAGATATTCTGGCGCGTCCTCGATGGACCGAACATCGCGTGTGAAGGCGATGTCCACTATGCCAATAAACCCGCCTGGCTTGATGAACTAGATGAGATAGCTCAGGTAGCGATCGTCGGTGCCGTAGTAGAGGAAAGAATCGATGGCGATTACCGCATCGAAGAAGTCCTTTGCGAAGGGCAGGCCGTGCGCGTCCACCCGCAAGGGAAAGACGCTCGCCTCGCACCCGAGGGCGACCGCGCGCTTGCGATTCTCGCTAGCCGACGTGGCGCCATCTGCGGCCCAAACCTCGACACCGAATTCGCGCGCCAGGAAAATCGAGCTGGTGGCCTTGCCGCATCCGAGATCCAGGATGCGCATCCCGGCTCGCAAGGGGAGGCGGCGCGCCAAGCTCTCCGCCTGGCACAGGGCATTCTCTCCCAGCGCGTTCTCGCGGATCCATCGCGGGTCGTACTGCGCCGCGAGGGGGAACGCTATCGGCGAGATCGGGTCCCCCTTCGCCGACAAGGCTAACGCTGTGACCGACTTGCGGTCACTCCGCGCCATCGCTTCGGGTCGGCCGCAATGGCTGTCGCGGCGCACCAGGATTTCGATCGCCGGCCACCGGCGGCACGGCGAGCGCGTCCTCGGCAATGAGCACATCGTGCAGCTTGTTGCGCTCGCCACCGGCCATGCCTTCGGACGAGGCTTCCGCCAACTGGCGGGCATCCTGCTCCAGCGTATTCAGCGCTTCGACCTTCTGGGCTTTCGACAACGAGGAATCCGCCACCACCTCATGAGGCTCATCGTAATAGGTAGACGGCTTCTGCACTTTCGCGGCGCTCTTCGCTTGCTCGCCCATGGCTGGTTGCTCCTGTTGCTATGGCGTGGAGAGTAATAGCCGCGGCACGACTGGGCCCGCGACAGGCAAGGCCTGGCACTGCCGCGCGCCCAACTTGGGGAGGCTGCGCGCGCGCCGCGAGCAGCGACATCCTTGGAAACTACCCAATAGCGCGCGTGCGATGCTTGCCTCCCGTGGTCGACGTACGGACGGCCGCGAGATCGTCATGCGTAATTCGTACTATTTCTCGGGCGATATCCTCGGGTGAAAGAACAAAATCTATGCACCCGCTGGCTATCGCGCTCTCGGGCATATCGGGCTGCTGGGCCGTCTCAAGCTTCTGCGCGATGGTGATGCCCCCCACTTCTTTTATGCCGCAGAGGGCTGCTGCCCCATCGCCGTCGTAGCCGGAGACGATGACCGCGATAAGTTGGCCGTCCCAGTGCCGGGTCAGGGAACGCAGAAAAACCGTAATCACGTCGGGCCATCCCCGAGGCTTTGATATCGGCTTTAGACGAAACTCTCCGTCGAGAACGTGCAAATCGCGCCGTTCCGGGATGATGAACACACGGTTGGACTGGATGAGTAATCTCTCGCTGATCAGTTCAACCGGCATTTGTGTGTAGCGCGGGAGAATCTCATGGAGGAGGGTGGATACGGTCCTCAGATGATTAACGATGACGATGCCAACACCCATATCGGCGGGAAGATGCCGCAGTAAGCGGGTATAGGCATCGAGGCCACCGGCCGAGCCCCCCACACAAACGAGAGGAAAATTTTTGGCAGAACTCTCGGGTTTCATTGACAAAAAACCGAACGCCTATCCTATTGTTTCAGCGCGTCTTTAAAGACCGCCGATACCGTTCTGGACCCTCGCCCACGACCTTGTCGGCCTTGACAACCACCCGGGCGCCAACAACGAACTATAGGCCACCACCGGAGCCACGCATGTTGTCAGACATTTCAATCTCCACGACTTTTGTCGAGGCTCGATCCATTCCAAACATAGACGGAGACACGTTCTAAATTCATACGAAGAAACGAATCCCAGGCTAGGTTCGGAATGTACCTATATGGGCAAATTCGGCCGAAATTGCATTTTTATCTATTTCATCGTTGTTTTTTCGTTCACGAACCATGTCATCCACTTTTTCATAGATAACGATTATTTTCTGTCTTCTCTTCTGTTCAGCATTCTGGGTGCGCAGGTTGCCTGAATGACGCAGCTCCGCGGGTTCCTACCCTGAGTGAGGAACATGGGATTGCTTGACGACGCGCGCGTCACCCCTCGATGAAATGGCCAAGCGCTGCGAGAGGCTGGATGCGATCGCAGACGATCTTGGCAATGGCCAGCATCGGCATTGCCAGGATGGCGCCGGGAACACCCCACATCCAATACCAGAACACC
>Ga0182024_10025196_pt1 | contig 10523 bp, 7 predicted proteins | sample P32metaG_FD_120480 | JGI IMG/M metagenome (GOLD analysis project Ga0182024, IMG submission 120480) | Permafrost microbial communities from Stordalen Mire, Sweden - P3-2 metaG (Illumina Assembly) | ecosystem: Environmental > Terrestrial > Soil > Wetlands > Permafrost | place: Sweden: Stordalen...
ACAGCATCGACCTCAACTCGGTCACTGCCAGCTTGAACGAATCCCGCGTCAACGGCTCCTTCTTCGCCTCGTGGGCCCCTTGCCCGACATCGAGGTGGACGTACCACACTCCGTCCATATGCCGGTAGATACTGGTAACGTAGAACGACGGCTGGATCGACAGGTCGAAGGCCCCTAGGCCGCCCGGGATGAACCGGGCCAGTGGGTCGAGGATGTAGAGATAACCCTCCGCGTGCATGTAGAGTTGATCCAGCGGATACTCGCCAATCAGCGTCTCGCTCAGCTTTTTCCTCTCCCGGCGCGTGACCCACCTGAAATCCGCCGCCCAGGCCTCGACCTGCTTGATCAGGCCATCGGCCGCGCTCTCCCACTCCGACCACACCACCTTCTGCACGGCGGCCTTCAGCCGGTCGAAGGCTTGCACGCCGTCCCGGAACTGAGGCGCCGTCGCCGGTTTGTCGGGCGGGACGGTCGCCGCGACCGACCTGAACCCGTCGACGGCGCGGCGCAGTTCTTCCCGCAGTTCGCCCGGCCAGGCGGCGAACGCGGCGGGATCGTAGGTATCTACGACCTTCGGCGTCAGCCAAATAGCCGCGCGCTGTAGCGCCCTCGCGGTCGTGTCCGGGTTGATCAGCTGGGAATCGGTGGCTACGGTCGGCTTTTGCTCCAGCCTCGCCGCCCTTCGCACATCTAGAATGAACTCGTCCGCCTTGGGGACCATGCCAAGCCCTCCCGATCTCGGTACCGTGCTGCTGGTTCATTCTACCGCTAGGCGGATCGCCGTTCCAGTTGGCCGCGTGGCGTGGCGGGCGCTCCGCTGACGGCTCTCTCGGCCGGCCCGTCAAGAACTCCGCGGAAACCAGGGTTTTCAGGAGACTCCATAGGCTCGGCCGCCAACCGGCCCCTTATCGACAGAAGGACGCCTCCTGAAGCGCCGCCTGCGGAATGGATCTCACGCAAAGGCGCAAAGGCCCAAAGAGAGGGTTCCAGGGTATGCCTATCTCGAATCTCTCGTTTCGTCTTCTTCGCGCCTTTGCGCCTTTGCGAGAGATCCAATCTTACTGGCCGCCCGCCAACATCCACCTGGTCGGCGCCGCCGCCGACCGTCCGGCCGTCCGGCAAAAACGCCACGCCGTAAACCGATCATTGTCTTGGCCCGACCGCCGGCCCCGCGTTTCTCGGGGCCGCGCGCGACCGGGACGGCTTCTCGCGCTTCCGCAACTTCCCATCCTCCGTCATCGGAACCCGGCTGGCGTCGCACTCGCCGCGACGCTATATCCGCGCGGCCGCACGGCGATCCCGTGGGGAGGAAGCGCGATGCCGTACCGACATACCGCCCGGCGTGGGCGGGCCATATTACTCTGGGCCGCGGCATTCTTCGTCGCGGTGCAATTCGGCCTGGGCTTGGTCGTCGATCAGGTTTGGACGGACGTGCGCGACCCGGAATACGCCGGGAAATTGCGTCTATTCCGAGAGCTGCGGACGCGGGACCCGGACGCGCCGTTGATAGCGGCGCTGGGGAGCTCGCGGACGCAACTCGGCCTGCAAGCCGGCCGCCTCCGGCCGACGGTGGACGGCCGAAGGGCGGTCGTTTATAACTTCGCGCGGTCGGCGTGCGGCCCCACCCTCCAGCTCCTGACGTTGCGGCGCCTTCTGGCCGACCGGGCGCGGCCCGACCGGCTGCTGGTGGAGGTCATGCCGCCCTTTTACAACCGCCGGCCGGGAAGATTACTGGACGAAAAAGACCTCGATACGTCGCTTCTCCGCGCCGACGAGTTGGCCCGCGCCTGCCGGTACGCCCGGCAGCCGGCCCAACTGGCGTGGGGTTGGGCACGGTCCCGCGGCCTGACGTGCTACAACCGGCGCGTGGAAATGGCCCGGCAATTGTTCCCCGGGCAATGGGGCCCGCGGCCGGAGGCCGACCCCGAAAACGGTTGGTTCGCGCCGCACACGGAAGTCACGCCGGAGCAGCGCGAACGCTACACCGCCTTCGCCCTCGACTCCTACCGCGACGCCGCGGCCGACTTCCGACCGGACCCCCGGCCCGTTCGGGCGCTCCACGATTTGCTCGCCCTCTGTCGGCAAAACCGCATCCCGGTCGTGCTGATCGTGCCGCCGGAAGGCCCACGATTCCGAGCGCTCTACGCCCCGGCCGCGCTTCCGGTGATCCGCGCCTTCCTCGCGGACCTGCGAAGGGAATCGGGGACGACGGTGATCGACGCCCGCGACTGGATGGCGGAAGACGATTTTTGGGACAGTCATCATCTCCTGCCGTCGGGCGCGCGGGCCTATACGGATCGGTTGGCCCGCGAACTGGAAACGGCCTGGGCGGCGCGCGTTGGACCCGCCGACGGCCTCAGTCCGGTTTCGTTTCATGCGATTCCGGGCGTTCCGCGCCGCCGGCGTCCGTCGCGCCGTCCCGCCCCGGCGGCTCGCCGTGAGCCTGGCCGTTGGTCGCCGCCTTGCCGCCGTTGACCGCGGCGCCCGTGCGCAGCACCTCCGCCAGCATCGCCTTGGCGGCGTCCGGCAGGTCGCTGGCCTGTATCACCGCCACCGCCTCCTCCACTTTATATTCAACACGTTTGAGATCGACCTTGTAATCTTCAATGACGGCGTAGGCGGCGCGGGGGTCGCCGTCGCGCGGCAGGCCGACGCTGCCGGGGTTGATGACCAGCTTGTCGCCCACCTCCAGGACGTAGGGCTGGTGCGTGTGACCGACGCACACCACCTCCGCGTCCACGTCCCGCAGCCGCCGCGACCAGAACTCGGCGTCGGCCGGGGCGTACTCGTCCAGCGGGTCGCGCGGCGTGGCGTGGGCCAGCAGGAAGCGCGTGTTGTCCAGCGTGGTCGTGCACGTCAACGGGAGGCGGGAAAGGAAACGCAGGTCCGACTCGGCCAGCCGCTGGCGCGTCAGCGGCCGGGTCAGGGCGGTCAGCCACTTGTAGCCGGCGCCGCCGACCACGGCGACGTTCTGGGCGGCGCCGTGGTCGTGGTTGCCGCGAACCGAAAAGCGTGCGTGGTCGCGCACCCACGCCACGCACGGGGCCGGCTCCAGGCCGTAGTCCACCAGATCGCCTAGGAAAAGGCAGACGTCATGCGGCTCGGCCGCCGCCGCCTGCAGGGCCGGCCAGTTGGCGTGAATGTCGGCGATCAAGAGAATGCGCATGGCCCGCCTTCGCCCCCTAAAGTCGCGCCGGACGCTTGACGCCGGCGCCCCTTCTGGAGTATAGACAAAGAAGGGGCAATGCGCGACGTAGCGCCTCTCCCGGCCTCCCCGTCTCCGCTTCGGCCCCGCAACGCAACGGGGAAGGGACGAACCCATGGCCGCAGAAAAGCCGTACCGCCGTCTTCCTCTCCGGGAACTCCTCACCGACGCCGAGAAGCGGGCGCGCGACCTCTCCGAACAGATCGGCGGGCACCTGATGGCGCGGGCCGTCGACCTCCGCGAACTCAGTCGGCCCGTCCGCCGCCGCAGTCATTACCCCACCATGCTCGCCCTCCTCAACGCGATGGAGAAGCTCTTCGAGATGCAGGAGGAGACCGAGGAGATGGCCGACTACCTGCTGCGCGAGCTGGACGAGATCCACGAACACGCCAAGCGCGAGCGTTTCAGCCGGAAGAATTGAAGCGCCCTTACGACGCCCCGTCCCCTTCCCGGCGTTTGCGGCGGGCGTAGTGTTCGATGGCGGCGGCCTGCTCGTCGGTCTCGATCGACCCCGGCCGCAGCCGGCGGACCTTGGCGATGGCGTTCTGCGCCGTCGCGCCCCGGGCCACGAAATAGGCCGCCAGCACCACGCCGGTTCGGCCGCGCCCCGCCTCGCAATGCACGGCCACGCCCCGGTTCGAGCCGATGGCGCGGACCAGGGCCGACACCGCCCGGTCGATCTGCTCCTGGCTGGGCGCCTCCATGTCCTCCAGCGGCTCGTGGAACACCAGCAGGCCGGCGTCGTCGGCCCAGTCCCGTCGCGGCCGGTCCTCGGTGAGCGACAGCAACACCTCGACGCCCTGGCGGCGCAGCCAAACGAAGTCCTCCGGCGACGACGGCCGGGCCAGCGCCGCCAGCAGCGGCTTTTCCACCCAGGTGAACCCTTGCGGCGGCGGCATGGCGTCTGGTCCCCGTGGTCCGCGGATGGGTTGTGGGATCAGGACCGCAGCGCCTTGTGGCCGAAGCGCGTGCGCAGGTGGTTGGCCTGTTCCCACACTTTGTCGTCGCCGCTCAGGAAGTCGATCAGGTTGCCGGTCGAGACGCCCAGCGCCGCGGCCGCCTCGCCGACGCGCGCCTCCACCGCCTGCAATACGTCCAGCACCACGCCGACCGCCGGCCAGTAGCGCGGATCTTTACGGCCGAGGTGCAGTCGGCCCTCGCCGTCGCGCGCCGATCCGTAGTCCGGCCGCGCCGCCAGCGCCGCGGCCGTTCGCGCCTCGGGCGGCAACTCTTCCCGAAGTTTTAAGTATAGCGCCTGCCGCAGCCGCCGCAGCGCCCGCGCCCGATTCTCGTGCTGCGACCGGCTCTCTTCGGCGATGACGATCAGGCCGCTCGGCGGGTGCCGCAGGCGCACCGCCGAGCTGGTCTTGTTGCGCTTCTGGCCGCCGGGTCCGCTGGCGCGGTAGGTATCGACCTCGCACTGCGCCAGCAGCCGCGGGTCGCTGAGGGCCGTCCAGACTCCCCGGCGGATCGTAACCATGATAAAGGAGGTCGGCGAGCGGGGGGCGTTAGCCCTCTGATTTAGAATAGGATCGCCGACCCTAGCCGGAATCAGGGGGCTGACGCCCCCCGCTCGCCCCCATTGTCCTCACGCTTCCAGCTTCCACGGCGCCCGCATCGGCCGGCTCAGGTATTTGTTGGCCTCCGCGTCGTCGAACTGCTCCTTGACCGGGTCCCAGTCCAGCTTCTTGCCGGTGCGCAGGGCGATGACGCCGATGTGGCAGACGGTCGCCGAGCGGTGGCCGACCTCCGCCGGGCAGACCGTCGGCTTGCCGGTGTGGATGCACTCGAAGAAGTTGGCCATCTGGTTGTTCGAGACGTACAACCGGGTCGCGTCGGCCGGCAGCGGCTCTTCGATCAGCTTGGGGTCGCTGGCCGTGATGATGCCGCGGCTGACGAAGATCCACTTGCCGCCTTCGCCCTCGAACAGCACGCCGTTGTCGTGGCCGACCTTGTGCTCCTTTCCGTCCTTGTCCTTGACGACCGTCTCTTTCGGGTCGGCGGACCCTTCCAGTTGGTGGCTGGCGCAGTAGAGCTTGGTCCCGGAGGCGTAGGTGTAGGTGACTTTGAAGGTCGGGTGTGTGTTATAAGCGTTGGGGTCCTTGGACGGCTCCGCGCCCTCGGCCTCGACGGCGATCGGCCCGCTGTGGTCCATGCCGAGTCCCCATTGGGCGATGTCGTTGTGGTGGGCGCCCCAGTCGGTCATCTTGCCGCCGGAATAGGCGTAGAACCAGCGGAACTCGTAGGGATGGCGGCAGTTGGCCAGTTTGCCGTCGGCACCCCGCCGCTCGACGTAATCGGCCTCGGGGGTCGGCCCCAGCCAGAAGTCCCAGTTCAGCCCTTCCGGCACGGCGACCTTGGGGATCGGCTCGCAGGTCGGGTTGCCGCCGATGCGCGTCTCGACCTGTTTGACCTTGCCGATACGGCCGTTGCGGACCAGCTCGCAGGCCAACCGGAAGCGGGGGTCGGAACGTTGCATGCTGCCGGTCTGGAAGGTGCGGCCGGTTTCCTTGGCGACCTTGACGACGGCCTGGCCTTCGGCGATGGTCAGCGTCAGCGGCTTCTCGCAGTACACGTACTTGCCCTTGCGGAGGGCGTCGATGACGATGAGGGCGTGCCAGTGGTCGGGCACGGCGATGGTGACGGCGTTGACTTTCGGGTTGTCGAGCAGTTCGCGGAAGTCGGAGTAGCCCTTGGCGTCGAAGCCGTCCTTTTTCATCATCTCCAGGGCGTTGTCGAGAAAGCGCTTGTCCACGTCGCAGGCGGCGATGTATTCCGCCTTTTGGCCTCGGGCGTCGCCGTAGATGGCCCGGCCGCGGCTGGCGGGGCTGCCGATGCCGATGGCGCCCATGATGACTTTTTCGCCGGGCGATTCGTCTTTCTTGTCGTCCGCAGCGAAGACTTCGCGGGCGTACCAGGCCGGCAGGCCGGCGGCGGCCAGGGTCGCCAAGGACCGCTGCATGAAGCCGCGCCGCGACAGGTTCCCCTTGTGCATGAAGTTCTCCCTTGTGAAAGCGGGACCGTGGGATGAGGGTTATCCTATCATCCGAGACGGCGAGAGGGAAAAACAATTTCCGCCGCGTGAGGGTGTGTCTCTCGAATTAGGCGAGCGGCGCGGCGTCAGCCCGCCGGTATAGTATCCGTCCCGCGGCGCCCTCCTGTTCGGCGACGCCATCCCTCACCGGCGGGCTAACGCCGCGCCGCTCGCCTAAATCCCGGGGCGCGCCCCGGGGCCGAAACTGCTCTCCCCTTAAAGACGGCGTGCGGGTATAAGCCGCCATCCGGAAGCATTCCGTTTCGTGGGAACCTGGGGAGTACAGGAGGTGCGGATGAGTCGGCGAAATTGGATCCTGGCAGGCCTGGCCGGCGCGGCGGTGCTGGCCGGCTCGGCGACGGGCGTCAGCGCCCAGGCCCCGGCCGGCGCCCCTCCCGCGACGGCGACGGCCCCCGGCAAGCCGCCGGCCGTCGTCAACGGCGAGGCGATCCCGCGGGCCGAACTGGACGCGGCCCTCAAGCAGACGCAGCAGAGCGCGGTGCAGCTGACCGAAGACCAGCGCCGCGCCCAGCAGATGCAGGCGCTCGGCATGTTAGTCGATAACCTGCTGATGAAGCAGTTCTTGTTGAAGAACGCCGCGGCGCCGTCCGCGGCCGACGTGGACGCCCGCGTCGCCGCCATCGCGGCCGAGCTGGCGAAGGACCACAAGACGACCCAGGACCTTCTCAAGGAGAGCGGCGAAAGCGAGGCGGCCCTCCGCGCCGACCTCGGCCTGGCGCTGCGATGGGAAAGCTACAGCAAGGCCAAGGTCACGGAAGCGGACGTGGCCAAGTATTACAAGGACAACAAGGACTTTTTCGACCGCGTATTGGTGCGAGCCAGCCAGATCGTCTTGCGGGTGCCGCCGAACGCCACGGAGGCCGACAAGGCCAAGACGCGGCAGCAGTTGGCCGACCTGCGCGCCCAGCTGATTGCCAACAAGATCGACTTCGCGGAGGCCGCGAAGAAGTATTCGCAAAGCCCGGAGGCGACCAACGGCGGCGACGTGGGTTACATCCCGCGGAAGTTCGTGGTGGACGAGAACTTCGCGCGGGCGGCCTTCGCCACGCCGGTCAACGGCATCAGCGACGTGGTGCAGACCGGCTACGGTCTGCATCTCATCAAGGTGACGGAGCGCAAGGCCGGCGAGCCGTCGGACTACGCCAAGATCAAGGACGACGTGCGCGAGTTCTGCGTCGAGGAGATGCGCCTGGGTCTCGTCAACGACCTTCGCAGGTCGGGTAAGGTCGAGATCACGCTGCCGTAGCGGAATCGCGGCGCGTGCATACCAACCCGAAGCGCGAGCGAGGGGAAGGTCAGGAACCTTCCCCCTCGCTCGCGCTTCGGGTTGGTGGAGGTCTCGAACCGTCAGCGTCCGGCGCCGGAGAGCACGAAGGCGGCCCAGTCCTTGACGGCCGCCGGCCGCCTCGGCGCCTCCTTCGGGTCGGCCGGCGGCTTCGTCACCGCCGCAACCGCCTCGTCCCAACGCACGGCCCCGCGGCCGCGCGCCAGCGCCGGCACGCCCTGCGGGTTGCGGTACAACTCCAGCTGGGCGTGGTGCAACGCCTCCAGCGGCGGCTCGCCCTTCTCCCACAAATGATAGTAAAAGAGATTCATGAGCGCGGCGGTCGCCTCGTCGTCCACCTTCCACAGACTGGCGACGACGTTCTTCGTCCCGGCGATGTGGAAGGCGCGTTGCAGGCCGAAGACGCCCTCGCCGGTGGCCGCCTCGCCCAGGCCGGTCTGACAGGCCGACAGCACCGCCAGGTCCAGGCCGGCCAGGTCCAGGCCGGCCACGGTTTCGGCCGAGAGGACGCCGCTGTCGGCGTCGGTCGGCTGGTTGGCCCCGGCCAGCACCAATCCCGAGAGGGTAAGGGGGTTGCGCGCCGCCGCCCCGCGTCGCTCTCCGCCCACGCCCATCATAAAATCATTGGGGCGGAACAGGTGTTCGCGTTCGGTGCTATCGGGGGCGGCGAAAAAGCCGTGCGTGGCCAAGTGAGCCCACCGGACGTGAGGCAGACCCTGGATCAAGCGAGCGACTGAGGCGTCGGCCCCGTCGCGCTCGACGATCTCGGGAGCTTGGGGCAGTTTCTTGGCCTCCGCGACGACGCCGGCGCGTTCTCGCTCGGTGGCGGGCAGGGCGGGCCACGGCCGGCCGGCCTTGTCGGCGGGGATGCCGTCGCGGTCGTAGCGGACGCCGCCGACGGCCAGCAACACGCCGGCGCCGCCCTCGGATGGGGCGGGGCGGGACAGCTGCTCCAGCAGGAACGGCCCGCTCGGCACGACGGCGAAGGCGTAATCCTCCAGCAAGACGTGGCCGTCGGCGGCGCCGGGCAGCGCGGCCCACGGCAGGGCGCTGAGCGCGCCGTCAGGGCAGACGTAGACGGTGTGAACGTCATCGCCCAGAACCTTGGCGATCGGCTCCCATACGCTCGTCCGCAGCCGACCGGCAGTGGCGCTGCGGAAGTCCTTGCCGACGTCTTCGCGCCACTGCCGGAGGTCATTTTCGATAGCCGGGGCGTCGCCCAGCTCAACGCGGCGGATCGGCCGGCCCTTCCGCAGTACGAACGCGGCGTAATGGCCGGCATCCCCCTTGCTTGTCTTGGGATCCCAATCCGCGTAGAGGTAAAGGTCGATGAACGCGGCGCGCTCGGGCAGGCGGTCGCGGAGGTCGGTGTACGGGGGCGTCGCGCGGCCGGACGCCGGCAGCAGGGCCGCCAGCTTTTTCTCCAGCCGCTCCTTTTGGTCGGAAAGGTCCCGCAGGAGTTGGGCGCGGTCGCTGTTGCCGGGCTGGGCGGGCGCCAGGATCAGCCGGGCAAGTTCCTGCCTCACGTCGATTAGCTTCTGGAAATCCTCGCGCGACTCCTCGTTGGCCGCCACGGCGGCGCGGAGAAGTTGGCGGCGGCGCCCCAGGGCGCGGGCCAAGGCGGACTTGACGCGCCACAGCACGGGGTAATGATCGGCCGGGTCCGCACCTTCCGTGTGGAGGGTTGCCGCGAGGAACCCGATGCGGGTGCCAGGCAGGGAGGCGACCAGGTTGAGCACCTCGGCCTCGGCGCCGGTTTCGGCAAAGGCAGTGGTCAAGCGGTCGTACATGGCCGCTCCCTTGGTTAGGGCGTCAGCCGCCTTGCCGTACTCGCCCCGCGCCAGGAGCAGAAGGCCCAGGTTGTGGAGGCTCGCAGCCAGGTCGGGGTGGCCGTCGGGGTACTTGTCCGCCGGGCAGAGCTTCTTGCGCATCTCCAGGGCGTCGCGCAAGATCGGCTCCGCCTTGCCATACTCGCCCCCGATTCCCAGCAATTCGCCCAGGTTGTTAAGGCTCAGAGCCAAGTCGGGGTGGCCGTCGGGGTACTTGTCCGCGGGGTAGAGCTTCTTGCGCATGTCCAGGGCGTCGCGGTAGTACGGCTCCGCCTTGCCGTACTCGCCCCGGGCCTGCAGCAGTGCGCCCAGGTTGTCGAGGTTCGCAGCCAGGTCGGGGTGGCCGTCGGGATACTTGTCCGCCGGGTACAGCTTCTTGCGCATGTTCAGGGCGTCGCGGTAGTACGGCTCCGCCTTGTCGTACTCGCCCCGGGCCTGCAGCAGGAAGCCCACGTTGTCGAGGCCTGCAGCCAGGTCGGGGTGGCCGTTGGAATACTTGTCCGCCGGGTAGAGCTTCGTGGACATGTCCAGGGCGTCGCGGTAGAACGGCTCCGCCTTGCCGTACTCGCCCCGATAATCCAGCAGCCGGCCCAGGTTGCTGAGGCTTACGACTAGGTTGGGGTGACCGTCGGGGTACTTGTCCGCCGGGTAGAGCTTGCGGTACATTTCCAACGCGGCGCGGCAGTACGGCTCCGCCTTGCCATGTTCGCCCCGGGCTTCCAGCAGCACGCCCAGGCTGCTTAGGCTTAGGGCCAGGTCGGGGTAGCCGTCGGGGTATTTGTCTGCCGGCCAGAGCTTCTTGCGCATCTCCAGGGCGTCGCGCAAGATCGGCTCTGCCTTGCCGTACTCGCCCCGTTCTTCCAGCAGGACGCCCAGGTTGTTGAGGCTCTTGGCCAGGTAGGGGTGGCCGTCGGGGTATTTGGCAGGGGGGTAGAGCTTCTTGCACATGTTCAGGGCGTCGCGGAGGAACGGCTCCGCCTTGCCGTACTCGCCCCGATGACCCAGCAGGAAGCCCAGGCCGCTGTAGCTTAGGACTAGGTCGGGGTGGCCGTCGGGGTATTTGTCCGCCGGGTAGAGCTTCTTGCGCATCTCCAGGGCTTCGCGGTAGAACGGCTCCGCCTTGCCGTACTCGCCCCGGGAGTCCAGCAG
>Ga0182024_10025197_pt1 | contig 10523 bp, 11 predicted proteins | sample P32metaG_FD_120480 | JGI IMG/M metagenome (GOLD analysis project Ga0182024, IMG submission 120480) | Permafrost microbial communities from Stordalen Mire, Sweden - P3-2 metaG (Illumina Assembly) | ecosystem: Environmental > Terrestrial > Soil > Wetlands > Permafrost | place: Sweden: Stordalen...
TAATCCCGGAAGTCACTTCCTTTGACGTACCCGAAAGCAGTTGACGTGGGCAAACCACTGCCAGCAGTGATGGGGCCGGATAACGTGGCGCGCGGCCCGGGCGACGCGACGGAGGGTGGCGGTGGTCCGCGGGGCGTACGTGCGGATGCGTTTTTTGATCAGCCCCCACGCGGCTTCGATCGGGTTGAAGTCGTGCGAGTAGGGCGGCAGATACCGCAGCGTCGCCCCGGCCGCCTCGATCAACGCGCGGACGGCCGGCGCTTTGTGCGCTTTCAAGTTGTCCAGGAGCACGACATCGCCTCGGCGCAGATGCGGCACCAATCGGGCCCGGACCCAGGCGACGAACGTCACCGCGGTCGTCCCGCCCCAATGGGTGCTGAGCGTCAGCCAGCGGTCACACCGCATCGCGCCGGTCAGCGTCAGGTTGTGGCCCCAGTTCATGGGCCGGGCTTCGACGTATTCGTCCCCGCGTTGCACCCAGGCATGCGATCGCCCCATCGCGAAATTGGCGCCCGATTCATCGAGGACGACCAGTCGGCGGGGATCGAGGCGCCAGGCCCACTTCAGGAACGCTTGGCGCTGCGCGTGGACGTCCGGCCGGTCGATCTCACTCGGACGCGGCCTTTTTTTTTGAGCACATACCCGGCGCGTTTGAGCGCGCGCACGATCGCCGAGACACTCACGCGGTCGCGTCGAGGCACGCACTGGTTGTACCGGCGCCGGAGTTCGGCGCCGGTCGCATCGGCCCGTTCGGCGACGAGACCGTGGAGGATGGCCAGATCGACCGGCGACCGCCAGCCGCCACCTTTGGGCAACGCGGCCACGTCTCCGGTGGCCCGGAGCTTGGCGACCCACCGTTCCAGGGTGCGCTGGGAAATCGCCATCACCAGGGACACGTCGGCGTACGAGCCGGCGCCGGCCTCATACGCCGCGACCGCCCGCTCGCGCAACGCCACATCATACGGATTCGGCATGCGCCAGCTAAGTACAGCCGCCGCCGTCAAGTCAAGTGGCTTCCGGGATTAGCTTGGCTTCGTCTTCCACGCGGGCGCGTATAGACATAACGGCGACGATGTCAAGCTCCTCGAGGCGGATGAGCGGCGTCGTCAGGACTTGACCCGGCCTTTTGAAACCGGCGGCGGACCCGACGGATGGTCGCAATTTGAAGCGCCAGCCAACCTTTCGGGGGCGGCGCCTCGTCCGGAATCTCGAAGGACGAATTCTGTGACAAAAGCCGTCTTGCTAATTCTTGCTAATCCATCCCCGACACGCGTCCATGAACGGCCTCAAACCGACCGAGACAGAAACAGCCGACCCGAGTTTCCGGGGTCGGCTGTGATTGACCGCCCTGTCGCTGAACTTTGCAGAAGCTTTCGACGGGCCACGATGCGTCGGGCTGAGTCATTTTCTGGACAAATGGTTAGCGGAACGGTTAGCGCTATGTGACTTTGTTCACAATCAGTTCAGTTTGTTAGCAAATTTGGAGGCGCCGCCCGGAATTGAACCGGGGATGGAGGTTTTGCAGACCTCTGCCTTACCGCTTGGCGACGGCGCCCTTAGGGCTTGAAAGTCTGACCGGTAACAGGCTGGAAATCAAGCACTTCGGACGATTGGTCGGAACGGCTTTCTTCGTCGGTTTCTGCCGAGGTCGGGTCCGATCTTGCAAATTTCTTGCAAATGCGGCGGCCCTCGAGCAGCTCCATGGCCTGGTGCAGGCCACGAGTGGTGGTCTTCAGGTACCGCGACGTGGTCGAGAGATTCGCGTGGTCGAGGAACCGCTGGACGTAATGCTCGGCCACGCCACCCTCCAGCAGGCGTGAGCCCGCCTCACGGCGCAGGTCGTGGAAGTGCAGCCCTTTGATCCCTGCCCGCCGGCAGGCGGCCCGCCAAGCAGTGTCCACGGTCTGCACCCGCTCGCCCAGCTCGTCCCCGAATACGAACCGCTCCGGCTTGTGCACGTTGCCGGCCGGATCGTGCTGCCGCATTTCCAGGAGTGCCCGGAGCCGGGTCGACATGGGAAGAATCCGCAGCCGGCGGGCCTTCGTGTTCTTGGCCGGCAGTCGGATTTCGTTCAGGTCGAACCGGACATCGCGCCAGCGGAGTTTCAGGAGCTCGCTGACGCGACAGCAGCTTTCGAGGGCAGCCGTCACGAGCGCGCGGAGGTGCGGGTTGCAGGCGGCCAGGAGACGCTCCTCCTCGCCTGGCTCGAGCCGACGCTCGCGTTCCGTCTCCTTGTCGAGGCGGATGCCCGTCGCTGCGAGTTCGCGGTAGCCTCCTCGCAAGAGCCGGCCGCTTCGTTCTTGAGGATGCTGAAGGTCGCGAAAGTGGTTGCGTCTGGGTTGCGTCGCTTTGCCGCGATCTGCAACCATCCGCAACCCGGGCTTGCGAATTCGCTAGAAATCTTAGGGATTCTGAACCCGGCGGACGATTCGTAATCAGCAGGTCACCCGTTCAAGTCGGGTCGCCGCGCGCCTGGCCGCGGGGCTTCACTCCTGTCGAAGCGCGCACGGGGTCCACGCGAACGCGGGGGGCGTGCCGAACCCGTGTCTCATTTGGAACAGTCAACCTCTGGCCGTTCCTGGATAGTGCCTCGTCGAACCGCCGCCATGACGCTGCATGCCATCCAAACCGGCTTCGTGCGAATCAAGCGTGCCCAGGTCGAGGGGCGTGGACGTGGGTTGCGACGACGGCTCGCGGTGTTCGCCGACCGAACCTGGAGCGACTGGCTCCCGACCTACGCGTGGGTCATCGACCATCCGGAAGGCGTGATCGTGGTCGACACCGGCCAAGGAGTGCATCTCCTCGACACCCGGCACTCGCCGCACCCGTATGCCCGGTGGGAGGCCCAGTTTCGGATCGAGCGCGATGAAGAAATCGGTCCGCAGTTGCGCGCGCTTGGGATCGGGCCGCGCGATGTGAAGCGCGTCGTGCTCACCCATCTGCATATGGATCACGACGGTGGTCTGGCCCATTTCCCCCAGAGCGACATCCTCGTGGCTCGAGGCGAACTTCGCACGGCCAGCGGATGGCTCGGCCGCCTGCGCGGATATCTGCCTCATCGGTGGCCCTCGTGGTTCGCTCCCGTCCCCCTGGATCTCACGGCGGAGCCCTTCGGTCCCTTCGCCGCCAGCACACGACTGACTCAGGCGGGGGACGTGGTCGCGGTGGCGACGCCCGGTCACACGGCGGATCACCTGTCCATCGTGGTTCAGGATGCAGGCACGACGATCTTTCTCGCCGGCGACACATCGTATGACGAGCGACTCATGCTCACGGGCCGAATCGACGGCGTGAGCGCCGATGATGACGTCGCCAGCGCCACGCTTGACGCGATCAGACGTCTGACCCGGACCGGTCCAACGATCTATCTGCCGACGCACGATCCCGAGTCCGCCATCCGCCTTGCTGAGCGTCGTCTGGTGAACGCCTCGGAGCGCGCCGGGTCGCAGGCCGCGACGGAACGAGACGAATCGTCACATGCCGCCGCGGCGCGATGACGACCCTCACACGATCAAATTGGATGCTCTACGGGGCGTACGGCAACACCGGACGTTTGATTCTCGATGAAGCCCTAGGCCGCGGCCACCGGCCGGTGCTGGCGGGACGTGACAGCGTTCAACTAGCAGCGCTGGAACAAGCGACCGGCCTGAGCACGCTCCATCTCCCGCTCGACGACGGCGCGGCGCTGCGTAGCGCATTGTCTCGGGTGCGCTGCGTGCTGCTCGCCGCTGGCCCGTATCGGCTGACTGGACCGCCGATGCGCGCCGCCTGCCTCGAGACGGGCTGCTCCTACTTGGACCTCAACGGCGAGCTCGAGGACTTCAGCGCCGCACTGGCCTGCGACCCACAGGCGCGTACTGCAAGCATAGCCGTCATTGCAGGCGTAGGCTACGGCGTGGTGTTCGCGGAATGCCTGGCGGCGCAGTTGGCACGGCGCCTACCTGACGCGACGTGGCTCCGGCTGTCGCTCGCCACTGAGACCAGAGCACGCAGCCGCGGTGCACAGCTGAGCGCCGCCGCTGCGACCGTCGCCGGCGGGCGCGAGATCTCCCAAGGCGCCCTGCGCACACGCCCGCTGGCTTTCTCCACCTGGCGTGCGCCGGGTGCCGATGGGGCCAAAGTGAGATGCGCCGCCGCGCCGTTGGCCGAGCTGGTGGCCGTGCACCGGTCCACCGGCATCCCCAACATCGTGGTGGGCATCCCGCTCTCGCTCGCCACGGCCGCGCTGATGCGGGTCGCCGGTCCCCTACTCGGGAAAGCTCTGACGCGGCAGGCTGCGCGCGCCTCCCACCGGGTTGAGCCCAACCTGTCGGTCGCGGCCATGGCGGCCCTGCGCTCGCGGGTGTGGGCGGAGGCGGAGAACGCCACCGGTGCGCGCGTCGCGGCCCGGCTCGAAACCGGCGAGGGCTATGGTGCGGCCGCGGTCGCTGCGGTGCGAGCCCTCGAGCTGCAGCTCAACGAGCCTCGTGTGGGCGCGCTCACCCCCGTGCAGGCCTTTGGCGCGGGGTTCGCTTTCCTCGTGCCCGGCACGCGCATCGAGGACGTGTAAGGCGCATGGCGATCGTCATCGACAAAACCGTCACGCTAGACATCAACGGCTCCGCCCAACGCATCCGGATGTGTGCCGACCGCACGGGGCTCCCTCCCCTCTTAATCGTTCAGGCCGGGCCGGGCTTGCCCGTGCTGCACGAGGTGGCCAAGTTTCAGCAGCGTCTCCACCTGGAAGCCGATTTTCTCGTCAGTTACTGGGAGCAGCGCGGCTGCGGTATCGCGCCGGCACGCGATGCCAACAGCGTCACGCTGCCGCAGCAGGTCGATGATCTGCGCGCCGTCCTGCGGTGGCTTCACCAGGAGACCGCGCAGGCCGTCATCGTGTTCGGTATCTCCTTGGGCGGTACGATTGCGCTGCAAGCCGGAGCACAGGAACCCGATCATGCTCAGTCGGTCATTGCCATCTCCCCAGATGCGGATACCGCGAGCAGCGATGCCGCCGTCTATGCATGGCTCCAAGAGCAGAGCGATCGTCCCGGAATGGGTCGGTTGAAAGGACGGCTGAAGAAGCTCGGAGCGCCACCCTATGCGGACTCAGCGGCGTTCCAACGGCGCGCCCGACTCCTCGCCGACCTGGGTGCGATCGAGCGCGGCCAGACATTCAACGCCGTGTTGAGAGAGACGCTGTTTGGCCTGGTCCGGACGTATGGCCCTCTTGGGACGGTCACGGCCCTGCGCAACATGAATCGAATCCAGCGCCAGCTGTTGCCGCAGTTGGTCTCGCTGAACCTGTTCGCCACGCCCCCACGTCTCAAGTTCCCCGTGCATTATGTGTTCGGCGAGCAAGACGCCCTGACTCCTGCCACCATCGTGGAGCGATTGCCGGTCGCGATTTCAGCCCCTGCGAGTACGGTCATTCGAGTACCGGATGCTGGCCACATGGTGCACTTCGACCAGCCAGCGGTCGTGCGAGCGGTTGCTGTGAGGGCCAGACATGACGCCTGATGCTGCCGTCGAAAGGGACTCGCCATCGCTGGGCCCCGTGCTGCGAGCCATCGTGCGCCATCGCGGCGTCCAAGCGGCGGCCGCCTTCTGGGTCATGAGCTACGTCGTCGTGCTTTGGCTCGCGCAGGGGTCGCTGCCGTTCGATCGACCAGCCGTCGCCCAACTCCCGTTTGCGTCCCAGGTGGCCGCGCCGACGCTCGTCCTGGTCGAAGTCTTCGCGTTGATGGTGGTGACCTTCTATCTCACCCGCACGCGGGTGATTCCGGACATGGCGGCTCGCGCGCCCGATCGTCGAGTCGCCTGGCGCGAGACCGTCCTGGTGCTGTCGTACGCGATGCTGGGTCAGGTGGGCGGATGGATCCTTGCGCCGGCGCTCGGCTACCACCCGTTCAGCTTCCATGTGGCCGGGACCGTGTTCGGACACACGATGACCCCCGCTCCTGCGGAAGTCTGGCTCTGGGCGCTGTACAACTTTCTGGTCTTCGCGGTGGCCCCCTACCTCTACTTTCGGCTTCGGTACACCGCCGCGGCGCTCAATCTGTGCTCAACCAACCGCTGGAACGACACGCTACTGATCCTCGTCGTCTTGGTCCTCGAATCCGCCTTCGAGTTGACGGCGTTTCACGACATCCTCGGCCTGAGTCTTCGTCAGGTGCTCCTCGGCGCGCCGCTGAGCTTCGCGATCTTCTTCATCGGGACGGTGTTGCCGACGATGGTGCTGATCTATGCGATCCTGCTGCCCCGCTACCTCGCATTGACGGGGTCGGCGATCAGCACAGTCCTCCTCGGCGGACTGACGTACGCAGCGATGCATCTCGTCGAAGGGTGGTCGGCCTTCGATTCGCCAGGGGACATTACCCTTTCGCTGCTCTTCGTGCTGTTCCAATACTTTGGGCCCGGCATGATGAAGAGTGTGCTGACGCTGCGCACGGGCAACGCCTGGGTCCATGCGCTCAGCTACCACGCCATCGCGCCGCACGTGGTGGTGGATACGCCCTTGATCGTCAAGGTCTTCAGCATCACGTGACGGACGTGATCACGCGCAGGCCGGAGCCGATTCCGGTTGAAGTTGGCGCACCACGATCTTTGAACCGGGCGCGCGGGAAAGTGTAGGGCCTCGTAGGGACCTCAGGGAACTCACCGTCCTGGAGCAGAGTGACCCCGGGGGACGATTCCCGCGGTCTAGAATCTAGCGGCCCGAGGAGATCGAGCCATGAGCACTAGGGCTGCATTTAAAGCGGGTGACCGCATGGGCGTCGCCTGACCGGGCCGACTGCGGATGTCAACAAGAGCGCAGTCGTCCGGCGTCGCTCGACCGCATCCTGATTGAAACGATTGAACGGCCGGCGGCACACCGCGAGGCGTAGGCGTTGAGACTGGTTGAGGCTGGTCGGTGCGTGCCTCCGGGGCGCTTCGCATGGACACACTGTGCTCTGTGGTACAGACGGCGCCGTGGTTGCCCTCCACAATGCGTCCTATGTTGCTCGACAAGTTCTCCGCCCGGTCGCTGACACTCGCCAATCGTATGGTGATGGCGCCGATGACACGCAGCCGGGCGACACCGCAGCACACACCGGATGCACTGATGGCCACCTACTACGGCCAACGTGCGACGGCGGGTCTGATCATCACCGAGGGCACGTCGCCCAGCCCCAATGGTCTGGGCTACCCCCGCATCCCGGGGCTCTACGACGCGGCACAGGTCGACGCTTGGAAGGCCACGACAGCCGCCGTGCACGCGCAGGGCGGCAGGATCTTCGTGCAGTTCATGCACTGCGGCCGGGTGGCGCATGTGGCCAACCTGCCGTCGGGTGCCGAGGTGCTCGGCCCGGGCACCGCGGTATGTCCGGGCGAGATGTTCACCGACACCCTGGGCCTGCGGCCGCACAGCCCGCCGCGCGCGATGACCGAGGTCGACATCGCTCACGCCGTCGAGGAGCACGTGGCTGCCGCGAAGCTCGCGCTGGACGCAGGCTTCGACGGCATCGAACTGCACGGTGCCAACGGCTATCTGATCGAGCAGTTCCTGAACCCGCTCGTCAACGTGCGCACCGACCGCCACGGCGGCGGCATCGAAGGCCGCAACCGCTTGGCGCTGGAGATCGCACGCGCCACGGTCACCGCCATCGGCCGGGACCGGGTCGGCATCCGGCTCTCACCCTATGGCGCGTCCAACGGCATGGGTGAGTTCCCCGAGGTACAGTCGCAGTACCTGGCGCTGGCCAAGGCGCTTTCGTCGGTGGGCCTGCTCTACATCCACCTGGTCGATCACTCGGCCATGGGAGCGCCGCCGGTGCCCGCCGACTTCAAGCTCACGCTGCGAGCTGGCTTCGACGGCCTGTTCATCCTCTCCGGGGGCTTCAACCATGGCAGCGCCGAGCAGGCATTGCTCGACAAGCGCGGCGACCTGATCGCCTTCGGGCGCCCGTTCCTCGCCAACCCCGACCTCGTGGCACGGTTGCATGAGGACGCGCCGCTGAATGCCCCCGACATGGCGACCTTCTACGTGCCGGGTGCCAAGGGCTACACCGACTATCCCGCGCTGACGGCCTGAGCGGGAGCGCGGGATTCGGCGCGCCTTGATCTGAGGTCCTGACGGGCGGCTCAGACCCGCGGCGTATCGATGTGCGTCAGAATTCTGGTCCAGGTCTCGGCATGGACGGCGCTCTTCGGAAGGACGTGCCCCATCGGTGTCACCTGCGAGCCGGCACGCTGAACGCCCTGGTCAAGATTTTCCAGGTCAAGGTACTCATCGCCGGCCGCGAGATGCGCAGCTGTCTCCGCCATGCTGACCCGGCCGACTTCATCGTCGGACAGCAGCTTCAGGATTGTGTCGCGCGTGACGTAGGCCGGTCGCTTGTCGTTATCCATCGCTCGACGATATCCGACGGACGCCGCGCCCTCTGTTCCGAACGGCACATGGACGATGCCGCGCGACTCGCTCCGCTCGAGATCGCCCTGCGCCATCGACTGGCCGACGATGAAGGCACTCGTCGCTGGAGTTGATCGAGCCCTACTTGATCGGCGGTGGCGGCGGCACCTTCACGACCGGCGGCGGCTTCACCGATGGCGGGTACACGATGATGTCGACTGTGCCGAGGGCGCTTGTCGTCTTCGGGCCTTTCGCGACTTCCATGGTTCGGAGCCGGGTGTCATCCATCTTGAAGGTCTTCACCAGGTAGTCGCGGAGCACCAGGGCCCTCGCCTGCAGGACCGTGTGCAGTTCCACCGAATCGCCCTTCATGCCGCTCGACGAGACGATGACGGCTGTGCCGAAGGGCGTGCGTTCAAGGTAGTGACCCGCCTCGTTGGTCTGTGACTCGTTCTTGAGCTTCGCATGGTCGGCGTCTTCGAAGAGCGTCTTCACGTCATAGTGAAACGTCTGCATGGGTGTGCCCTGTGGGAGTTGGGCGATCAGGTAGAGCGTCAGCTTGGTGGGGTCGTCATAGCCGCGATCGTTGAAGAAGCCCCTCAGAAAGAAGTTGTGCTTCATCGCCTCCGCGTCGTCCGTGAAGGCGCTTGCACCCTGCTGGGCCTCCGCGGCGGTGGCGTTGAGTTGATTGAACAGCTGCTTGTCGTTTACCAGCGCGCCAATCGTGCCCTGGCCACCATCGATCTTGTCGAGCAGGCTCTTCGATGAATCGAGCAGGCCGTCGGCCTTCTTCATCAGGTCGGCCAACTCGAGCGGCGCCGTGCTCTCAATGGCTCCGCCCGGCGGAACCGGCGGCGCGTCGTCCGATCCGAAGGAGATGTCGATGAACTCGCTGCCGAGCAGGCCTTCGGTGCCGATTGAGGCCAGCGAGTCTGTCTTGACCACGGCCCGGCTCGAGCGCTCGAGATCCATGCGCACGGTCATCTCACCCGCGGACGACGACGGCAGGTCAATCTGCCGAACCGTGCCCTGACGGATGCCCCCGACACGCACTTCGGCGCCGGCGCTGAGGCCCGACACCGACTTGAACGTCGTCGTGATCCGATAGGTCCGACTGAACAGCGACTGCCGTTCGCCAATGAGAAACGTGCCGATCGCGAGGATGGCAAGCGTGCTCACGATGAACAGACCCAGCCGGAATGCCCTCGACATACGTGTGCTCCATTCCGGGGCGCTACGACGCGGCCCGGAGGAATTGCTTCACAAACGGATCCGTACTGCGTTCCAGCTCGTCGAATGCGCCAACCGTGACAATCGTGCCCTCGTTCATCAGGGCAAATCGATTCGAGATCGCCTGGGCGCCTCGCAGGTCGTGGGTGACCACGATCGACGCGACATGCTGTTCTTTCTGAAGCTTGCACATCAGCTGCTCGATTTCGCCGGACGTGATCGGATCGAGCCCGGCCGTCGGCTCATCGAAGAGCAGGAGGTCCGGCTCGAGCGCGAGGGCACGAGCGAGGCCCACGCGTTTCTTCATGCCGCCCGAGATTTCCGACGGCAGCTTTGTGCCGTCCGCTTCCATCCCCACGAAGGCCAGAAGCTGGCGCACACGATCGGCGCTATTAGGTATCTGCGTCTGGTGGTGCCGCAAGGGAAACGCGACGTTCTGCTCGACAGTCATCGAGTCGTACAACGCGGCGTCCTGAAACAGGTAGCCGACTCTCGCCCGCAACGCGTTGAGCTCAGCGGCCTTGAGGTGCGTCACGTCCTGGCCGTGGATATGGATCGAGCCGGAGTCCGGCTTCTGCAGGCCGACGATGAGTTTCAGGAGCACGCTCTTGCCCGTGCCGCTTCGGCCGAGCACGACAAGGGTCTCGCCCTGCGGCACGCTCAGACTCACCCCGCGCAGCACTTCCAGCGAGCCGAAGCGCTTGTGCAGGCCCTGACATTCGACGGCGGGCGCGGCCGCGTTGGTATCCATCGCTTAGGGAAAGAACACGATGATGAGCCGAACCAGGATCACGTCTGCGAGGATGATCAGGAGTGAAGACAGCACGACCGAGTTGGTGGCGGCGCGTCCCACGCCATCGGTGCCGCCGGTCGCGCGCATGCCCTCGAAGCACGAGACGAGGCCGATGATCAGGCCGAAGACGCA
>Ga0182024_10025198_pt1 | contig 10523 bp, 7 predicted proteins | sample P32metaG_FD_120480 | JGI IMG/M metagenome (GOLD analysis project Ga0182024, IMG submission 120480) | Permafrost microbial communities from Stordalen Mire, Sweden - P3-2 metaG (Illumina Assembly) | ecosystem: Environmental > Terrestrial > Soil > Wetlands > Permafrost | place: Sweden: Stordalen...
CCTCCTCGGCCTTGACGCCGATGTCAGCCCGGGAAGCGCAGATGTCTTCAACGTGGCGTCGGGCCGACAGGTCACGCTGAACGAACTGGCGTCCATGGTGACGAGGCTGATGGGAAAACCTGAGCTGGGCGTCGAGCACACAGATCCGAGAAAGGGAGACATACGAGACAGTTACTCGGACATCAGCAAGGCAAGGAAAGTGCTGGGATACTCGCCCCGCTCTTCCCTGGAGGAGGGCCTGCCGCGGGTGATCGAATATTTCGTTGCCCAGGCCGCAGCTCAACGATAGCCTCCCACAGTCCGTTCCTCCGTCCCCGTCCTCCTAGTAACCGACATTCGATACCCAAAACGGCATTCCCTTGCCATGCTAAGAGTCTTAATCAGGCGGAGATTGGGCTTTGGGAGCAGACCCGTGATAGCGTGAACAAGAGATGAACGTACTCAACACAGCCCCCGGAAGAATCGCCGAGCAGATAGCTGAAGGGAAGGTTACCGTCTGCATAGTGGGCATGGGGCACGTGGGGCTGCCGCTGGCATTACTCATGGTCGACCAGGGTGCCAAGGTCATCGGCTGTGACAAAGACCAGGGGTTCCTCGATGAGCTGCGGGCCGGAAGGTCCCCGATCGTCGAGCACAGCAAGAACCTCTTCCCTTCCTCCAAGGTCCTCTCCTCCGCCTGCCCGAATTGCGGGGTGCGCATCCTGAAGGTGGGCAAAGAGACGTTCTGCCCCAGTTGCATGCGGAAGGCTGACCTCTCCTCGGGCACGGTGAGGCTGACCGCCCAGCTCCATGGCGTCCGGATGCGGAGCGACGCATCCCATGAGATGGAGGATCTCCTCGCCCGGGCGCTCGCCTCCGGCAACCTCGAGCTCACCAGCGACACGAGCGAGGCGGTGGAGCGGTCCGCTTTTGTGGTGTTCACGGTCGGGACTCCGATCGATGCGAAGAAGGAGCCTGACAACAGCGCCCTGATATCCGCCTCGAGGGCTGTGGGACGAGGGCTGAAGAAGGGGTCTGTGGTCATCGTGCGGAGCACCGTCTCGCCGGGTACGACAGAGAACCTGGTCGGCTCGATCATCCATGAAGAATCAGGCCTGCGGCCCGGGAAGGACTTCGGCCTTGCGCACGTCCCAGAGACGACCCTAGAGGGGCTCGCGCTCTTCGAGCTCCGGACCCTACCGAAGATGGTCGGCGGGGTCGACCAGAGGAGCGCCAGGGCGGCCGGCGCGCTCTTCCGGGGCTTCAAGACGCCGGTCCACATCTTCGACGGACCGAAGATAACCGAGACCGCGAAATTGTTCTGCAACATCTACCGCGACGTCAACATCGCACTCGCGAACGAGCTGGCACTGGCCTGCGAAGCGGTCGGCGTCGACGTCATGAAGGTGATAGAGGCGTCGCACACCGACCCAAAGACGAACGTGTTGACACCGGGACCTGGCGTGGGGGGGTACTGTTTAACCAAAGACGCGTTCTACCTGAGCGGCCCGGCGTCCAAGCGAGGGTTTACTCCCCAGATCCTGACCCTTGCTCGCCAAATAAATGACGAGATGCCTTCTCACGTTCACAAGCTGATCACCGACGCATTCAGGGAGGCTAAGCTGGACGTCAAAGGCACCAGGATAGCAATTCTCGGCGTGGCGTTCAAGGGAAATACGGCCGACACAAGAGAGTCGCCCAGCTTCTCGGTGATAGGAATGCTCCGAGAGGACGGTGTCGACCTTGTCGTTCACGACCCGCTTGTGAGCGGGGCCGACCGGAGGCTTCTGGCCCTCAAGGTCGAGAGAGCCGACAACTTGCGTAGCTCCGTCAAGGGAGCCCGCGCCGTCGTGGTGCTCACCGACCATCTCGAATACAGGGGTCTCACGGGGGCAGGCCTGAAGAAGTTGGAGCCCAACCTCAGGGTGGTCGTCGATGCCCGTCACATCCTGGATCCCGTCGAAGTCAGGTCAGCCGGGCTTGTCTACCGCGGCGTGGGACACGGGGACACCGGCTAAGGAAGCAGAAGGAAGGAAGAAAGAAAGAAAGAAAGAAAGAGAAGGACGAAAGTGATCCGTTACTCCTTCACGCCCGTCATTCAGACCATGGTACTCTACGCTTCTCTGGTGCTGCTCTTCGCCGTAGTCTCCTTGTACGCCAGTCCCCCCGCGAGCCAGACGGGCACGCTCAGAGCCCTGCCGACGATCCCGTCCCATGTGCTGGAGCTTGTGGGCGGTGGGGTGGTCCTGGGCCTGCTGGTATACGCGATCTCCCGAAGGCTCGACTTCGTTCTCCTGATACCGAGCGTCGTGGTCCTGACCGATCTTGATCATCTGCCGGCGGCCCTAGGGCTCGCCCAACCCATACGGCCCGCTCATTCCATCATCTTCATCGTCACTGCCTTCATCCTCGTGGCAACAATAATAAAGCGCCTCGACCTGTCATTCGCAGTCATGTCGGGATTCTTCATCCACCTGTCGATAGACACCGGACAGTTCCCGCCTTTCTCTCCGCTGTCCTTCCAATATTACCAGCTCGGAAGTTACCTGGGGATATTTGTGGTGCTTGCAGTGGCATCAGCACTGGTCGCCGGCTATCTAGGGAGGAGAACTTCAAAGTGAAAATCATATGAAAACAAGTACCATCCGTCGAACGGAAAGCGGGAAAAAGCCCGATTCGGCGCTGCAGCTCTCGCCTGGAGAGATAGGGACGCTCCTGAAAAAGCACGAGCTGAGGATAACCATCGTAGGGCTGGGAAGGATAGGGCTCCCGACGGCAGCCGTCTTCGCCGAAGCCGGGGCGCGCGTGACCGGGCTGGACATCGACGAGCGCATCGTGAAGCAGGTCAACGCCGGCGAGTGCCCGCTCATGGACGAGCCCGGCCTCGAAGAGGTGGTCAGGAGGAGCGTGGAGCAGAAGAACCTGAGTGCTACGATAAAGCCAGAGGCGGCGATACCCGGTTCCCATTTCATCATCGTCTGCGTCCCGACGCCGGTCGACCCAACAAAGTCCCCGAACTATCACGCCGTCAAGACCGTCTCCCAGACCGTGGGCAAGCTCCTCACCAAGGGAAGCATAGTGATAGTCGAGAGCACCGTCGGTCCGGGTGTCGTCGAGGACCTCGTGGGTTCGACGATAGAGCGCGAATCGGGACTCAAGGCCGGCCCGGACTTCGGTCTGGTGAGCTGCCCGGAGCGGTCGGACCCCGGAAGCATAATGAAGAACATGCACGCAGTCCCAAGGATAATCGGCTGTGCTGATGCGAGGTGCGCGGCGCTTGTAGCCGCGCTCTACAAGGAATGTCTCGGCGTCCAGGTCGTCAAGGTGAGCAACCCGAAGACCGCCAACGCCGTGAAGCTCACGGAGAACCTCTTCCGGGACGTCAACATAGCGCTCGCGAACGAGTTCGCCCTGCTCTACGAGAAGTTCGGCATAGACACCGTCGAGGTGATAAACGCATGCGCGACGAAATACAACTTCATGCCGCACTATCCCGGGACGGGCGTTGGCGGGCCATGCCTGGTGGGTCAGGAATTCGTCTACCTCGCTGATGGCGAAGGCTTGAGAGTCACTCGCATCGGCGAGTATGTGGATAGTCTGCTGAAGGAGCAGGCGGCGGAGAGAAATGGTGTGGTCGATACGCTCCTAGTCGTGCCCAAGGACGAAGTCTATGCTCTGTCCTTCGATGGAGAACATTCATCGTTCAACAGGGTCCTCTGGTTCTCAGCTCGTCCATACAAAGGTAAGGTCCTGGGCGTGAGGCTGACTTCAAACAGGCGAGTTACAGTCACGCCTGACCACCCCATGCTGATCAGGACCGAAGGTGGCATGGCGATAACGAGAGCAGATTCGCTGAAGAAAGCGGACGAGATCCCATTATCTCTTGGTTACTCAAAGATTCAACCAGATACTGAATTCGTGGACCTCGTAGAGGAGCTCCAACGGTCTAACGCCATCAGTACTTCCCGGGTGAAGGTCAAGCCCCTGAAGGTCAGCATGCGCCGCAGCGACGCCTTCAGGAAAGCGTTCAAGGAACTCGGAGTTCCCAGTAGCAGACGGTCGGACTACTTCAGATGGAACTACCTACCTCTCAGCCTGTATCTCAAGCTTGAATCCAGGAAAGAGCTTCAGCTTCGGCGGAGCGAGGTCACTATCTACACAGGTCGCGGCAGCACGTGCCACACCCCGGCTGTCTTCAAGAAGAACGCCGACTTTTGGAGGTTCATAGGTTACTGCCTGAGCGAGGGGTGCATGTACGAGGAGAAGACAAGGAGTGGAACCCGGATTCGCATAAAGATCTCATTCGGCGAGGAAGAGCTGGACCTGATAGGCGACTGTCAGTGCATCCTCCGCTCGTGGGGCATTAGGTTCACCGAAGAGATTGACAACGGCAGTCATTCCTTGAAATTCTCTTCAAAGCTCTTCGGGCTCCTCCTGGAAACACTCGGCTGCGGGACGGATTCTTACAACAAGAGGCTACCGAGTCAGATATTCTTCTCCTCTATGGAAAACGTAGCCGCTGTGCTGCAGGGGCTCTTCAGAGGAGACGGCTGGCAGACAGAAGGTCGAAGAGATGGAAAACCACGCGCTGGCTACGCCTCCACCAGTCCTCAGCTCTTCCAGGGGGTCCTGCTTCTGTTGCAGCGAGTAGGCATAATTCCCATGTGCCGACAGATTGTCAGCGCCAAATCTACGGTCCCTGCTGACGCGCTCAGGATAGCGCGATACCAGGACCTTTCCATCCTGGTTCACGAGGTGGGAGGACTGGGACGGCTGAGGACACTGTTGCAGCAGCATCCAAGCATGGTCAAGAGATCCCCAGTCGTCAGAAATTATGGGACCTACGCGACGGCGTTTGTGAAGGACATACAGGAGTCTGACTTTGATGGCCTCGTCTACAACATGGAGGTCGAGGGCTCGCACACCTTCGTCACGAGCTTCGGAATCATCACGCACAACTGCCTCCCGAGTAATTCATACTACCTGATCACTGAGGGCCTCAAGGTCGGAAACATCCCTTACCTGATCCGGTTGGCACGAGAGATCAACGACAGGATGCCGGACCACATGGTGGAGCTAACGTCGGAGGCCCTGAACGAGGTCGGCAAGACGATAAGGGGGTCGAAGATAGCCGTTCTCGGTCTGACGTACAAGCCTGGCGTCAGGGACATCCAGCTTACACCCGTAGAACCCATCATCGTCAGGTTGCTAGAGATGGGCGCGAAGGTCGAGGCCTACGACCCCATGTTCGCCGGGGAGACGGTCATGGGCGTCGTCGTTCACAAGACGGCGCATCAGGCCATAGAAGGGGCTGACTGCATAGTGGTAGGCACCGGCCACGAGGAGTTCAAGAACCTCAGCCTGGCGTCTATGTCGGAGCTAGCAAACAGCAGGGCCGCCATCGTGGACGGCAGATCCATCTTCGACCCCGCGGAAGCAAAGAGGGTCGGCTTTGCCTTCAGAGGAGTGGGAAGGGTGACGATCCAATAAAGTCGCGCATCTCATCGAGGTGAGTATCAGGAGCAGCGCGGTACTCAGGGACAGGGCTTGACGCACTCACGTCCCTTTCTTCTCATCGGGTGTGGGCGCAGCGGGTTGCGGTCGAGCGGCCTCCGTTATCGGCTCCGGCGGCGGGGTCGTTGCCATCGTCCATCCGATCCATGCCAGGATGCCTAGGAGGACCACAACGGCAAGAAGAGCGGTGATCTCGAGCAGGAGGAGCGGACGAAGATAGAGCAGAACACCATAGACGATTATTCCGACGATACTGCCTGCGAGGATGCCGCCGCCTAGAGTCCTATCGTTGGCCATTTCCTTGGGTCGCTTGCTTCAAGAGCCGGATTTAACGTTTTGCAGCGCTCCTTGCGAGGCCGCGTTCCCTACTTGGAGAGATGAATCTCTATGGAACTGATACTGCTCATCGAGTCCGATTCCATGTCTTTGACCTCCTCCGTGGCGATCTTGATGCCCTTCACGGTGACACCGGGTGCGAAGCGCTGCGTGGTTATCTGCGCCGCATCGACCGCCTTTGCGATTGCCAGCCCGCGAGCCTTGAGGACGACGTCTTCTGACCCGTTCTGGAACATGGTCAGGCACGCAAGGACATAGTTCATGACCGGCTTCTTTCCGACAAATATTATGTTGTCGTCGCGTTGCGCTCGCAATTTGTTTGTAACACCAAGTGGCCCGTAAGTTATTTATGCTTGCCGCAATACCGAGCGGCGGCTCGGATAAATCAGGGCATCGATTGCAGGTGCTTGCAATGCCAGACTGACGCAGGAATTACCGGCGCCCCGGCAGGGAGGAATCGCGCGCCCTCCACTCCGTGACTCTAATATTTATGCACCATTTAAAATTTAAATAGCCTCAAGTCTTGGCCGCTGTCGATGGGCGCAAGCGACCTGGACCTCGGCGGAGGCCTGAAGCTGGCGCGCTTCCTCAAGGAAGGTTATACGGGATATTTTGAAGGCCGTGCGTTCCGCATCCTGCACGGAGACGCGGTCGTAGAGTCATTCAGCGATTCTCAAGGGAGAATCATCACCGAGCTCAGACAGAAAAAGGCGATGACGCCGACGCAGATGTCCGAGGTCGTCGGGTCGACGCCAGCAGCGGTGATCTACAATCTCAAACCTCTGATCAAGGCGGGGGTAGTGGAGAGACATCCGCTCCCCGGAGGGACAGTCTTCTACGTCCTTTGCTGGGACGTAAAGGTGGACCTGTCGCCCTCCCTAAAGGCGAAGATCGAGTCTAACGTCGCGAGGGCCGGGGGCTGGTCCGGACTCGTCAAGATACCGATGGGCCAGCTGAGGAAGGAATTCGACAACCTTTCGGAAGATGAGTTCCTCGAGGTCATGAGGTATCTCGTGGGGGGACTGGACGTTGCTGAGTGACCGCGAAGTCGCGCTGCGGCTCGCGACCGACAGAGACGTCGACAGAAAGCTGAAGATCGCAAGCAGTTCGCGTTTCTTCTGGGTATACGCTTTATCCCTCTGGGACCCGGACGCTTTCTGGAAGTGCGTCTCCGGAGCTGCCGCCTTCGCCTTCGTGGGATTGTTCCTGATGAGGCTGACGTCTTTGGGGTTCACGCCCGCGTCTCTGACGGCGGCGGCGATGTTCGAGTGGTTCTTGCTCGGCCTGATTCTCATGTGGCTCTACAATCTCGGATCCTGGCTCCATCCGACTAACCTCATCGTGATCTTCACCTTCATCTTCAGGCTCTACCGGAAGAACAAGACGATAGACGACTTGAGCGCGGAGGATATCGGCCACCTCTTTCCCTTTAGCGACGAAGACCCGGACTCAGCCCAAAGGTACACCATGTTGGCCAGACTCTACCGGTGGATACGGCAATCACCGGTAATCGGGTCCTTGCTGGTGGGACTGTTCTTTGCGGCTTTCATGGTAGTCCTGCTCCTGGTAACGGCTTAGTTGAGATCGGTTTCGATGATACGCGTCAGACGGTTACGAATCATGACGAGGACGGCATCGACGCACAAGGGTGGACCTCGAATCACCGTGCTGCTCTCCGTCGCTCTACTGATCCTCTTCTCAGTCTCCTTGTTGCCGACTACCCACGCGCAGGCGAGCTCCTCGGGAGTCTGGTGGGTGGGGGCCCAGTCCGTCGACGGGTCCGCCCTGCCAAACACGGGCGTCCAAGCAAAGATCCAGGTCGCGAACCAATACTTCAGCGGATGCCTGTCCTTCTGGGTCAGTGAATCGGAGCTCAGCAACGGCGACTGGGCGCAGGTAGGATACTTCATCTGCAGCGGCTCGACGCCCGTGGCGTTCTATCAGGTCTGGAACATGGCTGAAGGCGACGTCCTGGCAGGAGGTACGGCCTCCGTATCCACCGGGGCTCACACCTTCTCCTTGTATGTGGCATCCGGCACGACCTGGGCGTTCGCACTGGACGGGTCCGTCTTTGGGACATACAACATGGGCTCGACCCAGACCACCACGTCTCCCGTTTACGCATTCTCCGAGCAGAGTTCCGTCTCTTCTCCACAGGCGATCACACAGGTCAAGTTCTACACCGCCATGAACGTGCTACGAGGCGGAGTTTGGCAGCCTGTGACCTACGCGACCTCTTACGGGAACGCGTGGGGGTTAGCTGGCAACGCGCAGGATAGCCAGCTGCCGTCCGATTCGATGCTCATTGGAGGCGGAGCGTCCTCGCTTTCACAGGGCACGACACTTTGGAACGGTGCCCAGACCATCGTCAGCAGCACCTCTACGAGCCTCACATGCTCTCCCTCTTCTCTGAATGTCGGTTCCTCTTCCACGTGCACGGCGACGGTGACGGACACCTCGTCAGGCGCAAGTGCGACTCCGACGGGCGCGGTATCCTTCGCCAGCACCGGCTCAGGTACGTTCAATCCTTCCGTTTGCACCCTGGCCGGTACCGACACATCCTCCACCTGCGGAGTCACGTACGCCCCCACGGCATCAGGGGCGGACACCATCACGGCGACCTACGCCGGCGACTCGCTGCACTACGGCAGCTCCGGCGCATTCACTCTTGTCATCTCGACCCTCACTCGCAGCACCTCTACGAGCCTCGCATGTTCTCCCTCTTCTCTGCAGGTCGGCTCCTCTTCCATGTGCACCGCTACAGTGACGGACATAGCGTCGGGTACCAGCATCACCCCGACCGGTACCGTATACTTCGACAGCACAGGACCGGGGGCGTTCAGTCCCTCCGCCTGTACTCTAGCCGGCACCGGCCCGTCATCTGTCTGCGCGGTCACCTACACACCCAGTGGTTCAGGGACGGACGTCATGACGGCGACCTACGGCGGCGATTCAATCCACTCCGGCAGCTCCCGCACCTTCATCCTCGTAATCCCGACCCTCATCGGCAGCACTTCTACGAGCCTGGCATGTTCTCCCTCTTCTCTGAGTGTCGGTTCCTATTCCACATGCACGGCCACAGTGACGGACACCTCGTCGGGTATCAGCACAACCCCGACTGGCACCATATACTTCGGCAGCACCGGATCGGGAACGTTCAACCCATCCGCTTGTACTCTAGCCGGTACCGGCGCGTCATCTACCTGCACCGTTACGTACGCCCCCGCTGGATCAGGGACAGACACCATCATGGCGACCTACGGCGGTGATTTGTTGCACTACAGTAGCTTCGACACTTTCACCCTCGTCCTCTCGACCCTCACTCGCAGCACCTCTACGAGCGTCGCATGCTCTCCCTCTTCTCTGCAGGTCGGTTCCTCTTCCACGTGCATTGCGACGGTGACGGACATAGCGTCGGGTACCAGCATCACCCCGACCGGTGCCGTATACTTCGACAGCACCGGACTTGGAACGTTCAGCCCTTCCAGTTGTACCCTAGCCGGCACCGACCCGTCATCTGTCTGCGCGGTCACTTACACCCCCGCCGGAATAGGGACGGACACAATCACGGCGACCTACGGCGGCGATTCAATCCACTCCGGCAGCTCCCGCACCTTCACCCTCGTCATGTCGGGCGCGCAAAGCGGGCCATCGGGCCCATCGGGCACTTTGGGCATAGACGGGTCTGGGACGTGCGCCAACGGCAACGCGAACTCCTGTGAAGTCGTACTCACGACATCCAGCACATCGAGCGTAATCATCGTAGCGGAGGCCACTCCCTCTGGCCACGCCGCCGAGGCACCCTCAGACACTTCCGGGTTGACATGGGTCTCCCTGAATGACTACAGTGATGGAAACATAGACCTGCACCTATACTACGCAATGGCGACGGGCACGCTGAACTCAGACACGATCACCTGCAACTTCGATCCCAATGCGAGAAGCAGCTGCGCCGCGCTCGGGATCAGCGGCGCAGATCAGACGACCGTCTTTGACCAGAACCCCGCTGCCCCCTGCTCCGCCGGAGGAACCTCGACGACATCATCGTGTAACATCTCCACGACGAACTCCGACGACATGGTCATCGGGTTTGCGGCCGCGTCATGCGACACTCCGTTGACCGCCGACTCCGGATTCACGGCCATCCGGGCCGATGTCTTCTGCGGACCATCACTAGCTGTGGAGTACCAGATTGTCTCATCGACGCAGACAAACCATCCCGTCTCATTCACCTTGGGTCAATCCTCAGAGGAGTGGGTGACCATGGGCGAAGCGATAATGCAAAGCGGCTCCTGAGCCCCGTCCACGACCGCACCTATGTCGTCTTTTGGAGGCTCGATTGATTACGTCAAGACACGAGCTTGGCGACGCCGGAGCTGTACTGCGCGGCCTTCTTCGGCGCGGCGGCCAGAGTCTCGGGCAGGCCGAGCAGCACCGCGGCCCTCCTGAGGACGACCTTCCTCTCCCCTCCGGCTATCTTGTAGCCCACCGGGACGCCCAGGGCGAAGGCGGCTAGTTCCTCGTCTGCGAACGGGAACCTCGCCTCGCTGTAGCGCGCGCACGCCTCTTCGTCGCGTATGAATGCCCTCTCGCCGCTCGACATCACGTCCGCGCGCATCATCGCCGCGGCGCCCTCTTCGCTCTCCTTGGCCATCCGCGCATATTTCATGTAGCCGCCGAACAGCTCGTCCGCA
>Ga0182024_10025199_pt1 | contig 10523 bp, 6 predicted proteins | sample P32metaG_FD_120480 | JGI IMG/M metagenome (GOLD analysis project Ga0182024, IMG submission 120480) | Permafrost microbial communities from Stordalen Mire, Sweden - P3-2 metaG (Illumina Assembly) | ecosystem: Environmental > Terrestrial > Soil > Wetlands > Permafrost | place: Sweden: Stordalen...
GAGGCCATCCTGCTCGTGGTCGTGGTCGTGATTCTGTTTCTGCAGACCTGGCGCGCGTCCGTGATTCCGCTGATCGCCGTGCCGGTATCACTGATCGGCACGTTTGCGGTCATGCATTTGTTCGGTTTTTCATTAAATGCGCTCTCCTTGTTCGGCCTCGTGCTCGCGATTGGGATTGTCGTCGACGACGCCATCGTCGTCGTCGAAAATGTCGAGCGCAACATCGGCAACGGATTAAAACCGATCGCCGCCACGAAGCAGGCGATGCGCGAGGTCACCGGCCCGATCATCGCAACCGCCCTCGTGCTGTGCGCCGTGTTCGTGCCGACCGCCTTCATCAGCGGCCTGACCGGGCAGTTCTACAAGCAGTTTGCGCTCACGATTGCGATCAGCACAGTGATCTCCGCGTTCAACTCGCTTACTTTATCCCCCGCCCTCGCCGCCCTCTTGCTCAAGGAGCACGGCACCGTTCCGGATCGCCTGACGCGGGTGCTGAATGCGCTACTGGGCGGCATTTTCCGGCCCTTCAACCGATTCTTCGGGCGTTTCTCGCAGGGTTACGTGCGCAATGTCGGCCGCGTGCTGCGAGCGGGCGGCATCGCATTCTTAGTTTACGCCGGACTTATTGCCCTCACCTACCTGGGCTTTGCGACCACCCCCACCGGCTTCGTGCCGCAACAGGACAAGCAATATTTGGTGGCGTTCGCACAATTGCCGGACGCCGCAACGCTCGACCGCACCGAAGCGGTGATTCGGCGCATGGGCGACGTCGCGCTGAAGTCACCGGGCGTGGAGAGTGCGGTTGCGTTTCCGGGTTTGAGTATCAACGGATTCACGAACAGCCCGAGCTCAGGGATTGTGTTCGTGACACTGAAACCCTTCGACGAACGCAAATCCAAGGACCTGGCAGCTGGCGCGATCGCAATGGCGCTGAACCAGAAGTACGCAAAAATCCAGGATGCCTTCATCGCCGTGTTTCCGCCTCCACCGGTGATGGGTCTGGGAACGATCGGCGGCTTCCGGATGCAGATCGAGGACCGCAGTGGCCTCGGCTTCGAGGAGCTCTACAAGCAGACGCAGAACCTGATCGCCAAGGGAAACCAGACTCCGGAGCTGCAAGGCCTCTTTTCAAGTTTTCAGGTGAACGTGCCGGAGGTGGATGCGGACGTTGATCGCGAGAAGGCGAAGTCGCAAGGCGTCTCGGTGCAGGATCTTTTTGACACCATGCAGGTGTACTTAGGGTCGCTCTACGTGAATGACTTCAACGCCTTCGGCCGAACGTACACCGTCACGGCGCAGGCCGAGCCGCGATTTCGCCTGCAGGCCAAGGACATCGTCGGGCTCAAGACGCGCAACAGCGCGGGCGACATGATTCCGCTCGGCTCATTTGTCACCGTCAAGCGCTCTGCGGGTCCCGATCGGGTCATGCATTACAACTCCTACGCGACCGCCGAGATCAACGGTGGGCCCGCGGCGGGCTATAGCTCGGGGCAGGCGCAGGCGGCGATGGAGAAGCTCGCCCGCCAGGAGCTTCCCAACGGCATGAGCTTCGAATGGACCGAACTCACCTATCAGCAGATCATCGCCGGCAACACCGCGGTACTCATCTTCCCGCTCGTGGTCCTGCTCGTGTTCCTGGTGCTCGCCGCCCAGTATGAAAGCCTAAGCCTGCCGCTTGCGGTCATCCTCATCATGCCGATGGTGCTGCTCTCGGCCATTACCGGCGTGACGCTCTCGCACGGTGACAACAACATCTTTACTCAAATAAGCCTCATCGTGCTCGTGGGACTTGCAAGCAAGAACGCCATCCTGATCGTCGAGTTCGCGCGCGACCGCGAGCTTGAGGGCGCAAGTCCGCTGCGCGCGGCACTCGATGCGGCAAAGTTGCGACTGCGGCCGATTCTCATGACCTCGCTTGCATTCATCATGGGCGTCGTACCGCTCGTGACCTCGAGCGGTGCAGGCGCCGAGATGCGCCACGCGATGGGCGTCACCGTGTTCTCCGGAATGATTGGGGTCACGGTATTTGGCCTCCTTCTGACGCCACTCTTCTATCTCACCGTGCGTAAGCTTACGACCCGCAGACGAGTACACACCGCGCCTGCAATACCAGCACTCGTGCACGACACTGCAGCGACCGACGGTTTGGCGTAAGCGCTGGCTGAGGGGACTTCTATAACTCGCAGTGCATTGCCAATGCTTTCCAGGACTCACATGAAAAGATTGATGACGATGGGCGCCGCCGCGATGCTGCTTGCAGCCTGCGCGGTCGGCCCAAACTATCATGTCCCCAACACGCCGCCGGCCGTAGTGCAGAATGCGGCCTCTTCAGAATTCCTGGCGCAGGATCCGGAAGCCGCCTGGTGGCAGGAGTTTGAGGATCCTGAGCTCGATGCACTCGAGCGCCGGGCGCTCACGGCAAATTTGGATCTGCGGATTGCATCCGACCGGGTGCGCGCTGCACGAGCGATCTTCGTTGAGAATAAGTACGACTACGCTCCACATGTCCCCGCGCAGGGCGCCTATGCAAAGAGCATCGAGCAGGAGCCTGGGTTTGGCTTGAGCCGCATCACGGCTGAGAGCGACAGCCTGGGATTCGATGCCACGTGGGAAATTGATCTCTTCGGCCACGTGCGCAGATCCGTAGAGGCCGCGCGCGCCGACCTCGGTGCGGAGCGCGCAAGTTTCCGCGATGCCGAGGTAACGGTGGCGGCCGAGGTGGCCAGGAACTACTTCGAGCTGCGCGGAGCGCAGAAGCGCTTAGGTGTTGCTCGCAAGAATCTCGCAAGCGAACAGCAGACACTCGAACTCACCGAAGTGTTGGATGAGGCAGGTCGAGGGGCTGAGCTCGACGTCCAGCGCAGCCGCGCGCGTCTCAAAGCCACGGAAGCCACGATCCCGCCGCTCGAAGCTGCCGAAAGCCAAAGCGCCTATCGGCTCGCCGTGCTGCTGGGCGAGCGTCCCGGGACACTCAACGAGGAGCTCAAACCGCAGGCGGTAGCGACGTACGCAAAGCCACTGCCCATCGGCGCTGCATCCGAACTTCTGCGCCGCCGCCCGGATGTGCGGATTGCAGAACGCCAACTCGCAGCTGCCACGGCGCGGGTAGGGGTCGCGACGGCCGACCTCTTTCCACGAGTGAACGTGACGGGCTTTGTCGGCTTCCTGTCCGGGGACCTGGGAAAGTTGTTCAACACAACTCTTCCCAATGACGCGCGCGCCTGGTCGGTCACGCCGACCGTGACTTGGGCGGCGTTCGATTTGGGGTCCGTACGCGCACGGCTGCACGCGAGTGAAGCTCAGTCCGATGCTGCCGCCGCAAACTATGAGAAGGTGGTGCTGATGGCGCTCGAAGACACCGAGAATAGCTTTCTCACGTACAGCAAGCGGCAGTCGCAACTTAAGAGCTTGAGCGAGCAAGCTGAAGCCTCCCGCCGCGCCGCGGGACTCGCCGACATCCAATATCGCGAAGGAGTGGCGGATTTCCTGGTGCTGCTCGATGCGCAACGTACCCAGCTCGACGCGGAAGACGCGGTCGCGCAGGCCGAGACCGGCGTCAACGTAGCAGTGATCGCCATCTACAAGGCGCTTGGCGGTGTCGCTCAGCCATCAAGCAACGAGCGCCCGGCGAAACTTGCCCAGGCGCAGTAGCCACACGTCAATTGACGCCGACAGAGTAACGGGGGGACGCGCTGGAGCGAAGATTTCTTAATGCGCGGGATGTCGATGAGACCTTCTACACTCCTGCCCGACGCGGAAGTAATCGGGCAGAGTTCAGAATAAAGGTCATCTCCGAAGCCACATGAATGAACGCGGCCAATAGCGGATTAAGGAACCCGACGGCCGCCAGAGCGATCCCGACTGCGTCTACGGCGATCGTACCCACGAAATTCTGCCAGATGATTTGGCGGGTGCGTCGCGCGATACCGATGGTCGCCACGAAGCGAACGAGGTCGTTCCCGAGGAGGACGATGTCTCCACTTTCACGTGCGACATCGGTTCCCGAACCCATTGCTACGCCGACATCCGCTTTAACAAGGGCGGGAGCATCGTTAATACCATCGCCCAACATCGCGACCACACGGCCATCTCGAACCAATGCTGTGACCCGCAAGAGCTTGTCTTCCGGCAACAACTCAGCCTCCACTTCCCGGATGCCAAGACTCTGCGCGACGTTGCCGGCCACCGCTCGAGTGTCGCCGGTGAGCAAGATGATCCGCATTCCCATGTGAACCATGAGCTCGATGGCGCGTTTGGCTTCGGGTCGCACACGATCGGCGATCGAGATCTCGCCCAGAGCCTTCCCATCGCGAGCCACATAGATTTCAGTTCCGACGTCAACTCCGCCAGGTGCCGCAGGAAGCTCGACTCCTTGTTCGGATAAGAGCGCCCGATTGCCCACTAGGATGGTCGTTCCCGCGAATGTAGCCGTGATGCCGCGGCCGGGCGTATATGCAAAATGCTTTGGCTCGACAAGGCTTCGTCCGCGCGACCTTGCGTAAGCGACAATGGCTTGGCCGAGGGGATGCTCGGAGCGTAGCTCTGCCGCCGCGGCCGCATCGAGGAGTTCATTTACCGAACACCCGGCGAATGGAATCAGTTCCTGAACTTCGGGCTGGCCAAACGTCAGTGTGCCCGTCTTGTCGAGGACGACGGTATCCACTTTGCCCAAGGTCTCAAGATAGAGTCCGCCTTTGATGATCGCACCCAAGCGGGCTGCGCGGCCGATTCCGCCTAGAATCGCAAGCGGTGTGCCGGCGGCGATACCGCAGGCACCTGCCACGATCACGACCGAAATGGTTGAGCGGATGTCGCGAGTAATGAGGTATGTCAAAACCGCGGCTGCCAGAGCAAAGTAGACAAGATAGCCAGCCATCCGGTCGGCCAGTCGCTGTGCGGGCGCGCGCGAGCGCTCCGCGGTTTCCACCGCCTCGATGATCTTGCCGTAACTCGTGTCACGACCGATGCGGTCGGCTCGAATCTCGAGCGCGCCGGATTGATTGATTGAGCCCGCATACACTGTTGAACCGGTGGTCTTCTCGGCGGGCATCGATTCGCCCGTGATGCGCGCCTGATCGACAAACGAATGTCCCTGGACGACAGTGCCGTCTACGGGTACGCGTCCGCCCGGATTGACCAGTACCGCATCACCCACTCTAAGTTCCCGAGCCTCAATCAGCGCGACGCCACTCGCCCGCCGCACCGACACCGAGCGCGGCAGGAACTCGAGCAAATCACGGATCGCGTGGCGACCACGAGCGACGGTCATGTCTTCGAGCACTTCAGCAATCAGTACGAAAAGGGTGATCACCAGCGCCGTAAAGAATTCACCGATCGCGGCGGCAGCAATGATCGCGATGCTCATGGATAGTTCCATGGTCATCCGTCGTGCGAGGGTGCTCTTCACGGCCTCGCGGATGATCGGCCAGGCGCCAATCACGAGCCCGATAATGCCGACTGCGCTGATGCGTGAAAACGGCTCCCAATCGCGAAACCAGACGACGCTGGCAGCCAGCGCAACAAGCGCAATGCGTAGCGCTTCGGCCAACTCTAGGGTGTGATCGGGCCTGTCGTGATCGTGTTTTTCACGCCCGCCCTGCACGGATTCGGTGGCGGGTGGCGCGGAGCTGACGTGATTCATAGCGGCTCAGAGCCCAACTCAGTGTGATCCAGTCAACGCAAGCCGCGCTCGATCACTTCAAATACGCATGTAAGACTTCGATGAGCTGTTCGGCCCCTTTAGCACGATTGCGATCGCGATCGTGGCTGGGGTCCGCAACATGCATGCGGATGTGATCCTCCATTAACTCCGTCATCAAGCCATTCGCTGCGCCGCGCACCGACACGACGAGCTGCATCACCTCATTGCAATCGACCCCCGCCTCTAGCGCCCGCTCGATCGCTTGGACTTGACCGCCAAGACGGCGGACGCGATTCAGCAACTTATCCTTACCGCGAATTGTGTGGCTCACGGGCTCAAAGATCCTGATCGGTATATACCATAGGGGCTATGGTATATGATGTGGATTGCCAGTGGCAAAAGACCATCGACGGCGGTGCGGTCTCATGTAAGGGCTGAGGTCGATGTGCCTCTAGTGATCGCAACAGCGGTGCGAGTGAAGGGGTAACAGAGTGGAGCGCATATCCTAAAGACTGCTCATTGGGTGTTGTGATAGTCTCGGGGAGCAGTACTTCGCAAGACCATGAAAGCTTCCAAATTTCGCCTTGCATTGGTTCTTCCCCTGCTGCTGGTCTTTGCCCAGCAGGGGGCGATGCTGCACGAACTCAGCCACATCCGGCCCGCCGGCAACGGCCAGGTTCGCTACGAAAACAACCTCGTCGCCGGCAAGATCTGCGACATTTGTGCGGCATTCGCGCAGGTCGGAAATCCGGCATCTGCCCCGGTTGCGGCGCTACCTGCAGTCGCGGCCGTTCGTTATTACGTTCCCGCACCCCTCTACTCGATAGTAGCCGTCGAGGCTCTTCCTCCACGTAGCCGCGGTCCGCCGCGCGTCTGATCCTTCCGGACCCGATTCCTCGGGTCCCTGCACTTTTGGTGATTTGCGCTCAGGCCATGGCCTGCACGCCATTTGTCCCATTTGCACAGGATCAGATCCATGCCATATCCCATTCTTCGACGGGCCGCTGTGCTTGCCGTGGTCGCAATACTCGTAAGTCCGGCGCTTTTTGCACAAGCCGCTGATGACTCTGGGCCGCTGGCGACAATCGTTGTCACCGCTCAGCGTCTCAATGAAGCCCGCAGTGGCATCCAAACTCAGACCGGCGCGAGCACCTATACGATCACCGCGGAAGCGGTGGCCGCGACCCCGGGCGGCGACAATACGCTTCTCAATCAGGTAGTCATGCAGGCGCCCGAGGTAGCGCAGGACTCGTTTGGCCAGTTCCACATCCGTGGCGAACACAACGGTCTGCAGTACCGCATCAACGGCATCATTCTTCCGGAAGGGATCAGCGTCTTCGGCCAGTCCCTTGATCCTCGGCTTATCGAGTCGATGACGCTCGTCACCGGGGCATTGCCGGCAGAATACGGCCTACGCACCGCGGGCATCATCGACCTTACGACCAAGAGTGGCCTGCTCGAGCCGGGCGGCGCCGTAGCAATCTATGGCGGAAGTCATGGCACGGTGCAGCCGAGCATCAACTATGGAGGGTCCTCCGGTTCGCTCAGCTATTTCGTTTCCGGCGACTTCCTGCGCGACGACTTAGGCATTGAATCGCCGGATGGCAGTTCGAACCCCATCCACGACCACACGACGCAATCCCACGGTTTCGGCTACCTAGAAGACATCCTAAACAGCGAGAACCGCGTCGCTCTGATGCTCGGCAGTTCGGTCGGTCAGTTCCAAATCCCGAACCAATATGGCCTCGAGCCGCCGCTCGGATTGAATGTCAACGGGCAGAGCACGTTTCCGAGCCAGAATCTCGATGAACACCAACGCGAGGTGACGCAGTTCGGCGTCTTGAGCTGGCAGCACTCGTCGGGGGCGCTCGATGTGCAGACCTCGTTCACCTCTCGCTACTCGAGTCTCACGTTCATACCCGATTTCCCGGGTGACTTGCTGTTCACGGGCATTTCGCAGGATGCGTTCAAACAGAATGTTGCCTATGCCCTCCAGAGCGACGCTGCCTACAAGCTCAACGACACCCACACGATTCGCGCGGGGCTCTTCCTGCAGTCCGATCATTCGATCAGCGACACCACCTCGCAGGTGCTCTTGACTGACTCGTCCGGAATGCAGCTCAGCAACGTACCGACCTCGATCGTCAATAATGGGAGCAAGACCGAATACATTTATAGCGCGTACCTGCAGGATGAATGGAAGCTGGCGCCGACGCTCACGCTCAACTACGGCGTGCGCCTCGATCGCTTCACGGCCTACACGAGCGCGAGCCAAGCGAGCCCCCGGCTCAACGCCGTCTGGCAGGTATTACCCGGCACAACCGTGCATGCTGGCTATTCCCGCTACCTCTCCCCGCCGCCCTTCGAACTCGTAGGCGGCAAAGACATCGCCTTGTTCGAGAACACGACGTCTCCGCCCTTGACACCGCAAGCCACCGCGCCGCTCGCAGAGCGCGCCAACTATTACGACGTCGGCGTCCAGCAGAAATTCGGGCGCGCGCTGACACTGGGACTCGACACGTACTACAAGCAGTCGGTCAATCTCATTGACGAGGGTCAGTTCGGAGCGCCGATCATCCTGACACCTTTCAACTACCGTTACGGCAAACAGTACGGCGTCGAATTCGCGAGCAACTACACGACCGGCAATCTGTCGGTCTACCTCAACCTCGCGGCGCAGAGTGCCAAAGGCAAGGAGATCGACTCGGCGCAGTTCAACTTCGCTCCGGAAGACCTGGCATACATCGCCAATAACTACATTCACCTCGATCACGAACAGCAACATACCGCCTCGGGCGGAGTGTCCTATCTCTGGAACGACACGCGATTGAGTGCGGATTTCCTCTATGGCTCCGGTCTACGGGCAGATCTGGAGCTGCCCCCCGGCATGACGACTCCCTATGGCGGCACCGGCATCCCGAATGGTGCGAGCCTGCCGATTTACACACAGATCAATTTCGGCTCGACGCACGTGTTCCACATTACAAATGCCGGCACCCTCACAGCGCGGTTCGACGTAATCAATGTGTTCGACAAGGTCTACGAGATTCGTAATGGCACGGGTGTGGGCGTGGGCGCGCCGCAATATGGCCCGCGGCGCGGCTTTTTCTTCGGGCTTTCGAAGTCGTTATAAGAGCCACCGGCGTTTGACCCGAAAAAAGTTCGCAGTCCGAAATTGTCCTTCCGCAGTGGGCATGCATGCGCTCGGCTCCATCCGGGAAGGTCCGAGCGTCACTTAGAGCCATTGAAACTGGGGGACTCGAGTACTCGCTGCGGGCAGGATGAGCCTCGTGAACAGTTGTGCGGCCGAAAAGCCTGCGCGTACTATCGATGCTTCGGATGTTATTGGGCCTTCTAGGTGGTCGAACTATTGCTAATCCGCGAAGCGTTCAAATGGCCGTGAAGGACGACTCTCGGCCGCGATGGGCTGCCGAACTTGGCATGCGGACGCGCAAAACCCTGGTCGTGACGCTAATCGGAACCACCGTCTTTATCGGTCTTTTCTTCATCGGCTATTTTTACGTGCAGCAGCACCCGGCGTACACGCCGATCGTCATGCCGGTGACCACACTTGATCTGATGATCCCTTTCCAGCCATACGCCTTATTGGCCTACGTTTCGCTATGGATATACGTTGGTGCTGGGCCAGGGCTACAGCGCACGTTCACAGAACTCGCCGTGTACAGCCTCTGGATGGGCGGGCTCTGCGTGACCGGACTTGCGATTTTTTATTTCTGGCCGACTCAGACGCCACCGCTCGTGCAGGACCCGTCCACGTCCTTAGCCTTCGCGGTGCTCCATCGTCTCGACAAGACAGGCAATGCCTGCCCCTCGATGCATATGGCCGTTGCGATCTTCACGTTGGGACGCGTAGACGACGTGCTGCGTTTGACCCGCTCACCGCTGTGGTTGCGATTGATCAACGCAGTATGGTTCGTCGCCATTGCCTACTCGACGCTCGCCGTCAAACAACATGTCGCACTGGACGATGCGGGGGGTGCGCTTCTCGGCCTCGTCTTCCTGGCCCTTTCACTACGTTGGCGACCGAAGCCCTGGCGCGAAATCCACTTCGCGTAGGAGCCTGTTGCCGTGAACTACGGTGTTGCGTCCCAACGCTTCCTGCGGCGAAGGCATCGCGTGCTACGCTCACGTTTTGAACACCGCTCCTGGCCGAGCGAAAACCTGCGATTAAGTCCGACCCGCAGGTTAGACGCCGGCTGCCGAAACCATGCCAGCGCCGACACAAAAACCCAGCTTCGAGGATAGCCTCCGTCAAGCGCACGCAGCTCTGCGGGCCGGCCGGGTAGCCACCGCTGAGCGCGCGCTACGCGCGCTCGAGGCGCAGGTCCCGGGCGAAGTCAATTGCCTCTGGCTCCTGGGAGCGGCCCTGCTTGCGCAGGACAAGATTGCAGAGAGCATTGCGACACTGGAACGGGTTCTCGGGCGCGTACCCGAGTTTGCGCACGCGCGCGTGGATCTGGCGCGGGCCTATCGGCAGGACGGTCGCGCTGCGCTGGCGCGCGAGGAGGTGCGACGAGTGCTGGAGAAAATGCCGCATCATCATATCGCATGGCTGGCGTACGGCGATGCGCTCGTCGATCTTGAACAGTATGCAGACGCGCGCGTGGCCTTCGAACGGGCACGGCAGAGTGATCCGCAGCGGCAGCAGGTGGAGCAAGCAACCGCCGCGCTGGTCGCAGATGACCGGAAAACCTCTGAACGCATCTTTCGGGACATCCTGCACGCGGACCCGAGTCACGTGGCAGCCCTGTGCGGTCTTGCAGCGCTATCTCTTGCGGCTGACAAACCCAACGATGCCGAACGGCTGCTGCGTCACGCCCTAAAACAGTCCCCACATAGTCCCCTCGCGTGGCGGGGCCTA
>Ga0182024_10025200_pt1 | contig 10522 bp, 8 predicted proteins | sample P32metaG_FD_120480 | JGI IMG/M metagenome (GOLD analysis project Ga0182024, IMG submission 120480) | Permafrost microbial communities from Stordalen Mire, Sweden - P3-2 metaG (Illumina Assembly) | ecosystem: Environmental > Terrestrial > Soil > Wetlands > Permafrost | place: Sweden: Stordalen...
CGTTACGAAGGGGGCTTTCTTTAATCACTTCGATAGCAAAGAGACGTTAGTGACGGAGCTGATGCAGATGCTATTGACCAGATTGGAGAAGCAGTTTGACCGACTGATGGCGGAGGAAGAGAATTCCGACGGATGCTTTACTCGTGCATACATTAGGGCCGCGTTCTCCGAAGGTACAGCTGAACGTAAAGTGTGGGGCGCGCTCTTGAGTCTGATGGCCTCTAAAGATCAGGTCGGACGGGTTTGGGATAAATGGCTGAGCGAACGCCTAAAGAGACATTCGAAAACTGATTCGAGAATCGAGCTTTGTGTCGTAAGACTTGCGGCAGATGGCGTATGGCTTGAGAGAATCGTGAACGCAAAATCGAAACACTTAAAGGGTGTCGAAGAATATCTCACTGAAATGACGCGAATCCGTTAAGTTGTCTTTGCCATCCATTGACCTCTGATTCATGGCCAGACCGCCTACGAAAACTTTACCCTTTCGCATACCCCTTGGAATGCGCTGGAACGCACCACCACATCCCTGCTATGCCCACTCTGACTGCCGGACGCCAGTCTTTTCAGGGCCAAAATTAACAGTGATTACAACGACTTCGTGGCACGGGTGGCGCTAGAAGTTGTTGATAGTGGGTGGTGGAAACAGCAACTGCGGGTAAAAAGTGCGGGGCAGCGGAACGACAGCCTTGTCATCGATAAGGGGCCATCGCATTGCGTTCGCCAGAGGGCTTCCTAATGCAAAGTCCGTGGTACGGCTTTGCTGGGGAGGTGCTGTTGCTCAACCTCGCTCAACCAAGCGACGCCTTCCGCGATTGAGGTTCCGTAGGTCTGAAGTCTGGGAGGTTTCAAGCGTTTGATCAAATCTGCTTCCGGCAGGTTCTTAAGAACCTTGACCACTTCATGAACGTCGGTTCCCTTGGCTATTTCAACATCCTTATCCTTAAAATGGGCAAGGCGATTTCGCAAGTCAAATACTTGTTTCATCTGTGTCTTCAACGTCTTGACTCGCTCCTGGTCAGGGCTTTTTGCGAAAGCAGGGACAATGGCAAACTTTGCATGAAACGATGCACGCTCCACTGCGTGCTCCCAGAGGGCTGTCGCGGCGATACCAAACTTGGTCGAAGGCTCTAATAACTTCCTCAGAGTGTCATTGCACTTCGCTTCAAGCCAAAAACATCCGAAAACAATCAGGCGGACGCCTAATTCGGTTTTTGGGTTTCCTTGTTGAAGTTCAGTGGTCGCGGACTGGAAAAGTTCGCGGTAGGTGAGATCAAGACCTGCGTTTCCAGAAATCGAAATGTGTCCGGTCGGCGAAATTACTGTTCTTATCCTGCGCATAGCGACGCCTGCGCGAATGATTATAGAACAACAATTGCATGCCCCTGCCGTGCGCCGGTCGGGGATATGGTGCGCAGGACCTATCGCGGCGTGGCTCCAAGCTCAGGAGCCTGTTGAAGGAAGTGCGGGAAGCACTCTAGTCCCTCTTCTCCTAGATTCCTAGCGATTGTTTCGGAGCACTGTAGTCTTCCATATAGGCGACGCCTCTTCTAATTCCGACGATTATGTACTCGGTACAAAGCATTCTGCTACGCTGGCGAAATGGCGGCAGACCCACGGCTAGACGGCATCCGAGCCAAGATTGACCGGGCGAGTATACAGCTTGGGAGATTTGAGCATGACGCCGCAGCATTTCAGCGAGGAGCGTTCACCACGCGAGTGGAGCCAGATTTCAAGGCGGGTGTGTTTAGGCTCTTTGCCAAAGATATGGGTCTCGGTGATCCACCTATCCAACTGAGACTTCTTGCCGGTGAAATTGCTTATCAGTTGCGCTCTGCTCTCGACCATCTCGCCTACATCTTTGCGGTGCAAACATCCGAGTGGAACCGGGAGTTTCCGATATTTGATACCCGCGCTGGATACCAAACCAAAGGACTCTCCAAGATAAAGGGAATGTCCGCCTATCACGAGACAGTCGTGGAGAGCGTCCAACCTTATAAACGAAAGGGGGATGGCGGTCCTGCCCACTTCGATCCGTTGTGGATGCTCCACAGCATCAATATTGTCGATAAGCATAGAGTCATTCCTGCTTGTGCCACCTATCCCAGTGATCTCAGAGTTAAAGTGCAAACGGCGACTGGGTTCGACACTCACTTGGTTCACATGTTGCCAGGTGTCACGCGCCCCACAGATGGCACAGAGATTACCAGTTTCCCGTGGCCCGATCTTCATGCGAGTGTGAATGTGGACACATTTTGCGTGGTAGCGTTTGAGAAGATCGCTGACTTGCAGTTTCAACCGATTGTCCCGTTTTTTACGAACGCGATCTGCGAAGTCGCGGACATTGTGAATAGGTTCTAGACCTTCCCTGATGGATATTCCCACCACTGTCATTTCGCGATTGAGGACCTCCTGAAAGTGTATGTCCCGGTGATCCGTGGGGAACTCTGTACCGATCCCCACGGTCGAACCCTGAGCGAATGTAAATGAAAACGAAAAATGAGATAATAACGGCATGGGATTGCAAGAGAAAACCTTGCAAGAATTAACTGAGCTAAAGGCAAAGTTGCTAAAACGCATTCAGAGCAACCCCGAGCACTCGGGTATCGAACGCGTTGAGCTAGAGGACGTTCAAGGCTGGATTGATTTACGAATAAGAGAGCGCGACCATAAGCGCCAAACTGAGCCTACCTTCGACGCCCTCTAAAGCCCAAAAAGCTACGGTCTCAGCCGTGAGTCCTCAAGGTACGCCTCTACCTTTGCCATGCTCACCAGTCTCCCACAGCACTGACTTCATCTGCCATAATCTTCTGATGTGCGGACGCTACAGACTGTCGCGGCGAAAGCAGATGGTCGAGGAATATTTCGAGGCTGTCTCAGATGAACCGGACTGGGCTCCTCGTTACAACATTGCTCCTACTCAGCCTGTTCCCGTCATTCGCCAGCATCCCAAGGAGCCTGTTCGGCAATTGTCTCTGGTCCGCTGGGGCTTGATACCTTCATGGGCTAAGGACATGTCCGGTGCGGCAATGATGATCAATGCTAGGTCGGAAACTGCAAGTACGAAGCCTGCCTTCCGCGATGCATTGAACGCTCGCCGGTGCCTGATCCCAGCGGACGGGTTTTACGAGTGGCAGAAGACGGGAAAAACCAAGCGGCCGTACTGTTTCGAAGTGAACGATGGTGAGTTGTTCGCTTTCGCAGGAATCTGGGATCGCTGGAAGGACCCTAGTGGGAACTGGGTCAAAACCTGTTCGATTTTGACAACTACCCCGAATGCCATGACCTCAACAGTCCACGACCGACTGCCAGTCATTCTTGATCCAGAGTGTTACGATCTGTGGCTTGATCCGGGAATGCACGACGTAAGAGCAGTGTGCGATACTGTTGAAGCCGTTCAATGCTCGGCTGATGCGACTCTTTCCGGTGAGTTCGAGGGTCAATAGTGTCGTCAACGATGACGCCGAATGTTCGACACCCGTCAAGCTCGATGCAGTTCAAACGCAAACGGGTCTCTTCTGATATGCCGAAACGATCAGCGAAGAAGCACCCGACACTCTTAAAGGCTGGCAACGGATCGCCGACTTTCTCGGCGAGCCCCAATCGGTTGTGCAGCGTTGGGCGACTGAGCCTCAGTGATCACTTCAAAAGCGGCCAACGGTTATCACTTCAAAACCGGCCAACGTAGGGCGACCGGGAATAAACCTCAGTATTCTACCCTGCCGGCTGTTGCGCTCGGCCGACTTAGTCCCTTAGGGCAGACGGTATAGCGTCAGTTTGAGCGGAGACCCGACCACAAACATTGAGCCATCGGGTGAGAATGCAGTCCACGACTGCCCCTCGGCGAGTTCATCCGGCGTCACTTCCGCGATAGGCTCCACCGAATCGACGGAATAGATGACAAATCGCTCATGGTTAAGCGAGTGCATGCCGGAAAAGCTTGCGACCTGTAATGCAAATCGTTTGCCGTTCTGCGAGACGCCAGCATATGAAAATGCGCCCTCCAAGGAAATAGTTCTGACCATATTTCCACGCGTATCAAGGATCAAAGGACTCTCGGAACCTGGGGCAACGACATGAACATCGGCGGCCTCTCCCGAGGTTCGCTGTAACCATTGATTCAATTCTTCTGGATTGGCAACCACGTTCCGGCCCTCGCGGCGAACTGGCATTCCTTCTTTCGCCCAACGGTGAGCGGTGGAATGGGGCATGCTGAGAAATTGGGCGATCGCTGGCCAACCGCGAAGATCGGAGGATGCGTTCGGTGGACTGGTTGCGCTCTTGCCTCTAGGTTTGACCTTCACAGTTCTCCTAAGAAAAGAGACTCCCTTGGAGTTGAGTGATCTCTACCGGCGCTGAGCATTCTGGGTCATCGTTGTCGGGTCGATTAACCCGCGAACTGACAGGGAAGCAACTCATCAGCCGAGCATCGAACGGCTTTAGGAACTCCGAGATCACAGTCCTATCCGTTGCGCGCGGATCGAGCCATAAAACGTAGCATTGCGGATCGAGAATCACAGGCATCCTGTCCATTTCGAAGCAACAAAAAACAATGATTACGGTAACCCCTGGGGCGATTCGTCCCAGACGAGAGCCGCACTCACTGCTAAGCAATACCTGCCACTTGACCGGTTTGTGCCGCAGAGAAATTAAATTTCTAGCAGCGTTCACCAGTGCATGTTGGTGTAGACTCCCCATATTCGGAGCCCAGGCAATGGCGACTTCCGCGAATGAAGAAGTTCGTGAGCCTTGCGGATTAACCTATCAGGAACTCGCCAATCTGTCGGATGAGAAAATCATGCTGCATCTCGCGTCCGGTCACGGTGACGCTGTGGCAGTTCTGTTCGACCGCTATTCTCGTCTGGTACTCAACATTGCCGGCAAAATTGTACAAGACCACTGCGACGCCGAAGATCTTACGCAGGAGATCTTTGTGGAGCTATGCCGCACCGCGGCACGATTTGATGCTGCCAAGGGTACTGCTAAGATGTGGCTCATTCGCTCGGCGTATCGACGCAGTCTGAACCGGCGCCGCAGTCTCAAATTGCGGAATGCGCAAATCCTGGCCGATCTCGGAGACTTGGAAAACTACCCATCCACCGAAATTGGCCTGGCACAAGCGTTCACACCCCAAGAGTCGCACCGGCTCGCACGGCAGATGCTAGGATCGCTGGATGCGGCGCAGAGGCGCGTCATCGAGTTGGTCTACTTCGAGGGCTTATCTATGAAAGATGTAGCCGAGCGCACGGGCGACAGTTTTGCAAGTGTGCGACATCGCTATTACCGAGGAATCAGCGAAATGCGCGCGTTGGTACGGAAAAAGAATAGCTGTGAGCCCATGACGGCAGCACAGGAGACATTTGATGTCCAGACATGACCACTTCGAAGAACTGTGCAGTCTTGCGGTGCTTGGCGAGGTGTCGCCTGAGGAATTGACGGAGCTGGAAAAGCATCTACCCGAATGCCCGGAGTGCAGGCTTGCCTATGCCGACTTCGTTGCCCTGACGGGCGAGCATCTGCCGACCGCAGATCGGAGTTCCGTTCGCATGACCAGAAAGGCGGCTCCGGAAGTGACCGCGGTTCTTCGTCAGGCAACATTCGCAAAGGTCGCCAACGAAGGATTTCATATCTCCCAGGAGGCGATCGTTGGAGCGGTCCACCGCCGCACCGGGGCATTTGAATGGCTCGGCGATGTTGTTTGGTCGATGCGAGCAAAACTGCCGCAAGTGACAATTGCAGCGATGTTGGTTGCAGTTGGTGTCGTCGGAGTGTTGTTTGTGCGTCACGATGCGGCTCGTCGTCACCAGGTGGGAGGGTTAATGTCCAGTTTATACCACGCTCAGGATGATGCCGCTCGCTTAAAGCAACAGCTCAATCATGCCGCTGATTCACAATCGGAGGCCAAACTGGACGCGTCTTTGCAGCAGCAGCTCAGCGGTGCCCGTGAACGCGGCGCCCAGCTCGACACCGAGCATCAGCGAGATATTCGATTGCTCCGAGGCCTGGAAACGCAGGTTTCGCAGCTCGAATCGCAAGGAGCAAACGCCGTTCAGGATGCCCAGAAGAAAGATAGTGAACTTGCAACGCTGCGTGTGCAGATGGAAGCGATGCAGGCAGACGCCTCTCAGAAGGAATCCGAACTGGTGTCGCAACAATACCGCATTTCGGAGCTTTCCGATCAGCTGAGCGCACAGAAAGTGGCCCTCGATCGCGAACAGCAACTCCTCGCTGAGGGTCGCGATATCCGGGACGTGATGGGTGCCCGTAACCTGCATATCATCGACGTGCATGATCAGACTGCGCACGGCGAGTCTCGTCCTTTCGGACGCATTTTCCTGACCGAAGGGAAGCGCCTGATCTTCTACGCCTATGACCTCGATTCGGCCAATTTAAAGAATGCCTCTTTCCAGGCATGGGGCCAGCAAGCCGATGGCGGCCGAGCCCCTCTGAACCTTGGCATTTTCTATATAGATGACCAGAAACAGTCTCGCTGGGCGCTTAAGGTGGAAGATCCGAATCTCTTAAAGGCCATCGATTCTGTCTTCGTGACTGTCGAACCCCAAGGGGGAACCAAGAAGCCCAGCGGAAAGAAGTTGATGTACGCCTACCTGCGCAATCCCATCAACCATCCCTGAGTTTCTGGGTTCGATCACCGGGTCGTAATATTTCTCTCCTGCTTCGGCACATTCCTTTCCACTCAGTGGTATTGCTCACCAAGCAACCGAAGGGAAATGCACATGACGAAATGGTTCGTATTGTTTTTGGTAATCGGGCTATCGGGCCTCTGCTTGGCACAGAGCGAGTCGGCAACTCTTTCAGGGCGCGTGAGCGATTCCAGCGGTGCCGCTATCGCCGGAGCCGATGTCGTGCTCACGAATACACAAAACAACTCGGAGCAACGAACCAGAACCAATAGCGACGGGTTGTATGTGTTCGCCGGAGTTCATCCCGGGACTTACCGCGTAGCCGCCGGAGCCACCGGCTTCCGGGTTTTGATCAAGGAGGGCCTGACCCTCCACGTGCAAGATGAGGTGGCGGAGAATTTCTCCTTGACCGTCGGCGCCGTATCGGAATCGATTACGGTTAGCGCGGACGCGACTCCCATCAACACGACGGATGCGTCCGTCAGCACGGTTATTGACCGGCAATTTGTCGAAAATATCCCACTCAATGGCAGGAGTTTCCAGACGTTGATCATGCTCACGCCGGGCGTTGTCGTGACGGCCGCAAATCAATACGACCAAGGACAGTTCAGTGTCAATGGACAACGCGCGGATGCCAACTATTTCACTGTGGACGGGGTGAGCGCCAATATCGGGGTAACCGGCGTTGCTCCCTTGGAGCAGAGCGCTGGGGGTGCGCTACCTGCGCTCAGCGCTCTAGGAGGGACAAACAGCCTCGTGTCGGTGGATGCTATGCAGGAATTTCGAATCCAAACGTCTTCGTTCGCTCCGGAGTTCGGTCGCAGCCCGGGAGGACAGATTTCTATCGTGACGCGCTCCGGAACGAATGGCTTCCATGGCACGTTGTTCGATTATTTCAGGAATAGTGTCCTGGACGCCAACGACTGGTTTGCGAACCACAATCAGTTGCCAAAGCCTGGAGACCGGCAGAATGACTTTGGCGGTGTAGTCGGCGGCCCAATATTCAAAGACAAGACGTTCTTCTTCTTCTCCTACGAGGGGCTGCGCCTCCGCCAACCATCGACCGCGGAAACGGTGGTACCGGACGCCGCCTCGCGGCAGCAAGCTCAGGCCACTACGCCGGCTATACTGCCGTACTTAAACGCATTTCCGGTTCCGAACGGCGCCGAGCTTGGGGGGGGGTTGGCGCAATTCAACGCTGGCTATTCGAATCCTACTTCGCTTGACGCCTACAGCATCCGGTTGGATCACGTCATTAACTCGAAGTTTAGCCTGTTTGGCCGTTATAGTTACTCGCCGTCCACCACCAGCCAAAGGAATCCCGTCCTCGCCCCCGCTTCGTCCCTTAGCAACACCGAGTTGGCTTCATTCTCGGTGCAAACCCTCACCGTTGGCCTGACAGAAATTATCAATCCAAGAATCAGCAACGAAGTACGAGCAAATTACAGTAACGACAGAGTGGGCAGTAGTTACGCTTTGGATAATTTCGGCGGAGCAGTACCGCCCCCCGATTCACTGTTATTTCCTCCGGGGTTTTCGTCAACAAATGGTGTTTTCAACCTCTATATCCCAGGTGCGGGGGAGATCGCGAAGGGCAAGTACGCGACCGACGAGCAACGACAGGTTAATATTGTTGACAATCTATCGCTCACGACGGGCAATCATCAATTGAAGTTCGGCGTGGACTATCGGTGGCTTTCACCTTTTACCGATCCGTACACTTACCGTCAATTTGCGGAATTCACGGGAATGTCCCCCAGTCCTGGAGGAGCTCTTTCAGGAATTGTTTTGGCCGCCGAATCCCTAGCCGCAGAAAGTGACGCGCTCCTGGCACACAACCTCTCGTTTTATGGCCAGGACACCTGGAAAGTGAAACACCGGCTTACCTTGACTTATGGCTTGAGGTGGGACATCAATCCGCCACTGAAAGGAACGAACCTGGCGAACGATCCATTCACAGTGGAAGGCCTGAATAACCCGGCGACTATGACCTTGGCGCCTCGCGGCACTCCACTCTATAAAACGACCTATGGAAACGTGGCGCCTAGAGTGGGACTGGCCTATGAACTGAGCACGAGACAGAATTGGAATACCGTTCTTCGCGGAGGCGTCGGCGTGTTTTACGATCTGGGAACCGGTACTCTAGGCGCAGTGTCTTACTACTTTCCGTACACTAATGCAAAGATTGCTTTTTTTGTACCGTTTCCGCTAAGCCCTCAGAACGCTGCCCCTCCCCCCCTCACCTTGAGTCCGCCCGTTTCGGTTATTTTTGTGACCGACCCTAATTTGAAACTTCCACGCACCTATCAGTGGAATGTCGCGCTGGAGCAGTCTGTTGGCGGCAACCAGAGTTTATCGTTAACTTACGTCTGCGCAGTTGGGCGCGACTTACTTCGCGAGACCATTTTGTTTCAGCCAAACCCAAATTTCAGCACGGTATCTAAAACCGACAATACGGCTGCATCGAATTACAACGCTCTTCAAATCAAGTTTCAGCGGCGTTTGTCCAGAGGATTACAGGCGCTGGCATCGTATTCATTCGCCCACTCGATTGATAATTCCTCAAGCGATGCAGCTACGTACCTCAGCACCCCCGGCGCGATTGCTGACCCGGACATTGATCGCGGAAAGTCGGATTTTGACATCCGGCATTCCTTCACCGGTGGAGTTACTTACGACCTACCGTCCGCGCCTGGATCGCAAAAGGGCGTCCACGCCATACTCAGTAACTGGTCGGTGGACAGTTTCGTGATGGCCAGATCGGCTCCGCCGGTTGATATTATTGGTGCGTTTTCTGTTGGTGCGGGCTACGCCCTCACGCCGCGCCCGGACGTAGTGCCAGGGGTACCTCTTGTGCTCTATGGGTCGCAATATCCTGGTGGCAAGGAATTCAATGCAGCAGCTTTTACTCCGCCGCCCAGCGGGCAGCAGGGCGATCTCGGGCGCAATGTGCTGCGAGGTTTTGGAGCTTGGCAAGCCGATTTTTCGGTGCAGCGGCAATTTCACCTCACCGAGAAGATGGCGCTTCGTTTTCGAGCTGAGTTCTTCAACGTCTTCAACCATCCTAACTTCGGCAGTCCCGACAATACGCTGGGCGATGTACTCTTTGGCCAGTCGACGCAGATGTTAGCCAGCAGTCTGGGGTCCGGCGGCGCTAATGGAGGCTTCAACCCTCTCTATCAGATTGGCGGTCCGCGCTCGATACAGTTGGCACTTAAGCTTCAATTCTGATCGTGCAACGAGAACCCAGCGAGGACTGCTGTGCTCTAAGTCAACGAGAAGACATCCGGCAGCTGCTTAACTGGAATTGTTGTCTGTTTCTATGTTTGAGTTGAAGAGGAGAGCTTGCGGGCTCAATCCTCTGCTCGAACCTGTCCCGGAGGCTAAATCGTGGAACTCTTACGGAATTGCTTGGCGGGATACGGGAGCGGCGTGCTTTTAGTCGGCGCGTGGCTGGGGATTTCCTCTGTCGGCAACGCTCAGGATCTTCCAGTCTCTGTGGGGCGGAATGTTCAAGTAAGTGAAGTCAATGGAGATCGGCAACACTGGGAAACACAAGTGGCGGCTGATCCGACACATCCCGAACGTCTGGTCGGTTGCTCCATCATTTCCCCGGCAGAGAAGAGTCGCAACGCCATCGACCATAAGACTGTCGTCTACACCTCATCGGATGGAGGTGGAAGCTGGCGCCCCACCCTGGAGTTAGGGCCGGAGCTGATCTCACGCGATCCGACATGCGAGTTCGGGCCGGATGGCACAGCTTACTTCGCTGCTTTTGCTTTTTCCGTTTCTGTTAATTCGCCTGAATCTTGGCGAAGATCGGAACCAGAAACATCAATTAAGAAATTGTTTGTGTACCGTTCAAAAGACGGCGGCAAGAC
>Ga0182024_10025201_pt1 | contig 10522 bp, 8 predicted proteins | sample P32metaG_FD_120480 | JGI IMG/M metagenome (GOLD analysis project Ga0182024, IMG submission 120480) | Permafrost microbial communities from Stordalen Mire, Sweden - P3-2 metaG (Illumina Assembly) | ecosystem: Environmental > Terrestrial > Soil > Wetlands > Permafrost | place: Sweden: Stordalen...
ATCGTAGAACTGCGAGCCCTGCAGCGGCCCGCATTCCTTCTCGATGCGATGCGCGCGGAACGCCTTGTTGGTGCAGACGAGCTGCTGATACTGCTTGCTCGCCTTGACGTTCTGATCCGGCGTCTCGTTGCCCGTAGTGGTGGCGGTGATGGTGGCCGGCGCTTGGGCCAAGGCCACGCTCGCGGCGCCCAACGGCGCCCCGGCGAATAGGACAGCGAACAGGACCGCCAACAGACCCGGTGCGAAACGCCTCGCCATCGCCAATCCCCTTTGTCCCATGCGTCCCCACCCGCGCGACGCTGCCTTCAAAGATCGTGGCTCACCCGACCATCGTCAATCCACCGCTGACGCTCAATATCTGCCCGGTGATGTAATCCGAGCGGGGCCCGAGGAAAAACATCACCGCCTCGGCGATATCCTCGGGCTGGGCGATGCGGCGGAACGGGATGGCGCGGGTCAGCGCCTCGCGCATGCGCTCGGGCTGGCGCTGGAACAAGGGCGTGTCGGTCGGCCCGGGGCAGACGCAATTGACGTTGAGCCGGTGGCGCGCCATCTCGCGCGCCAGCGATTTGGTGAAGGCGATGAGACCGCCCTTGGCCGCGGCATAGACCGTCTCGCCCATGCTGCCGACCCGGCCGGCATCGCTCGAGATATTGACGATCTTGCCGGCGCGCGCCTCGATCATCGGCGGCAACACGGCGCGGGTCAGCCGCACCGCGCCCATCAAATTGATCGCGATCAGCGAATCCCACATCTCGGGCGGGTTTTCCATGAACGGCTGGATACGGTCCCAGCCGGCGCCGTTGACCAGCCCATCGACATGCCCGGCTCGATCGAGCACATCGGTCGCGAACCCCTCGATCGCGGCGGGATCGGCGAGGTCGAGCGGCAGGAACTCGGCCTTGCAGCCGGCTGTAATCGCCTCGGAGGCGGTCGCCCGCCCGCCGGCCTCGTCGATGTCGCCGATAAGGACATGCGCGCCTTCGCGTGCCAGGAGCAGCGCCGTCGCGCGACCGATCCCCGAAGCGCCGCCGGTGACGATGACGGCGCGACCCTGCATCTCCTCCATGCGTTCCATCCTCCGCTGCCCGGCCGATGCTATGCGTCGTGCGGCTCGGGGACAACGGCGTCGAGCGCCGCCGTAATCCGCGGCGCCAGCACCCTATCGACAATGGCACGGCCGAGCTCATGGGCGGCCAGATCGCGGCGCCGGCCCATCCCGCCTCCCGACCAGATCGCGTAATCGCTGCGCCAATCGTCGAAGCCGAGCTGCGCGAAGGCACGCGGCAGGCTCGGCAGATGGTCGCCGTAGAAGCCGAGCACCGCGTCGTCGCGACGGCGCTCCAGGCCGTCGATCAGAACGCGGATCATCTTGTCGGACTGGCGCAGGCCACCGAGATAGCGCCGCAACTCGGCGTCGCTTTGCCCGGGCTTGACCCGGGCATCCACGTCTTCTTGCTCGGCACCTGCAAACAAAGACGTGGACTCCCGGGTCAAGCCCGGGGGAGGCGAAAAATCACGAAACCACGGCCCGTGATTGCCCATGGTGATCGCGAAAATGAAAACGCGCGGCCCCGCGTTGTCGAGGACGCGCAGGATGTGATGCGCCAGTTCGGGATCGGACAGGTAAGGCGGGGTGCGCCCGCCGCCCAGCGTCTCGCGCCCGAGGAAAGTCTCGAAACCCAGCGCCGGCAGCGCCAGGTCGCGGCGGAAGAAACGCCGATCGAACGGGTGCAGGCAGATCGTTTTGTATCCGGCCTCGCGCAGGCGCCAGACCTGCGAGGCGATCCGGCCGCGCGCCAGCGCGTGATAGGGGTTGAAGCGATCGTAGCCGAGCGCCGGCTCGGCGATGCCGGTCAGCACCGCGAACTCGGCGCGCATCGTATTGGCGCCCCAGGCCGGGACGACGAGCCGGCCGTGAGCCCCGCCGGCGCGCGCGGCATCGTAGCCGGCGAGCCACCCTCGCGGCAGATCGGGCAGTGCGCGGCGCGCGTCGAAGAACGATTCGCACTGCACCAGAACCACCGGCCGCGCCGCGCCCGATCGGGTCGCAATCGCTGGGGCCGCGAGCCGGGCGCGCCGCGCCGGGCGTTCGGCGCGGGCGATGACGCCGTGGGCGATCAGCATCGCGACCGGCCCGAGCCGCGCCGCGTCGGCGAACGGCTCGCCGCTCGGCTCGAGCCGCCGCAGCGCCCGCGCCGTCGCGCCAAGCCACGGCTCGCGGCCAACCAGCCACAGCAAGGCCGATACAAATGCGGCGACGGCGAGAGCGGCGAGCGGATGTGGTGACATGGCCACGGGCTCGGCGACCAACAGCGCGAGCCCGGCCAGCACCGCCGCCGCCACCCCGCCAAGCACCAGCCCGGTTCCGGCGAACGACAAATAGAGCCGCGGATGGGTGAAGAGTTGCGGCAGCTCGGAGAGCGCGGTGAACACCACCGGCTCGCGCAACGTCACCCGCATCGTCCGGTCGGCGAAGGCGAACCCGGCGCCGAGGGCAGAGGCGACCGTCCCGGCGAAGACCGGCCTTCCCGACGCCAGCAACAGCACGATGGCGACAAACCCCAGCGGCGCCGCGTCGAGCAACATAACCGCGGACACGAGGCGCGCGCCGGCGACGCGGCGCGGGATGATCCACCCGGCGAGCGCCAGCAGCAGCCCGACAGCGCATGACCAGGGCGCGCTCATGCCGAGCGGATGTGAAAGCGAAATCCGCGCAGGATCCGGTCGCCAAGCGCCGCCGGCAGCGCATCGCACAGCCGCATGCCGAGCACCATCGGCCACGGGAAGCCGACCCGTCGCCGGCCACGGTCGATGCCGCGCTTGACTTTGCGCGCCGCGCGCTCGCCCTCGAGCAATAGCGGCGTCGGCCCGATCCAGCGATCGGTCATCGGCGAGGCGAAAAAGCCCGGGCAGACCACCGTGACACCGATCCCGTGCGGCTCGGCGAGCGCGCGCAGGGCTTCGCCATAGGCCCTGAGCCCCGCCTTGCTCGCGCAATAGCCCGGCGAATAGGGCAGCCCGCGATAGGCGGCGAGCGAGGCGATCAGCGCGATTCGCCCGCGCCCGCGCGCCGCCATCGCCGGCACCAGCGGCGCCACCGTATGCACCGCGCCGAGCAGATTGGTCGCGATCTGCCGCGTCGTCATGGCGATGTCTTCGCCGGCGCTGCCCGGCTCCGGACCCGCCGAGATGCCGGCATTGGCGATGACCAGCTCGACCGAATGGGCGCGGTCGAACGCCGCGAGCCAGGCTTCGAGCGGCGCCCGGTCGGCGACGTCGATCGCCGCCGCCTCGACCGCCGCGCCGGCCGCGCGGCACGCTTCGGCAACCGCCGCAAGCCGCCCCGTGTCGCGCCCGATCAAGCCAAGCACCACTCCCGGCGCGGCATAGGTGCGCGCGAGCGCGGCGCCGAGCCCGCTCGACGCGCCGGTGATCACCAGCGCGCCAATCACCACCGCGAGAAATGCGGCGCGCAAGGCCGCAGCGCCTCGACCAGCCTGCCCTGCAGCCGACGGGCCTGAACCAGCGGGCCGGGACGCCACAACTCGCGCCGTGCCAGCCGGTCGATCACTGTCTCGGGGCCGCAAGGCAGCCGAGTCAGCGGGTCGAGATAGCGCGGATAGAGGATTAGCGCTCCCGCCGCCAATTCCTCGAGCGTTAGAAGATGGCCGCGGTCCCACGGCACGACATCGCGGGTCAGCCCCCAGCCGGCATAAAACGGCCGGCCGTAAACCGTGACCGGGACGCGCCGCAGCAACGCCTCGAAGCCGCTGAGCGAGGTCAGTGTGTGCAGTTCGTCGATCTCGTCGAGCAGCGCGGCGATCGAGCCGCCGCGCACCACCCAGTCGGCATGGCGACGCGCCGTCGCGGCGCGGATCGCCCCCTTGCGATGACCGGCGACGATCTCGGGATGCGGTTTGTAGACGATGAACGCGTCCGGGTTGACGGCGCGCACCCGCGCCAATAGATCGAGGTTGCGCCGGATTTCGCCGCCGCCGAGCCGCACCGACAGATCATCCTCGACCTGGCCGGGCACCAGGATACGGCGGCGTCCGCGCGGCCAGGGAATGCGGGGCTCCCCTTCCCCGAGGTTGTATTTGGTGATGCCGCCGGCGACGATTCGGTCGATCAGCCGCCGCGCCCGCGCCAGCAATTCGGCGTCGAACGCGCCGCCGCGCAGCAGGCGCTCCAGATCGCTTTCGCGGCGCGGGTCGAAATAGATGCCGGCTTCATCGGCGACGATGGAGAGGCCGGGCAGAAAATCGGAGCCGAGCCCGACCGAGCGCAGGAAGCCGTCCTCGACGCGGACCAGCTTGATGCCGCGCAACGCGGCCGCGGCGGCCAGCCCAAGGGGCTCGCGCGTCGCCCACACCGCGATCGCCCCGCCCCGCGTGGCCGCGGCATCGAGCGCGCCGACGACCGTCCGCCGGAAGGCCGGCCGCCCGCTCGGCGTCGCGAGAAAGTCGGCGATGCGCCGGCGCTTCCACCACGACATGCCGATGCACACCGCGATCTGTGGGTTCATCGGCAAAAGCTCCCGGCGCTCACACTCCGATCAGCCAATCTCGCCGGGCGGCTTTAACCTTGTCCACCGAAATCGCGCACAGGTTGCCAATCGCTCGCAAGCCACCGAGTAGCATTCTATCGTCCGCTGCCGCTCGACGGTTCGCCAAAAAACGACTTGAACGGCTCCGGCTCGGGCATCAAATTGATGCCTCCGAGGGCGCTGGGTGCTTCGGAAGTGTCCGCTCGTAGGTGTGCGCATGGCCAAGAATTCGCGGCACGTTGTCCCAGGCTCTGGAGGCGGATGGAGCGTTCGAAAGACGGGCGCGACTAGAGCTTCGAAGAATTTTGATAGGCAAGCAGACGCAGTAAATTATGCCAAGACGCTTGCTAAAAAGGAACAGAGTGACCTCTACATTCACGGCAAGAGTGGAGCGATAAGAGACCACACGTCATATAAGCGATAAACCCATTGGCATTTGAGAGGAACGTTTTTGTAAATTGCCCTCTTGATGCGGGCTATACGGATATTCTTAGGCCGATTTTATTTTGCATCTTGGCGCTTGGATTCGAACCCAGGATCGCCTTGGAGCGAGCCGACTCCGCGGAAACTCGCATCGACAAGATCGTGGAATTGATAAAAGACTCCAAATTTGGAATTCATGACCTTTCGCGATTAAAAGCCGACAAGAAAGGTCAGTATTTTCGTTTGAATATGCCGTTTGAACTCGGTATTGATTATGGCTGCCGCAGATTTATGGAAGAACCGTGGAGCTCCAAAAAACTTCTGATCCTTGAAGCAGAAAAATATCGCTTTCAAGCCGCAATATCCGATCTATCGGGATCGGATATTGCTGTTCACAGAAACGACCCGACTTTAGCCAGTAACGAAATCAGAAATTGGCTGGCGCAGGAACTGAACAACGCCGCACCCGGTCCGGCAGCGGTTTGGGCTCGATTCAACGACTTTATGGCTGATAATTACGACGCACTTACGGCGCGAGGATATTCGCCAGCCGATATCGAAGTTCAGCCGATCGGAGAGCTAATCATTTGCATGCGTGAATGGTTGGCCGCGAACCCCTAAGGTTTGGGGGGGCATACGCGACACTCACATTCAAACAGAACCCCATCACCGCTACCGCGACGGTTGCCTCGGCCGGTGTGCTCTGCCTTACTGGCGGCTTCGCGGACGGAGGCGGGGAAGCGCATGAAAGTGCTGGTGACCGGGGGCGCCGGATTTATCGGCTCGGCCGTTTGCCGGCTGTTCGTCGCCGAGAAGAACGCGAGTGTGCTCAATGTCGACAAGCTGACCTACGCCGCCAATCTCGCCTCGCTGCGACCGATCGAGAACCACCCGAATTACCGCTTCGAGCGCGCCGATATCTGCGACCGGGCGACGATCGCGCGCCTCCTGGTGGAGTTCGCGCCGGACGCGGTGCTGCACCTCGCCGCCGAATCGCATGTCGACCGCTCGATCGACCGGCCGGGCGAGTTCATCAAGACCAATATCGACGGCACCTACGCGATGCTCGACGCCGCGCTCGGCTATTGGCGTACCTTGCCGCCGGCGCGGGCGAAAAGCTTCCGCTTCCACCATGTCTCGACCGACGAGGTGTTCGGCGCGCTGGGCGCGCGCGGCAAGTTCACCGAGACGAGCCGCTACAAGCCCAATTCGCCCTACGCGGCCTCGAAAGCCGCTTCCGACCATCTGGTGCGCGCCTGGCACGAGACTTTCGGCCTGCCGGCGATCATCACCAATTGCTCGAACAATTATGGGCCGTTCCATTTTCCCGAAAAGCTGATCCCGTTGTGCATCCTCAAGGCGCTGCACGGCGAGCCGATCCCGGTCTACGGCAAGGGCGACAATGTGCGCGACTGGCTCTATGTCGATGACCACGCCCGCGCGCTGCACCTGATTCTCAGCGAGGCGCGGCCCGGCGCGAGCTACAATGTCGGCGGCGACGGCGAGCGCCGGAACATCGAAGTAGTGCGGCAGATCTGCGCGCTGCTCGACGAGATGCTGCCGGAGTCGCCGCATCGGCCGCACGCGCGGCTGATCACCTTCGTCACCGATCGCCCGGCCCACGACCGGCGCTACGCGATGGACGCCGCCCGGCTGCGCCGCGACCTCGGCTGGCAGCCGCAAGAGAGCTTCGATAGCGGCCTCGCGAAGACCGTGCGCTGGTATCTCGACAATCGCTGGTGGTGGGAACCGATCTGGTACGGCCGCTACCAGGGCGGGCGCTTGGGCACCGCCGCGGCGGCGGCCGGATGATGTCCGGCCTCTCTCCATCGTCTCCCCCGCGAAAGCGGGGCCCAGGGCAACTGCCGCGTCGCTCGCCCCTGGGTTCCCGCTTTTGCGGGAAAGACGAGTAAATTGACATAGCCCCCCTGGAAGGACGAGACGATGAGCGGCTTTGCCTATACCAATCTGTTCGCCAAGAGCGTGCCCGCCCCGGCGGTGCGCTTCGCCGGCTATCCGAAATACAATTTCATCGGCGGGCATAACGACCCGACCTTGATCCCGATCGAGGGGCTGATCGAGGCGACCGCGAGCGCGCTGCGCAAGGAAGGCTCGAAGCTCGCGATGTACACCGCCGCGCAGGGCTCGCAGGGCCATCTGGGCTTGCGCGAATTCGTCAAGAGCAAGGCCAAACTGCGCGGTATCGACTGCTCGACCGACGACATCCTGATCACCGCCGGGTCGGGCCAGGGCATCGATCTGATCAACGCGGTGCTGCTCGAAGTGGGCGACACGGTGATCCTCGAGGAATTCTCCTATGGCGGCGCGATCAACAAGCTGAAGCGCGAGGGCCAGAAGATCGTCGGCGCGCCGCTCGACGAGGACGGCATCCGGATCGACGCGCTCGACAACATCCTGAAAGACCTGAAAGGCAAGGGCGTCACCCCGAAATACATCTACACGATCCCCACCATCCAGAACCCGACCGGCAGCATCATGCCGCTGGAGCGCCGGCGGCAGCTTCTCGCGCTCGCCAAGAACTACGGCGTGCCGATTTTCGAGGATGAGTGCTACGCCGATCTGATCTGGGGCGGCACCGAGGCGCCGCCGGCGATCTACTCGCTCGACCGCGACCACGTCATCCATATCGGCTCGTTCTCGAAGACCCTGTCGCCGGCGCTGCGCCTTGGCTACACGATCGCCGATTGGGGCTTTATGAGCCGGATGATCGCCAGCCGCAGCGACAGCGGCTGCGGCGCCTTGGAGCAGATGGTCGTTGCCGAGTATTTCTCGCAGAATTTCGCCGAGCACGTCGACGAGCTCAGCGAGACGCTCAAGGGCAAGCTCGACACGATGGTCGAGGCGCTGGAGCGCGAATTCGGCACCGTGGTCGAGCCGTGGACCCCAAAAGGCGGCATCTTCCTGTGGATGAAGCTGCCCCCGGAGATCGACATCATGAAGCTGGTCAAGCCGGCCGCCGATGCGGGGATCGCGCTCAACCCCGGTCCGGAATGGGCGGTCGACGGCGCCGACTCGCGCTCGCGCCTGCGGCTGTGCTTCGCGCTGACCTCGAAAGAGGAGATCTGGGCCGGCGTCGCGGCGCTGGCCAAGGTCTGCTACGAGCAGACCGGCATACCGGCGCAAAGCGGCAACATCCGCCGGACGCCGTGATCTCGGGAACGTCTTTCGTAACCTCTCTCCCGCAAGCGGGCGAGGGGTAACGCGCCAGCGGAGAACACATGAGCATTGACTGCGCCCTCAAACAGGCGGTCGACGACGGCACGGTGCCGGGGCTCGTCGCGATGGCCGCGACGCCAAGCGGCACGATCTACGAGGGCGCGTTCGGGGTGCGGCGCCTGGGCGATGACGTGGCGATGACGCGCGACACGGTGTTCCGCATCGCCTCGATGACCAAGGCAATCACCTCGGTCGCCGCGATGCAGCTGGTCGAGCAGGGCAAGCTCACCCTCGACGACCCGGTGCCGGCGATCGACCCGGCGCTGGCGTCGCCGCAAGTGCTGGCCGGGTTCGACGCGGCCGGCCGGCCGCAACTGCGCCCGGCGACGCGGCCGATCAGCTTGAAGCACCTCCTCACCCACACCGCCGGGTTCTGCTACGAGCAGTGGAACCCCGACCTCGAGCGCTACGTCGCGGCGAGCGGCATGCCGCAAATGGGCACCGGCAAGCGCGCGGCGCTGCGCCAGCCGCTGATGTTCGATCCCGGCGAGCGCTGGGAGTACGGCATCGCCATCGACTGGGTCGGCCGGCTGGTCGAAGAGGCGAGCGGGCAGACGCTCGACGCCTATCTCGCCGAGCACATCACCGGGCCGCTCGGCCTGCGCGACACCGGCTTCGCCGTGTCGCCCGAACAGCGCGCGCGCCAGGCCAGCGTGCACCAGCGCGCGCCCGACGGGTCGCTGACGCCGCAGCCCTTCGAGACGCCGATCGACCGCGAGTTCCTCGCCGGCGGCGGCGGTTTGTATTCCACCGCAAGCGATTACCTCACCTTTCTTCAGGCATTGCTGCACGACGGCACGCTCAACGGCCTGCAAATTCTCAAACCCGCGACCGTCGCGTCGATGGCCGAGAACCATATCGGAGCGCTGCCGGCCGGCGTGCTCAAGACCAACAACCCGCCGCTGACCAACGATGTCGACTTCTTCCCCGGACAGCGCGTGCGCTGGGGGCTCGGCTATATGCTGACGCTCGATCCGGGGCCGGACGGCCGCAGCCCGGGCAGCGTCACCTGGGCGGGGATATTCAACACCTATTACTGGCTCGATTCGCTGCGACAGGTAACCGGGCTGATCATGACCCAGATCCTGCCCTTCGCCGATCCGGCCACCCTGGCGGTCTACGGCGCCTTCGAGCGCGGCGTCTACGCCGCGCTCGGCGAGGCCTGAGCAGGGTGCGTCATCCCTTGTCGTCGCGCCTCTTCCGACTCATCGCCATCCTGCCGCTCCTAGCGCTTGCCGGTTGCGTCCAAGGGCTGGCGACCACCTCGACGCCCTCGGACTTCATCGTCATCAGCGATTTCGCCGTGCCGCAGGGCGTCGTCCAGCTCGATCGGAGCTTCGGCTTTTCGCTCTATCGCGGCGAGGCTGGCGTACCGACCCAGCAGCGCGGCGCCTCGATCGGCCGGGCGGTCGCCTTCCTCGTCACCGACACGATCGCCGACCGGCTGCGCGCGCGCGGCTATGACGCGACCAGCACGACCAACCCGAACCCGGCTGGGTCGGGCTATCGCGCGCTGATCGTCAGCGGCGCGTTCCGCGCGATCGATGAGGGCCAGCGCCGGCATGTCGGCGACGAGCACAGCGCGGTCGTCGCCGATGTCGAGATCAAGGCCGAGCTTCCGGGCGGGCGCGTCCAGCCGGTGCAGAGCTTCACCGTCGACTCGCGCTCCGCGCCGCAGACCGGCGCGGAGAGCGGCGCGACCAAACGCGAGACCGGGGTCGACGCCGACGCGACGCGGGTCGGCGCCGAGATCGCCCGAATCGTCGCCGACGTCGCCCGGCGCAACAACTGGGTTCCAACGAGATAACCCTCTTCCCGCGTGCGGGGAGAGGGAGTTTCATTCAAGACCCCGGCACGATCCCCTTTGGCAACCCCTCGCAATAGCGCGCGATCTCGCCCGGCGTGGTGATCCACAGCGCGTCCTTGTGCTCCATGATGTGGCGCAGCGCGCGACGCAGCGCGCGCAGCCGGAACGGCTGGCCGATGATGAACGGGTGCAGCGCCACCGAGTAGACGAGCGGGTATTTGCGCGACTGCTCGAGCATCTCGTCGAACTGGTCGATCAGCATCTCGGCGAATTGCTGGCCGGTGTGGCGGCGGTACACCAGGCTCGGCGAGTCGTTGAGCTCGATCGGATAGGGCACCGACAGCAGCGGCCCGGATCGCGTCGTCATCCAGATCGGCTGGTCGTCGAGCGCCCAATCCATCACGTAGCGGTAGCCCGCCTCCTTCAACAGGTCGAGCGTCACGCCGGTCTGCGCCAGCCAGGGGCCGAGCCAGCCCTCGGGCTGCTTGCCCGACAGCCGGGCCAGG
>Ga0182024_10025202_pt1 | contig 10520 bp, 7 predicted proteins | sample P32metaG_FD_120480 | JGI IMG/M metagenome (GOLD analysis project Ga0182024, IMG submission 120480) | Permafrost microbial communities from Stordalen Mire, Sweden - P3-2 metaG (Illumina Assembly) | ecosystem: Environmental > Terrestrial > Soil > Wetlands > Permafrost | place: Sweden: Stordalen...
AGGAGATCTACGATCCGCGGATTGGCTCGTTTATTGTGCCAGAGGGCGTGGTGATCGATCCAACCCGAAAGTACTGGTTCCGGACCGGCGATCTGGGCAATGGAGTGCAGGAAGCGGAGATCGCAAAAGCTTTGCGCATTGTGATCGGAGTCGATGACACACAGCCGCAACGCCTCCGCATCTTCCCGAGAATGCCATACGGCTGGGACGAGATTGCGGTGGAGAAGTACCCGGTTCTGTTCGAACGCGCAGGAAAGACGGACACGGCGTTGATGCACTATAAGCTGGAGCGGACCGCTACCCGGATGAATCTGAATGTCTCCTCTGACAAGGAATTGGGGCATGTCACGCTGCGCGTGGGGCCCTTTGCGCAGCGGCCCAGCGCATCTAGCGTCCGTGTCAACGGGAAATCTCCAGCCGGAGCGTCGATTGAGCATAGCGGGGATTCGTGGTGGGTTCGATTCACGGCGCCGGTCGGTCCGGGCGCGGATATTACAAAATGACGGAGGTCAAGCGATGAGCAGAAAAACCCACATGGTACCGGTATGGTTCTTCATCGGCCTTCTGCTGACCGCCTATGGATGTATCATCTTGGCCACGGCACTGGTGGACTTCTCAAAGCCAACCACGGTAGTGCTTGCCCAGTATCATCCTGCTCTCTTTGGAGGCATTCTCCTGTTGCTGATTGGAGGTTTCTACACCTTTTTCTACTGGCCGGGCCGGCGTAAGGGAGACAGGCCCTGAATTACCAATTCATCCCGGAAGTCGGACATGCACCAACTGAGGGCATTCAGTCTATCGAATAGAGGTTCGTGAGAGGTAAGCATTGAACATACGAGAAATCGCCCTCCGCGCGCGCGTTTCCCATTCAACGGTGTCGAGGGTCATCAATAACATTGATACGGTAGATCGCAGGCTCGCTCGTCGCGTGCAAGCGGTCATCGACGAGGTGGGGTACAGACCGAACTATCAGGCGCAAGCCCTGGCACGGGGCAGGAGCCGCACCGTTGGCCTGATTGTCTCCGAGCTGAGCGGAGGCAATCCATTCTTCTCGGAGATCATTCTTTATTTCGAGCGGGCGGCGGTACAGCAGGGCTATGAGGTGCTGGTCAGCTTCGCGGATACCGAGACCCACCCCGATCATGTTGCAACGTGCGCAGTACGCATGCAGGAAAGGCAAGTGGAAGGAATCGCTGTTCTGACCTTTGGAATGGAACAGTACCTGATCGGTTCGTCGATCGACATTCCCATGATTTATGCCGGGAGCGATGGCGATCTTCCCGGCATTCGAAATGTCCGCACCAATTACCTGCCGGGCATGCGAGAAGCGGTGAAGCATCTGGTGGACTTTGGACATCAGCGGGTTGGATACCTCTGTGGCCAGCTGAACTGGAGCAGCATGCGCACTCGGTACGACGCGGCCCGAAGAGCGATTAAAGGAGCCGGACTACCCGTGGACAAGGAGCTGTTTGTCGAGTGCCCCCATACCTGGGAAGGCGGTGCTACAGGAATTTCGGATTTGCTGAACTTAGCCAAGCCGCCCACGGCAGTCATGTGCTGCAACGACGTTGCGGCAATCGGGGCGCTCAAGACCTTAAGTGTTCGCGGGCTGCAAGCCGGACGAGACATTGCGCTGATCGGGTTCGACGATCTCACAATCTGCCGGTTCACACAGCCGGCCATGTCTACCATTCAGTTCGCGCCCAGTGAGATTGCGCCTCTTGCCTTTCGCGCGCTGCTGGACGAAATCGAAGGAATTAAGGACCAACCCATCTATGAATACAAGACGAAATTCGTTCTTCGTGAATCGACCTGCGCACCCAAACTATGAGCCGCATAAAGAATTTTCTGACTATCCAAATGGCTTGGAGCTACACGCGGGGTTATTGCAATGACGAGATCCATCTCTCCGCCGAGCCGACGCACATTTCTGAAGTCTTCCGGCCTGGCTGTTGCAGCCACGTTTGCTGGGGGGCATGAAACACGCGCTGAATTTGTCCAGTCAAAGCAAGCGCCGACGCGCGATTCCACAGAGACGGCGTCACCGGCCGACCCGGTTGCTCTCGTCAACCTCTTGCAAGGCACCGACTCTACGCGGAGTTTCTCGCGCGGAAATACGCTTCCCATTGCCGCTCGTCCTTTCGGAATGGCTCATTGGACTCTGCAGTCTGGCGCCGATACATCGTGGATGTTTCAGCCGGGCGAGCGACGGATTCAGGGATTTCGCTCCACTCATCAGTTGAGTCCATGGTTGAGCGATTATGGCCATGCGACGTTCCTTCCGTTCTGTGGAGAGATCAATCCTGAGTCGTCGGAACGTGCCAGTTCCTTTCGTCCTGAGGAAGCCACGCTGGCTCCGCACTCACTGCGCCTGCGTCTGGCGCGCTATGGCATAGACGCAGAGCTGATCCCAACTGAGCGCTGCGCCCTGATTCGAGCCTCTTTCACTAAACCGGATCCCCCTGGCTTCCTCTTTGACATTCCCGGCGAACACGCTCCGGATATCCGCGCAGATGCGACGCAGCGCACCATCTCATTCACGTCCACAGCCAACGCCGGCGGTGTTCCCCAAGACTTTGCCGCCTACTATGTGCTTCGTTTTGCGGAACCATGGAAGAGCTTCGAAGTGAAGCAGGTGAAGAATCACGCCGTAGGTCTGGTGCGTTTTTCTGCAGACATCAAATCCCTGGACGTCCGCGTCGCGACCTCCTTCATCTCCTTCGATCAGGCGCAGCGCAATCTCGACAATGAGCTTGGCACAAGTTCCGCGGAAATTCTCCGGCAACAGGGCAAGGATGTCTGGAACAAGCATCTTCTCCGAATCGAGATTGAAGGAGGCACTCTCGATCAGCAGAAGAGCTTCTACTCCTGCCTCTATCGCACACTGCTTTTCCCTCGCCTCTGGCACGAACCGGATCCTGGCGGCAAGATGCAGCACCGCAGTCCTTACACCGGAGCCATCACCCCCGGGGTGATGTATGCCGATCACGGCTACTGGGACGTATATCGCGCGTGGTATCCGCTGATGAGCATCCTGTTCCCGGAGCGTCTTGGCGAGATACTGCAAGCCTGGGTCAACGCTTACAAAGAAGGCGGCTGGCTCCCGCAGTTTCCGTGCCCCGGCTATCGCGCCTGCATGACTGGCAGCCTGATCGATTCGGTGTTCGGCGACGCCGCTGCAAAGGGCATCGGCGGCTTTGATCTTGCGGCGGCGTACGAAGGACTGAAGAAACACGCGACCCAACCCGGAAATCCTGATGCCGGCTATGGACGCCGTGGCATCGAGGAATATCTCCAGCACAACTACTGTCCGGCGGATCGCGTGAAACAGTCCGTCGCGGAGACGGTGGACGCTGCCTATGGCGACTTCTGCATTGCGCAGGTCGCAAAGGCCGTCGGCAACGATGCCGATTACAGAATGTTTATGCGGCGCTGTGAAAACTGGCGACATCTCTTTGATCCGCAAACCGGCTACCTGCGTGGGAAGAAGGCGGACGGCTCATGGCTCGAACCCTTCGATCCGGTCACGTGGGGTGACCCCTACGTCGAAGGCTCGGCCTGGCAGCACCGTTGGGATGTGCCGCACAACTTTTCCGCGCTGATGGAAGGCTTAGGCGGAGAAGAAAAGACGGTCGCTGCTCTGCAGCAGATGCTCGCCATGCCTCCGGACTTCAACGTGGGCGTGTATGGCCAGGAGATTCACGAGATGTCGGAGATGGCGGCTGTTCCATTTGGCCAGTACGCCCAAAGCAATCAGCCTGTCCATCACGTGCTCTATCTGTTCGCGATGGCGGGCCGTCCGGACCGCACGCGCTATTGGGCGCGCAAGGTGATGCAGGAGTTGTATACCCCTCAGGTCTTCCCCGGCGATGAAGATACAGGGTCCATGGCGGCCTGGTTCATTTTTGGCAGCCTCGGCTTCTACCCTGTCTGCCCCGGAAAGCCGGAATACACTCTTGGCTGCTCTTTCTTTCCCCGCGCCACAGTTCGTCTGCCTAACGGAAAATCGCTGGTGATCGAAGACGCTACCTCTGCTGCCAAAGGTTTGGTTGAGTTGAATGGACAACAGCTCAGGACTCCCACCGTCTCGCACTCCGCGGTCGTCGCAGGCGGCCACCTGCGCTTCACCTGAGTGCGTTGTCACTATGGCCGCCGCAACCCACATTCCGGCTGGCGAACAATCAAAAGACCGCGATTAGAGGTGCTCCTTGGGCTCGATCACACGACGTTCAGTACTGCAGGGATGTTTAGCCGCTGGCATCCGCGCTGCCATGCCTGCTTCTCTCGTTGCGCGGGCGCCTGATCTCCCGGCGGGGCGTCCTGCCCCATCTGACCGCCGCTTTTCGAGCCCAGTTATCGAAGCCGCCATCGCCCGCATGAAGCGGCAGATCGCGGACCCGATGCTGGGGGCGATGTTCGAGCGATGTTTTCCCAATACCCTCGACACCACCGTCTTCCCCGAAACGTTGGAGGGCAAGCCCGACACATTCGTGATCACCGGCGACATCGACGCGATGTGGCTCCGCGATTCATCGGCTCAAGTCTGGCCCTATGTTCGATTCGCAAAGCAGGACCCCAACCTCGCCACACTCCTCGAAGGCGTTATCCGCCGCCAGGCGCGCATGATTCTGATCGATCCATACGCGAACGCGTTCACTCGTACGACCTCCGACCCTCCCCTGAAGTGGGCTGTCGATGACGTGACTCATATGACGCCAGGTGTCGCTGAGCGGAAATGGGAGATCGACTCGCTGTGCCACGTGGTGCGCCTGGCGTACGGTTATTGGCGGGTGACTGGAGATAGCAGGCCGTTCGACGCGCAGTGGAAGGCTGCGGCTTCGGCCATCGTTCGCACATTCAGCGAGCAGCAGCGCCTGACTGGTCCTGGACCATACGCCTTCAAGCGCAAAACGATGGCGCCGACTGATACTCTTCCCCTCAACGGCTATGGCAATCCGGCGCGAAAAGTCGGCATGATCTTTTCCATGTTCCGTCCGTCCGATGATGCGTGTATCTATCCCTTGTTTGTCCCCGCCAATTTATTCGCCATTCAGACGTTAATCAAACTTCAAGAAATGGCCGCCAAGCTCTTCTCTTACTCGAGCCTTGCCGCCGCATGCGATGAAGTGCTCGACAAGCTGCAACCGGCCGTTGCACAATACGGGATGCTCCAGCACCCAGTCTTTGGCAAGATATGGGCGTATGAGGTCGACGGCTACGGAAACGCGCTGATGATGGACGATGCCGGCACGCCAAGCCTGCTGAGCCTGCCCTATCTGGGATCCTGCGACGTCAACGATGCTACGTACCAACGCACTCGCCGACTCGTGCATAGCTCGGATAACCCGTACTTCATCCAAGGAAAAGCAGCAGAAGGGGTTGGCAGCCCGCATGTAGGGTTGGACTCGGTCTGGCCCCTTTCCATCATCACACGCGCGCTTACTTCCACCGACGATCGCGAGATTCTCCAGTGTCTGCAATGGCTTCGCGATACCACCGCCGGAACTGGATTCATACACGAATCCTTCAATAAGGACGACCCATCCAAATTCACCCGTCCATGGTTTGCGTGGGCAAACACTTTTTTTGGTGAGCTACTTCTGAAGCTATCGGATACAAGACCATCGCTCTTGACCCATGTGTATAGAGACGCTGACTTATGATCAATCGACGCCAGGTTATCAAGACGGCGGCACTTACTGGGGTTGCGCTGGCCGCGTTGCCCAGGGCAGTGGCTCATGCGGGTATGCTCGCCAGCGGCTCGGCTGACTCGCGCGAGGTGGACTTGGCCGCGCAGGTTCTCGCCGATCAAAACTTACACGATGTGCTTCGCATGGCGCGGGAGCTGTTGAGCAGCGGCCTCGATGCGGGCAGCGGCTATAAGGCTACGTGGATTCGCGATATGAACACCTTCATCCAGGTTGCAATTGCTGTGAACCCTCCGCAACACTTCCGCGATGCGCTGCTGATGTTCTTTAAGTTTCAGGGAACCGACGGCGATATTGTGGACCTCTACTGGCCTCGCGATCCGGCCAAGCCAGTGAATGACACCTACCGGACGAGTCCGTTGGCTCCGGACTTGATCGCGGATAAGAACACGGTTGAAATCGATCAGGAATCGTCGCTGGTGCAGGCGGTTTCGAAGTACATCGCGGCCACGCACGATGAGACCATCCTGGAGGAGCGCATCGCGGAGATTACCGTCCGCGAGCGGCTGGGGCAGGCCCTGCAGTATTTGCTGACCGAGCGCTTCGACCCCGAGCACGGGCTGGTCTGGAGCGCGACCAGGGCCGACTGGGGCGATGTTCAGCCTGAGAGTCCAAGGGGTGTGCGACTGGACGCGAGCTCGCATCGGGCCCTGTCGATCTACGACAATGCGATGCTGGTCATCGCAATCAACGATTACCTTCAGCTTCCTGGCGGGAACGCGCGCGAAACAACCTATTGGAAGGCTATTCGTGACGGGCTTAAACGAAGCGTCCGAAAACATCTTTGGGATGCGCAGAAGCAAAAGTTTATTCCGCACGTTTATCTTGCCGGCTCGCCGTTCCCCAAGGACTTTGATGAGAACGCGATTTTCTACCACGGAGGTACTGCCGTAGCCATCGAAGCCGATCTGCTCACGCGGCAGGAAGTGCTCCACTCGCTGAACCACATGGAAGCGGATGTGCGCGCGGCCGGGGCTGCATCCATCGGGCTCACGCTTTACCCGCCTTATCCTGAAGGGTTTTTCAAGAATCCGCAATTGCGCGATCCCTACAGCTACCAAAACGGCGGCGACTGGAGTTGGTTTGGCGGGCGCATGATCCAGCAACTGGTCGGGCTGGGCTATACAGCGGAGGCCTATCGAGACTTGCAGCCCATGGTGGAACGCGCCGTACGTACGGGCGGTTTCCACGAATGGTGGACGCGCGACAATCAGTCGCGTGGCTCAGGCGACTTCCGCGGATCGGCCGGCGTTCTGGGTCGGGCTATTGAGATGCTGCAAGCCTGGGCGAAGCAGAATACCCGTCGATAACGGATTTCTGTTCACCGGCTGACCGGCTAGATACCACTCGGCTCTTTCTGTAAGGAGACTTTGCTGCCCTTCTGCGTTTCCTGTCGAGCCTGCTTACGCCCTTCGGACACGATGGTTTTGCCGCGGATTGAGAGCGCAGCGACAAGCGCGTCGATGGCAGAGGTCTGACTGACAGCGGTAGTTGCGCCCGGCGGACCCGACCACACGAGGCCCAACGAGTGGTCGGGGGCCTGCGCGTTCTTCGGCACGCTCTCGGCATTGGCCGCGATGAATCCAGCGTAACCAGGATTGGGGTCACGCAAATAGAGCAGCGCTAGGTTTCGCACAAAGATCCCTTTGAACTGCGTGCCGTCTCCACCGCATTCGGGCTCGCAGGTCTCATGCAGGATCAAATTGCTATCGGCCAGTTTCGCGATCGCCGCGTCGGCGATAGGCTCGGCCAACTTCACAGCGCCCGATTGATCCGGCAGCCTGGAAAGCTCCGCAAGGGCGCCGAGCACGACTCCCTGGTTATACGTCCACTTTTTGCCGTGATTATCGCGGCACTGTGGGTCGAGTCCGTCGCTGACCAATTGATCGCTTTCGATCATCCCGGAATTCTGGAACCACGTCCATTCGCGCGTGGCCCAATTGGCATATGCGGTTCGTTGCGCTGGATCGGAGGCGCGGTTGGCAAAATGGGCTGCGAGGCTCAGAAAAAGTTCATTGGCAATGGCGTTCTTGTACTTTCGGTCCTTGCTCCACCACAGGCCCCCACCGCAGGTATCGTCCCAACCAGTGGTCATATCGCTAAAGATAGCGGCAGCCGTCTGGAGGTAATTGCGGTCACCTGTCAGGTCGTAGGCATCCACCCACGCGAGTCCCCACCAGCCTTCGTCGTCGTAGAACTTGTTCTTCAGGAACTGAATGGGAGCATATTCGGAATAGGTGTGAGTGATAGCCGATAGGTAACGCGAAGTATGCAGCACGCGCGACGAATCGACGAGGACGGTCAGTGAGTTCGCCGCGTTCCACCACCCTCCCGAGTCCCATAGTCCGGTATCTTCGTTGTACCATCGCTGCAAACGATTTACTGCAAGGCGCAAGTCATGTCTGGAAACGGACGAACGACGCGCAGCGCCAGCTCGCGGTGCCAGCAGCAAGAGTGCGAGCGCAGGAACAACGAACTTGAGGATTAATTGGCTCATTCCGCCGACGACGCTGTCAACAACGCTATCCCTAAAGAGTTGAACCGTGCAAACCCGCCTTGCCGAGCTGCCATCGCCTGGGTCATCACGATTTTTTGGACATCAACCTGGACTTGCCGGAGCAAAGTCGGAAGCTGTGCGATTCTAACTTGAAGGGCGTCAGCTTCGCGACAGCGTACCCGAAATGAACTTGCGCCGGAGGTGGGTCTACCATGGTACTGCTTTTTCGCACATGGGCCGTCTGGATCGTGATTGGGTTTTGCGCGATCGCGCCAGTTTCGACGGGTGCACAGCAGGGGCAGGACACGACCATCCAGTTGGATGGCGGAGACTCGGGGCGCATCTTTGAAGGCCTTGGGGCAGCGAGTGCCGGGGCATCTTCCCGCTTGCTGATCGATTACCCGGAACCGCAGCGCAGCCAAATCCTGGATTATCTCTTCAAACCCGGCTTCGGAGCTGCGCTTCAGCACTTGAAAATCGAGGTCGGCAGCGATGTGAATTCGACCGACGGCTCCGAACCGAGCCACATGAGATCGGCGACGGATCACGATTACACGCGCGGCAACGAATGGTGGCTTATGGAAGAGGCCTACAAACGCAACCCAAACATCATTCTCGACATACTGCCCTGGGGCGCGCCGGGCTGGATCGGAGAGGGTCATTTCTACTCGTCCGATATGGCGAACTACATGGCGGATTTCATCAAGGGGGCAGCCAGAGTTCACCATCTCCATATCTCCTACGTGGGGATATGGAACGAGCGCATGTACGACGGCAACTACGTCAAAGAACTGGATGGCATCCTGCGACGTGAAAATCTTTTAACCCGGATCGTCTGTTGTGATGCTTATGGCGGCGGCGCCTTCGGGGAATATAGCGTCGTCGACGCCATCGCTCAGGACCCTTCCTTCAAGCATGCAATCGCAGCGATCGGTGTTCACTACCCTCGCGAGCCGGACCCCTCTCCCTCCGCCGAGGCGGCGAGACAACTCGGACTCCCTCTCTGGTCGAGCGAAGACCAACCCAACGGAGGCTCGGGCCCCTTTGTCTCACGCAATTGGCCGCAAGGTGGACGTATCCTCGCACAGAAATACAACCGCAACTATCTCGAGGACCGATTCACCAAGACGGAAATCTGGAGTCCGGTCACCTCGTACTATGACATTCTCGCCGCACCCAATTCGGGATTGATGTATGCAAATACACCCTGGTCGGGCCACTATGAGGTGCAGGGCGCCATCTGGGCCACTGCGCATACCACGCAGTTCGCGCAGCCCGGCTGGCAATATCTCGACGCGGCCTCAGGCAAGCTCGCAGCGCATGGAACGTTTGTCTCGCTTCGGTCGCCCAACCGGAAGGATTGGAGCGTGGTACTCGAAACGATCGACGCCAAATCCCCTCAGCTCGTCACTTTTCATATTGCCGGAGGCCTCTCAACCGGGACGGTCTACGTCTGGGAGACCAACGACTCTCATACGTTCGATCACGTCTCCGATATCGAAGTTCAGGACGGTGGTTTCTCCTATACTTTCGATCCGGCGTCGCTCTACTCCTTGACCACCACAACGGGTCAGGGAAAAGGCGCTGCGGTTGCGCCCCCCGCTAGAGATTTCCCGATGCCGTATCGCGACGACTTCAAAGAAACTTCGCTCCATCGATCCCCGAGGTATCTCGCAGATCAGGACGGTGCCTTTGAAGCGGAGCCGTGCATCGAGCGCCGCGGCCGTTGTTTGGAGCAGGTTGTGACTCGAAAACCAATCCCCTGGGGACCTCTTCCCGATCCGTTCACAATTGCCGGCAATGTTGAATGGAGGGACTACAAAATCGCAGCCGACGTTCGGCTACCTCACTATGGGGCAGCAACTCTGATGGCACGCGTCGATTCCGCCGACGTTTTCAAGGATGCGAACGCCGTTTACCCAAGCGGCTATGTGCTGAAGGTGAGCGCCGACGGCCATTGGGAATTGCTCTCCACCCAATATAACCGGAAGACAGTGACTCTCGCCGCCGGAGCCACCGCTGGCCTCGACCATGGCTGGCATCACGTCGAACTAACTTGCACGGGAGACACGATTGAGCCGTCTCTCGACGCAAAAGTCCTAACCCATATTACGGACCGTTCCCATACGCACGGCATGGTCGCACTCGGGTCGGATTGGAGCCGAGTGCAGTTCGACAATCTCTTGATAACACCCTAGGGGGTGTCATCAAATTGGTTATATGCGTGAGCCTGACCAGATTTTAGCTTGAGGGGATGACTGTAAGGCGCTACGGGTTGCGGGACGATCAGTGGGATCGGATCAAGGATCTCTTGC
>Ga0182024_10025203_pt1 | contig 10520 bp, 7 predicted proteins | sample P32metaG_FD_120480 | JGI IMG/M metagenome (GOLD analysis project Ga0182024, IMG submission 120480) | Permafrost microbial communities from Stordalen Mire, Sweden - P3-2 metaG (Illumina Assembly) | ecosystem: Environmental > Terrestrial > Soil > Wetlands > Permafrost | place: Sweden: Stordalen...
CAATCGGACTGCAAATTCTGGGGAAGCATTTTGATGAAGCGACGATTCTTCGCGTCGCGCATGCCTACGAGCAAGTGGCTCAGATAAGCTCGTAATAACGCTCCCCGGCGCAGGCGCGGCAAAGCACTTTCTCCTCGGTATGAACTTCCCTGCGGAAGTTGATGCCTTCCCCGCACGCCTCGCACACCACGCGCTCGCCTTTGTATCCGGGAAACTCTTCAGGCGGCAGTTCGACTTTAACCCATTGCATCGTGAAAAGGTCATCGTCTGTGATTTCGCGGTAGGCCAGCATCTGCTGCTGATTCTTGTCTGCGATTTCAGGATGCATCTGGCGGGCAAGATTCTTCGAAGATTCTTTGGCCGCGATGCGAACAGCCTTGCCACTGCTTACATCCACGAACGTCGCCGCAACTTTTCCCCAGTCGCGAAACTTCAACGCACGCTTGCCCAAGCGGCATCCTGTGACCACGGCAACCGCATCGGTGGCGCAGCGGTCGATTTCAACGAAGGTGACGAGCCGCTTGCGGTCTTTGCCGCTCGGATCGTCGATGCCGAGTTTCGTCAGGCCCAGCATCGCCAGGCGCACACCGAGAACTTGTCCCGCGCAAAGATGCCCGTGGGCGGCTTCGGCGTCGCGAAGATATTCGTCGAGGGATTTCATTCGAAGCTGTCAGCTTTCAGCCATCGGCGTTCAGCTTAACACTGCAAAGCTATTTCCTCCGCCATCGAACGCCATCTTTCGTATTTTCGATGACGATGCCTGCGCCTGTGAGTTCCGATCGCAGAGCGTCGGAAACCTTGAAGTTGCGGCCGCGGCGCGCAGTCTCCATCTAAGCGATTTTCTTCTCGATTTCAGCCTCAGAGAATCGACCCGACTGCACCGCCTCCCGCAGTTCCGCGCTAATATCTTTTTCTCGCCCTTCGCTGGAAGCCCAATCGAACACCGCCTTCATCTTGGCCACGTCGTCATCTTTGAGCACGGCAAAAATCTCATCGAATTTCTCCAGAGCCGTCAGCAACGCCGGCACGTCGTCCTGCTTAATTTCACTCGCATCAAGAGCAGAGTTGGCACTGCGTACCATTTCGAAAATTGCTGCCTGTGCCTGCGCTGTGTTCAGATCGTCTTCCAGCGAGGTTTTCATCCGGTCGCCCGCGTCCTTCGCCAGCGATTGCATTGCTGGATTCGAGCCGGATGGAAAAGTTCCCGTACTCAAGCGCTGCTGGAAATTGCGCAGCCGTTCAACCGATACGGCGGCTTGCTTCAACCCGTCAAAGGTGAAATTCAACTGATTACGATAAGGCACCGACGTCAGCAGATACCGGATCGACGAGGGCTTGTGCCCCTTCAGTACCAGGTCGCGCAAGGTATAGAAGTTTCCCAAACTCTTCGACATCTTCTCGCCCTCAACCAGAAGGAAGCGGACATGAAACCAGAATCGGGCGAATGTCTTGCCCGTAAGCGATTCCGATTGAGCGATCTCGTTTTCGTGATGCGGGAAGACCAGGTCTTCTCCCCCGGCGTGCAGATCAAACGTCTCACCCAATTCCTCCATTGACATGACAGAGCACTCCAGGTGCCAGCCGGGGCGTCCCGGCCCGATCGATGTGTCCCAAAAAGCTTCGCCTGGCTTGGGTGCTTTCCAGAGGGCAAAATCGCGGGCGCTGTCTTTGTCATACTCATCCAGATCCACGCGGGCGCCGTCGAGCATCCCGCCGAAATCTTTCTTGGATAGTTTCCCGTACTGCGGAAAACTAGCGATGCGGAAGTAATAGGAGCCATCCTCGGTCCGGTATGCAATATCCTTCTTGACCAGTCTCGCCACGAAGTCCGCCATCTGCGTGATATGTTCCGTAGCGCGCACCAGAGTGGGTTGCTCAATGCCAATCATGGCAGCATCTTCCACAAATGCCTTCTCGAACTTCGCGGTATACTGCTGAACGCTCACTCCGTCTTGAGCGGCGTTGCGGATGATTTTGTCGTCCACGTCCGTAATATTCATAATGTAGTGAACGCTGTAGCCGGACTGGCGCAGGAAGCGCTGCAGCATGTCCACCGCAATAAATGTCCGGAAGTTGCCGATGTGGCCATAGCCGTAAACGGTTGGGCCGCAGGCATACATGCGGACTTCACGGTCGCGTAGCGGAACAAATTCCTCGACCTGCGACGACATGGTGTTGTAAAGGCGAAGGCCATAGGATAGTTGCGCGCTCAGAGACGAACGTTCAATTCTAGGGGGACGCGAGAAAAACGGTCAACTGGCGGGGATATCGGCGGAAGAATGTACTGGCAGTGCATGAGCGTGCATACGCAGCCGGTGTTGCACGAGAAAAACATAATGCAGAGCCGAGATAAGGGTGAACGCAAAGGTGGCGCGCAAGAAAACCGTGCGTGTAATCCACACCCAGCGCTGCGGCCTCAGACAGAACAGCATCACGAAAAAAACGGCGGCGATCTGCGAAAAAGTGTTTGCCTTACCGAAAATACTAGGCTGGAAGTTGCGCAGTCCCGCAATAGCAAACAGCACCGCACTGGCCGCCAGAATAGACGTGTCGCGGCTGAAAACCAGCACGGTAAACTTCCACGGAATTTTGTGCAAGATCGACAGCACCAGAAACATGGTGCTCAACAACAGTTTATCCGCGATGGGATCGAGATACTGGCCGAGTAAGGTCTGCTGGTGCAGTTTGCGAGCCAACAGCCCGTCCAGGCCATCGCTGAAGCCGGCAATCACGAAGAGCATCAAAGCCCAGAAATAGCGGCCCTCGACCAGTTCGATCACGATGAAGGGAACGAAAACCATGCGTAGCATCGTGAGTTGGTTGGGCGCAGTGAAGATTTGCGAAACCTTCATACCGGTTCCTTCTTCGGAAGCGCTGGTGTCCCGGCGTTCGCCCCACGATCACCCGTGCCTTCTAACAGGGGAGATTCCAGCAACGCCGTAGGATGGAGACCGGTCTTAGTCGAGAAACGCGGTGAAAGCGAGGGTAAACTTCCATCGGGCAGGTCAAGCTCCACGCGTTCAATCCTGTGCATCGGGAAAAACACCACAGCCAGACTGAACGATTCGCCGTCCTTCACCATCACCACAAGATCTTCAAAGGAAGCCAATTCAATCCCGCTCAGGCTGAGTCCTTCCGGTGCGAGCGACAGAATCATGCCCCAGAATTTGTCCCGGGGATTGCCCAGAGTCACGACGACCATAGACCCATGCACGAAAGGATCGCGAGCGGGCAGCTGTGTGGCAGCGCCCTTATCATCCCCCTGAGAGTTTGGCATGTAATGATTGTCGCCGCCGCAGCCCGGACTTTGCAACCGGCAGAGGCGGGAGGTGCTGGGTACGGAAATCGGAAGAAGCTGAACCACTAGGCGTGACGATGCTTCGCAGCCCTCCGTTGCGCCCTCTGGGATCTCTTCGCCGCTCTGCGCTGTTTCCGGGCAATTTTCTTCGAAGCCTTTTGCTGCTGCTTGGCCGCCTTCCGCGCCTCGCGCCCATTTTCTCCGATACTTCTGTTCTCAGTCCTGCCCGGCAGCGACCATGCAACGCTGGAGGCCAGCAACAGGATTAAAGCCGCAATTCGTTTCATAACCTCTCCGAACGGAATATCCTCCCTGATTTTACATCGACGATCTTACTCCGACGATGTTACACCGAAGCTGCGCTCAGGTTGGCACACAACTTTGTGTTCGTGCGAACCAAAGTACGTAAGCTGCTGGCTTCGTCAATAAATTGCGGCGGTTATGGCCTTCGTCTTTAGCACGGCTGCCCCTAAGTGAATTGCGGGATGCCTTTGCTTCGCTATCCCTTGGTGGTGAAGGCTAACGTCACCAGTGTTTTCTGCTCTACCTCATGTGCTTTGGCGCTGCCCGTGGCGGGGCTGGCGCTGGAGCTGCGCTTTACCGAGAGCACGTGGCGGGCCCCAGCGATGCGCTGCAGACGCGGGAGAATGTTGAAGAGTGCGCCCATATTGGCGGGCTCTTCCTGCACCCAGACGATGTCGCCGGTTTCGCCGTGGCGGGCGAATTCGGCGATGAGTTCTTTTTCCGGGAAGGGGTAGAGCTGTTCGAGAAACACGATGGCGGTGGAAGCATCATTTCTCTTTTTGCGCTCAGCCTGGAGTTCGTGGCCGATCTTGCCGCTGCAGACCAGGATGCGGTCGGCTTCACCGATGTCCGTATCGGGCAGTACGTTCTGGAAACTCTTCTGAGTGAAGTCCGCAATGGGCGAAGACGCGTCGGGATGGCGCAACATGCTCTTGGGCGTGAAGACGACCAGCGGCTTGCGCCAGTGGCGCAGGGCCTGGCGGCGAAGCAGATGAAAATATTGCGCGGCGTTGGAAGGCCGCGCGATCTGGATATTGTGTTTCGCGGCGAGCTGAAGGAAGCGCTCGATGCGAGCGCTGGAATGTTCCGGCCCCTGGCCTTCGTAACCGTGGGGAAGAAGCAGGACGAGGCCGGAAAGCAGGCTCCACTTCGCTTCTCCGGCGGAAATAAACTGGTCGATGATGGCTTGCCCGACGTTCACAAAATCGCCGAACTGCGCCTCCCACAAAACCAAAGCTTCCGGATAGTCGCGGCTGTAGCCATATTCGAATCCGATTACGCCGGGCTCCGAAAGCGTTGAGTTGTGAATTCCGCAACGGGCCTGGCCGGGCGCAATGTTTTCCAGCGGAACATATTCATTCTCGTTTTCAATGTCGATGAGAACGGAGTGGCGCTGGTTGAAAGTACCGCGGCGGGAATCCTGACCGCTGAGACGAACTGGAATGCCGGCTTTCACCAGGCTGGCGAAGGCGAGGGCTTCAGCCATGCCGTAGTCCACGGCGCGTTGACCTGCGCCCATTTCAGCGCGCTGTTCCAGCAGTTTCTTCACCTTCGGATGAATGTGAAAGCCGTCCGGGTATGTAGTGAGGTGATTCGAAAGCTCTGTTAGTTCTTCCGTAGACAGCCCGGTTTCTACTTCGTACTCTGCCTTGTGATGACCGCCATAGTATTGATCCCAATAACTGGGCAATTCGCGTAGTGTCGGCTTCTTGGTGAGTTTGCCTGCATTCTTCTGCGCTGATTCAAACTCGGCTTTGATGGCGGCGGCTTGCGCGGCGGCATCGGTAGCGCCGATGTCGTCGGCGTAAATTTCCCAGAGCGGAGGATGCTCTTTGATCTTCTTATAGAGCAGAGGCTGCGTGACAGTGGGATCGTCGACTTCGCTGTGACCATGGCGGCGGTAGCCCATGAGATCGATCACGACGTCGGTTCCGAACTGGTAGCGATATTCGGTGGCCAAGCGGGCAACGCGGACTACGGCGTCCACATCTTCGCCGTTGACGTGGAAGATGGGGATCGACTGCCGGCGGGCGATGCAGGCGGCGAAGCGCGTGGAGTGCTCTTCGAGATAGCTGGTGGTGAAGCCGAGCAAATTGTTGACGACGACATGAATCGTGCCGCCGACGGTGTAGCCGGGAAGGTCGGCGTAGTTCTTCGTTTCGGCGAGGATGCCTTGTCCGGCGAATGCGGCGTCGCCGTGGATGAGCAGCGGAAGATATTTTTCCCGCCCGCCTTCGCCGGTGCGGTCTTGTTTGGCGCGACTGCGGCCGACGGTTACGGGATCGACGGCTTCGAGATGACTGGGGTTCGAGACCAGATGGATGTGAACTTTATTACCGCTGCGCGTGATGTACTCGCCGGTCGCGCCCATGTGGTACTTCACATCGCCGGAGCCGAGAACGCTGCGCGGATCGACATCTTCGAATCCGGCAAAAATTTCTTCCGGATCGCGTTTGGCGACGTGGGCGATCACGTTAAGTCGCCCGCGATGGCTCATGCCCATCACCAGTTCTGCGGCGCCGAGCCGGGAACCGGTGTCGAGAAGTTCGTCGACCAGCGGGATTAGCGCGGTCACGCCTTCGAGCGAGAAGCGTTTGCTGCCGAGATAACGCTGCTGCATCACCTGCTCGAAAACGTCGGCACGGATGAGTAAGTCGAGGATGCGCAACTGATCTTCTTGTGGAGGCTCGGACTCCATCTGGTCGTAGATCCAGCGGCGGCGTTCGGGAGCGTAGATGTGGTTGATTTCGACGCCGATGGTCGAGGAGTAGATGGCGCGGGCTTCGCGCGTGTACTCGCTTTCAATCTGCAATTCGGGAGTGGGGCGCGGCGGCAGAAAGCCGAGCGGATCGAGATCGCCTTCGAGGTATCCCCATTGCCGGAACGCGCTGAACACGCGCTCGCGCTCGGGGTTGGAGCCGTTCGAGGTTTCGACGACGGCGGTTGCGGACCTGCCGTTGGCAGTCTTGGATTTCTGGGTCATAGGAATACAGGTTCTAGGATAAAGGATGAGCGGACATGCGCGCAGGATTCGCGGCGGGATGACCCTCTACGCGCAGATCGGCGATTCAGGATCGCGGCTGTTCTGCCCCACAGCCGGCGATCTTTCGAATAAACTCCCTCCCTCTTTAAATCATGCCGCGAGCGCTTGTGCGAGGCTCACTCCATTCGGCGTTCCCCAGCCCGACGCTGCATCGTATCCCGGGCCCGCACTGTAGCCGCCGGCCGTAGCGGTGTCGTTGTTTCCAGATACAACGTCGGTGCAGCCACCCGCACCGGCACCGGAACTACCTGTGCTCGATTGATAAAGCAACGTAGTGACGTAGCCGACTCTTTTGCCGGAAGCGTTGCCGGCATTGATCAGCGTAAGCAGCGAGGCAACCAATGGACTCGCCGCGCTGGTGCCACCGTTCGGCTGAGATTGACCGTCGACTACCAACAAGTAGGGAGACGCATTCCAGTCGGCGTTCGCGGCCAGGTCGGGAACGCAGCGTCCCGCAATAGAGCCGGGATTGACGGATTGGATGGTGATGGCACTCTGCCAGGTCGGCCGTGGGAAGACAGCGCTTACGCCACCACCGGTGCTGCCGCCGTTATCGGCGCGAAGGCCGTCGCCTTCGAACCAGATGATATCGGGTTGCTGCGAGCCTTTTGTAGGGATGGTTGTGCCGCCGACCGCCAAGGCATACGGGCTTGAAGAGGGAAAATCGACATGGGCCTGCCCGTCGCTGACCGCGTCGCTGGAGCCGTCATCCCCGGCGGCGACGCATACGGTTACGCCGATCTGGGCCGCATCCTGCAGCGTCTGGTTGATTTGCTCCATCGCTTGAGCGGTCCATATGTCGGTATCTTCGGGACTGCCCCAACTTACCGAGAGCACGCCGGGATTGTTGGTCTGGTCCTGAACGGCAGCATCGAGGATCGTGATCCATCCTTGCTCACTCCAGTTGGCAAAGTAGACGACAATCTTGGCTTTGGGGCACGCGCCGGCAACTACTTCGATATCGAGCATGACCTCGCCCTCGGCGCCGTCTTTGCTGTTGGTCGGAGTTCCGTCGGTACTGACCGGGGTGACGGTAGGCGGGGTCGGAATGTTCGCCAGAGTGCAGAATTGCTGCAGATCGCTGGGAAAATATCCTCCGCCAAATTCGAGCAAGCCGACCGCCTGCCCGCTTCCGTCGCCTGCGGGAAAGTTGTAATGCGTGGCCAGTTGACTGGGGAGATACCAGGCCGAAGAGACCGAGGATAATCGGACGTTGGAGTTGTCGCGGATGGGTTGGCGTCGCCTTCGTGCCACCTGTCGGTTGTCGAGTCCGAAAACGCCCTGAACGATGTCTTGCAGTGCGACAGGGATATGTACAGCGCCTACGCGGCCGCGATAACTTCCGTTGGCGTGAGAATAGTTGAATAGCTTGACCTGGAATGCGGCTTCCATGGCGGAGATTGTTCCACGAACGCGGACGGTTCGCGACGCTGTATCGGCGCGAACCAGCGACAGCCCGAAAGTGCCGAGAGTTTGAACCGCCTTGTCGACATCGGCTTGCGAAGCGCCGTAAGTGTCGCGGAGTTGGGCACGCGTCATTACAGTGTCGGGCCGCTTGGTTAAGGCGGGAAGTTCTTTTTTACGCCTGAGTTTTACAGAAACTTCAATGGTTGAGTTTGCATTGGCTCGACCGGTGGCAACTGCACCGGGTAACGGTTTGCGCTCGCTACCCTCGATAGCCGCGTGTGTGTTGGTCATCTTAACCTCCAAAGATTTTTTCCGCGAATGACCTTGGCCCTGGGAAAACGAAGTGAACGGGAAGAAAACCTAGGCAGACTCAGCGTACTTTAAAACCGCGGCGAACCCAACTCTGAAAAGCAGGCACGACTTACATTCTTAACCTTCTTCTAACTTCCTAGGAGTGCAAAAGCCGAAGCGGATGTCCTGAGATGGGGACATCCGCTTCGAGTTAGGTCGTCAGCAAGTTTAATTGACTTACTTTCTGCCGCTAAAGTTGAAGGCGTCGAATAAGTCGTCCAATGCCGGAGTATTAGTCGGCACGTACGGATTAGCCTTAGTCGCCTTCGGGTTGGGGAAGTTGTCGCGGCTGCGCGTGGTCAGAGGAGCCAAGCCCCAGTTGCGCTCGATGAACTTGGTCAGCGAGACGTGGTCGGAGTAGCTATGGTTGACGTGGCCGCCAGTGGAGAACGGAGACACGATAATCAGCGGAGTGCGGGTTCCGTCGCCGAAGAAATCCAGCGGCTGAACGTAGCCGGAGTCGTAGTAGCCACCGCTTTCATCGAAGGTGACGAAGATAGCGGCGCTGGCCCATTCGCTGGAGGCTTGTACTTTGTCGACGATCTGCTTGACAAATCCTTCGAACAGATCAAGCTTGGACGAAGCCGGGTGACCAGCCACAAAGCCGCTGGGCTTGATGATGGAAACGGAAGGCAGTTCATTGGCTTTCACATCTTCGTAGAAGTTGGCCAAGTCCTGAATGTGCTCCCCGCGGAGAGTACCGTTTGTCATAATGTCGCTGGCGTACTGGAACGGATTGCAGATGTTGCAGTACTCATCCAACGGATTGAGAAAGTTGGGATCGGAGAGATAGAGATTCCAACCATCGCCGAAGTAGGTGAAGGAAATATTCGCATCCATCAGAGCGTCGCCGATGTGGCGGACTGACGTGGGCGGAATGGTAAAGGAAGCGTAGTCGTTGGGGTCGTTGACGGCGAGAGTTCCGTCGCCGTTGTAACCTGGGTTGTAGTTGTTGAGCAGGTAGTAGTGCGTCGCGTCGCAATTGGGTGCGATGGGCTTGGCCAGCGAGCCGAGGTAATTCACAACCGCGGGCACGCCGGGCTGCGTAGTATCGGCACAAGCGCTGTAGCTGCCGCCGCCGTAAGGCGTGTTGGTGGTGCGGTTGAAGCCGCCGTAACCATCCTCCACATACCAGTTGTTGGTGCCCGGCTGCGCATCCGGATCTTCGATCTGCGCTTGAATCGGGGCCTCGGCGTTTCCATTGCCGTCGCTATACCAGATGGCATCGGCAAAGCCGAACATGATGTGATTGAGTCCGGTGCCGCCCATGGCTGCCTGGTGATAGTTGTCGCTCATGGAATAGGTATTGGCGAGTTGGGTCAGGTAAGGAGCGTCGCCTTGCTGAACGTTGTAGAACTCCATGGAAGTGGAGCCCTCGCCGGTGGTGTAAGTGGTGAAAGGATTGGGCTGCGAGGTGCCGTGATCGCCGGCGCCGATGGTGACTTCAACCCAAGGGAAAAGATCGTGCAAGCAGCCCGCTGGGTTGGCGGCGGTGGCCAGGCTGGCATCGCAATCCTGCTGCTGCCACATCTGGTAGAAGCGATGAACCGGGCTGCTGGCGTACGCGTCATAAGGCACGCCAGGGGCGAGTTGGAATGCACCGCCGGGAAGGTCGAGATCGTTGGGAATGCGCGTGTCAGGTCCGGTGCCGCCGTCGGTAAGTCCCGTGCCGCCGGTCATCAGATACTGATAGTAGTTGGGCGACAGAAAGCCGGGTTCGATTTGGTAGGCGGTGGTGATCAGGCCGGCGTCGAAGAGTTGCTCGCCGTAAGCGGTTTGAGGACCACCGGTGACGACCGGGGGAATGCTTCCGTAAAGCGTCTTCCCGCCGGGGCTGTTGGAATAGGTCCCGGTATCGCTGGCAGAGTATTGCGGCGAGAGCGAATAGTTCGGTCCGGGAGTTCCGTCGGCCTTGACGATGCCTTCTGAGAGCAGGTTATTGACGGTCTCGCCAGCCTTCGGCTTGTAGGTGGCGAAGATGTGATCGAAAGACCGATTCTCGCCAATGATAATGATCACGTGCTTAATGGGCGAGGCGGTGGAAGTGCGCTGGGCAAGGTGCGTGGCGGGTTGTTGAGCGGCGACCGGGGCCGGCGCTCCCAGGTTGACAAGCAGAGCGAACAAGCTTGTGCCAATCGCGAGGTGCTGTCTGGCTTGCGCCAGAAAAATGGACGACGACATGAATTTCCTCCTCAGGCTAGTACGAAGAAACTACAGACGCCAAGGTAGCCGGGACGTGGTTACAGCAAGGTGAAGCACAGATGAATTCGCCGTAAAAAGAAATTCACAAACGCGGCCGTCCTCGCAATGAGCGCGACGTTGCTTTGTGGCGGAGACTTGACGATGTCGCGGACAAACGTAAAGAACAGATGAAAAAATTTCCACAGCATGCCAAAC
>Ga0182024_10025205_pt1 | contig 10520 bp, 8 predicted proteins | sample P32metaG_FD_120480 | JGI IMG/M metagenome (GOLD analysis project Ga0182024, IMG submission 120480) | Permafrost microbial communities from Stordalen Mire, Sweden - P3-2 metaG (Illumina Assembly) | ecosystem: Environmental > Terrestrial > Soil > Wetlands > Permafrost | place: Sweden: Stordalen...
CAATCATCATCATCGACCTGTCCATGGTCCCCATGGGAATCCTCGTACCAATTTTTACTCACGATCTCACTACTTTTTTAAGACTATTCCATCTAGAGTAAAAAAGTAGAAGAAGCAAAATTATTTTTCTTATTTTGCGATGCTACGATAAACATAAGACACAGTTTTTTATTCTTTTTGCAAGTGCGATTTGAAAGCATTGAATTAAAAATGGACAAGGACAATCCATCTAGCGAGCGCGGAGATATAATATCTACCGCTTTCACTCTATTATTTTCATTCAAACCAAAAGACTTTGAGAGAAATCAGCGAAATGACGGAGTAAAATGTACGATACCAAGCAAACTAGTGAGCAAATTATTTGGTCCGAAAACCATGGAGCCTATTGGAATACAACAGGAAGAAGGCATTGATAAAATAATCCCTTTGGCTGTACATATAACATCGTACAACTCGAGTTGTCCTTTATTTATGTCCCTTATTTGTTTACACAGAGATGCAAAAAACTGGAATTGTATCTCCCACTTTCAAAATATTGGAGTGGGTACTGTCCAAAACACTCGTGGGTTAATGTCGACAATAAATGCATTCCAGAGTAATACTTGTGTTCAAACATTATTCGATTATAGAACATACATTGACACTCCGGTCTTTCGCAATTATGGTCACATTACTCAAGATGATATCCTATACGAGCAAAAAGACAAAGACGAATATCTATTTGTCAAATTAGGAACGCCATTGTGTACAGAACTGACCATGTCTAAAAAACGGGAAACGACACTGGATTATAAGATTAGAGTAGAAAGAGAAGAAGTGCTAAATATGGTGGCTGTAATATGTTCGCATGTTCCTCCTGTCACTATAATGACTCTGGATGATATTGCTTTTAGAATAGAACCATTCTACCCAGATTTTAAAGATGAGAAAAACTATGCATGGGGAAATAATTATGATACTTGCAAAGAAAGGAATTGTACCATAGTTGTTAACCTAGTGGTAGATTTTATTTATCCAATAGATAGGACAACAGATTCTCAACAGTAGCTCGTTTAAAAAAAACCACCATCATATAATACATACAGACTCTTTTTTAGGCGACGCTTTTCTTTTTTTCTCTTTTTTCTCTTTCTTTTCTTTTTTTTTTGTTTTTGTTACTTCTTTCCTCTTGTTAGATGTAATTTTCTTCTTATCTTTCTCTTGTTCAGTTACATGCCTTGCTTCGTTACTGTGTTTTTTAATATTCTCTCGTTCATTCTTCTCGCCATTCGTACGCTCCTTGTTATCGTATGCGGTTGGATGATTTTCCAACGGAGGACAAGGTCTTATAAATATATTAGTACCAAAAACACACAATAGCCTACACCATGGAATCAGGCTTGCTCTTCTTTTTTATCACAAGCATCAAGCATTCTAGACTACAACATTTGTTACCTGCGAATGAAAAGATTCCTGTTTTACAGTCGAGAACATATTTGCAATTACCACATTGCGCTATGTCCATTGGTACAGAAATGAAAAAAGAGCAATTCGTCAGTGTTTTGGATGTTTTAATATAATACTGTGTCTTTTTTTTTTTCACCACAGTTTGACATCTAACTAGATGCTCGGACACTACACGATGTACTATTAATATTTTTTTTTCTGTCGATACAAGCATCTTCTTTGACACGCTTCTATTTTACAATCATTTTTTAATCCTCGTGTTAGCATAACAAGACCAGAATACACAAAGATGTCAACAACCAGCTCTGAAATATGTAAAAGATTAGCCGCTGCCCTTCAAAAATCGTTCGCTGGTTATGGTAACGCCGAAAGAGATGACTATGTAGAAGATTATACAGAGGATTACGAAGAAAGCAAGAGTGTTTCTATCGAGGCTTCTATCGAGGATTATAAAGAAGCTGTAGAAGAATTGATATTGTGCCTTTGCGAACAACATATCATTTTCGATTATTCACAACACCTATCATTGACGAATATTAATTGGGAATTTCGCGTAAGATCGAAAACCACGGACGTGATACGTGTTGAAGAAACACTAGAGAATATTTATGAAGCTTTCAAAAACTTTTGCAAACGTATGGGCGAGATTGGACACGATGATAAGAGGAATTTTTATTCTAAATTAGTTAGTGCTATCAATGGCGCAGAAGTTGGAATAAAAATTTCAATGGTCCTTGCAGCCACCGGTGAGATTGACGAACCAGATGACAGGACGTATATTTTAAAAGTAAAAATAGCTCCCGTTCGCAGTCTAGGTACTAGACCAATTGTGAAAGAACCTGTTCAAAAGATGAGACGATTAGAAATCGTAGAACGCCAGGTAGAACGCCCTCAAAAAGTGAGACGATTGGAAATCAAAGAACGCCTTCCAAAACTAAGCAAAAGCGAAAATATCTTGGAATTTGCATTTCAAAACACAAGACAATGGGGACCAGGACAAAACAAATTCGACATGGTGGAAGAAAAAAATGAAAAGGGTTCTGAAAGCGAAAATAGCGAAGAAGAAAACAATGGAGCAAGTCTTCAAAGAAGTGAATGCGCAGATATTTAATGCAATGTTGATTTCAATACACTACACTATCCATCTACACACTAGTAATATATATTTTTTTTCCAATTTTTTTAAACATCGTGCTTGTCATGAAATAGAATAGAGAATTATATTTCAAGTGAAGAATACAAAGTGGAGAAACTGGTGGCAAGTTTAGTAACTTGTACATTTTTGGAAACATCTTCTGTTGGTTCTTCGAGCCTTCTTTTTTTCTTTTCTCTCTTCTTCTCTTCCTTTTTTTCCCTTTCTTCATCCTTGATTTTTTTGCGCAATTCCCTATCGTAATCTTGTTTTTTTTCTTGTTCTTCCAACTTGGCCATTCTCTCCGCGAAATCTTCCTGACTTAAATCCTTGTGTGCTTTCTGAAACGCCAATTGCCTTTTCGCAGTGACAATGCTAGCCCTCCCTCTTCCTTCATTGATTACACGACAGCTGTTACACCAGTGCTTGTCGGTGGTTTTTGGTACGCTGGTCCAAACCATAGTCCTACAGTATGGTTTCTTATTGTAGAAATCCAATTGGGTAGTACCACATGTCGCACATACCTTTGTGTCAGCTTGTGCTTTTTCAAGTTTTTTCTTAATCTTTGCCAAGTTGTTAAAGTCATTGTACATATTCCCTGCTTCATCGCATCTAAATGGACACTCGTATCTATTCTTCCTTGTAGAATTATCTTTAAAACAAACATCGCATGACACGCTACAGCATTTTTCTGTGGTACAAGTATGTAATATATCGAGATTGGGTATTACGAGTTCTTGCAAGTTTCCTTGGGATTGTTTAAAATTCTTCATAATACATTGACAATTAGCAATGTAGATACAATTGTTAATGTCTGGTCGAGTAAGTAATCCAAGGAAATAGGCATCACGACGTGGTTCCTTTGTCTCCCACGTATTGACGATTGGGAAACCATCTTTCTTTTTTTTAAGATTATTGAAAGAAAATGCAGCCAAGCCATCATCATCATCGGTTCCACATACTATTGCTAAATCATAACAAGCACCTTTTTCATAAGATTGTAATCGATTTCCTACCTGCTGGTACTTTTCTCTTGCTGGCTTTCCTAATAACAAATGGTTTTTGTTTTTCCGACATCTAGAGTATCTATTGGCGTTGGTTCTTGTTAGTATTCTCGGACGGTTTGTTCCTTTTATAAAAATGACTCGGTTTAAGATGTCGCGACTGTTTAGATGATATAATAACAATATTCTTTTTTCTTTTTCAAACGATCTATTATTTTCCTTTACAATGGCTGACATCTAACTTGTCATTTTTGAAAAGAATCGATAATAACATCTAGAGAGAAATTTATACCATGACTCGATCTACCAATTAAATTAATTACCGCTATCATTCGATCGTAGGATTTAAAAAAGAGTCGTTCATCATCGATCGTGGAGTTATTTTCCATCTTGGAATGGTGATTTAAGGACGATGGATAATACAGTGCATGAAATATACGCTTTATTATGTTCGTCTCGTCTCCTAGTTTTATAGTACTCAAAAAGGGCATTTTAGAGTTATTGGCTATTTACAAAGCCACACAACTGTTATATGATGGTAGCACATTGCTGGACATTGTGCTTTTTAAAAGTCGCTGAAACCTACAGATCGAAGAAAGCGAATCAAAAAGGAACGAGCGCTTGTAATTGCCTCGTTAGTTATACAATCGATACAGCACAATCTATAGATTATTCTACAATCCAACATGGAATTGTCAGATGATGAAATATTTGGAGGTTTACCAACGGATAGTTTATTTGAGGGTTTAACAACGGATAGTTTATTTGAGGATTTTTTCCCGGTGCTTGAAGAAAACGAATACAATCAAGTACTTGTAGAACAAAGAAGAAGAGAACAAGAAGAATACTTGCGCTTGTACGGGAAGGAAGAAGAGAACATAGAATCTATAGCTGGTACTACTACTACAAATACAAAACAACCAACTCCACAAAAAAAAAAAGAAAAGGCTCAAGGAATCGCAGACCTGTATAAAGTGAATTTATATGATAATATTGGCATCAAAGTACGATTTGTAAATTACAATCAATACGATGTGTCGTTTTACCATAGTGCTAGATTTACTCCTTTTTTGGCAGACTATGGACAAGTAGTCGATGGCATTGTTAGATTTGCAGATTTTGCATTGGTACAAGATACCAATGACGAATTCATGAAAGCATCCATCAGATGTAAAGCACGCGCGAGAGAACAAACCGCACAAAAAACAACGTACCTTGACACGCACATCATAGTACTGGTATATGCTAGTGATGTAGTAGACCAAGTAAATGGTTATGAGAATATCGCCCAATCGTATTATTCACCAACACTTGTAGCTAACCGAACCGAAATTACACTTGACGTACTTTCTTCCATTCCAGAATATCAAGGTATACAAATGCACATTCCAGAACATACCGATGTGCTGGTAAGACCGCCTCTGTACACTAAATTACAGTTAATTAATCCAAAACATTCCATATCTATAGAAGAAATGATTTTTAGATACGGCGATGAAACCATCGTACCTATAAACTTGTGGTCGTTGGTAACTAGATTCGATCATATACATTCGCTGATGATATTTACTGGAGATGTATCACAACCTATTGGGGCAAGAACGGCTGAACCGAGGTTGTACGTATACTACCAAGGAGATACGCGAGGCGAATCGCTAGACCGCGACCGTGCTATATGGGTCGATGAAACTGGACCTAATCCTAGCATACCTATATACTTGGGTTCTATGGTTAATCCTCAGACCATCGCAGCACAGTCTTATGACAGGGTAGCTTGTTTTTATTTCCAAGACAATGGCTCTTTCCTATTGTCTCCTAAACTGGAGAATAAGCAGATTTATTGCATTAGTTCAAAGGCCGAATTGTACGATTACGTATCAGGAACGCTTACTAATCCTAAACCCGTCCCTACATTCTGTATTACTACCGACGAAATCGTACCAGTGCCAGATAAGAAAAACACTTTACCCTTCAATGTGAATTTTGAGCAACTGTTACCCATAACTAGATTTAACAAGGCTAAATACGGTTATCCAGGTGGTGCCAAACCAGGAAAGAAAAACTTGGTGGTGAATTATACTACCAAAATGAGAAAAAATCCTGATACTATACCAGAATTGATAATGCCGATTACGATGGGTGAACAAATACCACTTCCTCAAGGAATCAATCCAAAACCTCCCCTCACCCAAGTCCTTCGAGATATTCAAAATGCGACAGAAGAGGGAATACTCATTGATAGGCCTAAAAAATACAGTAAACGTAGCCAATCTTCTACGATGGAAGAAACAAGATACATTGAAAGTGTAAGGAAAAAAAAGATACCAAGTCGAAACCTAGAAGAGAAAATAAAGGTGGCGCGAGAAGAATTCGCTGCACTGTATTACGAACAACAAGCACATTTAGGACTGGGAAATGCCTCCGCAACCCATTTTGGACTTGGAAATGTTTTCACAACAGAGAGATTTTTCGAGGAGATTAAAACTAGCGATGCGACTAGTTTTAGCCTTGATGTCATTAAAGCTTATTTTGGTAGTACGCTTGTAATCTGTAAATTTGCAAACTACATGAACAATGCGATATCTTTTAAGCAGAGTTCTCAATTCAAACCATTCCTTCTCCTACATGGAGAAAGTACAATAGGGACTGTTCTATTTTCTGAACTACAACCGTTGGAACATACCACCGGATATTTGGTAGCAGAGCTAAGATGCACAAAACTCTGGGTTTCTCGTGCTACGACCACTCAATTCGATGTATTATCAGCACAAAGATCGATGAACCAATTCAAAGACTCTACATTCGTTTTGATATTGAAAACGATAGATGTTTTTCATTGGCTTTCAGGAAGTACGTTATTTACACCACTCAATCCAGTGTACCCTGCAACAGAAGGTATAATATACACACAACCAACGCCCCGTACATTTGGAGAACTAGGAACGTGGCGTCCAGAATATTCCCGTTCACAAATAGACATGAAAGAGAAAGAATTTCCACTCGAAGAAAGAGATGTGGTTGCTGCATTGAATTTTTATTATGGATGTGAATCTGTATTTCCAATCTGCTTGTATTCCCTTAAGCTCGATGGCGCTATTCCTTCCCTGCTTCACGTAATGAATATCGAGAATAGGCGAGAACGAGCGCCCGAAAGATTAGTAATAACGGACAGCAAGTATGACAGGATGAATTCCGAAAATGCGGTATGGATACGACAGGAAAAAAACAAAGTTCCAAGTGTGTCTTTTATGCCTCTCGGATTCCTAGCAAATCCTATAATGTTACCCAATGAAGCAGATAAAATGGAAAATGTAGCATCACTACAGTTATTTTTCCTCAGACATGAGGAGAATGTACATCTTACTCAAGATATACTAGATGTGAAATTATATGGAATGTGCGATGTTCGTAGCATTCGTGAACATTTCATCAAGACCAAGGAACCTCTTGAGCCATTTCATCATATTAACGATAAATCGTATCCCATACCTGTTTTTGTAACGACAGAAGCGAGAGCCATTTACATTTCACAGATTCGACCAGACGATAAGATGACATACAGGTTTGAATACCTGTTGCCAAAAAATGGAGATTGGAACATTGGGTTGTACACATAAAGAGTTTTTTTTTGAGAGATTGTTATGATATAGCAAGTATTTGAGTTTTTTTTTAAAAAATTTGTCACAGTGCAATAGTTTATTAGATTTCTGCAACGAGCATTTTCTTCACTTTTTTATCTACTTGGGTACAATTGAAGGGAAGTTGGTCAAGGTATGTACCAAATTTCGCTTCGTTAGGATGAATTTTCTTTGCCTTTTTGTCCACCTCTACAGGATTGACATTGAGCAATCCAACTTGGTCACCGAATGCACTCCAGCCTGGTCTGGATGTCCTTGCGAACATTTCCAATTTATCCATCGTGTCATAGTTTGAACCAAAATACTGTTTCAGTTTTTCTATTACAAGGTGCATTGGTTTCTCGCTGTGTTTTTTAGGTGTAGCGATGATTATATCTGGGTAGGTCTTGCGTAATCGTTCCATAAAAGCAAGTTTCAAGTCTGTCGATAGATTTCGTACATCATCCGAAAAAGACTTCCAATTTTCCCTCAATTTAGGATATTTTCCCTTGCATTTCTTTTTGAAATTTGTAATAACATTCTCCACAGTATCTATCCAGTCATTCTGTATCTCGTCTATTATATTTTCTACATGACCAAAAGCGTGGTCTATTTCTCCTGTGGAGTCTGTCTGCATATAAGTTATCACTTTTTTAGATTGTCGAAGAGTCAACGGATGTCCACAAACTCCTAGGTAACACATTTCGCTACAACTACGTAGATGTGAGCCTAACCCCATTCTAGGTTCTCCTTTTTTAGTTGTTTTAATCCAAACGAATGCTGCAGTGACGTATCTAAACCCCCACGCTGCCATGAGTTCTGGCACCTTTGCCGTCATTGGATGTGTAGTCCACATAAAGAGATAACAGTCGGTCTTGATGATTCTAGGTACTGGCATCTTCATTAATTCTTCGTGGCTTAGGCAGTCGTAATGATTTTTAGCAACCCCAGAGCCAACCTGTCTCTTGTATTTCCACGGTGGGTCAGCTATTAACAGGTTGAATGTCTTGTCACCTAGTGACTTAAAACAAGTAGCTGGGTCGATTGTATTTTCTTCTGCATTTTTCTTTTTCCTAGCTCTCGTTTTGACCACCAATTCGCTCGATGTTCTCTTGTGTTTTTTAAGAGCGGTTACATTATCTATTACAGTACTATTGCAACTCTTCTCGGGTGGAATTACAGTACTATTCCATCTCTTCTCAGGTAGAATTACAGTACTATTAAACATCCTCTCGGGTGTCTTAATTGAATCGATTGACAATTCAGAAAAAATGTTCAAAAGAGGATTGTTTTTCGCCGCAGGTATTCTCTGTTGGTAATTCTTGTCAATCTTTCCGGTATTACCGATGGTTTTCACATTGAATAGTATGTTGCTGATGGATTCTTGGGAACTACTTTCTAATTCTTGTATTCTAATCCTTTGTAGCTTATCATATATGCCGATTGATTCAAGGGACTCGGAGTAGTCAATGCCGAATACCTTGTCCATCTCATCTTCTGAATTATCTCTTGATGACATTAGATAATGTCAGAAATGCTTTTCAACAAGGAGAAAAAAAATACATTTGATTACTAAATTTATAAAACATCTAGATGTAAAAACGCGATCGTTCAATCGAAATATTGACATTTCTCGCCATGGTGTCGATGTACAAGTATGCATGTTAATTACACGGATTACGACGGGTGGTGCTTATTTTTTTGGAATATTCTAAAACGATGTAGTCCTTCAGTAGTTATTGAACGCGAGGTATTTTGGATTCTGTCCTATTATGGCGACGTAAACCACATCAAGAACTACTTGGAAAATTTTCTGAGGTTCTTCAGAATTGGTCAGGTCAGACATTCTAAAAGTATTTTCTCCAGGTGCGGCTTTTTGTTTAAATGGAACATATTGAAATGTTTCTTCCCTCGCTATTTCAATAATTCGTACCACAAGCCCAGGTTGTAATATAATATTACACTGACTGGAAGATATACTTTGGACACTGTTGGGAGCATTTAAGTCGATAACCTCCATTGGAATTGCCCTCGTGCCGGAATAATGGTTAATGTAAACCACCAATGTAGGGCGAACAGGGATATCAGGTTCCTCCTTGTGTGCTGTAACTAACATGCCTGAGAGAGCAACATTTAGGTTCCATGTTGTATTTATCGGTGCAAATAATTCTACTTCTTTTTCTTTCATATCGTTATCCAGCAGTGTAAATTCATCTGCATAGCAATCCTGAATTTGGAACAATGTGATTGCAAGAGGAGCATCGGTATTGTTTGTAGAAATTCTACCGAAAGCGTCTACATGCACGGGTAATGGAGGAATTCGTGAGAATGCTGCATTCATATCAATAATCAATGAAAAGGTATTAAAAATAGGGGGTTCTTTGTCTCTAATTCTTTGGAAGCCATCATATATAATGCCTGCGTTATATGAATATATCTGATAGCCAAGCAGTGTCGTTGTTTCTTCCTCGGTAAAATTTTCTACTATCGAAGTAACATTGTCAATCCATTCACCAAGTTGCACCCAACCGGAAAAAACATGATGTCGTTTCATCCATTTTTCTTGTTGTGGAACAATGATAGAAGGATTTTTCCCTTGAAAGAATTCACGTAATTTTGAAAGTTTTTTGATTGGTACATAATAAAATGTTGTCATAATGTCCATATTTTTGGGTTTAATTTGGCGACTTTGTATAAAGTCATAGTTAGAATTTCTTGGAAGTGCATTAGCTTTCGGTTGTTTCCTCTCGCCTTCACTTAAGTAGGGTCGCATCGTTTCTAAAACAAGGACGAATGGGTAAACATATATCTCCTCTTTTCTTTCCTTTACATTTTTCTACTGCAAAGCATTAGTAACACCATCTAATATTCTTCTTACAACACTTTACAAAAACACGCGCTGCGCCATTGTACCATATTTACATCGTACCAAAAGAAAAATATTGAAAAGTTTTCCAAGTCATCGAAACTTTAGATTGTGGAAAAAAATAGTAGTCACAAAAGTACGGTGTCGGACCGATCAGGAAAATTAGAGATGGTCACCATTTTCAACTCACTCCGACACCGTACTTTTGTGACTACTATTTTGACCGTCAGATCGGATGGATGTATTTTAAAAAAGTAATGAGATCGTGAGTAAAATATACCAGAGGATTCCCATGGACCGGTCGATGATGATGAGGCGGCGACATTTTTTGAGATGATGAAAAATTTTTCCATGTCCCATAAACTTTAGATTGTGGAAAAAAATAGTAGTCACAAAAGTACGGTGTCGGGCCGATCAGGAAAATTAGAGATGGTCACCACTTTCAACTCACTCCG
>Ga0182024_10025206_pt1 | contig 10520 bp, 4 predicted proteins | sample P32metaG_FD_120480 | JGI IMG/M metagenome (GOLD analysis project Ga0182024, IMG submission 120480) | Permafrost microbial communities from Stordalen Mire, Sweden - P3-2 metaG (Illumina Assembly) | ecosystem: Environmental > Terrestrial > Soil > Wetlands > Permafrost | place: Sweden: Stordalen...
GCGAGCCGATTCGCTTCGTGATGGTTCATAGACTCACCATTCTCGTAATTGTTCTGCTGGGCATTGTAGGGACCGCACGTGCCGCGTCGGCCGCATGCAAAGGGCCGGAAGAGCTTGAGGCGCCGGTCCAGGCTCACCCATCGGCGCGAGCATGGGGAGCGCTTGGCGGGTGGTTCGGCGAGCAACACCAGTATTCCTGCGCGATTTCGGCGTTCCAGCGGGCTATCAGTCTCGATCCCGCATCGGCCCGGATGCACTATTTCCTCGGGTTGTCCCTCTATTCGTCAGGCGAGGCGAACGCATCAATTGCGGAACTTCGACGTTCCGTCGAGTTGGACTCGAACGACCTGCAAGCGCGCCTTGCCCTTGGAGTGACTTATCACCAATTGGGCCGCGCGGCTGATGCGGAGGCGGCATGGGAAGGCGCACTCGCCATCGATCCGAACTCTACAACGGCCCTTGACTGGCTTGCAAAAGCGCGGATCGTGGATGGCCAATTCGGTGCTGCGATCGAGTTGCTCTCGTCCGCGCCGCCCGATGAGGACCTCACGCTCGATCTCGCGCTTGCCTATTCGCAATCGGGGAAATTCGACAAGGCCGCGGATACGTTGATCGCAGCGCTTGCGAAGTCGCCTGGTGCGTTGCGGATCAGCGGCGCATTGGCAACGGTATATGTCCAGTCCCATCGGTATCAGGATGCAACCAATCTCATTCGCGCCACACTGAATGCGCATCCCAACGACGCGGCAACTGAACTACTCTATCTTCGACTGCTTGTGCTGCAGGACGACGATGCAGACGCGCAACCGATTGCGGAGAAAATGTTGGCCGCGCATCCGCAGGACTTCGACGCGCTCTATCTGTCGGGTGTTGTCGAGAACGACGATCAACAATATGCCGCAGCCGTTGATCATCTGCAGGCTGCGGCTCGATTGAATCCCAATCACTACGATGTGCGCTTCAACCTGGGTACGGCGTATGCGCACCAGAAACAGAATGATGCCGCGCGTGAACAATTGGAGAAGGCGGTTACTCTCGATCCTTCGAAGGCCGAAGCGCATTTTCACTTGGCGCAAGTGTTGCGAGCACTCGGTCAAACCACGGACGCACAAACACAGCTGAAACTATTTGAACAATGTCAACAGGCCACCACTACGCTCGCACTGGGACAGACGAAGGCCGGACAGGCGGCACAAGCTCTCGATGCTGGAAACATCACGCAGGCGATCTCGCTCTATCGCGAGGCAATCGATGCGTTGCCGCAGGATGCCGTACTCGAGTATGACCTGGCGCTTGCACTGGAACGTGCCAGTGACGCGGCCGGCGAGCGAGCCGCGCTTGAGAAAGCATTGCAACTCAGGCCGGGGTTCGCGGAAGCGGAGAATCAACTAGGCCTCGTGACCGCGCGTGCTGGCGAAATCTCTGCAGCGGAGCAGCACTTCCGCAATGCAATTGCAGCTGCGCCAAGCTACGCAGCAGCAGACAACAATCTGGGCACGCTGCTCGGCCAGCAGGGAAAGGATCGCGAGGCCGAAACTTTCTTGCGATCCGCTGTCTCGGCGAATCCGCGTTTTGGACAAGCGTGGGTGAACCTGGCGGCAACGCTTGCCAGCGAGTCGCGTTTCACTGAGGCGCGCGCTGCGGTAGAGTCCGCACTTCGGATCGACCCGCGTAATGCCGATGCACTGCGACTTCGTGAGATGCTGGCTGGTGCGGCAGGTGGCGAACCCTCGGCTTCGAGCCCAAGCAGTGCGTCTGCGCGAAAGCCGCATTGAGCGTTCGATGACTTACTCCGATCATCGCCAGTGGTCTCGTCGTCGTCTGCTTCAGACCGGTGCAATGGCTGCTGCACAAGCATCGGCGCCGAATTTTGTGCACGCCGCGCAAGCGGTGTCGGCTGCGCTTCCGCCGTTCTCTCGATTCGCAGATGTGGCAGCGCAGGCCGGCCTCACCCAACCGATTGTGTATGGCCCAACCGGCGAAGTGCCTTACATCATCGAATCGATGGGCGGCGGCTGCGCATTTTTCGACTACGACAACGATGGCTGGATGGATATTTTTATTCTTGGCGGTCGTCTTCTGGAGAGCGTGCCGCCCAGATCGGGCAATCGTCTTTATCGCAACAATCGTGACGGGACATTCACCGACGTCACGGCAAAATCGGGACTGGGCGATCCGGGATGGGCCAACGGCGTGTGTGTGGGCGATTACAACAACGATGGCTTCGAAGATCTATTTCTCACTTATTACGGCCACAATCGGCTTTACCGCAACAATGGCGATGGGACCTTCACCGACGTAACGGCACAATCGGGGCTCTTGCACAGCGGCAATCGTTTCGGTACGGGCTGCACTTTTCTTGATTACAACCGCGACGGTCATCTCGATCTTTTTGTCGCGAATTACGTTGAATTCGACCTGGCGACAGCGCCAAAGCCAAGCATTCACGTAGCGACATGTTCTTATCAAGGTGTCGCTGTCTACTGCGGCCCGCGCGGCCTTCCCATTCCAACACACGCGCTTTATCGCAACAACGGAGACGGCACGTTCACGGATGTGTCGAAGACTTCCGGCATTGACAAAGTCAAAACTTCCTACGGGCTAACTGCAGTGTCGCTCGACGTGGATGAAGATGGCTGGCCCGACATCCTGGTTGCGGCTGATTCCACGCCAAGCCTGCTCTTCATGAATAATCACGACGGCACGTTTCGTGAAGAAGCCCTGATCCGCGGCCTCGCCGTCAGCAGCAATGGCCAGGAGATGGCGGGCATGGGCATTGCGCCGGGCGACTACGATCTCGACGGGCACATCGATATTTTCAAAACGCATTACCAACTGCAGTCGAACGGCCTTTATCGCGCCACGGGGAAAGGCGATTTTGACGATGTCACGGTGGAATCCGGCATTGGTACGGAGCGGCGCTTTGTCAGTTGGGGCGACTGCATCCTCGATCTCGACAATGATGGTTGGCCGGATATCTTTTACGTCACCGGCAATGTCTATCCTGAACTCGAGCGTGTCTTCAGCCGCTTTCCCGCGCGCAGCCAGCCGATGCTTTTCCGCAACCTGCGCAATGGCACATTCGTTGAAATCGGCGATGCGGCCGGCCCTGCTTTCGCGACGCGTCACTGCAGTCGCGGTTGCGCCTTCGGCGATTTCGACAACGACGGCGATATCGATATTCTGGTGATGAACCAAAATGAGCCGCCGTCCTTGCTGCGCAATGATGCGCCGGCTGGCAACAACTGGATCAAGGTGCGACTCGAAGGAACCAAGAGCAATCGAAGCGCGATCGGCGCACGGGTTCTGGTTCGCTATGGCGAACACGTCCAGGCGCAGCAGGTGATGAGCCAAACGAGCTATCTCTCGGCAAACGATCCGCGACTGCATTTTGGATTAGGAGCTGAGAGCACCGCCGGCGTTGAGGTTCACTGGCCTTCCGGCTCAGTAGAGGATTACAAGGCACTGCGCGCGAATCAGCTTGTCACCATTCGCGAAGGCGCGGGTGTGGTGAAAGGCCGTCCATTCTCCCAGCGATCGAAATGAATGGATCGAGCGGAAGAACGAAACGCGGGCAGACGGGAGAAAGTTTCAATAGGAAAATTATTTATTCCACTTGACACTGCCGCCACAGACCCATATATTTCGCACGTTCCTGTTCCGATGGCGCGGATGCTTCGTTGAACGAGCCCGTGCTGAATCCCCGATTTGTTTTGCGTAGGGATGGGAACTCCGATCAAATGCGAGGCGAGGATAGCGACATGGGTAACGTCTGGAAGAGACTGATTCCGATTGCGGTGGTGCTTTTGGTTCCGGGAACGATCGCTGCGTGGGGCCAGGCGGCGGTGGATTCATTAAGGAGCGGCTTTGAGAATCCGCCGGAAAGTGCAAGGCCGAGAGTGTGGTGGCACTGGATGAATGGGAACATCACCAAGGAAGGAATCAAACTCGACCTCGAGTGGATGCATCGGTCTGGCATTGGTGGCTTTCAGAATTTCGATGCGGCGCTTTCGACACCGCAAGTCGTCGACCATCGGCTCGCGTACATGACGCCGGAGTGGAAGGACGCATTCAAATACGCAACGACGCTGGCGGACCAACTGGGAATGGAAGAGGCGATCGCCGGTTCGCCGGGCTGGAGCGAATCGGGCGGGCCGTGGGTGCCGGCTTCCGAAGGCATGAAGAAGTATGTATGGAGCGAAACCGTTGTCCAAGACGGCAAGCCGTTCCACGGCGTTCTCGCGCACCCACCATCCAATACTGGAGCATTCCAGAATCTGTCCGTTCGCGACGCATTGGCAGGGCCGGGCAACGCGAAACCTGTACCGCAGTTTTATAGCGATTCAGCAGTCGTTGCCTATCGACGCGCGTCGAGCGATGTGTCTCTCGAATCGCTGCACCCGAAGATGACGGCGAGCGGTGGGTCGCCGGATTTTGCAATGCTGGCGGATGGAGACCTGGAAAAGACGACCGGAATTCCGATTCCCGAGGTTGGCGAGGTTTCCTGGATTCAATACGAATTTCCTGGGCCGCAAGCGATTCGCGCCATCACATTTGTCACCAAGGATCCTAATTGGATTGCGGCCATGGTGGCCGGAATGGCGGCTCCTGAGAAAAATCTTGAGGCGAGCGACGACGGACAGAATTTCCGATTAGTAGCCAAACTGAGTGGAGGAAACGCTCCGGAACACACGATTTCGTTTTCGGCCGTCACGGCGAAATATTTTCGCGTCACATTCAAGAGGACGCCGCCTCCTCCCATTCCTGCCTGGGCTGCGGGAATCGATCCGGCGTCGCTGGGGATCAAGCTCCCTCCGACTCCGACCGAGTATGAAGTTGCCGAGCTGGTGCTCCACCCCGGTGCACGCGTGAACCATTTCGAGGAGAAGGCCGCGTTTGTTCCCGAGGGAGATCTCTATGGCTCCGCAACGCCTGCGTCCGGTGCGAATGAGGTTGTGGCCAAGGCGGATGTGATCGACCTTACCGCGAAGATGCAGCCCGATGGCACACTCGCCTGGACACCGCCAGCTGGCGATTGGGTGATTCTGCGTTTCGGCTACTCGCTGCTTGGAATTACCAACCATCCGGCAACGGCGGAGGCGACCGGCCTCGAAGTCGACAAGCTCGATAGAAGATTTGTAAAGCAATACATGGAGAAATATCTTGACAGCTACAAGGAGACGGTTGGCGCCGACTTCATGGGCAAACGGGGCATTCGCTATGTGATCAACGACAGCTGGGAGGCCGGATCGCAAAACTGGACCGATCACATGATCGAGCAATTCAAAAAGCGGCGTGGGTATGATCCAGTGCCGTGGATGCCGGTGCTTGCGGGGCAGGTGGTCGACAGCGCCGAAGCGAGCGACAGATTCTTGTGGGATTTTCGCAAGACCATAGGTGACCTTATCGCGGATGAGCACTATGGGCAGTTGGAGGAAACTCTGCACGAGTGGAACATGGGGCACTACGGCGAGTCGCACGAAAGCGGACGCGCGTTTGTGGCCGATGGGATGGAAGTGAAGAAGTTCAACGAAGTGCCCATGAGCGCGATGTGGACGCAGACGCCGGGAGTCAACAAGGAGCAGTTCGGGTACAACGCGGACGATCGCGAATCGGCGTCGGTGGCGCATATTTACGGACAAAATCTGGCGGCTGCAGAATCGATGACAGCGGCGGCTGCGCCGTGGGCTTGGTCTCCGGCGACATTGAAGCCGACGGCCGATCAGGAGTTCTTGAACGGCATCAACCGGTTCGCGATTCATGAGTCGGCGCATCAACCGCTGATCGACAAAGCGCCGGGCCTTACCCTGGGACCGTTCGGACAGTGGTTTAACCGCAACGAAACGTGGGCCGCCGAAGCGCGACCCTGGATCGACTATCTCGCGCGCACCAGCTTCATGCTGCAGCAGGGACATTTTGGTGCGGACCTGATCTACTTCTATGGCGAAGACTCGAACCTCACTGCGATCTTTGCCAATAAGTCGCCTGATGTGCCCGCGGGTTACGGATTTGACTATGTGAATGCAGATGCACTGATTCACGAATTGACTGCCTCGAATGGACGCATTTCGACGAAGAGCGGCATGAGTTATCGCGTGCTCGGCCTCGATCCTTACAGCGGACATATGTCGCTGCCGGTGCTGCGCGCGATTCATCAACTGGTCGAAAACGGTGCGGTTGTTGCTGGGCCCAAGCCGAGCGACGATCCGAGCCTTTCCGACGACCAGGCGGAGTTTCGCAAATTGAATGATGAGTTATTCGGAGACGGGAGCGGAACGCATAAGGTGGGCAACGGTACGGTGTATGCGGGCCAAGACCTGGGACAGGTCTTCAAGCAGTTGAATGTGGCGCCCGACTTTGACTACACGAAGCCGGAGTCTGACACGCGCCTCGAGTTTCTGCATCGCAAACTTGCCAGCGCCGATCTCTATTTTGTCGACAACCGCGGCGATCATGAGACGACTACAGAGGCTACTTTCCGCGTGAGCGGCAAGGCGCCGGAACTTTGGTATGCGGAAACGGGCACAACCAGGCCCGTGTCGTACAAGATCGCGGACGGTCGAACGACTGTGCCGCTGCATCTGGAGCCTTGGGGAACGGTGTTTGTTGTTTTCCGCAAGGCAACGACCGAAACTTCGCGTGAACTGTCCCAGATCAGGGAGTCAAAGCTGGCAGAGGTGGGCGGACCGTGGAAGGTAAATTTCCAGCCAGGCCGCGGCGCACCGGAATCCGCGACACTGAACGCACTTGTCTCTTGGAGCGAAAGCGCAGATCCGGGCATCAAGTATTTTTCGGGTGAGGGCACTTACACAAATACGATTCAAGCATCTGCCGACTGGTTTGCGAAAGGCTCGCATCTGTGGATCGATCTTGGCGATGTGAAGAACCTAGCCGAAGTGACGGTCAACGGAAAAAGCCTTGGGGTCGTGTGGCACGCTCCATATCGTGTGGACGCAACAGCGGCACTGAAGCCGGGTGCGAACGAGGTCAGCGTGAAGGTGGTCAACGCGTGGGTCAATCGACTCATTGGGGACGAACAGCCGGGCGCGACGAAGTATACTTTCGCCGATGTGAAACCGTACAAAGTAAACTCGCCGCTGCTTCCATCGGGCCTGTTGGGACCTGTCGCCGTGGTGCGTGAGAGCAAGAATTGATCCGCAGTTCGTTCGCTCGGAGGTGAGTGTGAATCAGTTCACTGTTCGCTGCTTCGGGATTGCTCGAGCTTTCGCATTTTGCCTGACGGCGATGGTGGGCGGGTGGCGCCTGAACGCTCAAGTGGTACCAATCAAAGTCGACATCGATTGGGACAAAACGGTGATTGTGTCGAAGTCAACGCCGACGCTGCAAGTTGTGACCAATCCGATGCTCAATCCTGGATCGCCGATTCACGATGGCTCTTTCTCCGCACTGAAAGCGCTGGGAGCGGACTACGTGCGCTACGTGCCGTGGCTTCCGTATCCCAGGATTGCGGTGGCGGAATTGGAGCCGCCGAAGAAGGACAAGACTTCGTGGGATTTCAGATATATCGATCCGGTGACGAAGGACTTTCTGGCGGCGACGGAGGGTCACTCAACAATCATCAACTTCAGCACGATTCCCGCATGGATGTTCAAGACCGATAAGCCGGTGAAATATCCCGATGATCCAAACCAGGTGTTTTGGGATTACACCAAGGGAACGGTGCTCCGCGACCCGAGCGGCAAGGAGCTTGGCGATTATTTTGGCCGCCTTGTGAGTTGGTACACGAAAGGCGGATTCACGGATGAGAACGGAAAGCGGCATGAGTCGGGCAACCACTATAGGTTTCCGTATTGGGAGGTGCTGAATGAAATTGATTTTGAACACAGCACCACTCCCGAAGACTACGCGAAGCGTTACGACGCGATCGTCGAAGGAATTCACAAGGTAAGTCCGGAGACGAAGTTCATCGGAATTGCGCTGGCTGCTCCGGGGAACAATCCGAAGCAATTCGAATATTTTCTCGATCCGAAAAATCACAAGCCCGGCATTCCTCTGGACTACATCTCGTTTCACTTTTACGCGACACCGGCGATGGACGAATCTCTCGATGGCTGGCAGCACACTTTCTTTAACCAGGCCGAAGGATTTCTGGCCACGACGCGCTACATTCTTGCGATTCGCGATCGTTTGTCGCCGCAGACGAAAATTGATACCGATGAACTCGGCGTGATTCTTCCGACGGATGGGCTGGAAATTGCCGCATCGAAGCCGATGCCCGATCATATTCCGCATCGGTATTGGAATGCGGCTGGGGCGCTCTACGGATATTTGTTTGTAGAGCTGTCGAAGCTGGGCGTGGATGTAATTGGGGAATCGCAATTGGTAGGTTATCCTTCGCAGTTCCCAAGCGTATCGATGATCGACTATAACAACGGGAAACCAAATGCGCGTTATTGGGTGTTGAAGCTGATCAAGGACAACTTTCATGCCGGGGATAAACTGGTCGCAGCTAAGCCGGGCAAAGGTCCGGACTCGTCGGGTGTGATGGCGCAGGGCTTTCTTACCCCGCAGGGCAAGAAGGTATTGCTGGTGAACAAAACTAATTCGGAAAAGACGGTCGCGCTCAGCTCGGATTTGCAAAATGCCACTTCGTTGACGGTTGATGAGGAAACGGGCGATGACCAACCGCGTGCTGGAAAGGTAGATAGCGCCGAGTTGAAACTTGCGCCTTTCGCCGTAACCGTTCTCAGCCTCCCATAGCTGGCTAAGATCCAAGCGGGAGGGATAGATGCCGGAAACAGAACTGCGCGTGGGATTGTGCGGCATCGGACTCGACGCCTATTGGCTTCAGTTTGAGGGCCTGCGCGCGCGGTTGGAGTCCTATGTGGGAGAGGCGGCCGCACGGTTGGAAAAGTGCGGCGCGAGCGTAGAAAACTTGGGCTTGGTCGATACGCCGCAGCGTGGGCGCGAGGCTGGGCATGCCTGCCGTCGTGTCGATGTAGATCTGCTGGTCATCTATGTCACGACCTATGCGCTGTCGAGTACCGTGTTGCCAATGGTGCAGCGGGCGCGGGTCCCGGTGCTGATTCTTAATCTGCAGCCTGAGGCTGCCATCGACTACGAAGCCTTCAATCGGCTGCCGAACCGAACGGCTATGACCGGGGAATGGCTCGCCTTTTGCTCGGCGTGCCCGGTACCGGAGATTGCCAACGTGCTTTCGCGCGCGGGTATCGCGTTCCATCAAGTCACCGGTGTGCTCCAAGACGATGCGGTGTGGGCTGAGATAGGCGAGTGGATCGACGCTGCGCGCGTGAAGAAGGCGCTCGCGGAGAATCGGCTTGGGCTGATGGGGCACTATTACAGCGGGATGCTGGACATCCAGACGGATCTGACCCAAGTTGCGATCACATTTGGCTGCCAGATTGAGCATATCGAGGTGGACGAGCTGAGCGCGTTGCGTGAGCAGGTCGGCAATGACCAGATAGCCGCGCGAGTGAGCGAATTCATCAATTGCTTCGATGTGGAGCCTGATTGTTCACATGAGGAACAGGTGCGCGCTGCGCGCACCTCCCTTGCGCTGGACCAGTTGGTAGCGGCGCACGATTTGCATTCGTTGGCCTATTACTACACGGGCGGCGGTGTGCCGGCGAATGAAGACACGATGAGTTCAATCATCCTGGGGACATCCTTGCTGACCGCGCGCGGAATTCCAGTGGCAGGCGAGTACGAAGTGAAAAACGTGCTCGCGATGAAGATCATGGATTGCCTGGGAGCGGGCGGCTCGTTTACCGAATATTACGCGCTGGACCTGACTGCGGACACCGTTTTGATGGGGCACGACGGGCCGGGACACATCGCGATTGCCGAAAGCAAAACCAAGGTTCGGCCTCTCGCGGTGTATCACGGGAAAGTCGGACGTGGGCTATCGGTCGAGATGAGCGTGAAACATGGGCCAGTGACGCTGCTTTCCGTTGTCGAGGAAGCCTCGCGCGGTTTCAGGCTGTTGGCGGCAGAGGGCGAAAGCGTGGAGGGCGAGGTGCTGCGCATCGGAAACACGAACAGCCATTATCGCTTTTCGATTGGCGCGAAGAGTTTCGTTGAGGCGTGGAATGCGCAGGGCCCCGCGCATCATTGTGCGGTCGGAGTGGGGCATCTGGCGGCAAAACTTAGCAAGCTGGCACGGCTGATGAAGATTCCGTTTGTGCAAGTGTGCTGAGGGTTGAGTGACGGGCATTCAAGTCGGGATCCAGAAGAATTTACTGGGGGGCTTTTGTCTCTGCATCTGGACCGAGTTGCTGGGGAGTGATCGCGTCGTCAGCATCGGGCTTGCGGAGAGTGACGGGAGTGGAGGAGTGAAGGCGCGTGAATGCCTCGATCGCCTTGGCCTGGCCCCCCCTGTTTCCTGTCGCACGATCCGCTTGCGCCAGTCTGTACCAGGCGACTTCATCTTCCGGCTTCAAGCGTGTCGCACGATCGAGCAAGGGAATTGCATCTGCCGGCTTCTGATTTTCGAGATACACGCCGCCCAGGCCTACAAGCGCCTCTTCAAAGTCAGGGTA
>Ga0182024_10025207_pt1 | contig 10519 bp, 6 predicted proteins | sample P32metaG_FD_120480 | JGI IMG/M metagenome (GOLD analysis project Ga0182024, IMG submission 120480) | Permafrost microbial communities from Stordalen Mire, Sweden - P3-2 metaG (Illumina Assembly) | ecosystem: Environmental > Terrestrial > Soil > Wetlands > Permafrost | place: Sweden: Stordalen...
CAACGTCAGTAAGACCACGTTCGGATTGAAGTTCTCCGTCGACGTGACCGGACGAGTCTACGGGCAGCCCCTCTATGTGTCCGGTCTGACGATAGGCGGTGCGGTGCACAACGTCGTGTACGTCGCAACCGAGCACAACATGGTCTACGCGTTCGACGCGGATACGGGCGCGACGCTCTGGGCGGTGGGGCCCATCGAGACGCCAGCGATTTTAGGCACGGGTGGGGGCGCTTCGTGGGAGCCAGCCTGCGCCGACATGGGGAGCGGCGCCGCGTACTACGAGGTCGGTATTACGTCGACACCCGTCATCGACCTCACCAAGCAGCTCATCTACCTCGTGGCCAAGACGCCGGGCAAGCAAGTGTTGCACGGGCTCAGTCTGACGACGGGCAAGGACGGACCTACGCCGGGCGCGGTCGGGCCCGCCGGGTTCTCGAGTGACGACCATCCTCTCAATCGTCCGGGTCTGCTCCTGCTCAATGGCGTGATTTACATCGGGTTCGGAAGCCACTGCGACACCCCCGTCAATGGCTATCACGGCTACATCATGGGTCAGAACCAGGAGACCTTCGCGTTGACGGCGAACTTCAATACGACTCCCAATGGATCCGACGGGGCGATCTGGCAAAGCGGAGTAGGGCTTGCCACCGACGGGACGAATATCTGGTTCGACGTCGGCAACGGCACCACGGACGGCACCAGTGGGGGCGACAATATGGCCATGCGGGTCGTCGAGGTTACGCCGTCAGGCACCGCCCCAGGCAGCACTCTGAACATTAAGTCAAGCTATGGTGGTTCGTCCCTGGCCGCGGGGGACAACGATCTTGTCGCCGGCGCCATTCTCGTCAGCAATGGGGGCAACGACTATGTCCTCGCCGGCGGCAAGAGCGGGTACATTATCCTACTCAACGCCGCCAATGGGGCAGGGTCGGGGCCCAACAATGGCCTGACTAGCGTCCCTGGTGGTGGTCCCGAGGTCCACAATATCGTGACTTGGAACGGCGGCGCGGCAGGGCAACTGGTTTACACTTGGCCTTCGAACGGACCGCTGAACTCGCACCAGCTCACGGGCGGAGCGCTCACCAATGAGCAGCAAAATGTTATCGCGGAGACGGCCAGCCACCCGGGGGGAATTCTGTCGGTCTCTTCGAATGGAACCACGGCGGGCACTGGCATTCTCTGGGGCTTGGTCCCTCCGCCGGGAGCGGACGCGTGGCATGGAATCACTACCGCGATACTTTATGCGGTAGACGCCTCGGACGTTGCCAAAGCCCCGCTCTGGGACAGCACCATGAACGCCGGAGATGCCATCGGAACGTACGCGAAGTTCAGCCCTCCGACCATCGCCAACGGCAAAGTCTATGCTGCCGCCTTCCCGAACAGTACCGCCGCCGGATCGACGGGGTATCTGAGAGTTTACGGACTTAAGTGACACTCCGGGGGTAGGCGTTTCCCAGCAACTGAATTTTCCGTTCGCAACGAAACGCCAGCGCGAAAGTATCTGTGTGCCTTCCGCATTTGTATGCCCTATCTTTAGATGAGGCGCGGAAATTGCTGTCGACGAGTCGGGTGGAGCCGAGATGGGCCCACATATTGAGAGGAATAAAAAGATGACTTCAGTCTATCGACTCGCAGGGCCTGTGCTCCTGGTCTCCGGAGGAGCCGTACTTCTCAACGCCGCATTCACATCGGGCTGTTACGGCACGAGCGGAAGCGTGGATATAGACAGCGGTAGCGGGTCCGACGCTAGCGGCACGACAACGGGCACGACGACCACCGGTACAACGACTGGGACCACGACGGGCACGACCACCGGTGGGGACGGCGGGACTACGACGAGCACCACGACCGGTGGGGACGGCGGGACTACGACGGGCACGACGACCGGTGGGGACGGCGGGACTACGACGGGCACGACGACCGGAACGACGACGGGCACGACCACCGGGACGACCACAGGCGGGACCGTCGCATGGGGCGCGCCGGTGACCGGTGGTCCGACGGGCACTGGCGCGACGGCCACAGTGACCGTAAATCCGAGCACCACAGTAGGGACGGTCGGTGCCGATTTTGCCGGGTTCAGCTACGAGAAGACGCACATCACGAACGATTCGCTCAATAGCACGAATACGACTTTGATAGCCCTCTACAAGCTCATCGGGTCTCCACTGATGCGACTCGGAGCCGATGACGTCGAGAATTGCAACTGGGGGGGGACGGGGGCGGCGCCAGCGGCGCCCTCTGGACAGCCTTTCACGAAGGTCATCCTGACCGGCATGGTCGACGAGCTCTGCACCTTTCTGGCTGCGACCGGTACCAAAATTATCTATGGCGTCAACTTCCGCACGGGCAACGTGACGGCCTCCGCGGCGGAGGCCGCTTACGCTCAAGGGAAATGTGGGTCGAGCATCGCCGGGTTCGAGATCGGCAACGAGATCAACTACCAGGGAAGCTGGGCCGCCCTCCAGACGAAGTGGGAGTCATTTGCAACCGCCGTCGTCGCCACCCCAGGGGCTCTCTTGATCGGCCCAGCCGGCGGCGGTGGAGGTGAAGAGTCGTTCGTTGCTCCATTTGCGGCGGCCGTATCGGCGAAGTATGGGAGCAAGCTCGTCATGCTGACGGACCACTACTACGCCGGCGCGGCCGGTACGAGTACAGCTACGGTCGTCCGTCTCCAGACGCCGAACGCCGGCGGGCTCGTCACTGTGGTCGGGGAAATGAATACCATTGCTACGACCAACAAGATTCCACAAGGCTACCGCATGGGTGAGACCAACACCGATTCCCATCACGGTCAGATGGGAGTCAGCGACACGCTCATCGCAGGGCTCTGGTCGCTCGATGATATGTTCGAGGTTGCCGAAAACGGAGGCGGGGGGGTGAATTACCACGGCGGCGAGACCGGGATGGATGGAACAGTCCCCTTCTACTACGAGCCGATCATGGAGCATAACGGCGCCGTGGTTCAGGTGCAGCCACTTTACTATGGCATGCTCCTCTTCTACCTCGCCGGACAAGGTTCGGTGCTCTCCACGACCGTTACCAACGCAAATCCTTATTTCACCGCGTACGCTCTCAAGGCGAGCGGCTGGACGAGCGTGGTGCTCGACAACAAAGATACGACCGGAGTGAACGCCACGGTGAACTTAGGGGCATCCGTCACGAGCGCGAGCGCCATTTATCTGGAGGCGACGCCCGTGGATTCTCTGACGGCACCGGCGACGGGCGTGACCCTTGCTGGCGCCGGAGTCACTCCCGGCGGCGCATGGACTCCCAAGGCGCCTTACGTTCAGACGGTGTCGGGCGGCAATTCAGTTTCGGTATACGTCCCGCCCGCGAGCGCCGTCCTCGTTCACGTGCTGTAGACTGAGTGCTTTGGTAGGCTGGCTGGATAGATAGGGTGGAGGTTCACGATGAAGCAAATTCCTGAGACTGCAGATTCCAAGAAGCAGACGATCCGTGCGCGCCATTCAGAGTCCGACCGGGTAGCGCCGAAAGCATGGACTGCACCCGATTTCCTCGAGCGAAGCGTATGCGCCGAGATCGGCGCGTACGCGTTTCAGGACAAGTAGTCGCTGTTTCGCGCTGCGTCCCCATCGCTTCTTCCGATTCGTCACGAGTCGAGCGAAGTTCAGCGAGCGCACCGTATCCCCAGGTTGGCGACGCGACTCGACGGGGCGCTTCCGATGCGAAGCACCGCGTTAAAGTTGGCGGGTATACTGAGATTCCACCCCCCACCACGAATGCTGCGGGTCTGGGTCCTGGTGTCGAAGACGTTCGAGGTCCACTCCGAGACGTTTCCACCCAGGTCGTGAATCCCGCCGGGAGCGTCGCCTTCCGGGAAGCTGCCTACCGGACACGTGCTGTCGCGCTGCGTCATCCCCGACCAGCAAAGCTGAGATTTCGGCGCTGCATTCCCCCAAGGGAACGGGCGGCCCTCACTTCCCCCTCGCGCCGCCCACTCCCACTCTTCCTCGCTCGGTAGCCGCTTGCCCTGTGCTTGGCAGTACGTCTTCGCCTGCCCCCAGTCCACGCAGTTGACCGGGTGGCTGCTACGATCGGCACGGCTCCCGTTACAGTACTTCCCCGTCTCCCGGTCGGTTGGGGAGATGTTCGGCCAGTCAACGGTCGTCGCGGCGGTCGTGCACTGTCCGCTGCGGACACAGGACGCGTACGCGGCCACCGTGACTTCGGTCACGTCGAGGCAGAGCGGCAGCACGGTCACAGTGTCTCTACGATCCCCCATCGCGAAGGTCCCTCCGGCGAGCCATGCCATCCCCGTAAGGCAAGACGGCGCAGGCCCTCTCGCGGCGGCAGGGGTCGCGCTTGGCGGCGCCTGCTTTGGCGGCGCTTGCGGCGGAGGCTCCTCGGGGCAGCATCCGTTTGCATCGCGCTTCGAAGCCTCGCACGCGTGGTTGCACGGAGAATGCGCCTTGGCGCAGCTCAGTGGGCTCAGAGCAACGGCCGAGAGGCCCGTTGCGACGATCGCATTCCAAAGACGAGGGGCGCGCATGATGTTCCGCAATCTATCCGAAATGTTCCCGCTTTAGTATCGTCGGCCAAGGTTCTTCCATCACCGTGTCGTCCGCCGCGGGACGCCGATGAAGTCGGCCACATCGAGGGGTGAAGAAGTGGCTCGACTGGAGGAAGCTTCTATGCATCCTGATGCGGGGGGGCCTGCATCGACGTCATACGCCCGATCCATTCGGGTTCCCAAACCGCTGTCGTTCATTGCCTCGGCGCAGACGTCATCGGGCGTAGTGCCGATGAGTGAGTGCCCGCGGTGCGACTCTTCTACGTCGCCGATTCCAATACAAGCCTAGCCAACCAGTCTCACGGCGGCGGCGGAAGGGTCTTAATCCAGGCGCCGATCGTGGCTACCCCCGCGTCGTCCACGAAGTTTGAGCCGACAGGGGGCATCTCGTACCTCGAGTTGTTGCGCTGGTTCATCACATAGGGGATGACACTATCCGCCGGGTTCCCACCCGCGATGCGGTACGCGGTGGCGCCACCGTCAATAAGGCTCAGCATGAAGTCGGTCGCCAGTTGATTGACCGCCGTCTTGTACGCGTCGCTCTCTTGGACGGTCTTCGTCCCGACCAAAACTCGGAGGTGCATCCCGGCGTCCCCGGGGGGAACCCCGGCGGCGTTAGGGCCAGGGGTGTCGTTGTGGCAATTTCCACAATTGCCGTGGAGGTAGCCGAGCGCTGCTTGGGCCCCCCCAGTGCCCGGCACCTCGAGATCGGCGAGGGCGGGGTTTGTGGTCAACAAGCCGGCGTCTATCAGGGTATTGATGTTCACTCCCGGCAAATTGTGATTGAGCTCGATAGCTCCAAATCCGAGCACGTGATGCTGAAGCGAATCGTGGCACATTTGGCAGTCATTTAAGGACGGTATCTCATGGGTGGTACCGTTGACATTCTGCACGCCGAACATTGTGTCCGTATTCTCGGCGTCGTTCGGTATCCCGGCCTCCGGATCCCACCAGTACGTCGTGTAAAGAACGTCGTCCACTAAGGGGCCCCACTTCCAGACAAGACGCGTTTCGAGCCGCTTCCCGCCGAGATCGAATTCCTTCCAGAATTTCGTGCCTTCCGGGAATGACCAGAGGTCAGGGTTGGTCGTGTCGATTTTCGATCCGGGCGGCAGATAGATCCACCGGACTTTCTGAGCACCGTCGGCCCAGAGCGGGTACAGCGGTACGTATTCTTGAACTCCCGAGGCGAGAACGAGTCCTCCATCCGAAGCGACAGACGTGAACAACCCCGTTTTCGAGAGCAGCGTAGGAGGCGTCGGGGGCGTCGCATCGGATACACCCGAGTCGGCGGGCGAATCCAGCGCTCCGCCATCTTCGATGTTCGCTTCGGACCGGCCATCCGTCCCGGATGCATCCGCGATCGTGGTTGCATCCGCTTTTCCAGAGTCAACGGAACCGTCGCCTTGCGACGAGTCGGCTTGACCGGTGTCCGCTGGGGTCGTGTCGCCGACGGTGGAAGACAAGCAGCCCGCAAGGAGACTCGCGATTGCCGCTGTCGACACACAGATCGCGCACTGAGAGAAGAAGTCTTGAGTAGACATAGTACCTCGCAGAGATGTTGATGCTCGAGGGCCGAAAAGTCTCCCTCCCCCACCTCGCCGATCGCCGATCGCCGATGGAGAGGCTAACACGCGCCCGCGACAGAAACCGGGGTTTCGCGCGTGCGACAAAAGGCGGGAGCAGCCTGGCGAGCGCCCCACCCGCCGACGGAAAGCGCCCGCTACTGCCCGAGTCGTCGTTGCGATGCTTCGCGGGTTAGCCGTCTTTAACTATGCGAAGGTCCTCTAAAATCAGACATATCCGCGTCTCGATGCGTTTGTACCTCGAGTGGTCTTAAACGGCTCACCAAGTGATAGGCTGAACGGGTGGCAAGGTAAGGGCAATCGACGCCGTTTTCGATAGGGCTTTCACAGCCCTGCGCTGTCGCGCCGCTACAAAAAAACTAGCGACTCCTTGGGGCAATCGTGCAGGCTTAACAATAGCTGGCTCAAACCTCTACGTCGCTGCGGTGCGGTCGCCGCCTGAGAGAGACCTCCCCACCTTGTTCGCGCTCTACAGCGTGGCCGTCGCCCTCGGGGCCGCGCTGCTCTTCTTGATTGAACCCATGGAGGCCAAGGCCCTCCTGCCCGAACTCGGGGGCAGTCCGGGGGTCTGGACCGTCAGTCTCGTCTTTTATCAGACCGCCCTGCTCGCGGGCTACGCTTACGCTCATGGGCTCGTGCGGAGCCTCACCCGGCGTCAGACGGCCATCGTCCATGTCGTCGCGGTCGCTGGGGCTGCTCTCGTCCTTCCGTGGCACGGGCCCACCCATCTCGAGCACGGGCAAATGCCTCCATCCATCTGGATTCTCGGCACCCTGGCGGCGTCGGTGGGACTGCCCTTTCTTGTGCTTGCTGCGACCGGTCCTCTCCTTCAGAGGTGGGCCGTTGCGATTCCGACCACTCGAAGTCCCTATCTACTGTACGCGCTCGGCAATGGGAGCAGCCTTGCGGCGCTCTTCGCATACCCCGCACTGCTCGAGCGATATCTTCCGCTGACCGCCCCCTTGGGCGCTTCGCCCGAAACCGGTCCCACGCAGCACGGCGCCTGGTCATGCGCATTCTTGGTATTTGCGTTCCTCATCCTAGCCTGTGCCGCGCAGACGGCCTTGGCGCCAGGGGCCCAGATGCCCGCGCGACGGTCCTTCGATCGCTCGACCTCTCTTCGCCAGCGCGTCACCTGGGTGGCGCTCGCGGCCCTTCCGTCGGCCGCGATGCTGAGCACGACTCAGGCACTCGCGACCGACGTAGCGTCCGTTCCCTTGCTTTGGGTCGGCCCAGTGGCCGTCTACCTCGTGAGCTTCATCGTGGCCTTCGCTGCACCAGGCCGCTTTCCCGTCTGGGTGGCCTCGTGGGCGACGGTGGCGCTCGTACTCGGAATCGCGGGTAGTCAATGGATCACCGATCGGCCGAACCCGGTCGTCGCATTGCCTCTCTATCTGGCCACCCTCCTGGCCATTGGCCTTCAATGTCACGCCCGTCTTGCAGAACAGCGCCCGCCGGCGGGCTCCGTTACCTCCTTCTATCTGTGGATAGCCGTAGGAAGCGCGGCGGGAAGTTTCTCGTGCGGGCTGATTGCGCCGCTGGTCTTTCGATCCGTCGCAGAGTATCCGCTTACGCTCGTGCTGGCATGCCTTGTCGCGCCGGCCACGTCGCAGGGGGGGAACCCTCGCAGCCATAGACTGTGGCGCGTAGTCCGCAATCGAGCCGTGCCGGTTATGGTCGCCCTGTCCTTCCTGGCGATCGCCGTTCGGAACCGGCTCGCGGGTCACGAACTTCTCGAGGTGCGTACCTTTTTCGGCGTCCTACGGGTACGAGACGCGTCGGGTCCCGCGTTTATACCACTGGGGGGGCCGCACCAAGGCCAGGAGGTCAGACTGCCCCTGCGCGAGCTTTACCACGGTACGACGCTCCACGGCGTTCAAGTGACGAGGCCCAGCCTGCTGCACTTGCCGACGACCTACTACCATCCTTCGGGGCCCATAGGTCGGGTCTTCACCGCGCTTCGCGCCGATCCAAAGCGTTCGCCGTTGCTCGCACACGTTGGCGTCCTCGGCCTCGGCGTAGGATCCCTTGCGGCATATGCGAAGTCGGGAGAGAGATTCTCTTTCTTTGAGCTTGATCCCGAGGTGGCGCGCATCGCGAGCGATCCGAAGCTCTTCTCGTTTCTGAGTGATTGCGAGGGTCACGTCGAAATCGTCATCGGAGACGGGCGGATTGCGCTCGCCAACGAACCCGACGCCACCTTCGGCCTCCTGGTTGTCGATGCGTTCAGCTCGGATGCCGTGCCCGTGCACCTGCTGACGCGCGAGGCGGTTGAGCTCGCGCTTCGCAAGCTCTGGCCAGGCGGACTCGTCGCCTACCATCTTTCGAGTAATTTTTTCGACTTGTCGCCTGTCATGGCGGAGGCGGCGGCAAGTCTCGGTAAGGAGGGCGTCTATTGGGACGACGAGGCCTTGTCCCCTACGGAAGTGGCGACGGCAAAGCAGCCGTCCCGGTGGGCAGTATTGGCCGCCGACCCTGGTGCTCTTGTACCCCTGAAAGGCGCAGACGGTTGGGTGCCCCTCACGTCACGGCGGCGACTGCGTGGCGGACCGTGGCTTTGGACCGACCGTTATTCCAGCCCGCTGGCGGCGCTGAGCGTCGCGGTTCCGCTCACCCTTCCCACGGGCGGCGCTCCCCATTAACCAGATAGGTAACACGAGTCTGAGTCCCCGGACGCGCCTGAAACCTCGCTGTGCTTCGGCGATGCCGAGAGCGACCCACCTACCGATCATGCTCTCGTCTCTCCGCCGCTTGACGTTGCGTGCGATGCGCCCCGCTTATCGCCGCGGCCCGCGAGGGGTGCACCACTTGGCACCCCCCTCGTAGAGTAACTCTCGCCCACCTGAGGTGCTTTTCCTTCGACTCGCTATCGGCCGTGCTTTTTCTGAGCCAAACCCCAGCGCCGCGCTACTGCCTTGTACTACGAACATGCTCGATTGTTTGGGTGCCGACGAGTGGGCGGCGTGTGCCTTGCGCCTGCAACGCGCGTCGGCGATCGTGTCTCGGCACGTCGGGGCCGATCCCGCGCTGGGGCCCTACGCTCGGACGAGCGGAGGTGGCGACGATGCTTGAGGAGGAGCGGCCGCTCGACCCGCGCGCGCAAAAGCTCGTCGAGCTCGCGCGTGGCTCGCTCTGCCAGCTGACGGAAGGGCGTCGCGTCGCGGGGCTGCACGCACTTCGTGCTCGCCGATCGAGCCGTCAGCGCATTCGGAGGGTGCGCCACGCCACGCTCGGGGTGACCGGCGCGCTTGTCCTCGCCGTCTGCGTCGTGCTGGCCGTGTCGTCGGTGAGGCATCGAGGAGCGGTCACGTCGCCGCTGACTCTCCATGTCGAAAGTGCAGACCTTCGAGCCGACGGGACCGTGGAGGGGTCGGGATCGGCGCGGCCGGTGCTGCGTTTCTCCGACGGCAGTGACGTCTCGCTTAACCAGGGTGCGCGAGTGCGTGTGCGGTCGACGGACGAGCATGGGGCGCGGATCACACTCGAGCAAGGAGAAGCGCACGTCTACGTCGTTCACGCCCAAGGAACGCACTGGACCTTCGACGCCGGCCCGTTCGTCGTTGCTGTGACCGGGACGGCTTTCTCTCTCTCGTGGCGTGAGGACGCGCGGCACCTCGACGTGCGACTCGAGAACGGTACCGTCAGCGTGAGCGGTCCGGCGTCCGATGCTCCTTTGGCGCTGCGAGCCGGTCAGTGGCTGTCCTGGCGAGGGGGGGAAAGAGGCGAAGTGTACATTCGTCGCCTGGACGCAGCGGACGAGGCGGAAGCAGGCGTGGGGAGCATCGAGCCGCTCGCAGGCGTCCAAGGGAGCGAGCCCGTCGCGTTGAGCTCCGGACCGGCGGCCGCCCGAGCAGTGACCGGCGGACGGTGAAGACCGCCTGGGTCAGGCGCGCGCGATGGCGATCGTCACTTCGGCGCTGGGAGTCACCGCGCCGGTTTGGGCAAGCTCGGCAGAAGTGGCGCTCGTCCGACAAAACGGATCCGACCCGACCATCGCGCGGCACTCCCTGGACCGATACGCGGCGAGCGGCGAGCGTGACGCAAGCGCCTTTTTTTGAGCCAAATCCCTGCGCCACGCTACTGGAGGGCTTCAAGCTCGATGAGGTAGCCCGCGCACTAGGAACCTCGCTGGCGACATCCGTGGACTCTTCTCAGGCGCTGGAGACAATCGATGCGACATTCTCTTCGAGGAGCGGCCTTCGCCCTCCCCGTTTTCGTTGCAATTCTCAGCTTCGGGTGCAGCAGCGGATCGAGCAGCCCGGGCACTTCGAGCACGACATTCACGGAGGTCTACACGACGGTCCTCGCGAAGAACTGCACAAACAGTACGTGCCACTTTAGCGGCGCGGGGTCGGTGTCGGTTCTGGGTGCCCTCGACATGAGCTCACAGCCAACCGCG
>Ga0182024_10025208_pt1 | contig 10519 bp, 10 predicted proteins | sample P32metaG_FD_120480 | JGI IMG/M metagenome (GOLD analysis project Ga0182024, IMG submission 120480) | Permafrost microbial communities from Stordalen Mire, Sweden - P3-2 metaG (Illumina Assembly) | ecosystem: Environmental > Terrestrial > Soil > Wetlands > Permafrost | place: Sweden: Stordalen...
CAGTTTTCTTTGCGCCTTCGGCAACAGCTCGATCGATCTGGCGTATTGCACCGCCTTGGCGTCCCAGAGCCGGTAAGCGAAGCCGGACGTATGGGTGAGCAGGTGGCGTAGCGTGATCGGCCGCTGTGCCGGCCGCAGCTGCGGCAATCCTTTGGCGTCGAAGCCATCGAGCACTTGCGGCGAGCCGACCGCGGGCTCGATATCGGGCACCGAAGCATCCAACGACAGCTTGTTCTGCTCGACGAGTTGCAGCGCCGCCACCGACGTTATCACCTTCACCATCGAAGCGACGCGAAACACCGTGTCGCGCGTCACGGCGGGGCCTTCGCCGAGCCGGCGCTTGCCGAAAATACCCTCATAGAGGATGCCATCGTCGGTCGCCGCCAAGGCGACGACTCCAGGCACTTCTCCCGCGCTCGTTGCGGCGCGGAGCATCGCATCGATCTGGGAAAGTGTTCCAGGCTTAGGACTGGTCGGCGCTTGCGCGCGGGCGCGAGTCGCATAGCGCAGTCCCAATGAGCCGGCGGCCGTCAGCCCCGCTGTCGTCTTCACGATATCGCGGCGACTGGGGCGATGGATCATGGCCGGATCGTTCCGAACAGGCGTGTTCTGCTCGGAGTAATATCCGCAAAACTGCTTGCTCAGCTAGAAGCGAAATCCGAAAAAGCCAGAATGGTTATTCCAATGCTCCGACCGACGACGTTGGGGAGAATTACTCGCGCGCGTGTAGGCGTTGGTGGCGGGGTAGGTACTAGTGTCCGGTGCAGCGGCGGCTGGAAACACAGACTGCATGACCTGGGACTGCGTAGCCTGGTCTTGCGTGTCCGTCGGATTCGGCGCCGCTGCGGCCGGTGCCGCGTTCGTTGCTACGGTCGTCTGTGCTACGGTCGTCTCAGCAGTTGGCGGTGTGGCGGCGACGGTCTTCGCGCTTCCCCCACTGGGCGCGGGCGCTGCCGCTGCCGCTGTAGTCGTGGCCGGCGGCACGGTCGCTTGAGGCGTGTCCGGCGCGACGCGGCGCAGACAGCGCGAGTCGATATAGGGCCAAGTCTGGTCCTTGCAGAACTCCGGCGCAACGATCGTGACCGGTGTTGTGCCGGCATTTTGTGCCACCGCTGCATTATGCGATGACGTTCCGGCCTCGATCAGGTGTCCTTTCGCCAGGATCGCGCAGAGTGCCACGGCCAAAAGGGTTGCCGTCGTCGCCACGCGCCGTTGCTTCGCCGCAGACGGTTCATGCGCCTCGGCGGGACGGTCGGCCGGAACCGCGTCGTGAGACATAGCAAACTGCATCTGGCGCCTCCCGCGGCTAATCCAACGGCGGCCGCGCGACGAAATAACGCTGTCGCACGGGATTTCGTTCCAGTCGGAATCTCTGCAAGTGGGCCGCGAATGCATCCTCCAAGGCGTGGTGCGATATGGAAAATGTTGCTAGCGTGAATGCCGTCATGCTCACCCGAATTCAAGTGTTTGCCGTTGCGCTAGCGAGCCTCGGCTTGGCCGCCGCGGCGCTTGCGGCGGACGATTTTCCGACCCGGCCGGTCACCATCATCGTGGCCTCGACCGCCGGTGGCGGCACCGACATCGTGTCCCGCATCGTCGGCGAACAATTGTCCAAACAGCTTGGCCAGCCCTTCGTGGTCGATAACCGGCCCGGCGCCGGCTCGGTGACGGGTACCGAATTCGCCGCCAGGGCGGCGCCGGACGGCTACACCTTGCAGACCGGGCTCAACGCCAGCATGGCGGTCAACCCGAGCCTGTTCGCGCATCTGCCCTACGATCCGATCGCCGACTTCGCGCCGGTCGGCATGCTGGCGGAATTTCCATTCGTTATCGTGGTGAGCAAGAACTTTCCGGCGCAGTCGGTCAAAGAGCTGATCGCGATGGCGAAGGCGCATCCGGGCGAGATCAACTATGCGTCGGCCGGCAACGGCACCGGGCAGCATCTGTCGATGGAGCTGTTCAAGCTGATGACCGGCATCAACCTCACCCACGTTCCCTATCGCGGCGCGGCGCCGGCCTATACCGACGTCATATCGGGACAGGTGCCGGTGTTCATCGACAATCTGGCGAGCGCCTTGGGCCAGATCAAAGGCGGCAACGTGCGCGCGCTCGCGGTCACCAGCAAGCAACGCTCGCCACTGTTGCCCGAGGTGCCGACGGTCGAGGAAGCCGGCGTGCCGGGCTACGTCTACTACACCTGGTTCGGCCTGTGGGCGCCGAAGAAGACGCCGCAGCCGATCATCGCCAAGCTCAACGCCGAAGTGAAAAAAGCCATCGCCGATCCGGCGGTGAAGGACCGCATCGTCGCGGCGGCCGGCGAGACCCTCGACATGCCGCTCGCCGACATCGAGCCGTTCCTCAAAGCCGAGATCGACAAATGGGCCGACGTGGTCAAACGCGCCGGCATCAAGATCGAGTAGAGCGCCGCGTCATTCGACCTGCGCGCCCGACGCCTTGATGATCGGCGCCCATTTCGCCAGCTCCGTTTTGACGAAGTCGGCCGTCGTCTCCGGCGTAGAGCCCGGAGTAGGATCGACGCCGGCGTTTTTCAGGGCATCGGTCACGGCCGGATCGGCGAGCGCCTTGTTGGCGGCGGCATTGAGTTTTTCCACGATCGGCTTCGGCGTGCCCGCCGGCGCCAGGATCGAGTTCCAGGTGTAGCACTCGTAACCCTTCAGGCCCTGTTCGTCCAAGGTCGGCAAATCGGGCATGGCGGGAAGGCGCTTGAGCATCCCGGCGCCGAGCGCGTGGACCTTGCCTGACATCGACAGCGGCAGCGCGGTTGGCGTCGCGTCGAAGGCCATCGAGATTTGGCCGCCCATCAGATCGGTGTCCATCGGCGCCGAGCCTTTATAGGGCACGTGCACGATGTTGACGCCGACCATCGCTTTGAATTCCTCGCCGCACAGATGCAGGATCGAACCGACGCCGGACGAGCCGTAGTCGTATTTGCCCGGATTGGCCTTGAGCAGCGCCACCAGGCTTTTGACGTCGGTCGCGGGGATCGAAGGGTTGACCATCAGCAGCGTCGGCGTCACGCCGACCCGCGCCACCGCCGTGAAATCCTTCACCGCGTCGTAAGGCATGTGCTTGTACAGGCCGGGATTGATGGCGTTGGTCGACACCGTGGCGAACAGCAGCGTGTAACCGTCCGGCGTGGCCTTGGCGACGAAATCGGCGCCGATATTGCCGCCGGCGCCGGACCGGTCCTCGACGATGAAAGTCTGGCCGAGGATTTCCACCATCTTCGCGGCCATGATGCGGCCGACGATGTCGGTCGGGCCGCCGGCGGCGAACGGAATGACCAGCTGCACCGCTCGCGATGGAAAATTGTCGGCGGCTTGTACGGCCGTGACGGCAAGCGCAGTCGCGGCTACGGCGGCGGCCAGCAGCCGATGATGTTGGCTCATGAAAATCCTCCCAGATTTCACAACCACGATAGCATTTCGCGGCGGCCGAGAAGAGGCGGCGGCGGCTGCCAAAACCGCGTCAGTCACCGCTGCTCGGCTTCCAGCATCTTGCCGAGGATGCGTTTGTAGCGCACGCAGCCGACGTCGACGGCGAGGATCACCGGATCGAGCGGCTCCGTGGCGGACTCGATCACGCGCTGCTGCGCCTCGATCACCGGCGCGTCCTGCTCCTCGAAAGCAAAGCGCCGCATCTCGGCGACCTTCTTTTGCAGATCGCGGTTGAGCTTGTCTTCGGGGGTGCGTACGCCCCAGCGCACCGCGGTGAAAAAATAATGCGTCGAGCGGTCGTTCTCCGGCGTCAGCAGATGGACGGCGTGATAGCCGGTGCCGGTGTCAGGCGCGGCGCCCATCTTGCAGATGCCGGTGAGCAACCGCAGCGTCGACGGCGCCATCCAGCGCATTTTTGTGAACTTGTCGACCTTCGCCGGATGGTCCGGCCAGAATTGCGCGAACATGCCGGGCGGCGCCGAATTGGTGGCGTGGCGTCCCACCACCACGTCATCGCCGTCCGTCTCGGCGGTGATGTCGGACTCCACGGTGTCGGCGTTGCCCAAAATGCCTTCGTGCAGATAGGAGGTGTGGCTCAGATCGAGCAGGTTATCGATGATGAGCTGATAATTGGCTTTGATGACGATCGAGTCGCGCTTGGTGGTGTGCAGCTCCGGCACGTTGTCGAGCACGCCGAAGTCCGGAATTTTGCTTTCGTCGGCCGGCGCGTCGCCCATCCACACCCACACCGCCTTGTGCTTCTCGATGACGGGATAGCTTTTCACCCGCGCCCGCGGCGGGATGTTCTTGGTGCCGTGCGGATTGCGCACGCAGGCGCCGCTGCCGTCGTATTCCAGGCCGTGATAGGGGCACTGGATGCGATCGCCGCCGACGATCTTGCCCATGTGCAGCGGCGCGAAGCGATGCGCGCAGCGATCCTCGATCGCCGCCACGGCACCATCGGCCTTGCGATAGAGCACGATCGGCTCGTCCATGATGGTACGCGGCACCAGCTGTCCGTCGCCGACGCCGTCGGACCACGCCGCCACGTACCAGGCGTTGCGCAAATAGGCGCCGCTGATCATCTCCTGGTGCGGTTTTGCGCCGTTTGGTTTTGATTGCTCCATCATGTCCTCTCCTCGCGGTGCCGGGCAGGGTAGCCGCCGCCGCAGTGGTCTTTTTCGCCGCCGCCGCGTAGGCTCAACGCTACAAGAGAATTCCTAAGGAGGAAACCATGGCCGAAGCCGCTTCGCTCGCCGCGCTGGCGTCACGCTTCATCGATACCGAACAGGTGCCGTGGATCGAGACCGCGCCGGGCAACAAGATGAAGGTGATCTATCACGATCCGGCGAGCGGCATGCTGACCATTCTGTCAAAACTCGAGCCCGGCTCGGGCATCCCCGCCCATGTGCACGAGGATTTGGAGCAGACTTTCGTGCTCGAAGGCTCGCTGGTCGATGACGAAGGCGAATGCACCGCCGGCAATTTCGTCATCCGCGCCAAAGGCAGCCGCCACGCGCCGAAGGCGCCCAACGGCTGCACCATGCTGGTGTTTTTTATGAAGCCCACCGAGGGGCTAAAGAAGGTGCTGCTCAAGCACGCTTGAACATCACCACGGCGCCGCGTCGTTTACAGCTCTTCGCTGATTCTTTGGAAACAGGAATTCAGCCCGAAGCAGGCCTGCAGCGATTCCCGCAAACCATTCGAATCGCGCCCATCCAAGGGCGTTTGCGGGAAACCGTTGTGACGGAGAAAAATCTGCGCCCGCAGCACTGCGGGCTTGCCGCCGGCGTCGAGCGCGCTGGCCATTTCGGCCGCCGCATCGGCGAACCGTTTCAGATGCACGAAGACGAACGCCCGTTGCGTGCGATATTTGACCAGTAGATCGCCGCCGATGGCATAGCGCGAAGTGCCGCCGACCGGCCCCAAGATCGTGTCGAAATCGGCCAATGCCGCATCGTCGTCGCCGGCAAGCATGGCGGCGGTGGCGCGCCCCATCACCAGCTCCAACTGCTCGGGATGCTCGGCCAGGGCCTTGGTGTAATCGGCAATGGCGCGCTCCGGTTCGTTGATCTGCAAATAAGCGGTGGCGCGGAGCGGCAGCAGCGCGCTGTCCGGATTATCGCCAGCGAGCAGCACGTCGAGGTCGGCGATGGCATTGTGCGGCTGCGCCAGCGACAGGAACAGCTTGGCGCGCGCCAAACGTGAAAACGCGTGATCGGGATGCCGCGCCAAAATCTCATTGAACGCATCCAGAGCCGCGTCGAGATTTTGCTGCAATTCCATAAGCGCCGCGTTGCTCGCCGCGATATCCGGGTCATCGGGCGATTGCTGCAGGGCTATGGCGATGTCGCGCGCGGCGCGCGGATAATCGCCCATCGACATGGCGAGGCGGCCGGCGAGATGGCGTATCGCGGCGTTGTTTGGATCGAACGCGAGCGCCGCGTCCGCTTCGCCCAAGGCTTTCGGCAGCTCGGCCATATCGACGAAGAATTGCGCGCGGGCCAGGTGCGCCGTGATAAGCTGCGACGTGTCCTGGGTTTCCGGCAACAGCGGGACTTGGCACGGCTGGCCGTGGCCGTATTTTGCCATCAGGCATGGATTGCTGCGTACCGCGATGACGCCGGCCGGCGCTACCGGCTCGGCTGCACCGGCCGCCGCCTCGACGGCCAGCGGCGCGATGAACGCAAAAATTGCGAATAGGCGTTGCGTCAGGCGTTTCATCTCAAGAGCAGTGTTCGTCAAGCATGCAGGCCCGCGCGGCATCGTAGATTGCGGGCATCGGGTCGCTATCGGAGGGCAGCGTCGGCACGAAGCCGAGCTTTTGCAGCGTCCGGACTTTGCCGAACATGAAGCCCGGATCGACGCGAAACGCCGTGACGGCTTCCTCCGCCGCCTCGTCGCTGCGGCCCAAGAGCCGCAGCGTCATGGCGTGCCACCATCGCATCTCGCCGTTGATCGGATAGATCGCCAGCGCGCGCGCGAATTCCGGCTCGGCTGCGGCGTAATTCTTGCCGTAGAACTGAACCCGGCCGGCCAGCCCGTGCGACAACCAAAGATTCTCGTCCGCGGCAAACGACCTGTCGAGATCGGCCTGAACCGCGTCGAGCGGCGCTTGTACCTGTTCGAGCAGGAAGGCGGCGCGTCCGGCGTAAGTCAACGCGCCCGGGTCGTCGTGCACGGCCTGATCGTAGGCCTGCTGGGCTTCGTCGTTGCGGCCCAAGACGGCCAGCATCCTGGCGCGTTCCAGCGACGCCACGGTACGAAACGAGGTGCGCTTGAAATAATGATCGATCGAATTGGGCTTTGTGATCGCGGCGACCGGCAAACGCAGCACCGCGTCGGCTTCCCACAATGCCTCTTCCGGCATGCCGCAACACTCGAAGACGTCCATCAGATGAATGTGGAAAAACGGTTCGTTGGGGTTCAACCGAATGGCTTCGGCGTAAACCGCCATCGCCTCGTGCTGCCGGCCGACTTCGCGGCGCGCCAGCGTGGCGCCGACCAGGTCGTAAGCGTCGGCATAATCGGGCTTGAGCTTGATAGCCTGCTTGGCCTGATCGAATACGGCCTCGAAGTCGGCCTTGTCGTAGGCGGTCCAGCCGCGGCGCAGGTGCAGTTCCGGATCGTTGGGCGCGAGAATGAGCGCCGCGTCGTAATCCTTGATCGCATCGTCAAGCCGGCCGGTCTTGTGCAGGGACCGGGCGCGGATCTTCAATGTTTCGGCGCGCTCGGCGTCGGACAGGCGGGATTTGTCGAGCACCGCCGTGCAGGCAGCGACGGTCGCCTCGGGTTGGATTTCAAAGGCGGCAACCGAGCACGCCGGCTGGGCCGGCGTTTGCTGAGCCAGTGCTTGGCCGTGACCGAAGGCCCAACTGGCCATCAGCCATAGCGTGATCGTTGCGCTGCGCAACAGCATGACATGCCCCTTCTGGAAGCCGCCGCGCATAGTCGCGAAGAAACGATGGTGTCCGGTAAAATCGAAATTTCAAATTTTATCGATTTCCCTTAAGGTGCCGGCGATGCCCTTTGCTCCAAAGCTTCCGGCGCACGGCGCCGAAATTCCCGCCATCGGCTTCGGCACCTCCGGTATGGGCGACGTCCGTGCCGAGCATATCGCCTCTGCGCTGCAGGCCGGCTATCGGCACATCGATACGGCGCGGAAATACGGCACCGAGCGCGTGGTCGGCGAAGGCATCCGCGCCTCCGGCGTGCCGCGAAACGATATTTTCCTGTGCACCAAGGTGTCGCACGAAAATCTGCATGCCGGCGATTTCGCCCGCTCGGTCGACGAAAGCCTGACCGCGCTCGGCGTCAGCTATGTCGATCTCCTCCTGGTGCACTGGCCGGAAAAGAACACGCCGCTTGCCGAGACCATGGGCGCGCTGGCCAAGGCCAAGCAGGCCGGGCTCGCGCGCCATATCGGCGTTGCCAATTTCAATATCGCCATGCTCGACGAGGCGATCCGGCTGTGCGCGGAGCCGCTGGTGACCTTGCAGGTGGAGTGTCACCCTTATCTCGACCAGACCAAGGTGATCGAAGCCTGCCGCAAGCGCGGCCTCGTGCTGACCGCCTATTGCCCGCTCGGCCGCGGCCGCCTGCAAGGCGATGCAGTACTGGCCGATATCGCGCGGCGCAGCGGCAAGACCTTTGCGCAAGTGGCGCTGCGCTGGCTGATGCAGCAGGGTGTCATCGCCGCCATTCCGCGCTCGTCAAACGCCGCGCGCATCGCGCAGAATATCGACGTGTTCGATTTTAAGCTCAGCGACGACGACATGCGCCGCATCGGCGCGCTCAAACGAGCCGACGGCCGCATCGCCAATCCGATCGGCCGCGCGCCGCAATGGGATGTGTGAGGCTTCGTCATGGCCGGACTTGTTCCGGCCATCCACGTCTTGTTTGCCGCAACGCCCAAAGGCGTGGATGCCCGGCACAAGGCCGGGCATGACGGTCAAAGGTGATTGAGGAGCAGAGAATGCCCACCGCCCCGAAATACTTCATGTACTTCGCCGGCAATTACCGCTGGTCGGCGGCGTTCGTGAACATGCTGGGCACGGCGCCGTTCGGCGGCGTCGATATGAGCGAGTTGCACCAGATCGGCCGCATGCTCGAAGGCAAGAGCGGCGACGACGATGAGGCGTGGTTCGCGGCTTGCGTCACGGTTGCCGATGTGGTGCGCGGCCGCGCCGATAAATTCCGTGCCGAGAATTATCCGGTGGCGGCGGCGCCGTTCTATCTGCGCGCCTGCCATTATTATCAGATGGGCGAGCGCTTCCGCACGCCGAAGGACGCGCGTGCGCTCGACGCCTATCGCATGGCGGTCGAATGCTTTCATCATTTCGTCGCGCTGTCGGGCACGAAAATCGAAATCGTCGATGTACCGTTCGAGGGCAACAAGCTGCCGGGCTATTTTGTCCCGGCGCAGAACGCGAAGTCTGCGCGCCCGCCCTGCGTGGTGTTCTTCGACGGCCTCGACATCACCAAGGAAATCCAATTTTTGCGCGGCGTGCCCGACCTGGTAAAGCGCGGCATTTCGGTGCTGGTGATGGACGGCCCCGGCACCGGCGAGGCGATCCGCTTTCGCGGCATGCCGCTGCGCCACGATTACGAGAAGGCCGGCAGCGCCTGCATCGATTATCTGGAGACCCGAGGCGACGTCGACGCAAAGCGCATCGGCATCGTCGCCATCAGTCTCGGCGGCTATTACGCGCCGCGCTGCGCGGCGCTGGAGCCCCGCTTCGCCGCCTGCATCGCCTGGGGCGCGATCTGGGATTATTACGGCACTTGGAAGAAGCGCATCGATGCCGGCTTCAAAGCCTCGATGTCAGTGCCCGGCCATCACATCATGTGGATCCTCGGCGTCGATACGTTGGATGCCGCGCTGAAAAAGCTCGAGCCGTTCCGCCTCGACGGCGTGGTGCAGCAGATGCGCTGCCCGTTTCTGGTGGTGCACGGCGAGGACGACGAGCAGATTCCGCTCAAAGATGCGCAAGCGCTCTACGGGGCCAGTGGCTCCGCCGACAAGACGTTACGGGTGTTTACGGCGGAGGAGGGCGGCGCGCAGCACTGCCAGCGCGATTATCTCTCGCTCGGCACCGCGACCATGTGGAATTGGTTCGAGGACAAGCTGCTGCGGAGCTAGGCACCTTGCTCATACGCCTTCAGCGCCCCGCGTAAAATTTCGCGCGAAGGCTCCGAGCCGTCGACCAGCCGGATGGTGCGCCGCTTGATCTTCCAGCCCGTGGCGGTGCGGGCGAGCTCCCAGCGGTTGGTCACCACGCGGTGAATGTGATAGCCGCGCGAGCTGCCGTGATTGGGAACTTCGATCGGTTCACCGGATTTATAGGGCGCGAGGATTTGCAGGTACGACGTGACGATGGCCCGGTCGCCGTCCAGCGCGATGTGCGGTAACCCGGTAAAGTGGGCAAGCCCGCCGGCAATGGCAGCCTGATGGCCCGGGCTCTTGAGGCTCGCCGCGATCGCCTTGTTGCCGGTCGCTCCCGACAGATCGGAACCGCGATCGAACACGCCATCCTCGGTATAAACGGCTTCCGCATAGTAGTCGGCGCCGGTATCGGCGGACGGCGGATGGCTGGCGATAAGATTATAAATTTCCAGCCGATCCTCGATGCCCCGAATGCGTTGTTCGAGGATGCGGTTCTCTTCCACCATGGCGTTTCCCTTAAATTGTGACGCGGCCGGCTGTGGCCCAGCCATGATGGTGCAGTATCATAGCCGTGAGTAATTTTCGCGCTGTACGTCCCGGCAAAATCTGGCATCGTTACGGCGGTGAGGAGGGGCTGTTCATGCGTTCTGGCGGCGAAGTTGATCGCCGTTCGTTTCTCGTGGGCGCCAGTGCCGCGGGGAGCGGCTTGGCGCTTGGGCTCGTGATTCCGGTCAGCCGCGCCGGCATGCGCGCCGCCGAAGACCCCTGCGACATCAACTGTTGGGTGTCGGTCGCGCCCGACGACACGGTGACCATCCGCACTGCGCATGCCGAAATGGGGCAAGGCGCCATGACGGCGCTGGCCATGCTGGTCGCCGAAGAGCTCGAATGCGAC
>Ga0182024_10025209_pt1 | contig 10518 bp, 8 predicted proteins | sample P32metaG_FD_120480 | JGI IMG/M metagenome (GOLD analysis project Ga0182024, IMG submission 120480) | Permafrost microbial communities from Stordalen Mire, Sweden - P3-2 metaG (Illumina Assembly) | ecosystem: Environmental > Terrestrial > Soil > Wetlands > Permafrost | place: Sweden: Stordalen...
CGCCCATTATGAGCTCCCGGCACGGCAATGGCGAAGTCCACAAGCGATACAGCGCCGAATTTGCTGTCGATCTGGCCCGCCGGCTTGACGTCGTCGGTGATGGTGAAGCCGACGATGCGGGCGGCAATTTCGCTCGGCGCGTCGATAAACCGCTCGCCGGTGGCGCCTGGCCGGTAAATTTCGACCATGACATAGGGGCCGCTCCCGGCCGCTTCGCCCCAGCTCAGCACGTCCTTTCGCGCATTGTCGGCGTTCCGCCGCAGAATCGCGTAATTGAAGCCGTCAGCCGCGAGTTCGGGCATCTGCATGTCGAAGGCCGGACGGGGACGCCCGACATTGACCCATTCCGGCAATGGCGCCGGCTGTACCGCCGCGATGCCCGCCGGGGTGCGAAAAAGGCTTGCCGCGGCGATGGCGAGAATTGCCAAGGCGCCCATATAAGCGAGGATGCGCACGAACGTGGCGCGAATGTCGCCCGGGACGATACACGAGGCTCCCTGCACGGCTGCTCCGATCAGCGTTGTGTTTGGGAGGGTTCTCGCCTAGAAGCGCTTCCGCTCCGGTTCCTGTGCGACCGGCGGGACGCGAAGTTTCGGTGGAGAGTTAACGATGGGTTACAACGTCGCCGTGGTCGGCGCGACCGGCAATGTCGGCCGGGAAATGCTCAATATTCTAGCCGAGCGGTCGTTCCCCGCCGACGAGGTGGTGGCGCTCGCCTCGCGCCGCAGCATGGGGACGGAGGTCTCCTTTGGCGATCGCATCCTGAAGGTCAAGGCGCTCGAACATTTTGATTTCGCCGGCGTCGACATCTGCCTGATGTCGGCGGGCGCCACCGTGTCCAAGGAATGGTCGCCGAAGATCGCGGCCGCCGGCGCGGTGGTGATCGATAACTCGTCCGCCTGGCGCTACGATTCCGACGTTCCGCTGATCGTACCGGAGGTCAATGCCGACGCCGTCGTGGGTTTCCGCAAGCGCGGCATCATCGCCAATCCGAATTGCTCGACCGCGCAGCTCGTCGTCGCGCTTAAGCCGCTGCACGACAGAGCCAAGATCAAGCGCGTCGTGGTCGCCACCTATCAGTCGGTGTCGGGCGCCGGCAAGGAAGCGATGGACGAATTGTTTTCGCAGACGAAGGCGGTGTTCCAGCTCAACGAGGTCGAAGCGAAGAAATTTCCCAAGCGCATCGCGTTTAATCTCATTCCGCAGATCGATACCTTCATGGAGGATGGCTACACCCGCGAAGAGTGGAAGATGGTCGTCGAGATCAAGAAGATCCTCGATCCCAAGATCAAGCTCACCGCGACCTGCGTGCGCGTCCCAGTTTTCATCAGCCACTCGGAAGCGGTCAATGTCGAGTTCGAGGACCCGATCACGCCCGACGAGGCGCGCGATATTTTGCGCAATGCGCCGGGCTGCCTGGTGATCGATTCACACGAGCCCGGCGGCTACGTGACGCCGTACGAGGCGGCCGGCGAGGACGCCACCTATATCAGCCGCATTCGCGAGGACGCCACCGTCGAGAACGGGCTATCGATGTGGGTGGTCTCCGACAATCTGCGCAAGGGCGCGGCACTCAACACGATCCAGATCGCCGAGTGCCTGATCAATAGAAAGCTGATCACGGCCAAGCAGAGGGCAGCCTAGCCGCGATCAAGACCAGCCGCCGTTCTCTGGCCGACAAGAAGTAGATGCGCTTCGCGCGCGAGAGGCTTAACCGCGGCAACTCCGAAGCCAGTTCGTGCGTGCGACTCGCTCGGCTTCGGCGGCGCCCGGCGCAGCACCCAAGCACCACTGAAAATGCACTCCGTAATCGGTCGTCCATCGCGGGCCTGATGCTCGGCTGCAAGCTGGAACCGAGCGGGCCGCCTCGGCCTGCCTGGCTGCCGCCGTAGCATAGTCCCGGCAGAAGCCAGGGTCGGCCGCTTGCGCCCCGGCGGGGATCAATACTGCCAGCGCCGGTGTAAAAATCATGATACGAACCAAGTTCTTGAGCACGGGTTCCTCCGCCAAAATTGATATGTTCCCGTATCATTGAAGTCATCCCCTCTGATTCCTGTCCAGTCCGGCGCCAGGCGGCAGTGGCACGTTGTGTGCAAGATCGCTAATGAAAGGCGTCAGGAAAGTGAGGGGTCCAACCAATGACCGTTCGGCCGCGCCGTAGCGTGCTGTACATGCCTGGATCGAACGCGCGCGCGCTGGAGAAGGCGCGCGAGCTACCCGCCGATGGGCTCATTCTCGATCTGGAAGATGCGGTGGCGCCGGAGGCCAAGGCCGCCGCACGCGACAATATCGTCAAGGCGCTCAAGACCGGCTTCGGCGACCGCGAAGTGCTGGTGCGCATCAACGGGCTCGATACCCGCTGGTGGGTCGAGGATATCGACGCCGCCGCATCGGCCGCGCCTGACGCCATCCTGGTGCCGAAAGTATCGACCCCTAAGCAATTGCAGGACTTAGCGGCCCGGCTGGTCGACATGGGCACCCATCCGAGCGTCCGCGTCTGGGCCATGATGGAAACGCCGCTCGCCATGCTCAATGTCGGGGAAATCGCCCATGCCGCGCTCGACTCCGAGACCCGGCTTGCCGGTTTCGTCATGGGCACCAACGACCTCGCCAAGGACACACGCGCCAGGTTGGTGCCCGGCCGCGCGCCGATGCTGCCGTGGCTCATGATGTGCGTCGCCGCGGCACGCGCCTACGGCCTCGATATTCTCGACGGCGTCTATAACGATCTCGGCAATGCCGATGGTTTTGTCGAGGAATGCAAGCAGGCGCGCGACCTCGGTTTCGACGGCAAGACGCTCATTCATCCGCGGCAGATCGAGCCGTGCAACGAAGCGTTCTCGCCGTCGCCGGAAGAAGTGGAAATGGCGCGCAAGATGATTGCCGCGTTCGAAGAGCCGGGCAACGAAAACAAGGGCGTCGTCCAGGTCGACGGCCGCATGGTTGAGCGGCTGCACGCCGAAATGGCCCGGCAGACGGTGGCGGTTGCCGATGCGATCGCAAAAACGCGGCCGTCTTGATCTTCAGTGAAACGAGGCCAATGATCCCGCGTTCACGCTACGCGGCCATGCCTGGTGCCTCAACTGTCGAGGAAGCTCCTTAGCTCCTTCGATCGGCTCGGGTGCTTGAGCTTCCGCAGGGCCTTGGCCTCGATCTGCCTGATACGCTCGCGGGTCACCGAGAATTTTTGCCCGACTTCTTCGAGCGTGTGCGCGCTGTTCATCCCGAGGCCAAAGCGCATCCGTAGGATACGCTCCTCGCGCGGTGTGAGTGACGCCAATACGCGGGTCGTGGTCTCGCGCAGGTCGGACTGGATTGCGGCGTCGATTGGCAGGATCGCGGCATGGTCTTCGACTAAATCGCCGAGCTGGGCGTCTCCGTCGTCGCCGATCGGCGTCTCCAGCGAGACCGGTTCTTTGGCGATCTTCAAGGTCTTGCGCACCCTTTCGACCGGCATGTGGAGCTTCTCGGCCAGTTCCTCAGGAGTGGGCTCGCGGCCGATCTCGTTGACCATCAATCTTGAGGTGCGAACGATCTTGCTGATGGTCTCGATCATGTGAACGGGCACGCGTATGGTGCGCGATTGATCGGCAAGCGAACGGCTGATCGCCTGCCGGATCCACCAAGTGCCGTAGGTCGAAAACTTGTAGCCGCGGCGATAGTCGAACTTGTCGACCGCCTTCATCAGGCCAATATTGCCTTCCTGGATCAGGTCGAGGAATTGCAAGCCGCGGTTGGTGTATTTCTTCGCGATCGAAATGACGAGACGCAGGTTTGCCTCCACCATCTCCTTCTTCGCCTGGTGCGCTTCGCGGTCGCCTTTTTGCACCCTGTGCACGTTCTTGCGGAATTCGCCGATCTCGAGACCGGTCTCGCCGGCGAGGGCGTGTATCTCGCGGCAGTGCTGATTGATCTTGTCTCTATCCCTGGCGACTAAATTCTTCCAACCCTTGGTCGCGAGATGCGACTCGCGGTCGAGCCAGAGCGGGTCGAGTTCCCAGCCTAGATAGCGCTTGAGGAAATCCTCACGCGCGATGCCGTGGCTCTCTGCCAGCCGCATCAGTCGGCCCTCATTGCCGATCAGGCGTTTGTTGATGTCGTAGAGCTGGTCGACCAGGGCGTCGATCCGGGATTGATTGAGACTTAACGACTTCACTTCCTTGACGATGTCTTCCTTGAGCTTCTTCGACGTGCGCTCTTGTGCGGGTGACAGCGTCTCGCTCCTGAGTTTTCCTTGGAGGTCGAGCTGTTGCAGGCGACGCAGGCGCTTGAATGCGTCGGCAATCTTGTCAAAGGTTACCAGCACTTTGGGCTTAAGCTCGGCCTCAATTGCAGCGACCGAGAGCCAGTTTTCCATATCGTCGTCGTCGTCATCGTTGCTGTCGCTGGTCGTCCCCTCAGCCGCCGTCTCCTCGTCGCCGATGCGGTCGCTGACCGGTTTGAATGGTGTGACGGTCGGGCCCACAGGGGTGGGCGCCTGCTCAGACTGCGGCTGCCCTGGGACGGCCCTGCCCACGATCAACTTGCCGTCGGGTCCAACCACCGGTGCTGGCAAGATCTTTGCTTCCGGACCGTGGTAGGTCGCGTCGAGGTCGATGATGTCGCGCAGGAAGACCTTGCCTTCATTGAGCTCGTCCCGCCAGATGATGATAGCCTGAAATGTGAGCGGGCTTTCACAGAGCCCGGCGATCATCGCCTCGCGGCCGGCCTCGATGCGCTTGGCGATGGCGATCTCGCCCTCGCGGGAGAGGAGTTCCACCGACCCCATTTCGCGCAGATACATGCGCACAGGATCGTCGGTGCGCTCGGCGGCATCCTTACCCTCGGCTTTGGCCGGAACCGTCCGCTGCCGGACTTCGACCAGCGCGTTCTCGCTCTCCGTTTCCTCCTCCCGCTCCTCGCCGGCCGCTGTCTCTTCCTCAGGCTCGGCCCACTCGGTCTCGACGACGTTGACGCCCATTTCGCCAAATTTCGCCAGGATGTCCTCGATTTGCTCGGGCTTGATCCCTTCCACGACCTGCAGGGCGCCTATCTGGTCTTCGGTGACATAGCCACGCCTCTTGGCGCTGCGGATCAATTCCGTGACGGCAGCGTGGTTAGGGTCGAGCAACGAGCGATCGGCCGCTTCTTCATCTTGCGCCGTCACCGTGATTTTGCGTGCCATGTTTCTCCGCAGTCGAAAACATACCGATCTCGGGACAGGATCAACGCTTTGGGCCGACGTTCACACGCGGCGTGCTTGGCGGCTGCAGCGAGCTTTCGGCTATTACGATAAAGGGAACTTATGCTTCGACTTGCGGGCTGTCCCGCGAATCGAACGCACGCTGAGGCACTGTTGCGGCTCGATGGCCAACTGCCCCGATGCCGCACGGTAGCACTTGGCACCCGCCCGGTACAAAAAAACGTTAATACTTGTAAAACCCACCGACGGGTGTCATGACTGCCGATCGGAAGAATAAAGAGACCGCAGCCGTTCTCGGCAATTCCTTGAACATGCCGGCGCTTGCCCTGAGGTCTTATTTGAAATGGGCGTGCCGAAGCTAAAGAACAATAGGAACCACGTATATTTGTCGGTCTAGGTCGCGCGCGGCTGCCTAGGCGGTTCCCGCTTACTTGACATTTCCCCCCGCTGGCCTCAACAGTAAACGCTTGGTTCACTTATATAGCGTGTAGTCGGCGGGTGCCGACTACGATGACTGAGCCAACGACCTCCAAAAAATCTGATCGTTCCCTCTAGAGGCATTTGTCGTCACTGCGGGTAACGAACTCACTGTTGGGGCGGTTCAGCCGTCAGCGAGCGCCTAGTCTATGAAGCACTGGACGCCGTGCCAGCGGGCCATAAGTCTCAGCAGTGTGTCGGCTGGATCGTCAAAGAATGCACGCCGCCATCTCCGACTTTCTTCCTCGTGCGTAGCACGAAGCATTTTACCCATAAATCTCAAGGAGCGAGCCATGCAAAATGGCTTAAGACGACTATGAACCCTAACCAATCCAGATCATCGACATCATTTACTGCGCGTCCGAAGCAATGGGCATCGCGATCCGGCCGTTCCGAGCCGAAAAATTCTCAAGCAGCGCAACGAAACTATGAGCGGTATCTGACTCTCGCCCGTATCGAAAGCCAAATTGGCAACACTGTTGGCGCCGAGAACTATTACCAGCACGCCGAACATTACCTCAGATCGATGTCCTCAGACTCGGAAAGAACTTAAATGCCGTTGCAGCGGCGGTACGACCGTTTTTTCTTCTTTCTGTGTTTGACGGCGTGGCGCGCGGGCTGAACACGCTATCCGGCCGAAGTGCACAACCCTTGAGATTTTCGAGGAGAACGATGTTCTCGCTGCTGCTCCGTGCTGCCTGAGTGATGGTGCAGCCGCACGAGAAAAGGATCGCGTCATCGTAAGACGCGAGCGAGGCCCGTTCACTCCGCCCTGATATTCGCCGTGCGGATGACCTTGCGCCACTTTTCGGTCTCGTCGGCGACAAGCTTGGTGAACTCGTCGGTCGTCGTCACAAGCGGTGCGTCGCCGAGATCAGCGATCCGCTGCGTCATCTTTGTGTCCGCGAGCGCTTGATTGACCGCCTGGTGCAACGCGCCGACGATGGCCGCGGGCGTACCGCGAGGGGCGGCTATCCCGACATAAATGCTCGCTTCGTAGCCCGGCAGGAATTCAGCGAGTGCTGGAACGTCCGGCAACGCTGGCGCACGCGTCGCGCCGGTCACGGCCAAGGCCCGCAGCTTGCCGGCCCTGACATATTGGATCGCCGACGCGAAGGTACCGAAGTAAACCTGGACTTGGCCGCCGAGCAGGTCGGTGATGGCGGGGCCGCCGCCATGATAGGGCACGTGCACCATGTCGGCGCCGGTCACGCTGCGGAATAGCTGCCAATACATATAAGGCGCACTGCCGACACCTGCGGACGCCACGGTGATCTTGCCTGGTTCGCGCTTGGCGTCGGCGATCAGTTCGGGCACGGATTTGGCCGGCAGCGCCAGGTTGACCACGAGCACGCCGGGTCCGCGCGAAATCGTGGCGACCGGGGCAAAGTCGCGAACCACATCGAAATTCAGCTTGTCGTAAAGCGTCGCATTCCAGGCGTCGGCCGAGGTGGTGAGAAGAAGCGTGTAGCCGTCAGGAGCCGATTTTGCGACGTCCTCCGCTGCGATCGTGCCGCCGGCGCCAGGGTGATCCTCGACGATGAATTGCTGGCCGAGGCGATCCGACAACGCGGCGCCGATCAGGCGAGCATAGGTGTCGACCACGCCGCCCGGCGGGTAGCCGGAGATGATCTTGACCGGACGCAGCGGATAAGTTTCCGCCCGCGCGATGCGCGTCATGACCGGTGCGGTGGTAACGGTGAGATACAGAAACCTGCGGCGGCTGAGTTTCATGGCCTGGCCCACGCATTCGAGTGGTGCAGCTCCGCGCTCAAGGCTACACGCTTGCTCGACGATGTTGAAGCCGGCGGGGGCGTCCGGCAGAGGGCCGAAAACGGAATGCTCGCCTCACCCCGGCCATTGCGGACACCATGCGAAATCGGAAATCGGATCAGCCGATTAGAGAGAAGATGGCATCGGCCTCACTTGCTCCGTCGCCGACGCAGCGAACTCGCAGCAGGCGAAACGTATTGCGTGTTTTGCACGCAGAAGCCGCCCATGCCCTGCAGCGTCTGCATGCACTGGGCGTAGCTGACGAATCCGCAATTCGTTGCGCCGCCGCCTGCGCCGGCGTATTGCGCGCACCACGGATAATTTTGCGCCTGGGCGCTCGTCCCCGTTGCGGCCACAACGACGAGAATTCCCAATAGAAACATCAGATGTCTCATGGCGACCTCCCGGCATTCCGGTGCTGCCGTTACTAACGCCAATCGCCCGGTTTTATTCCATGGCCATTTGCGCGCCGCGGTGCGCCAGAAATAAATTCAAATGTCGCCGAATTTTCGCTAGGCTGGGTGCCCCACATCGGCAAACCAGCGAGAGCAGCGATGCCTGTTTCGATGTACACCGTTTCCATTCCCGTTTTCATTCAACATCTCGGCGGTCTTGGCGCCGTACTCGACAAGGCCGCGGCCTGGGCTGCCGCCCGCAAGGTCAACGAAGCCGACCTATTGAACATGCGGCTGTCGCCGGACATGTATAATTTGACGCGCCAGGTCCGGGCGGCAACCGATCACGCCGCCAATGCGGCAGGTCGTCTTGCCGCCAAGGAGCTTCTGAAATTTGCCAATGACGAGACGACCGTCGCCCAGCTCAAGGATCGCATCGCCAAGACCATCGACTATCTCAAGAGCTTCAAGCCGGGCGAGATCGACGGCACCGAGGGTAAGGACATCAGCATCACGTTTCCCAGCGGCCAGACCCGGCAGTTCACCGGCCAGAGCCTGCTGCTCGGCAACAGCTTGCCGAATTTCTGGTTTCACACCACCACCGCCTACGACATCGTGCGGCTATGCGGCGTCGAGGTCGGCAAGCGCGATTTTATGGGAACGCCGCCGGCGCCGTGACGTTCGCGGCGGGAGACGAATCCTTCCGTCGTCAGTTCTTCAGCCGATACCCGGTCTTAAAGAACCACCACACGATAGCCAGACAGACCGCGAGGAAGACGAGCGTCATCGCCACGCTGACCTCGACATTGACGTCGGCGATGCCGAAGAAGCTCCAACGGAAGCCTGAGATCAGATAGACGATCGGGTTGAACAGCGTGATGGTCCGCCATGGCTGCGGTAGCACGCTGGTTGAGTAGAACGTGCCGCCGAGAAAGGTCAGCGGCGTGATGATGAGAAGCGGCACGATCTGCAGCTTCTCGAAACCGTCGGCCCATAGCCCGAGAATAAAGCCGAACAGGCTGAAGCTGATCGCGGTCAGAAGCAGGAAGGCGAGCATCCAGAATGGATGCTCGATATGAATCGGCACGAACAGGAACGACGTCGCCAGGATGATCAGCCCGAGCACGATCGATTTGGTTGCCGCCGCGCCGACATAGCCGATTACGATTTCGAACGATGAGATCGGCGCCGAGAGGATTTCGTAGATGGTGCCGACGAAACGGGGAAAATAAATGCCGAACGAGGCATTGGTCACGCTCTGCGTCAGCAGCATCAGCATGATCAAGCCGGGCACGATGAAGGAGCCGTAGCTCACGCCGCCGATCTGAGTGATGCGCGAACCGATCGCGGCGCCGAACACGATGAAATACAGCGAGGTCGAGATTACCGGCGACACCACGCTTTGGAATAGCGTCCGTCCGGTCCGCGCCATTTCGTAAAGATAGATCGCGCGCACGCCGTAGAGGTTCATCGCCGCTCCCTCACCAGGTCGACGAAAATATCCTCGAGCGAGCTTTGCGTGGTCTGCAAATCCTTGAACTTGATGCCGGCGCGGCCCAGGTCGTCGAGCAATGCGGTGATGCCGGTCTGCTCGCCCTTGGTATCGTAGGTGTAGACCAGTTCATTGCCGCCGTCGGCCGGCTTGAGATCGTAGACCGCGAGCTCCGGCGGAATCGCATCGATCCGCGCCCGCAGTTCGAGCGTCAACTGCTTCTTGCCGAGCTTGCGCATCAACTCGGCCTTGTCCTCGACCAGGATGATCTCGCCGTGATTGATCACGCCGACCCGGTCGGCCATATCCTCGGCTTCTTCGATGTAATGGGTGGTAAGGATGATGGTGACGCCGGAGGCGCGCAGCTCGCGCACCAATTGCCACATGTCTTTGCGTAATTCGACGTCGACGCCGGCGGTCGGCTCATCGAGGAACAAAATTCGCGGCTCGTGGGCCAGCGCCTTCGCGATCATCAGGCGTCGCTTCATGCCGCCGGACAGCATCCTGATCTTGGCGTCGCGCTTGTCCCACAATGACAGCTGCGTAAGCACTTTCTCGATATGGGCGGCATCGGGCGGCTTGCCGAACAGCCCGCGCGAAAATCGCAAGGTCGCCGGCGGCGTCTCGAAAGCGTCAGTGGTGAGTTCTTGCGGGACCAGCCCGATCAGCGAGCGCGCCGCGCGGTAATCGGTAATGATGTCGTGACCGTCGACGGTGACCTTGCCGGAGGTCGGATTGACGATGCCGCAAATGATGCCGATCAGCGTCGTCTTGCCGGCGCCGTTGGGGCCGAGCAGCGCGAAGATCTCGCCGTGAGGGATATCCAGGTTGATGTCTTTGAGGGCCTGGAAGCCGGAGGCGTAGGTCTTGTCGAGATGGCTGACGGAGATGGCGAGGGTCATGGCGGGTATGTAGTCATTCCGAGGCCGGGCTCGCGCCGTCGGCGCGCCCGAAACGACAAGGGCCGCTTACACCCAGGGCCGCGTCTGCTTGGCCTTTTGCTCGAAGCCCTCGATCTTGCCCTGCTTCTGCATGGTCACGCCGACTTCGTCGAGGCCGTTGAGGAGCGCGTGCTTGCGATGCGGGTCGATGTCGAATTTGACCACGCCGCCGTCCGGGCCGCGGACTTCCTGTTTCTCCAGATCGACGGTGAGCGTCGCATTGGCGCCGCGGTCGGCGTCGTCGAACAGCTTCTCCAG
>Ga0182024_10025210_pt1 | contig 10517 bp, 9 predicted proteins | sample P32metaG_FD_120480 | JGI IMG/M metagenome (GOLD analysis project Ga0182024, IMG submission 120480) | Permafrost microbial communities from Stordalen Mire, Sweden - P3-2 metaG (Illumina Assembly) | ecosystem: Environmental > Terrestrial > Soil > Wetlands > Permafrost | place: Sweden: Stordalen...
ACTACACCCAGGCCACGCCCCTCTACTGGGAAACGTACGCCAGGCTGCGCCGGCTGCCGGAGATCCATTCGAATCGCGTGGCGGTGATGGGCGGCTTTATCGGAGCGACGGCAAACGGCGCTACGACCACGCTGGGGCGCGGCGGCTCGGACCTGTCGGCGTCCATCGTAGGCGCGGGAATTTCCGCCGAAGAGATTCAGATCTGGACGGACGTCGACGGCATGCTGACCACGGACCCGCGGATCGGCGCGGATTTCCATCGCCTGCGATCGATCTCCTACGGCGAAGCGACGGAGATGGCGCGAGCGGGGGCGAAGGTGCTGCATCCGGATTCGGTGATGCCGGCGATCCGGCAGCACATTCCCATCGTGATTCGAAATTCCAGAAATCCCGCGAATGAAGGGACGCGAATCGTGGCGGGGGCGGCGAGCTCGGAAATGGTGAAATCGATCGCCTGCCGGCAGGATCTGATGGTTCTCGAAATCCGGCCGGAGGGTGCGGGCGAGCTGGAGCCGAACACGCCGGCGCTGGCGCAGTTCTGCGACGGCCAGGGTCTGGCAGCGGAGTGGATCGGCAGGCAGGGAAGCGCTGTGTTTCTGGCGGTGCGCGGCGATCGAAATCCGGAGACGGCGCGGATGCCGTTTGAGGGATGTGTCCAGGTTCGCATTCATCCGCGGTCGGCAGTACTCACGCTAGTGGGCGAGCGAGTGGCGAATGCGCGCGGCATCTGCGCGCGGGTGAGAAGCGCGTTGAAGCGGATTCCGGCGATGGTTTTGTCGGCGGCGCCATCCGAGCATGCGATTGTGGTGGTGGTTCCGCAAGCCGACCTGGCGCCGGCCGCGGCGGCGCTGCATGGCGAATTTTTCGCGCAACCCGATCCGTCCATATTCGCGCCCTGCCGCCGGGAGACTGCCGAGCGTCGCGAAAATCCCGAGGCGACGGGAGCTGTGGCGAGGGAGTCCGGGTCCCGCAAGATGCGCTGGGTTTTGGAAATGGGACGTTAGCGAATTGCTCGAAACCGCTCCGCGACCGGCGCGGCTCCATCGCGGATCCGTTTACGGGTTGCGACCCGCCGCATCGCGTTCGTTGAGGAGCTGCTTCAGCACGCCGCCGATCTGCAGAAATTTTTCGTAGCTGGTCGGTTTGCGGAAATAGCCGGCGCCCAGCTTGGCGGCTTCCGCCTTATCGGACGGCGAATCCGACGAGGTGACGATCAGCACCGGAATGCGGTTGTGTTTGGAGCTGGACCGAACGCGCTCCAGCACCTCAAATCCGTCCAACTTGGGAAGATTCAGATCGAGCACCAGAATGTGCGGCGAGGGAGCGTCGGGGTCCGCTTCGGATCGCTCAATGAAGTCGACGGCCTGCTTGCCGTCGGACACCAGGTGCACTTCGAGCGGCAGATGTTCCTTGTCGATGGCCTCGCGCACCAGCAGGGCGTCGGGAAGATTGTCTTCAGCCAGCAGCAGAATTAATGGCGGCCGGCTGGATTCGTCCGGCCCGCCGGGGGATGGTGAAAAAGAAGGCGGAGCCTTTTCCGGGTTCGGATTCGACCCAGATCCGTCCCCCATAACGTTCAACCACGCGCTGGCAAATTGCCAGTCCGATGCCAGTGCCGGCATATTTCTGATCGCGATGAAGCCGTTTGAATAGGCCAAAGATTTTCTCCTTGTAACGGGGATCGATGCCGATGCCATTGTCCTGAACCGAGAAACACCAATCGGCGCCGTGCGGGACGGCGGAAACGTGAATGCGGGGCGGTTGTTCGCTGCGATATTTAAGGGCATTGCCGATAAGATTTTGAAAAATCTGTTGCAGATGAACGTCGCTCATATAGACCTTCGGCAGCGAATCGAAAGTCACCTGCGCGCCGCTTTCCCGGATGGCTTCGGCGAGCCCGGAAAGAGCCAGCTTCAAAGCCGCGGCGGAATCGACCGGCGTGGTGTCGATTTCGAGCATGCCGGCGCGGGTGTAGGCGAGCAGATCGTTGATGAGCGTAGCCAGGCGCCGTCCCCCTTCGGTTAAGAATCCGAGGAACTGCTGTCCCTCGCCATCCAACTTGTCATGATATCTCCTGGACACCACTTCGCTGTAGACCACCACGTTGCGGATGGGCTCCTGCAGGTCGTGACTGGCGGAATAGGCGAACTGCTGCAGGTCTTCATTGGCGCGGCGCAGTTCCTCCTCTTTCTCCTTCTGCTCATGGATATCGGTATTGGAGCCGATCCACATGGAGATGTTTTTATCGGGGTCGCGCATGGCGTGAGCGCGGCTGAGGTGCCAGCGGTAGGCGCCATCGGCGCGGCGAAAACGCTGCTGAAAATGGAACGGCTCGCCGGTTTCAATGGCGTGGCGCCAGGCGCGGAGGTTTTCCTCGAGGTCGTCCGGATGAACGAATTGGGTCCAGCCCCAATCGCGAATCTGTTCGAAAGGAAGGCCGCTGAAATCGGTCCACTGGCGGTTGAAGTAATCGACGTCGCCGGCGGGCGTGGCGGTGAAGATTTTTTGCGGCATGGACTCGGCCAGGAAGCGAAACCGCTCGCGCGCTTTTTCGGCGTCGCGCAAGGCCTCCTCGCGTTCGCTGAGGACGGTGCGGAGATGGTTGTCGCGCGATTGGATGCCGGCCAGCATCTCGTTGAAACGGTCGACCAGCAGGCCCAGCTCGTCGTTCGAGGCTTTGTGCGCGCGGATGCCGTAGTCGCTGGTCTCGGAGACGGAGGTGGTGGCGCGGACCAGCTGCGAAATCGGGGTGGCGATGAGGGCGCGCAAACCGGAGGAGAGCAGCAGCGCGATCAGGCTCGAAACCAGCAGGACGCCGAGCACGACGGCGCCGTAGAGCTTGATGCGCTCGTTGATCTCGTCGAGATCGTAGAGCAGCATCAGGGTTCCGACGCGATCGCCGTCGAGAACAATGGCGTGCGAAACGGTCAGGGTCCGGGGGCTGAAGCGAAGCTCATCACGGAGGTCGACCGGCGGACAGGCGGAGGCTCCGCGCTGACGGGAATAATCGGCGAGGATGGTTCCATCGGGGCGGTAAATACAGGCGGCCGCCAGGTGAGGGCGGGCGCGCAGGGCCGCGAGCATCTCCGTGGCCGAGCCCGGGTCATTGAAGGCCAGCGCGGCGGTGCTATTCTCGCCGATGATCTGGGCGAGCGTGGAGAGATCGCGGCGCAAGGAGGCGCGAAACAGAATGGAATCGAAGGCCAGGATGCCGAGGCCGGCCAGCAGGAGGGCGACGGTGGTGGTGGCCATGACCACGATCATCAGCTTCTGTCGGATCGGTCTGTCGCGAAACGTGAACATGTCCGGTTGCTTCTATTTTTCAACAAATCTGGCGACGTTCAATAATTTGGAGCTGAGCTTGAACCCGGCATTTTCCGCCGCGGGCTGATTGACTCCGAAGCGAACGCGGCGGTTCTCAATGACGAAAGCGATCATGCCTCCGTCGCGAGTAAATGTTTCTCCCTCGCCGACGGTGAGAACGCCGGGGCCGAGTGCCGGAAAAATTTTGCGAACCTCCTTTTCCGAGCTGCTGATGAACAACATCTGGCACGATTTCGGCGCGGGCGCGCGCTTGATTTTCTCGACCGTCACTTTGCGGCCGGCAACCGTTTCTCCGGCCAGGATGGCATTGAGCGCGCCGCCGAACGGATCGTCGCCAAGAATGCAGATGGCAAAGGGCGAATCAGCGGCGGCAAAGGCCTCGGCCGGCCATCCTATGAACTTGGTGAAGTTCAGCAGGAAGGCCGCTTTCACCTGGTACTCCAGAGGTTCGTCGGCAGCGGCCAAGAGCAGCAGCGCCGGCAGAACCAGACACAAGAGGATCGCGGGATGGCGCTTGCAGAATCCGATGCCGCTCACCTGATCCATGTAAGTTTCGCGTAGACGCTTCTCTTGATTCCTACCAGCCCGAGCGGATCGCCCGCAGCTTCGAAATGCGACGGTTGAAACAGATTTTCTCCGATGAAGGACAAATCGAACTGGCGGTTGAATCGCCACCCGATACGGGCATCGCCGGTGGAGTAAGAGCCGACCATCTGGCCGGGCAGCGAGCTTACGTAACGATAAATGAGATCGAGCTGCAGCGACTTTGAAAGATCGAACGAAGATTGAACGGTGGCCTGATGCTGCGGGCTGGAGCCGACGATGCTGGCCGCGGTTCCGACGTCGGCGGAGTTAGGCAGCTTTCCGATATTCATGTGGAGATAGGAATACGATCCGCGGAGTCGCCAGAAATCCTTGGGTCTCCATTCCGGCGCGATTTCGACACCCTTGGTGTAGCCGTACAGTCCGTTCGCGAAGTCGGCGGGAAGCAGAAAATGCGCGGGAGCAGGGTCGGTTTCAAGGAACGGCGATCCGATCAAATCCTCGCTGAAGAGATTGTGGTAGTGGTTATAAAAGCCGGTGACATCCAGGAAGAGCTTGCTGCTGAGAAGACGCCGGTAGCCGAGTTCATAGCCGTTGAGCTGTTCCGGCGCGAAGTACGGGTTGGGATTGAAGCGCGCGAAATAGGGGGTGCCGTTGGCGGTGGTCCCGACGTAGCCCAGGAGATAAAAATCCTCCTCGGAATCGGAGGGGGTGCGCAGGGCGTGGGTAAAAGCGGTCCACACGGTTTGCTTCTCGTCCGGGGTCCAGAGGAGGCGGGCGCTGGGCTCGAAGTCGACGCCATGGATGAAATTGGTTCGCAGAAATTTCGTTCCGAGAATCAGTGAAAGGCGGCGATTCACCAGACCGATCTCATCCTGAAGGAAGGCCGTCGCCAGATAGTCGGTTCGTTTATTGGGAACAAACTGCAGGCCGGAGACGACGACCGCGTCGTCGACCGGATCGATACGCGCGCCAAGACCCCAGGAAAGTTCCTGGCGTGCGGGCAAACGAAGGCGCTGCAGGAAATCGATGTCGAAGGTATTGCGGATCTCCTGGTAATTCGGAGTCTGCCGGTCGGTGCGATCGTAGTAAAACTGCAGCTGAATATCGTTGCCTTCATCGAAGATCCGGGTCCAGCGGCCCAGAATGTTTCCGCCGGACAGCGCCGCGTTGCCGTCTAGGGTTTGCGAATACGGCGGGGTATAGCTGGTGGCGCCGACGCTCTTGCCGGCGACTTCGTCGTAGATATCGCCCTGCAAAGTGAACGTGTCCCGAGGGCTCTCTTTCCAGTCCATGCGAAAGCCAGCCTGGGCGTCGCGCCAGTCGTCGAAATTCTGGCCGTGCGGGTGCACTTCCGGGCCGCGGGTGAACCCCATGCCGTAGACGCGATAAGTGAGACCGTTCCCGTTGCCGCCGCCGTAGCGGAAATTCAAAAAGCCCTGCTCTTCGTTCCCGCCACCGGCGGAGGCGAGCATGCCCTGGGTGTCCTTGGAATTTTTGGTGATGATGTTGATGACGCCGTTCACCGCGTTGGGACCCCAGATGGTGCCGCCAGGGCCGCGGATCACTTCGATGCGGTCGACGTCGTCCATCATGACGTTCTGAACGTCCCAATTGGTGCCGGCGAAAAGCGGCGTGTACACAGTGCGGCCGTCGATCAGGACCAGAACAGAGCGGGTGAGGCTACTTCCGAAGCCGCGAATTCCGATGGACCAATTGTTGGCGTCGATGCGGGCGACCTCGACGCCAGGGGCCAGGCGCAGCGCCTCCGGGATGGTGGTCGCGCCGGCGCGGCGAATGTCGTCGCCGGTGATGACGTAAATCGCGGCGGCGGTTTGAAGAACCTTGGTCGGCTCCTTGGAGGGCGTGGTCACTTCGATTTGCGAGAGCTCCTCCAGGCTCAGATTCTTAAGCGCGGCCGGACCGTTTTGGTCGGAGGGATTCTGCGGCGCGTCGGCTCTCAAGGTAGGAAATGTAACGGCTACAAAGAGCAAAAAAAAGCTCAAACCGAAGAGGCTATTTGGAGTCAAATGCAGTAGAATCAATAGGATGGACTTATCTGGATCATCTGACATAAATCATAGAGCTTAGTGTAAAACGCGTTAATTATCAATAGCCAAACATCGCCCGGAGGTCTGGAGAATCGCGGGCTCGTCACTCATCTCGTCACCCATCCGGCAATCCCGGTCATTCGCCGGTTTTCAGAACCGCAAAGGAGCCGCCGGCATTATTCTCGATTCGTATGAACCCAGCGGTTGGTTTTCGACAGGAGCGCGGCGAGGCGCAGTTCGAGCGAAAGCTGAGAGTGACGGGTGCCGTCACGCTGAATGTGAGTACCAGATCGGGTGTCGTTCGCGTTCGTCGCGGTGAAGACGGCTCGGTGGAGATTCGGGGAGTTTTGCGGCCGCGCGAATCCATCTTCAGCTGGAGCCATCCGGAGGAACAGGTCCATCATCTGGCGGCGAATCCGCCGGTCCAGCAGATCGGCAATAGCATCCAGATCGGAGACGTGGCGGACCGTTGGTTGCTCCGCCGGGTTCATCTGCTGGTGGACATCATCGCACCCGCGGGAACCCGGGTTCGCGCTCTGGGCGACTCCGCGGATCTACGGGTCGAAGGAATCGAGGGACCGGTCGATTGTGAGACCGATTCGGGCGAAATCCAGATCGCCGGCATCCATGCGGATGTGAGCGCCTCCTCCGACTCCGGCGCGATTCATATCCGCGACGTGACTGGCTCGGTCGATGCGCGCAGCGACTCGGGCGAAATAGAGGCTTTCGAGATCGGTGGAGGCATCGACGCACACACCGATTCAGGCAACATCCGGCTGTCACAGACGATGGCACGTCCGGTCTACGCGCAGAGCGATTCCGGCCGCATCAGCATGAAACTCGCGGAGCTGGGAGGATACACCATCAGAGTTCGCACGGATCAGGGCCGGATCGAGATTCCGGGGCTGACTGGCGCGAGATCGTCGGGCCACGAGATGGGCGGAGAAGTGCGCGGAGGCGGATCAGTGGTGGCGATGGAGACGGACTCGGGCGATATTGAGATTGTTTGAAGGTTAGTGGCCAGTGGTCGGTGGCCAGTGGTGAGTCGTCGGTGGCCGTGGTCGGGGACGGCAAACGACAACATACTGCCGGTGCCAAAGAAAAAAGCCGCCCGATTGCTCGGGCGGCCTGATTCTGACTACTGACTACTGACTCCTGACTACTTTTTTAGTAATCCATTCCCGGACCGTGGTCGCCGCCCGGCATCGGACTGGACGACTTTTTCTCCGGAATTTCGGCGATCATCGCTTCCGTGGTCAGCATCAGCGCGCTGATCGAAGAAGCGTTTTGCAACGCCGAACGCGTCACCTTGGTGGGATCGATGACGCCGCTCTTCACCAGGTCCTCATAGGCCGCGGTCTGAGCGTTGAAGCCGAAGTTGGGCTCCTTGTTGGCGCGAATCTTCTCGATGATAATGGCGCCTTCGAAGCCGGCGTTGCCGACGATCTGCCGTACCGGCTCCTCGCAGGCGCGACGGATGATGTTCACGCCGATCTGCTCGTCGTGCTCCGCCTTGAAGTTGTCGAGAGCCGAAGCCGCGCGCAGCAGAGCCACGCCGCCGCCCGGAACGATTCCTTCCTCAACCGCGGCGCGAGTAGCGTGCAGCGCATCCTCGACCCGGGCCTTTTTCTCCTTCATTTCGGTCTCGGTAGCCGCGCCGACTTTGATCACGGCGACGCCGCCGGCCAGTTTCGCGAGGCGCTCCTGCAGTTTTTCGCGATCGTAATCGGACGTGGTCTCTTCGATCTGGGCGCGAAGCTGTTTGATGCGGCCTTCGATGGACTTCTGGTTGCCGCCGCCGTCAATGATGGTGGTGTTGTCCTTGTCCACCGTGACGCGCTTGGCCTTCCCGAGGTCTTCGAGACGGACGCCTTCGAGCTTGATGCCGGTTTCTTCGAAAATCGCCTTGCCGCCGGTGAGAACGCCGATGTCTTCGAGCATCGCTTTGCGGCGATCGCCGAAGCCCGGAGCTTTTACCGCGCAGGCGTTGAGCGTGCCGCGCAGTTTGTTGACCACCAGCGTCGCCAGCGCCTCGCCTTCCACTTCCTCGGCGATGACCAGCAGCGGCTTGCCGGAGCGGGCAATCTGCTCGAGCACGGGCAGCAGGTCCTTCATGTTGCTGATCTTCTTTTCGTGGATCAGGATGTAGGGATCTTCGAGCACGCACTCCATGCGATCCGGATCGGAGATGAAGTAGGGCGAAAGATAACCGCGGTCGAACTGCATGCCGTCGACGGTTTGCAGCTCGGTGACCATGGTCTTCGATTCTTCAACGGTGATGACGCCATCCTTGCCGACCTTCTTCATGGCTTCGGCAATGGTGTTGCCGATGGTGGTGTCGCCATTGGCGGAAATGGTGCCGACCTGGGCGATCATGTCGCCGCTGACGGGTTTGGAGAATTTCTTTACTTCCTCAACCACGGCCTCGACGGCCTTCTCGATGCCGCGCTTGAGCGCCATCGGATTCGCGCCCGCGGCCACGCTCTTCACGCCTTCGCGGAAGATGCACTGAGCGAGGATGGTGGCGGTGGTGGTGCCATCGCCGGCGACGTCGCTGGTTTTGGAGGCGACTTCGCGAACCATCTGCGCGCCCATGTTTTCGAGCGGGTCCTTCAGCTCCACTTCCTTGGCGACGGTGACGCCGTCCTTGGTGATGGTGGGGCCGCCGAATTTCTTCTCGAGAACCACATTGCGTCCCTTGGGACCGAGGGTGACTTTCACCGCGTCAGCCAGTTGATTGACACCGCGCAGGATCGCCTGCCGGGAATTCTCGCTATAAACAATCTGTTTTGCAGCCATTTTTCTTTTCTCCTCCTACGCTTTCGCCTTGTTGGTTCCGCCCTCGAGCACGCCCAGAACTTCATCCTCGCGCATGATCATGTACTCGGTGCCGTCGATCTTGATATCCGAGCCGGAATACTTTCCGAACAGAATCCGGTCGCCGGCTTTGACATCGAGCGGGATCAGCTTGCCCTCTTCGTTGCGCTTGCCCTGGCCGACGGCGACGACTTCGCCTTCCTGCGGTTTTTCCTTGGCCGAATCGGGGATAAACAGGCCGCCGACTTTGGCTTCTTTCTCTTCGATCCGTTTGACCACGATGCGGTCATGGAGCGGCCGAATATTCATAGTTTCAACCTCCTGGTGAAATGTTTTTTGAAATAAGTCCTGCTGGATTAGGATTGCAAACCCTACTTACTGCAACCCAAGCACTATTATTAGCACAGTCCGGCGACGAGTGACAATAAAAAGTTGTAAATAACTGTTACTGCTGGAGATATTTACTCGGTTTGCTCTGGCCAAATTTCCGCGACGGGGATGGAAACACCGGGGAATCGAATCGGTTCGAGGTTGCCTTCAACCACCACTCTTGAAACCTCTAGCGCGCCATTCACGGACAGGTGAATTTCGACGCCGCGCGATTCCGGTGAAATAATCCGTGCCTCGGGAACGCCGACGCGGGAATAGTCTGCCAGCTTCTCTTCTTTTCGACGCTTGGTTTCTGAAGGAGAGATCACTTCGACGATCAGGTCCGGAGCAGACCAGTACAGGCCGTCGCGAATCACCATATTTTTTCGCCACCAGAGGGCCAAATCAGGCGAGCGGCAGGTGAGTGGATCGCGGCTGATCATCAGGCCGAAGTTCGATCCGAGTATCGCCACCTGCTTTTGATCGAGTAGAACGATGAACTGTGTAAGGAGTCTTTGAACGATCTCCGCATGGGGATAATGAGTGGGCGGCATGAAACGAAGTTCTCCGTTGACAACTTCATCGGTGCCGTCCTCGACGGGGGGCATCTGGAGCCATTCCTCGTAGCTCAAAAGGCGTTGAACCGTCGCCATCAGTTCCAATCTATCACGTGGGTGTCGTCGTCCAGCGTGCGCAGCCGGATCTCCCTTCGGTCCGCGGGCATCAGCTCGGGAAAACGCTCGCCCCATTCGATCAGGACCACCGCGTCGCGATCGAAAATGTCGTCGAGCCCCAGCGTGGCGAGCTGTTCCGGGCGGTCCAGCCGGTACAGATCGATGTGATAAACGCGCGGCGAATATTCGTGAATCAGCGTGAAGGTCGGGCTGGAGACATCTTCGGGATTCGCGGCGCCCAGGCCCGCGACGATTCCCTTGGCGAGCGTCGTTTTCCCGGCTCCCAAGTTGCCGATCAGCAGTACCACGGCGCGGCGCGGCAGGGTTTTCGCGATCTTGCGGCCCAGCTCGATGGTCTCTTCGGCCGAGTGAGTTTCAGACACACTCACGAATCGCCCTCGGAAGGTAATGAAGAAGATCGGTGGCGAGCACGCATTTATCGGTCAGATCTTCCGCGGCGAGCTGCCCGCAGCGGCCATGCAGGAAAACGGCGGCGCGCACGGCACGTCCGATATCGTGAGGAAACTGCGCGACCAGGCCGGAGGTCATGCCAGTGAGAACGTCGCCGGTGCCGCCCTTCGCCATGGAAGGCGAACCGGTGGGATTGATCCAGACGCGGCCATCGGGAAACGCGATCAGCGTGCGATGACCTTTAAGGATCAGGCAGACGTTGCGATTGCGAGCGAAATCGCGGGCAGTGCCCAGGCGATCGGTGAATTTCGCGCCGATCAGCCGCGCC
>Ga0182024_10025211_pt1 | contig 10517 bp, 6 predicted proteins | sample P32metaG_FD_120480 | JGI IMG/M metagenome (GOLD analysis project Ga0182024, IMG submission 120480) | Permafrost microbial communities from Stordalen Mire, Sweden - P3-2 metaG (Illumina Assembly) | ecosystem: Environmental > Terrestrial > Soil > Wetlands > Permafrost | place: Sweden: Stordalen...
GAGCGGATTGCTGCGGTACCAGAGCGGCGTGCTGATCCGGACGCCCCCTTCCAACAATAATCTTCTGACCGAGTTGGGCGTTGGACCAGCCAACAACCCGGCGCTGTGGGGCGGCGGCACGACGTTTCAAAACGAAGTGCCTGGCGTGCCTCTATTCCTGGTGAATCCAAACTCCCATTTCGATCCCACTACGCAATTGGCGCTGAATCCCGCTGCCTTGGACCGATGCGCCAGCGGGACAGTTCGGTCAAACGTCACCCTACCTCAACAACTTCCGCTGGCCGCCAACCAGCCGAGTCGCTGGGCTTCGGCCGCATTTTCCGGATCAAGGAAGGGTTTCAGCTCCAAGTTCGCGCGGAATTCCAGAACATCTTCAACCGGCTGTTCTACTCGATCCCAGCAAATGGCGTGGGAATCTTCGGTCTGCCGTCGACCACTCCAGAGACTGTGGCGTCTCATGGCAATAGCATCGGTGGCACCAGCGGTCTCTTGTCGGCCGGTTATGGGTTCGTGAACTACGTGGAGGGCGCTGGCGCCCAGCCCAGAAGTGGCCAGCTAGTCGCGCGTTTCACTTTCTAAACTTCAGTCACAAACCAAGGGGCAGGCTACCAACCTGCCCCACCTTTCCTTCCTCTTGAATTCCTTCCTCGTGTCTCAAAAATTCCCGTTCAAGATTGCGGCAAGCAAGCGTCATGATCATATCAAGCACCTTTGCGCCCTTGAGTCCGCCATCCCAGCATCGGCAATTTCTCGTCAATTGTTTTGTAAGACATTGTTTACAGCCAGCACCTTGAGATAAACTCGACCAGCTTTAACAACGATCCGAGCGGATTACCTCGGATTAATCCAAGTGGATTGGGGAACTCGCTGTGAATACACTCCTGCGCTCAGTTGGTATTTTCCTGCTCGCTTCAGCTGCGTTTGCTCAGAGCGATCGCGGCACCATCACCGGCACACTTTCAGATCCCGCCGGAGCCGTGATCGCCGGTGGCGCAATCGAAGCTAAGAACACTGCCACCGGCGCGCTGTACCCGACCGTTAGCTCGGGAACGGGCAATTACACCATCGCGCAGTTGCCCGCTGGTATTTACGATCTGTCCGTCACTGTACCTGGCTTCAAGAAATACGTCCGCCAGGGCCTGCAGGTCGAAGTGGCAGGCACCGCGCGTATCGACGTCGCGCTGGAAGTCGGCTCCGCCACCGAATCGGTTACTGTGGAAGCCGCTGCTCCTTTACTGAAAACTGAAGGAGGCGAGATAAGCACCAACGTCGCCACCGAGACTTTGGACGAACTGCCGATTCTCACGCTCACCGGCGCGGCAGCCAGCATTGGAACCGCAAACAGCCTGGGCAATATCCGGAACCCGCTGTCCGCGGTCCAACTGCTGCCCGGCGCGAGAATCTCAACCGATGCCATTCTGCGCGTGAACGGGATGCCGTCCAATTCGCAGTCCATCAACATCGAAGGCCAGGACGCGACCAACGGGTTCTTTAAACAGCAGAACCAGGTGAATCAGGCGGGGATAGAAGCCATCCAGGAAGTGGCCATCCAAACCAGTAATTTTGCCGCCGAATATGGCCAGGCGGGCGGAGGTTACTTCAACTACACCATGAAATCGGGTTCTAATCAGGTTCACGGCAGCGGGTACGACTATTTCGTGAATGAAGTCCTGAACGCCGGCACGCCTTTCACGGACGCTGGCACCATTAACCCGTCCAAGGAAGGGCAACTTATCCGCAACCCGATCCGGCAGAACGATTATGGGTTCACATTAGGCGGCCCGATCGTCATTCCCAAACTCTATAACGGTCACGACAAGACCTTTTTCTTCTTTAGTTTTGAGCAGTTTCGTCAAAGCGCCTTCATCGGTAACACATACTCCATCGTGCCCACGGTTGCCCAGCGCAATGGAGACTTCAGCGCGGCCCTCAGCAAGACTTGCAACACCGATCCTGCCGGCCAGCAGGTTTGCCTGAATGAGATTTTCGATCCCACCACCAATCACTCTGTCAATGGCATCGTCGAGCGCAACCCCTTCCCCAACAACACCATTCCGGCGAGCATGATAGATCCGACGGCGGCTATCATTCAGAAAATGATTCCGCTGCCAAATACGCCCGGCGTGTTCAACTACACTGCGCCTGGCTACTCGAATTTCCGCCACACCACCATTCCTTCCGTCAAGATCGACGAACTCCTCAGTCAGAAGATGAAGTTGTCGGGATACTATTCGGCCACCAAGACCTTCTCGCCCCAGGACAACGGCTTCACCGAACCTTACACCGCGTTACAGCCTCAGAACGCATTGGCGCAGACGATTCGCCTCAATTTGGATGTGACACTCACTCCGACCCTGCTGTTGCATCTCGGCGCCGGTTATTTGCACACGTCCAATCCTCAAACCGCTCCCACTTACGATCAGAAGCAGCTGTTTCCTGACGGTATTCCTTTCACCGCGAACAACTTCTTCCCCTATATGGCGGGCATGTATAGCACCAACGGCGGCGGGTGGAGCGGCGGCGGAGGATTCCCTTCCGTGACCAACACCGGCGTGGCGTTCACTCTCACGCCAGAGGCCAACGACTATAAGCCAACCTTCAACGCCAACCTGACCTGGGTCAAAGGCAACCACACATACAAATTAGGAGCCACGGCGCTATTTGAGGGGATACAAAGCATAAACGACAGCCGCGCCGACGGACAGTTCGCCTTCGCCCAGCAGCAGACCGCGGATCCGTCGCAGAATGGACAGCCCTTTGCGAATTTCGCCAGCAGCGGATTCGCATACGCCAGCTTCTTTCTCGGCGCAACCAACACCGTGTCGACAGCAGCGCCCGCGGACGTGAGGCTGGGTACCCATTCCTACGGAATCTACGTCCAGGACAGTTGGAAGATCACGCGTAAACTGACCTTCGACTACGGACTGCGCTGGGATTACGCCATTCTGTGGAAAGAGCAATACGGCCGCATGCAGAATGCCGACTTTACCGCGCCCAACTCCTTGATCGGCGGACGGCTTGGAACGGTGGAATACCAGGCTACCTGCAAGTGCAACTACGCCAACGCTTACCCGTTTGCTTTCGGACCGCACCTGGGAGTCGCTTATCAGATCACGCCGAAGACGGTGTTCCGCGCCGGCGGCGCCATTTCGTATGCTGCCGAATCGGACCAAGCCGGGCTGAACAGCAGCGCGGGTGATTTCTACACCATCCCCGCCGCGGCGTATGGCGCTTCTGCGGGGCGTCTTCAATATGGAGACCCCCTGGGGCCCGGAAACGCCTACGGCAATCCGGTGGTGCATTGGCCGAACTTTAATCCCCAATACCCTGTGCCCGCAGCGCCGGGTGTGATCCCGCCATCCTCGCCGTTCGTCTCGATTGCGCCCAACACTGGCCGCTTACCACGCACGTTTCAGTGGAGCATCGGCTTCCAGCAGGAAATCACCAAGGACCTTGTGGTGGATGCCTCCTACGTGGGCAATCGCGGCGCTTGGTGGGTGTCGCCCCTGCTGAGCAGCATGAATTACAACGCTCTTACGCCGCAGCAGTTGCTATCGGAATACGGACTCAACGTGACCAGCAAGGCCGACACGACGCTCCTCAATACACAAATTAATTCGCCCGCCGTCATCGCCCGATTCCCGTATTTGGCAAATCCGAATAACGTCTACCCCGGATTCCCCGCCACGCAAACGCTGCTTCAGGCGCTGCGGCCATATCCGCAGTGGAACGGCATTCCGCCTTTCCTGGGGCCACCAGATGGAAATACCTGGTACGACTCGTTGCAGGTCAAGGCGACCAAGCGCTACTCGCATGGCCTGAGCGCACAGGTGGCCTACACCTGGCAGAAGGAGCTCACCAACGGCACCAACTCTAACACCAGCTACGTCACGCCTTCGCCGCCCCTCATCAACGATGTCTTCAACAAATCGCTGGACAAACAGATTTCCGGATTCAGCGTCCCGCAGGAGTTGATTATTGCGTTCAACTACACGACGCCGAAAGCTGACCTGAATTTCAACGGCGGAAAGGCGCTGTCCTGGCTGGAGAAGGATTGGACTATCGGCGCCGTGCTCCGCTATCAAAGCGGCCTAATCATGCAAACTCCGTTCTCTTCCCAGAACCTGCTCGCGAACCTGGGCAGAGGACCGGGCAACAACCCCGCACTGTGGGGCGGCGGCTATACGTTCATGGACCGGGTGCCGGGACAGCCTCTATTCCTGGTGAACCCGAATTCCCATTTCGATCCGACCACACAACTGGTGCTCAATCCGAATGCGTGGGCTGAACCGCCGTACGGAACGTTCGGGGCATCCGCGCCTTACTTCAACGACTTTCGTTGGCAGCGCCAGCCCGCCGAAAGCATGGCCTTCGGGCGAGTCTTCCGCATCAAAGAAAGAGCCCAGTTTCAGATTCGGGCGGAATTCCAGAACATCTTCAACCGTCTGTTCTATCAGGCGCCTGCCGACGGCGCGCCTTTCGGCTTCCCGTTTACTTCGGTCGCTACGCCCACGCTGCACGGCAACCCTGGAGGCACTTTGTCGCAGGGCTTCGGCTATGTGAACTGGGTAAATGGCGGTCTAACGCAATTCGGAGGAGCTCAGCCCAGGTCGGGCCAGATCGTGGCGCGATTCACGTTCTAGCTCTTTGTGGGGCAGGATGACAACCTGCCCCCTTCCATACGCTAAAATCAGTCGATGTCCCGACGCGCCCCAGTAGCCCCGCGGGAGTCTGCGCAAAGCAAGCCGGTGGATACGGACGCCCCTGCGGTTGAGCGCGGATATCGCGATCTGGTTCCCTGGCTGCTCCTGTTTGCAGGCAGCGGCTGCGCCGCGCTTATCTACGAGATTGTCTGGTTCCAGTTGTTGCAACTGGTCATCGGCTCCTCAGCCGTATCCCTGGGATTGCTGCTCACCGCTTACATGGGCGGCCTGTGTTTGGGCAGCGCCGCGCTTCCTTGGCTGGTATCGAGACGGCATCATCCCATGCGCGTTTATGCGCTACTCGAACTGGGAGTGGCCGCTTTCGGGATCATCGCGCTCTTCACGGTCCCTCTCATCGGACGTATTTACGTTGCGGGCGCAGGCACAGGCCTGGCGGGATTGGTGCTGCGCGGCGTAATTTCCGCGGTGTGCCTGCTGCCTCCTACTTTATTGATGGGCGCGTCGCTTCCGGCCATCGCGCGCTGGGTGGAAACAACGCCTCGTGGCGTCTCTTGGCTGGGGCTTCTCTATAGCGCTAATGTCGCTGGCGCGGTCACCGGCTGCGTTCTGGCGGGCTTCTACCTGCTACGCGTCCACGATATGGGTTACGCCACCTATACCGCGGCGGCAATCAACGTGGCGGTGGCTTTGTTGGCACTGGCGCTCGCCAATCGCACCGGCAATTGGTCCAGCCCCAGTCCGGACGAACGCGGCGTCGCGGTGACGCGCGCCCCTGGTGCGATGTTCATTTATGCGGCGATTGCATTTTCAGGACTCACAGCGCTAGGCGCGGAGGTAGTTTGGACTCGCCTACTCTCGCTGCTGCTGGGCGCGACGGTGTACACTTTCTCGATCATTCTGGCTGTGTTTCTCACCGGGCTGTGGGCGGGCAGCGGCGCCGGTTCGTTCTTCGCTCGCCGCGTACGCGATCCGCGCCTGGCCCTGGCCTTGTGCCAGATTCTGCTGGCCGCGGCCATCGCTTGGACCGCCTTTACGCTCGCGTATGTGCTGCCCTGGTGGCCTGTCGATCCGTGGCTGGCGACGAATCCCTGGATCAATTTCGATCTGGATCTGACGCGCTGCATCCGCGCGATTTTCCCCGCAACGCTGCTGTGGGGCGCGAGCTTCCCTCTGGCGCTGGCGGCGGCTGCTGGGAAACGCGAAGATGCCGGACGTTTAACGGGGGAAGTTTATGCCGCCAATACCGCCGGGTCGATTGTAGGCGCGCTGGCTTTCAGCCTGCTTTTGATTCCCGCCATCGGAACCCAGGGCTCGCAACAAGTTTTGATCTGTCTGGCAGCGGCCGCAGCCGTGGTGGCCGTCGTGCCGGTACTTTCCAAAAGCGTCTTGGCGTTCGCAGGCGCGCTGGCCGGCGCAGCGGTAGTGGCCTGGGGGTTGTCCGCAACCGTGGGCGTAGTTCCCTGGCAGGCCATTGCTTATGGACGCCGCGTTGCGCCGATCTTCCGCGGGCTGAGCCCTTCCAACGATGCCCAGACTGTTCCCATGTTTGTGGGCGAGGGCATCAACTCATCGGTAGTAATCACGCAACGTGCCGATCAGAAATTCTTCTACGTCAGCGGCAAATCGGAAGCTTCCTCGGTGCTGCTCGACATGCGGCTGCAGCGCATGATGGGCCACCTGCCTGCGCTGGTTCAGAAGACGCCGCAATCCGTCTTAGTGGTGGGGTTCGGCGCGGGCGTCACTGCTGGATCTTTCGTTCCCTATCCCGATGTCCGCAGTATCGTGATTTGTGAATTGGAGCCTTTAATTCCGCCCGCCTCCGACGAGTTTTTCGGGAAAGAAAACTACCATGTCCTGCGCGACCCTCGAACTCAGGTGGTTTACGATGACGCCCGTCACTACATCCTGATCACGCCTGAAAAGTTCGATGTCATCACCACCGATCCGATCCATCCCTGGGTCAAGGGCACGTCGACGCTTTACTCGCGGGAATATTATGAATTGGTGAAGAGCCATTTGAATCCGGGCGGTGTGGCCGCGCAATGGCTGCCCATTTACGAGAGCGACGAAGAGACCGTCAAGACCGAACTGGCGACATTCTTCAGTGTTTTTCCAAACGCGACGGTGTGGAGCAATTACTTGGACGGCGATGGGTATGACTTGGTGCTGTTGGGCTCGCCCGACGCATCGCCAATCGATGTTGATGCGCTGCAGCGCCGTCTGGATCAGCCCGGTTACTCGCGAGTATCCGCATCGCTAGCTGAAACCGGATTCCATTCCGCGGTGGATCTGCTTGCAACCTATGCGGGCCGGGCCACAGACCTTGCGCCGATGTTATCCGGTGTTCCGCTGAATGAAGATCTGAATATGCGCTTGCAATACCTGGCAGGGTTAGGGCTGAACTCGATCATCGCGCCTCAGGTTTATCGCGAGATTTTGTCGTATCGCAAATTCCCCGAAGACTTGATAGTGGGCAGCGGCGCGGGCATGGATGCTCTGCGCGAATCAATTGGCCGGCAGCGCCGCACATTCTGACGATGAACACGCTCCTATGCGCACTTTTGCTGGCATCGAGCGCGAGCGCCGAAGTGATCTGTGCGCTTGGCCCGGCCGTCGCTTCTTACGATCCCAAGAGCGATCAGCGCCCCAGCGCCGACGTCATGCAAATGGCGAAGCGCTTGAACACCGCGTTGTCGTTCACCTGCTCGCCCAAGTGCCCGGAGATCGCGATTCTCCGTAATACTACCGCGCCCAACGCCATGCTGGTGGTAACGCCCGATCAGGCCAAAATGGTGTATGCGCCGCAATTTTTCGCGGCGGTGTATGACAAATATGGCGATGCGGCGATCCTTGCGATCATCACGCACGAGTACGCGCACGCCCTGGACGAAGTTTATCCGGCGGCCTGGATGAGCAAAACTTGGTCCGCGGAGCTGCGCGCCGATGGTTGGACCGGATGCGCTTTAGCGAAGAGCAATTTCAGCTCGAATAGCCTGGCGGAAGCTCTGACCGCGGTTTCGAAATATCCTCCCCTATCGCACCCGGCTTGGAGTTCGCGATCGGCGGCCTTGCGCCTGGGCTATGTACACTGCGGCGGCGATGGCGCAAAATTCGATCAGGCGCCGCGCCAATAGTCCGGCAGATCTGGTTTGGTGTCACGAAGAATTTCGATGATGGCGCGGTTCTCGGGAGTATCTTTGCTGGTGAGAGCATCGAAGAGCTTGCGATAGACCTGTTCTTTCGCGACGGCCGGCAGCGCATCGAATGACGGATCGTAAATCATGTAGCTCAGCGGATGACGGAACAGGCGCGTCTTCAAATCGAAATCGCGCAGAGACCGGCCCTGCTTGTCGCGCGGCCCGCGTTCGGGGAATGTCGTGGTGAAGGTGGAAACGCCCGCCATGGGTTCGCGCATGTGAGCTTCGCCGGTGAAGAGCATGTAGGAAACTAACTCACCACTGATAAAGTCCAGGCGAGCGGCCGCCTCTTTTAGCTTTCCATCCTGGATCGCGATGCGTGTCTCCCAGCCTAAACGTATCAGCAAGTTTGTGACGCGCGTTTGATGTTCCAAAGTCATCAAGGCGATCAGATCGCTAGTGGGTTCCAGATAAGCGCTGGTGTCCATCCGGCCCGCCAAGCTGGTCAGATTCTCTGTATCGCGCAAATCCAACGCGTCCGGCTGATCGGGATTCGGCGCGATGGCGTTGCCACGATGCTGCAGACCGCCCGACGTTCCGGTTACATACCAACCGCCCCAGCGCTGATCGAGCGGAGTGCGGCTATCGACGATCACCGCTGCGGCAGCAAAGCGCGGCGAACCGTCGGGACCAGGAATCACGGAAGTGGCCAGCAGGCCGGGAACATTGAGAGTGCCTGGAATCAAATGACAGGAAATGCACTGGTCGGTGCGCCGCACGAAGCTCGGCTTGTCCGTCTTTTCGCGATCCAGAGTGTAGAAGACAACGCCCTGCGTGGGATCGGTGGTTGCGAACTCCATCAGATCGCCCGCCGGCACAAAGCCAACGGCCACGTTGTCGTTGAAATAGAGCGCGCGCGGCTTCTTGGGCGAAATCTTGGGGCCTTGAAAGCTGGTCTTGGAAAACACCAACATCTGTGAATCGGGATTGATGCCGAATTGTTTCAGCAGGCTCGGAAGGTAACCGAACTTAGCGTCGAAGTCGAGCTTGACTGCGCCGGAATCGATCTTTTGCTGGAGGCGCGTGATGGCGTCGTCGGGCGTCCGGGTTGGATACTCGATGGCCGTGTGATCGTAGGGAATGTATGGATAATCGAAGGCATCGTCATGCGCCGCCCAAGCCGCTACTGCGGCCAAAGTGACCATCGCCAATCCAGCCGGCACTATTCGCTGCAGTCGCATCCCACCTCTTCCATCGTATCGGATGCATGCATAGCCGGATGTGACTTAGGTCACGGGTGCGCGAGATCGGCCTTGGATGCGGCCTCGTCTTTCAAGGGCGTTACTTTATCCGGGTCCACGCGGATCATCAAATACGAGATGTGATCGTCGATTTTCGTGAACAAGTGCCCCACGCCGGCGGGTATGATAACAACGTCGCCGGGCTTGAGGTGGTAAGTAACGCCGTTGCGAATGCTGCTGCCGTTGCCGCCAGGGCCATTCAGCAGCCGAACAGCGCGGTCATCCGCCGGACGCGGCTTCAGGTCCGCAATGTCAGAGCCCAGAACCAGCGTCGCCGAGCCATCGATGATGTGATACACCTCGCTCACCAGATCGTGCTCGGCCACTGCCCCACCCGCTTTGTTATTGCGATACACCACGCCGACATCGACGTGACTTTTACCGACGTCCACGGCGCGCACTTGCTGATCGGTGACAACCGCGTCGGCCGGCGCTCGCTTGATGTACGCCTGGATTTCTTCGCTCGTGATATATGTGCCCGAACACTTGTTGCAACTGGGATGGGAATCCTGGGCTAGAAGCGCTGTGGCGCAAGCTGCCAGGAATAGGATCTTTAAATCGATTCGCATGCTGGTCTCTCCTATTAAGTGCCTCGGGCCTTAGTGCTTGGGCCACAACACGCGCTGGTCTTTGCTGGTGACTGGCGCCATACCCTTATAGACGAATCTCTGGACGCGCTGCCCGCGATACGTTTCGGTGGTGTAGATGTTTCCCTTCGAATCGCTGGCGATGCTGTGCACTCCGTAGAATTCGCCGGGCTGGCGTCCGCCTTCACCAAAGGTAGTGAGCACTTCGAGCGATTCGCGATCGACAATATGAACGCGGTCGTTCTCGCCGTCGGCAACGTACAGGAACTTCTGCTGCGGATCGTGCGAGAAGGCGATATCCCAAACAGAGCCCGAGCCGAGCGTCTGCTTCTCGATGAAGGCTTCCTTGACGAACGTGCCATCGGGGTGGAACACCTGGATGCGGTCATTCACGCGGTCGCAGACATACAAAAGATTGTCGTTGGCGAGCATGGCGCAGTGGACGGGATTGCGGAATTGTTGCGCGGGCGGGTCGTTCGGATTGTAGGGGCCGAGGTCTGCATCGCTGGGCTTGTTGCCGTAAGCTCCCCAATGGCGCTTGTATTTGCCGGTCTCGGCATCGAAGACGATGACGCGGTGATTGCCGTAGCCATCGGCGACGTATAGCTCGTTGGTCTTCGGGTCGACGAAAGTTTTGGCGGCCAGCCGGACATTTTCGATATCGTTGCTGCCTTTGCTATGACCGGGCTTGCCGATCTGCAACAGGAATTTTCCGTCTTGCGTGAACTTTAGGATCTGGTTGTCGCGGAAGCTATCCACCTTGTCGCCGGCCTTGGACTCTTCATCCTGGCCATTAATTGCGCCGCGACCGCTTTGAGGTCCACGGCC
>Ga0182024_10025212_pt1 | contig 10517 bp, 7 predicted proteins | sample P32metaG_FD_120480 | JGI IMG/M metagenome (GOLD analysis project Ga0182024, IMG submission 120480) | Permafrost microbial communities from Stordalen Mire, Sweden - P3-2 metaG (Illumina Assembly) | ecosystem: Environmental > Terrestrial > Soil > Wetlands > Permafrost | place: Sweden: Stordalen...
CGTTGCCGTCCTCGGTGCGGGGATCGGCGCGCTGACCGCGGCCGCCCTCCTGGCGCGTCGGTCCTGGCGCGTGCTCGTGCTCGGCCAAGGGTACAAGCCCCCGCTCTATTCGTTCGACCGATTTTCCCTCGCGCGACGCACATTCACGCTGCTCGCCGGCTCCTCGCCCTCGTGGGGGCGCGTGCTTGCCGAGCTCGCGCAGACCCAAACCTTCCGACGCCGAACCTCGCCGCTCGACCCGATGCTCCAAGTGCTCTCTCCGCGACGGGTGCTGGATCTACCTCCGGACACGCAGCTCTTCGCGCGCGAGATCGATCGAGAATTTCCGGAGGTCCGTCGAGTCGTCGACGAGCTCTACGCGGATCTCGCGCGCACCAACGCGCTCGCCGACGCTGCCTTCGAACGAGACGTCGTGTGGCCGCCAGGCACGTTCTGGGAGCGCCGAGAGACCACGCGCGTGGCGGGCACGCTCCCGCACCTCTATGCCGGCGCGCCTGACTTCTTCGCCGAGTTCCCGAGAGAGCACGAGTACCGCGCCATTGTCGAGACACCCGCCCGGTTCGCCAGCGATCTCGCGACTCCGCTCCCTCCGTTCGCTCTGGCACGCCTGCACGGCGCGTGGACTCGGGGCGTCCTTTCGCTGTCTCGCGGTGAGGGCGAGCTCGTCGATTTTCTCGTCGAGCGCGTGCGTGCCCACGGAGGAGAGACCAAGCTCACCGAGCGCGCGTCCCAAGTCATCGCACCGCGCGGCAAAGTCACGGGCGTGCGTATCGACGGCGACGAGTCGGTCACGGGCGTGCACTTCCTCGTGTCGGATTTGCCTACCTCTTCGCTCCTCGATCTCGTGCCGTCCTACCGTCCACCGCGTCGCGGCTCGGGCAGCGTGCCGCAGCTCTCCGTCCTCGAGGGGCGATTCGTGGTCGCGATGGTCGTAAGGACCGCGGGCGTGCCCCAGGCTTTGGCGGTCGAATCTTTCCTTACCCCCGTGAAGGGGGCGACCGCGCGACGTCCGATTCTTCATCTTCAGCGACTCGACGGAATGTCGGGGGCTCCAGGAACGACCTTGCTCGTCGCGGAAGCCCTTTTGTCCGAGCGAGGACTGCTCCGGCCCGACGATGCGCGCGAAGCGGTACTCGAGACCGTAGAGCAGTTTTTACCGTCCGTGGAGCGCCACTACGTCATCGTCGATTCGACGCATGACGGGCGTCCGCTCTGGGACTACCGGAGCGGCCGTCGAGTGGACGTCGACCGATCGGAGCTTCGCATGGGGGGCGGGTCGAACGAGGCGGAGTCGATGGTCCCGCGCTGGGGCGTCGAGGGCGAAACTTTCGCGGGTCTGTCGGGCGAACCGATTCGGATGCCTCTCGGAGGCGCTTTCGGGGTGGGGAAAGCCGTGCTGCCCGCTCTCGGACAGGAAGGGGAGCTCTTGGCGGCGTGGAGTGCTTCCCGGCTCATTACGCGCACCGATCGACGCAAGGAGAAGATGCGGCGTGACATGTGGAGCAAGGTCGAGCTGGGATGATGCGATTCGTCGTCCTGCTTCTCCTGTGCGCTTCGTGTTCGTCGGCGAAACAAGAGGCGGGCTCCCTGGTGGCGGCCGTCGACCGCTTCCACAAAGCCGAGAACGTCGACAAGCCCGCGCGCGCCATGTCTATCGTCGCCGTGGTTTGCACCGATGCCACGGTCTGCGACGCCAAGAGCGCCTGCAGCGTGGCTACTCGAGCGACGGCAGACGCGCTCGTACTGAAGGCCGAGGTCGAGGCCAAGCTCGCCGAGCTCAAGCGCGGAACGCTGTCCAAGACCGATGACGCAGCGAGGGCCTTGCCGTCGATGCTCGACGAGGCGGGGCGCCTGCTCGACGAAGGGAGGAGACAGATGCCGGTGTGCGACCAGAAGATTCTCGCCTTGCGCGGGCGCTACGACTTGTAGGGCGGCAGTTCGGCTCGATCCGTGAGCCGTCCTCGGGCGGTTCAGCCACTGCCTCACTTAGGGAAGTGGAATAGAGATGAATGGTCGCGGCGCTGTAATTTTGCTCCTAGGCGGTTGTGCGCTCCTTTGCGGCGGTTGTGGGACGTCGGGCAACGGCTCCATCGAAGATGGCGGTTCGCCCGCGCCCGACGCGGGCGACGCGAGCCCATCGACCACGCCACACGTCGATGCTTCCTCGGGCGAAGCGAGTTCACCCGGTCTTGACGCTTCGTCTGTCGTTCCGCCTCCCGACGCCGGGGGCAGTCCCGGCGACGGAGCAAGCCCTTCGGACGGCGGCACAGGACGAGCCTCCGACGCTGCGGAAGGCGACGCCGGCGCGCAGCCTTTCAAGGGAGTCGCCAACTCCGCTTGCGCCGACCTCGTCACGTTTGGGGTGTCATGGTGGTACAATTGGACGCTAAGTCCGAGCGGCTGCACTTCGAAGCCATTCGTCCCGATGATCTGGGGTCATACGGGCAGTGAACAGACGGCAGCAGGCATTACGAGCGAAGTGAACAGTATCGTCAGCGCCGGGTACAAGTACGTCCTCGGCTTCAACGAACCGGACAACACGGGTCAATCGAACCTCGAAGTTGCCACGGCGATTTCGCTCTGGCCGTCGTTCAACCATCCGTCTTTGCAAATCGGTAGTCCCGCGCCCCAGGGCAAGAGCACCGGTCTGACGTGGCTCCAAGATTTCATGACTCAGGTCAATGCCGACACCACCGGCACTCTGCGTGTCGATTTCATCGCGACGCACTGGTACGGATGGAATACCGGGTCCTGCGACGCCCAAGCCGCAGGTCTGGAGTCGTGGATTGCGGGGGTGGAGGCGATCCCCGGCAACCGTCCCATCTGGATCACGGAATGGGGATGCCTCAACGACAGCAATCCGGACGTCGCGACCGTGCAAGCGTTCTTCTCCGGTGCTCTCAAAATGTTCGCCAAGCATCCCCGCATCGTGCGGTATGCCTGGTACCCGTGGGAGACGAACAACGAGCTCGTGAATGCCGATGGGGGCGCGTTGACGAGTCTGGGAACCGTTTTCACCGCCGCGCCGTCACTCCAATAGACACGGGAGCGAAAGTTACCAGCCGCCGCCCGTCTTCTTCGATCCCCCGCTGCCGGCGTCGCCCGGCAGGGAGCCCTCCGGCGAGGCGTCGGGCATATCGGTGCTCAATCCCGACGGAGGCCCGCCGTAGATTACCCCTTGGCTACTGTGATCGCAGGCGCTGAGAGCGATCGCGATCGCCACGCCGCCTCCGACGACCCCCGCCACCCGAGCCGCAGTCCTCGCGTGGTTGTAGAGCTCCTCTCGACTGAGTCCGCGAGGTGGCGGCATCGTCGCGTCGGAGGACTCCAGACACGCGGTACCGCAGAAGGGGCAGCGCTCTTCGGTGAGGCGGATGTGTCGCGCGCAGGAGGGGCAGGCAAGGAGGCGGGCGGTCATCCGCGCAGTATGCGACCAGTCCCGCCCCGTCGACAACCCGGTATCCGTACACGCACGGCCCGCTTCTCGGGCGTCGCCTCGTCGTGGTAAGCCCTCGGCCGCTATGTTCGACGCGTTGGCCAAAGGCTTCCGGCAAGCGAAGAATCGCCTCGCTGGCCTGACGGAGCTCACCGAACAGAACATCGACTCTGCGTTGCGCGAGGTTCGCCTCTCGCTGCTCGAGGCGGACGTCGAGCTTGGCGTCGTCAAGAGCTTCCTCGCCCGCGTCAAAGAGAAGGCCTTGGGCGAGGTCGTCCGCCTTCGTGCCAAGGGCGCGAAGGGTGAGGTCGCGCAGGTGACCGCGGGCGACCAGTTCGTGCGTATTTGTCACGACGAGCTCGTCGCCTTCATGACGGCCGAAGGCCCGGCGCTCACATTCTCGGACTCGGCGTCCCCGACCGGCATCATGATGGTAGGGCTCCAGGGTTCGGGTAAGACGACGACGTCCGCCAAGTTGGCTCTTTACCTTCGGAAGGAAGGAAAGAAGCCGCTGCTCGTCGCGGCCGACATGCAGCGCCCCGCCGCGGTCGAGCAGCTTCAGATTCTCGGCAAGCAGATCGATATCCCCGTCTTCAATGTTCCCGGCGCCTCGCCGCTGGAAATTTGCGAGAAGGCCGCCGACGAGGCCAAGGCAAGGAAGTGCGACGTCGTCATCTACGACACCGCGGGGCGCCTCGCGATCGACGAAAAGCTGATGGAGGAGTTGTCTGCCATCAAAGCGGCCGTCTGGCCCGAGAACGTGCTCCTCGTCATCGATGCGATGATTGGTCAGGACGCGGTAAAAGTCTCGAAGGGCTTTCACGACAAGCTCGGGTTGACCGGCGTCGTCGTGACGAAGCTCGACGGCGATGCGCGCGGCGGCGCGACGCTGAGCGTGCGAGAGGTGACCGGGGCTCCGGTGCGCTTCGTTGGCACGGGCGAAGGCATCGACAAACTCGAGGAGTTTCGTCCGGAGGGGATGGCCCAGCGCGTCCTCGGCTTTGGCGACGTCGTCGGGCTGATGAAGGACTTCGAGCAAGTCGTCGACCAGAAAAAGGCCGCCGACGACGCGATGAAGATGCTCGCGGGCAAATTTACGCTCGACGATTTTCTCGAGCAGGTTCGCATGATTCAGAAGATGGGCTCGCTCAAGGAGATCGTGGGCAAGATGCCGGGCATGAGCGACATGCTCCCCGCGGGCGTCGACCTCGACGACCGCGAGCTCGTCCGCATCGAGGCGATGATTTCGAGTTTCACGCGCTTCGAGAGGAACGACCCTTACGCGCTCGTGCGCGAGCCCAAGCGCGTCGCGCGTATCGCCAAGGGTTCCGGCAGTCCGGAGCAGGCCGTAAGCGAGCTCGTACAAAAGTTCCTTTTCATGCGTCAGATGATGGAGGGGATCGGCGGGGGCATGCTCGGCAAGATCCCGGGGATGAAAAACCTGCAGATGGCGAAGAACCTTCGCAAGCAGATGGGGAAGGGGGGGGGGATGCCGGGCATGGGAATGGGCATGCCGGGCATGGGCGGTTTTCCTGGGATGGGGGGATTCCCCGGTCTGGGCATGCCGGGCATGCCTGGAATGGGAGCGATGGCGGACGGAGGCGAGAGCCTGACCAAGATGAAGCCGCTCACCGCGACCGAAAAGAACGCAAAGAAGGCTCAGCGCAAACGCGAGAAAGATGCGCGTCGTAAGAGCCGTCGATAGTGGTCGTGCATGACCGTGCCGAGTGTCCTTAGGAGATCACCGATGCAGACTGAACGAAGAGCGAACTTTTGGGGCAAGGGGATGTTTCTTGGGTGCGCGGCGCTCGTAGCGGTCGCCGTGGGATGTGTGGGAGGCTCCAAAGGAGGCCTTACAAGCGACGACAAGGACCGGCTCAAGCCATACATCCTCGACCAAGCTCCGACCGATATCCCGCACAAGCTCGATGTGAACTTCGAGAACAAGATCCACCTCATCGGTTACAAGTTCGAGCCCGAGCTGGCCAAGCCGGGCACAGACGTGAAACTGACGTACTGGTGGCGATGCGACGAGGCGCTCGACGAGGGATGGAGCGTCTTCACCCATCTGCACGAAGACGTTTCGGACAAGTCCGACAACCTCGATGGGGTCGGGGCATTGAGAGAGTTCCGGAACAATCGTCAGATCATGGGCCCGGACCGCTGGGAGAAGGGCAAGGTCTACGTCGATCAGCAGGACTACAAGATGCCCGACTGGGTCAAAGGCCCTGATCTAACGGTCTACGTGGGAATCTGGAAGGGCGAGGCACGCCTCCGGATCATGTCGGGCCCGAACGACGGGGACAATCGCGCCATCGTCGGCAAGGTCAAGACGGGCATCGCGCCTGCGGAGGTGCCCCATACGTCGACCGAGCCTCCGGCTCTGAACGCAAATAAGCTGGCGGCCGGAGAAAAGATCGTCATCGACGGCAAGGGGGACGACAAAGCCTGGGAGGTCGCGACGAGCACCGGCCCTTTTGTTGATGTAGGGACGGGGAAGCCAAATACCTCGTTCCCCGTCAACGCGACCGCGAAGATCGCATGGGACGACACGAATCTTTATGTGCTCTTCGACGTGAGCGATCCGGACGTGGTTGGCTTTTTCACGAGCGCGGACAAGCAACCTCACGAATGGACGGTCGCGGGCCAGCCCAAGCTGTGGACCAAGGACACGGTCGAGCTCATGATCGACCCCGAGGGGGACAACAGGGACTACTACGAGATTCAGATCAATCCGCAGAACAAGCAATTTCACTCTCAATACGACACGTACAACCAGCCAAAGACGGAGCCGGACGGCCCCTTCGGCCATGAAGATTGGAGCGCGAAGATTCGCAGCGCAGTCGTCGTTCACGGCACGATGGACAAGACCGAGGGGGACAAGGATGAGGGCTATACCGTCGAGGCGGCCATTCCCTGGGCGTCTCTCACCAAGGCCGCGAATCACCCGCCCAAGCCGTTCGAGACCTGGCGCTTGAACTTCTATGCGATGAAGCAGAACGCGGGCGTCGCGTGGTCCCCCATCCTCGGCCAAGGCAATTTTCACAAGGCCACTCGATTCGGCAGGATCACGTGGGCGGTGCCCGGGATGACCCCGCCCTCCCCCACTCCGATGCCTCCTCCGCAAGCCATGGGCCTCATGGAAGGCGGGATCCCGCGTCCCTTCCGCCCGCCGTTTCACGGGATGAGGCCGGGCATGGGTCCCCCCGGTATGGGGCCTGGCCCCGGCCCCGGCATGGGCGCGCCGCCGCCGCCGCACCCCTAATCCACCCGAAATTCGTCCGCGTTCGAGGCCGTAGTCTACACTTTGTCCCATGATGGGACGAACAGCGCACCTCGCGGGGATTGCCCGGATGCAGATCGGGGCTGCCGGCGCGCTCTTGCTGCTGTCTTTGTCGGCGAACGGTCAGCCTGCGGCACCCCGGCGTCGGGATCAGGGGCCTCTTTACTCGCACGTCGATACGGGGGAGCAGGCTGCGGCATCGGCGCGCGCTCTAGCCGCCAAGGGGAACTGCGCCGCGGCGCTTGAGGCGTTCGATCGCGCGCTCCGTTCGTCGATCGACATGACCGTGCGTCGGGATCGCGGCCTTTGCCATGAGCAGTTGGGCAACGCGTTTCCAGCGATGGACGACTACAGGGCTTATCTGGTCGTGGCGCCCGACGCCGCCGATTCCGACGACATTCGTGCGCGCTTAGAGGCGCTCGAGGCGCAGTCGGGGGTCGGAGGCCCGTCGCCCGACGGGCCTACGAAGAAGAACTCGGCCGACGATGTTCCCGAGGAGCCCGCGGATCTCACCGCCCCGTTGACGAGCGACGATGGCAAAGGAAAACCGAGCAAGCGCAACGTCGCCAAGACGTACGATCAAGAGGAGGCCAGCTATCACAAGTACGACCAGGCCGTGACGTCGCCGTTGCGACTAGGCACCGGCGCAATCTTCGGAGTCTATACCGACGGTCGCGTGGCGAGCGGGACCGGAGGCTTCGAGATCGGCGCCTCTATCCGTTGGGCATTTAGCCAGGTGAGTACGTTCTACGGCCAGATCGGATACGTGAGCTACGAGAGCAACGATGGACTCGCGGCCGTGCCTGGCACGGTAGGCGGGGTCAATGCCGGAGGCGTAGGGATGGGCCTGGGCTACGAGTTCCGCATTCGTCTGGATCAATACATGTCGAACGCGATCTTGCTCGGCGCGCTCGTCGAGTACCAGCATCTTACCGACAGCGACCTCGGCCTCCCGGGAGACGTTGTCATCCCGCAAGGCAGAGTTGGTTACCGCCACGTCTTCGGCCATGGGGTCGGCCTCGAGTTCTTGGCGGACGTGGGGCGAGTCATCGCGATCACGTCGGGCGTGCTCCCGGACGGTATGGACTACGGGGGAACCGCCGCCCTCGTGCTCGCGTTCTAGATCAACCGTCGTTCCGAACCGCCGAGGGTTGGAACAACCAAGTCGAGACGGTAGCCTGGGATTGGGTCGTCGCCCCCCTCGCACACGCTCCATGCTCGACTGGTCCATCCTCTTTTCTGCAAGGCGGACTACCGCGCGACTCCGCGCATCACGATGGATGCTCGCCGTTGCGGTATTTGGGGCGGCGATGGCCTTGGGGGCCGTGCACACGACGGTGTTGCTCCTCGTGACCGTGGCGCTGGCCGCATCGGTATGGCTCGCCTGGCAAGGCGCCGAGCCGATGCGGCCACGACCCGCCGCTAGTCTTCTGTTCTGGACATGCGCGCTGCTCACCGCCTGGACGCTCTTCGAGGTCGTGCCGATGCCACTGTCGTGGCTGCGTGCGATCGCTCCCGCGAATGCCGACGTGTGGGAGCGGGCTCTTCTCCCGCTCAGCGAAGCCGGACCTTCGTGGGCGACGATCTCGCTCGACCCCATCTCGACGCGGATTGAAGTCGTGCGTGGCGTCGGCTACCTGCTCGCCTTTGTCGCGGCAATACGTATTGCCAATCGTCGCGAGGGGGGCGTCTTTCTGGAGGGAATTCTGCTCGCTACGGGGCTTGCGCTCGCCGTGGCCGCCTGGCTGCATCCGGCTTTTGGTGCCGACAAGGTGTTCGGGATCTACCAGCCGTTTCATCCTCCGGGCCTGCGTCACATCGCGCCGATCCTGAACGCGAACGTCTTGTCGGGGTATCTCAACATCGCGTTGTGTATCGGGTTCGGGCAGGCGATTCGCGCGCGGCCCGAGCTCCCGCGTCCCATCGCCATCGCCTTCGTCGCGTTTCTCGTCGCCACCCAGTTTTGGGTCGCATCGCGGGGCGGAACGCTGGGGATGGGGGTCGGGCTCATCCTCACGCTCTGGCTGAACCGCGCGCCCGGGCCCGGGGAGCGCGTGCGCCTCCGTGGGTTCGTTCCTGCCATTCTCGTGCTCGCCGGGATCGCCATGAGCGTCCTGGCGTCGTCCGAGGAGGCCTGGGGAGAGCTCGCAGATTCGGACGTGTCGAAGCTTCAAATAGCGCTGAACGCCTTGGGTCTTGTCCCGCTATTTCCGATCTTCGGCGTCGGGCGCGGAGCATTCGAGACAGTGTTTCCCGTCGTCCGTAACGACGCAGCCGGTCATATCCTCTATACGCACCCCGAGAATCTCGTCGCCCAATGGTCGACAGAGTGGGGCGTCGCGGTTTCCCTCGTGGCGTCCGTCGCGATCCTCGTGGCGCTTCGTCCGGGTTCGGCGCTCGCGCGATCCCCGCGAGCAGCCGGGGCGTGGGCGGCGCTTGCGTGCGTGGGCCTTCAAAACCTCGTTGATTTCAGCTCGGAGTTTCCGGCGGTCGTCCTTGCGTTGACCCTGTGTGCCGCGCTCGTGGCGGGTGGGACGAGCGGCGTCGATCCCCGGCGAGCTGCCGATGCGTGGTCCCAGCGTCCGCGCGCGATCGCCCTCGCATCGTTCGTTTTGGCCGGTACCGCCGTCGTGGTCGCCATCTCGTGCATGGGCCGCGAGCTCAACCCGGATCGAGAACTGCTACGAGGGCTGGCACTCGATCCCAAGGTCACGTTGCCGACCTTCCACGCGGAGGCTCGCGCGGCGATGTTGCGACATCCTGCGGAACCCTACCTGCCGTTCACCGGCGCGCTGCGCGCCTTTCGCACGAAGGAAGAGAGCATCATTCCCTGGATCGAGCGCACTCTCGAGCGGGCCATCGAGTACGGTCCGGCGCACTTGCTCCTCGCGCGGTTCCTTGCCGTGCGATCTCCTGCCCAGGCGCGGCTCGAGTATCGGCTGACGCTGGAGCAAGCGCCCGGACTCGGCAGTTTCGTTCAGGACGAAGCGGTGCGCCTCGTGCACGGGTACGACGATGTGACGGAGCTCGAGATCACCGGTCGCCAGAGGGGATCCTGGATCAACACGCTCTCGCAGTTTCTCGTGGCTCGCCTCCCCTCCACGTCGGCCCGGCTCGACCTCGATCTGGCGCGGATCGACCCCAACTCGATCCCGCTCGCGCTGCGACAGGCCACGGACGCGCTCGATGACCTCCGCAGCGGCGAGGCGGCGCCTTGGTGTGCCGCGGACAGGAAGCGCTGTCTGGACGACGCACTCGCCCGTGCCGCGCGCATCGAGCAACTGGCGCCTGCGCGATGCGACGGCTTCGCCTTGCACGCTCAGGTCTTGCTCGAGTCGGGAGACGGGACCCTCGCCGTGAAAGAGCTATCCAACGCGGCCTTGGTCGTGACGGATCGGACGAACTGCCTCGAGCAGCTTGCCCAGGTGGCGCTCCGCGCCAAGGCCGAGGCTCCACTGACGCAAGCACTCGACGAGCTGGCTCACGCTGGGTGCACGGACCCGAAGGAATGCGTCAGCAACCTTCGATTCGTCGCGTCCTTGGAGGAGTCACGGGGCTATCCGCGGCGAGCCCTCGTGATGCTGGTTCGCGCCCACGAGCGCGATCCGCTGGATGATGCGTTGCTCGACGACGTGGCGAGACTCGCCTCTCATGTGGATTTGCACGCGGAGGCCCTCAAGGCTTACGAAGAGCTCGCGCGGCGTCATCCCGGCGAGCCGCGATGGGGCGCTGCAGCCGCAACGGAGCGGGAAGCTCTGCTTCGCGGTTCGGTGAAGCTCTGAGCGCGCACGGCTCGAG